>Ga0207658_10003086_pt1 | contig 11913 bp, 11 predicted proteins | sample KBSS33metaG_FD_184322 | JGI IMG/M metagenome (GOLD analysis project Ga0207658, IMG submission 184322) | Switchgrass rhizosphere microbial communities from Kellogg Biological Station, Michigan, USA - KBS S3-3 metaG (SPAdes) (version 2) | ecosystem: Host-associated > Plants > Roots > Rhizosphere...
CCCGAAATCCTGAGCGGGGCCCGTTCGGGATCACTCATGCGTTCAGTCAACGGACAACGTGTTTCCGGCCGGTTACTCGGCCATTGCTCAGCGGTGTCGCCGGGGCGGAATGGGTGACGTTTGTGTCACATGCCAGGCTGAGCTGGGAATTTGGCTGCGAAAACCTCACAAGGCCTCACCAGACGTCGCCCTCGCGCCAGTCGCAGGTGATGTCGGCCGTGGTATCGACCTCGACCGAGACCGGCAACACGAACAGCGAATGATCGTCTTCGGGTGTGCGATTGAGTCCGGCCGGCGCCAGCACCGACGTCTTGCCGCGCCACGGCTGCCAGCCGCGCGCGGTGTAGATCGGGCGACCCGCGTCGGAGGAGCTGAGCGCCCCGATCTCGTAAGCGCCCCGGATCACCTGCTCGACGGCGTCCAGGACCGCTGTGGCCAGGCCTTGGCCGCGCCAGTCCTCGCGGACCGCAACGGCTTCGACGTAGCCGCACCGCAGTGCGGTCGTGCCATAGAGGAGCCGGCGCTGGACGACCGCGCCGTGCGCGAGGATCGCGCCGTGGCGGCAGATCAGCGCGTGCATGCCACCGAGGCAGTGCTCCCAGTCCGCATCCGAGAAGTCGCCGTCGTAAGCCTCGATGACCATCTGCCGCGCACCCTCGCGGGTCTCGGCATCGAGATCAGCGGTGTGGACCAACCGCGCCGTGTGAACGTTGTGTACGCGGGACAGATCCGTGGGGTGCACCCCCTCGTTCTACCAGGATTGCCCAGCCCGCGCTGGTGCCTGCGCGGGTTCAGGCACCGAACGGTTGGCGCGGCCTGGACCAGTGCATGCGCACGTGCTGGCCGGGCCGAATCTGGCCCACCTTGTCGATGTCATCGTCGGCGACGACGCCGATCACCGGGTACCCGCCGGTTACCGGGTGGTCGGGGCCGAGGATCACGGGTAAACCGTTGGGCGGCACCTGAATCGCACCCCGGGTGGCGCCCTCGCTGGAGAGCTGGCGGTCCGGCCAGCGGTGCTGCAGCGGCCGGCCGTTCAGCCGCATCCCCACCCTGTCGCTGCGATCGGTGACGACCCATTCGGTGTGCACCAGGGCATCGGGGTCGACGAACCAGTCGTCGCGCGGACCGGGGACCACCAGCAGTTCGAGAAGGTCCTCGGCGATGGCGGCCACCGGTGCCTGATCGAGTTCGGGGAACTCGGCGGTGTGTTCGCCGATGGTCAGCAGGTCTCCCGGCTGCAGTGGCCGGGGGCCGATCGCCGACATGACGTCGTAGCTGCGGGAGCCGAGCACGGGGTCGACGACGAAGCCGCCGCGGACCGCGAAGTAGCTGCGCAGGCCGGTGTGCGGCGCGCCCAGCGAGATCACCTCGCCATCGTGCGCGTAGTGAATACTGTTGGTGCCGAACGGGATTCCGTTCGCCGAAGGATCGGCGTCGGCGCCTGTGACGGCCACCGCGACGCCTTCTTTTCCACCGCCGTGCACGCGCGCGGACAAGCCGCCGAACGTCACCTCGATGGTCGCGCGGTCGTTCGGGTTGGCCACCAGCCGGTTGGCCAGCGTGTGTGAGCGGCGGTCGGCGGCCCCTGAGCGGCTCACGCCCATGTGGGCCAGGCCGGGGCGGCCCAGGTCCTCGACCAGCGCGAGCGGACCGGTCTTCAGGATTTCGAGTGTTGCGGTCATCGCCCTCTCCTAACCGATCGCCCGGAATTGCACGCACATGCCGGGTGTCAGCAACGCCGGCTGCGCCCGCTCGATGTCCCACAATGTGGCGTCGGTCCGGCCGATCAACTGCCAGCCACCCGGGGTCTCCCGCGGGTAGACGCCGCCGAATTCTCCGGCCAGTGCCACCGAGCCGGCGGGTACTCGGGTGCGCGGTTCGCTGCGCCGCGGCACCTGCAGTCGCTCGTCGCCGCCCACCAGGTAGGCGAAGCCCGGCGCGAAGCCACCGAACGCGACCCGCCACAGCGATCCGGTGTGGGCGGCGACCACGTCGTCCGGGGCCAGCCCGGTCAGCTTGGCGACCTCGTCGAGGTCCATGCCGTCGTACACGACGTCGATGGTCACGTCGGGCTGCGCCGATGTGCTGGCCGCAGAGGGTCCGGACGCCACGAGGTGGAGTTTGGACAGCCGCTGTGCCGTGGGAATCTGATATCGCGGTGCCGCGAGCTTGACCAGGATGGTCCGCGACGCCGGGACGATGTCGAGGACGCCCGGCAAAGCCGCTGTGTGCAGCGTGTCGGTCCAGGCCAACACCTCGGCGGTGCTGTTGAATTCCAGCAGTAAGGCTTGGTCGCCGTAGTTGCGGACTGTGTCGAGCGTCATGGGCCCCGTTGCGCTCACGGCTTCTTGTGTGACGGTCATCACCCGAAGCTACCCGTGAGTAGCTGTCATGTCCGCATTCTTTAGCGCCTCGCCAGAGGAGCCTTAGCAATCACTCAGACGGCGAAATCATAGGTGGGTTCGTGCCGCTTGATGTAGCTGATCACCCGGTACGTCACCGGCAGGAAAACGATCTCGACGGCAGTCTTGTACAGCCAGCCCTGGCCGGTGTAGATGGCGAAGTCGTGGAAGGTGCTGATGCCGATGGCATTGGCGGCGATGGCGCAGAACACCAGGGTGTCACCGAGTTGCCCGGCGAAGGTCGAGCCGACCAGTCGCGCCCACAAGTGCTTCTCCTTGGTGCGTTCCTTGATGGCCACCACGACCCAAGCGTTGATGGTCTGCCCGACGATGAAGCCGGCCAGCCCCGCGATGATCAGCTGCGTGTAGGAGTGCACGACGTTCTCGAAGTGTGCCTGGTTCGGGTAGAAATCGGCGGCAGGTAGATAGATCGTCGCCCAGAATGTCAGTGCCGCAAGGATGTTCATGGCGAAGCCCAGGTAGATCGCCCGTCGTGCGGCCTTGAAACCGTACACCTCGGACAGCACGTCGCCGATGATGTAGGTGAGTGGGAAGACGATGAAGCCGCCGTCGGTGATGATCGGGCCGAACGCGACGCCCTTGGTGGCGGTGACGTTGGAGATGATCACGAGGGCCGTGAACACTGCGATCAGGATCGGATAGTAGGCCGATCCGACCTGCGCGAAGCGGGCGTGCTGTTCGGTGCGCTCGGTGCCGGTCACGCCGATCATCTTGGCAGGCAGGGCGGCGAGTGCAACCTCAGGCCGGCGCGGCGGTCAGCAGGGGTGGCAGTTGATCGGCGACCGCCGGGTAGGACAGCACCGAGGCGAACGCGATGGCAGCCGACAGATCCCTGTTGGGAAAGACGATGCGATTGGCTTTGGCCTGGCTCAGTTGCGCGACCGTCGGGTCGGCCAGTACCGCGGGCCGCTGTTCGTCGGTATCGAGTGTCCAGATCAGCACATCCGCGCCGCGGAACGCCGTGGCCATCTGGTCGCGCGGCACGAAGGCATGTTGTCCCTTGGTGAAGGAGTCCAGCCCGTCGGGGACGGCGATGCCCATCTCGGTGAGGAAATCGGTGCGCCAGCCGGTCGGTGTGATCTCGACGCCGTCCGCGGTGGGAAGACCGTTGACAAGCAACATCTTTCGGCCATTGAGTCTCGGGTTCGCCTTGCCCGCGGCGGCGAACTTCGCGTCGACGCCGTCGATGAGCTTCTTCATGTCGTCGGCTTTGAACACGGCCTGCCCGATGACCGTGGCCTGGTCTTTCCACGGTTCGAAGAAGGCGTCCTGGCCGGACTGGGCGACTGTCGGTGCGATCTCCGACAGCTTCTTGTAGGTGTCGGCGTCCAGCCCGGCGTTGATGGCGATGATGAGGTCGGGCTTCAGGGCGGCGATCTTGTCCACCTGGATGCCGTCCGTGAGGCTCAGGACCGCCGGCTGGGCCGGGCCGAGTGCGGGCTGGGCCCACGGCCACACCGCGAAAGGCTGATTGCCGAACCACTCGGTCACGGCGATGGGCACCACGCCCACGGCCAGCAGTTCGTCCTGTCCGGTGAGGCCGGCGGACACCACGCGCTTCGGCTGCGCCGGAATCTTCGTCGACCCGAATGCGTGCTTGATGGTGACCGATCCGTCGCCGGCGACGGTGCCCGATGCCGGCGGCTTGGTGCATGCAGCGACCACGGCGGCGCCGGTGGCACCGGCGGCCAGTGCCAGGAAGCTGCGGCGCGAGCGGAGGGGGTACACGTCGTGAGTCTTTCACCTGCCCCGGGGAATGGCTCAGCTAACACGCGAACGCAGTCGGGGCCCGTCCTGGACGAAGGGCTGCGACGGCATTCGCGCACGCGTCTTTGATCCGGTTTGCCGACAACGTAAATATCGTCGGCGGACAGCGTTCGGGACGATGTAAAGCAACAAGAATACCTTGGGTATGTAACTTGTTCGATTATTAGCTGTAGGCCCGCGGTTTGGTAACTGGTCGAGTTTTGCCCACCGAGCGCTCGCGGGGGGCAGTGGCCGTCAAATTGCTGGTGAATAGGCGTATAGAGCCTATGTTTCCTGTGGGTCACATGGTCCGTACGTTACCTGTGGGTCGAGTGTTGTTGTTAGCGAGAATTGCGCGATGTCAGTCGTTTGACGTATCGCCGGACCCTCTGTGGCCGTGCTCTAATGAGAGTGGACGCCGTTCTTTGGCGGACAAGATGGGTTTGCTGGGAGGCGGCTATGGCGATGGATCCCAATTCAGTGCGCGGTGCGCGGCGACATAGTCGGACCGAGCCCGTGTCCGTGCGTCAGGGGCTCGCCGCGAAGCGGCCGGAGCGCGTCGTGACGTGGCACGTCCCTGAGTTGCTCGTCGGTCTGCGGTGGCTGTTCGACACGGTCCAGCCGGACGGCGCGATGGTGAGCGCGGGCGGTCAGGTCGTGCGATCCGGCCGGCGGACTTTGCGGTTCCGGCCGGTGGACTGGCAGGGCCACGCGGTTATCGAGATCGTCGGTCCCGCCGCGGCGGGCGACCCGTCGCCACGTGCTGAGTTGGCGGCATACGCCCAGGTACTCGATGACATGGGCGAAGACGTGGTGGCCAGCTGGATCGGGCGCCGAGGCCAGGTGCGCAGCATTGCGTTGGCCCGCCCCGTGCATCCGACCCTTCGCGCCGCGGTCGATCGTTATGTGGCGGGGTGCCCTGAGCACCCCGGTCGACAATGCGCGTGCGGCCGCCGGGCTCGCGACTGCAGCGTGTCGCTGCGCGCGGTTGAGCGGGCGGTCGGCCCTCACCAAGTCGAATTCGACGCGCTTGCGGGGCCGTGGCCCGATGCGCTGGATCCGTCCGGAGAATTGGGCGTGATCGCCGCCGGAATTGTGCCTCAACTCAGCGAGCAGCGGGTGGTCGGAAACGCGGTCTGACCGTTTCGCGGGTATCACCGCGATAAGTCGTGCAAGTTTCATTTCCCGTTCGGTTATCGCTATGCCCGAACAATCTTTATTATTCCGTTACGGACACTGCGGGGGCGGTGCCGGAATTAATTGACGGAAGCGTCTCATATGACGGTCGGGAGGTGTCGCTGCGATGACTGCGCGTGTGCTCACCGGTCAGCTGCTGGCAGCTCTGGCGGTGGCTGCCCTCGGCATTTCTGCCCCCGCTTCGGCTGATGTCGGCACGGGCCAGATGGCGGCCTGCGCCGAACGGGGCAACCCGCTGGACTGCGTACCGACGAATGCCGCGGCCAATGCCGCGGAGGTCGCCTATCTCACCGAGCTGCATGGCCGGCTGCAGGTGAGCGATGCCGACCTGCTCAAAACCGGTCGTCTGACCTGCAACATGTTCGTCTACGCCGGTCAGCCGACGGGCGATGCCGTGAACGACATCTCGAAATCCTTGAAGGTGAACAAGGCGTCCGCCACTTTCGTCATGGATATGGCGATGGTGCATCTGTGCCCCGGTTTGAACATCGGCGCCGACGGAGTGCCCCGCCCCCGCTATTAACCGGGAGTGAATTCACGCTGAACCCGCGTGAAATCGATGTAGGTAAGCCGGCCAGTCCCAGGTATTCAGGAATTCCTTTGCGGCCGAGTATCCGTTGTCATATAGCCGCCTCCGATCCGCGTGGGAAATGTCGAAGTTCAGGTACCCGATCCCGGCCGCGTCGACCACTATCGTTCTGGCCGCGACCGAGGGCTGCCGGAGATAGGTCTGGTCATGGCCGAGCAATGCGGTGTTGATCAGGTTCTCCAGCAGACGCGGGGCCCCGGGTAGATCGACCACCGGTGCCAGACCCGGACCCGGGTCGCCATCGCCCTGCGCCGGACGCTGGGCCGTCACGGTGATGCCGAAGCTGGGCCAGCGCGGCACCTTGCCGTCGGTGCGGTCCAGTGAGTACATCGGGAAGTTCGACAGCAGCCCGCCGTCGATCAGCGTCGACGTCGTGCCCGAGGCGCTCGTGATCGTCACCGGCCGGAAGAAGAACGGGATCGCCATGGACGCGCTGACCGCATCCGCGACGGACTGCTCGTCGGGATCGAGGCCGTACGTCCGGCGGTAATCCCACGGCAGTCGGACCAGCGTGCCCCGGGTGATGTCGGCGACCGTGACGACCAGGCGGTAGCGCTGCTCGGGCGGCAGTTCGCGATCGTCGAGCGCCAGATCGCCGAAGGTCCGCACGCCCAGGTTGCGCAGCTCGCCGTCAACCCAGTCGTGAATGGCGTCGCCCCGGTACATCCCCTGGCCGCGGAACGCGGTCCAGTACTTGCCCAGCACCGGGATTCGGCTGGTACCAACGGGATCCAGGAACTTGCGGTAGGGCAGCGACATCGCCAGTTCCTGGAGTTGGTCGCCGCTGAGCTGGCAGCCGGCCGGCTGACGACGGTTCGCGGCGGCGATCACGGCACCCACCAGGGACCCCGCCGACGTCCCGGAAACTCGTCCGACGCGATAGCCCGCGTCACCGAGCGCGACGACGGAGCCGACCAAACCGATTGCCTTGACGCCGCCACCCGACAGCACCAGATCGGCGGTCTTGACTGGGACCGCGGGGGAGTCGTCAGGCCTGTGAACCATTGCTGACGATGCTAGGTGACCGACCGCGGTTCGCCTTGGGCGGCAATGGGTCGTGATGGCGAGGCGCCTCCGGCGGCACTGTGGCGCGCGTTACCCGGCCACTCAGCCGATTCTTAGGCGCAGACTAAGCCGCCCTCAGTACCTGTCCCTAATGTTGCTGGCACAGCGAGGGATTCACCGGAGAGGGGGTGGCGAATGGAGCATCGGTACTGTGACCGCATGTTGGCGGCACGCGCGTTCGTAATAGCAATGTCCACGGTCCTTCTCGTCCCCACCGCGGTGGCATCTGCAGACGACGACGTACCACCTCCCGGCGCTGCGGGCCCGCCGCCGGTCTCCTTCACCATGACCTCCGGGGCGCCCATTCGTGACGGTGCCACGTACGGCATCGGAACGGTGATCGTCGCGCACTTCGCCGCCCCGGTCGATGAGGGTGCCGCCGCGCGGGACCTCGTGGTCACCGCGAACCCGCCGGTGACCGGGTCCTGGCACTGGATCAACAACACGACCGCCCACTGGCGCCCGCCGCAGTACTGGGCGCCGGGCACCGTGGTGTCGGTGGCCGGGGGCCCGACGTTCACCATCGGCGCCTCCCACGTGTCGATCGCCGACGACGCGACCAAGAAGGTCAGCGTCTACGACGGCGGCGCGCTGGTGAAGACCATGCCGACCTCGATGGGTCGCGGCGGCACCGAAAACGTCAACGGCAAGACGCTGAGTTTCTGGACTCAACCGGGGGTCTACACCGTGCTCGACAAGAGCAATCCGGTGGTCATGGACTCGTCGACGTACGGACTGCCGATCAACAACCACCTCGGGTACAAGGAGACCATCCCGTACGCCGTGCGCGTCAGCACCGACGGGGTGTACCTGCATCAGCTCGACGCGACGGTGTGGGCCCAGGGCAACACCAACACCAGCCACGGTTGCCTGAACCTGAATCACGACAACGCGCAGTGGTTCTACAACTTCTCCGTGCCGGGCGACGTGGTCGAGGTGCGGAACACCGGCGGCAAGCCCTTGCAGCTGTGGCAGAACGGCGACTGGAGTGTGCCGTGGGACCAGTGGTGATAACGGTGCGGCCAAAATTCAGTGTCGGTCGTGTTGATGTGACGCACGCCACAATACCTTTGGTATGCTGGTGAAAGTCACGGCAAAAGTCCTCGTCACGGCCGGTACTTAGCCGATAAAATTAGATAGCTGAATCAATCAGTTTGAAGTCAGGAGTGGTCGTGGGAGCAGTAGTGCATTTGCCGAACCAGTTCGAGTCGGCGCCGTCGGCAGCGGACGCAACGCTGGCCGAGTTGTTGTCGATGTCGTCGGACATCATCGAGTCGACCTTCGCCGACCGCATCCGCGAACTCGGTGGCACGGAAGCTGAAATCCACCAGATGTCGGGTTCGGCGGCCTACGCGTTGTTCGCGTGGTCCACGGGCCGCGGCTTCGGCGCCTGAGTTACCAGACCGGTAGCGCCGTGCCGACAGTCGGCGCGCGCGCCTGCCGGTAGCCCGCCAGGGGCCGGCCCCGCCGCTCCAACCCGGACACTCGCTGGTGCCCGCCTTCGCGCGATGACCCCGTCGCACGGAGGCGGGCATTTTGCGTCAGGGGTGGTGTCCGGGTACGCAGCACAGCTCCCGCAGCAGGGAAGCCGGGACGACCACCACTGCTTCGCGATCGAAACGACGTTACGTATTCTGCTGCCACATACCAAAGCGCCGCGCTGAGAAGTGATCTCAGCGCGGCGCCTTTTGCGGTACGACGGGTCAGACGGTCGCGTCGACCTTGGCTGCCGGGGCGGGCCACGGTATCGGCTTCGGACGTTGGCGCACGATCTGCGGCCACCAGAACCACTTGCCCATCAGGGCGGCGATCGACGGCATCATGAATGACCGGATGACCAGGGTGTCGAACAACAGACCCAGGCCGATCGCGGTGCCCACCTGGCCGATGATGCGCAGCTCGCTGACGAGCATCGACATCATGGTGAAGGCGAAGACCAGGCCCGCGTTAGTGACCACCGAACCGGTGCTGCCCATGGCTCGGATGATGCCGGTGTTGAGGCCCGCGTGGATCTCTTCCTTGAACCGGGCGACCAGTAGCAGGTTGTAGTCCGCGCCGACCGCCAACAGGATGATCACCGACATCGGGATCACCATCCAGTGCAGCGGCAGGCCGATCAGGTATTGCCAGATGAGTATCGACATACCCAGCGACGCGCCCAGGGATATCGCCACCGTGGCCACGATCACCGCCGCGGCCACCACGGCCCGGGTGATGATCAGCATGATGACGAAAATCAGTGCGAGAGCGGAGATTCCGGCGATCATCAGGTCGTAGTCGGAGCCCTCGGCCATGTCGCGGAAGGTCGCCGCGCTGCCGGCCAGGTAGATCTTCGAGCCCTCCAGTGGCGTGCCCTTGATGGCTTCCTTGGCAGCCTGCTTGATGGGGTCGATATGCGAGATGCCTTCGGGTGTAAGGGGATTGCCCTCGTGCTGAACGATGAACCGCGCGGACTTGCCGTCCGGTGAGATGAAGTTCTTCATGCCGCGCTTGAAATCTGCGCTGTCGAAAGCCTCCGGCGGCAGGTAGAACGAGTCGTCGTTCTTCGACTTGTCGAAGGCCTCACCCATGGCACTGGAGTTCTTCTGGCCCTCGGCCTGCTGATCCAGCTGCCCCTTCTGGGTGGCGTACATCATCTGCATGTACTTCTTCATGTTCTTCATGGTCTCGATCTGCGGGGGCATGACCTGAACCATCTGCTTCGTCAGCGCGGACATCTTGTCCATGTCGGGGATGACGGTCTGGAAGTCGTCCGTCATGGTGTCGATGCCGTCGAGCGTGTCGAACACCGAGCGCATCGAGAAGCAGACCGGGATGTCGTAGCAGTGCGGTTCCCAGTACAGGTAGTTGCGGATCGGGCGCAAGAAGTCGTCGAAATCGGAGATGTGGTTGCGCAGGTCCTCGATGTCGCCCAGCATGCCGTGCATCTTGCCGACCATGCTGTCCATGACGGTCGACATCTGAACCGTGATGGCCTGCATCTTGGTCATGGTGTCGATGCTCACCTGGATGTCATTGACCTGCTTGAGCATGTCGCCCATCATGTCCTGCTGGTACTTCTGGTTCATCACCTGCGTGGTGCTCTGCATACCCAGCTGGAACGGGATGGTCGAGTGCTCGATGGGCGTGCCCTCGGGCCGGGTGATGGCCTGCACCTGAGCGATACCAGGAACGCCCACAACGGCTTTCGCGATTTTGTTGATCACGAGGAAGTCCGCCGGGTTGCGCAGGTCGTGGTCGCTCTGGACCAGCAGCAGGTCGGGATTCATGCGGGCGGGCGAGAAGTGCCGGGTGGCGGCCGAGTAACCCTCGTTGGACGTGAGGTCCGCGGGCATGTACTGCCGGTCGTCGTAGCTCGTCTTGTAGCCCGGGATGGCGACGAGGCCGACCAACGCCACCGCGATGGTGGCGACCAGGATCGGGCCCGGCCACCGGGTGATCGCGGCGCCGATCTTGCGCCAGCCACGCACCCGCATCTCGCGTTTGGGTTCCAGCGTCCTACCGAACTTGGTGACCACCGTGATGAGGGCAGGCCCGAGGGACAGCGCGGCCAACACGACGGTGACCATGCCGATGGCCAGGGGGATGCCCAGGGTCTGGAAGTAGGGCAGTCGGGTGAAGTGCAGGCAGAACGTCGCACCCGCGATCGTCAGGCCGGAGCCGAGGATGACGTGCGCGGTGCCGTGGTACATGTCGTAGTAGGCGTCGTCTTTGGACATCCCGGCGGTCCGCGCTTCCTGGTACCTGCCGATCAGGAAGATCGCGTAGTCGGTCGCCGCCGCGATGGCCAGCATCGGGAGCAGGTTGGTGGCGAAGGTCGACAGGCCGATGATGTGGTAGAAGCCGAGCACGGCCACGAGACCGCGGGCTGCACCCACGAGCACCATGACGATGAACAGCTCGATCAGCACCGTGATGACGGACCGGTAGACCAGCAGCAGCATGATGATGATGACCGCGAACGAAACGGCCTCCATCACCTTCAGGCTGCGGTCGCCGGCGACGTTCATGTCGGAGGCCTGGGCGGCCGCGCCGGTGACGTAGCTCTTCACGCCGGGCGGCGCGGGGACGCTCTTCAGGATCTTGTCGACGGTCTCGACGGACTCGTTGGCAAGCGATTCGCCCTGGTTACCGCGCAGGTAGACCTGCACGTAGGCGGACTTGCCATCGGCACTCTGCGAGCCGGACGCGGTCAGCGGGTCGCTCCAGAAGTCCTGGACGTGCTCGACGTGCGCGGTGTCGGCCTGGAGCTTGGCGACGATCTGGTCGTAGTACGCGTGCGCGGCGGCATCCAGCGGCTGATCGCCTTCCAGCACGACCATGGCCGAGCTGTCGGAGTCGAATTCCTTGAAGTCGGAACCGACCTGCTTCATCGCGATCATCGAGGGCGCGTCGTGTGGCGACATCGAGACCGAGCGCATCTTGCCGACCTCGTCGAGCCCCGGGACGATCGTGCTGAGCATGACGACGATGCCGATCCAGGCCACGATGACCGGGATCGCGAGCGTGCGGATCAGGCGGGGGATCAGCGGCCGGTGCGGCGGCTGCTCGGCTTTGGGAAAAGAGTCGGTCGGGGTATCGAGGCTGTGGTTGCTCATGCGGATTTCACCAGGCAGAAGGTCTGGGCGTGGACGCCCGTGGAGGTTCGGGTGTCTTTGAGTTCGTCGTCGACGTGGACGGTGCAGGTGATGGAGTCACCGTCGCCCTGGGCGACGATGTTCGGCGACGCTGCCGGTGCGGTGGTGGACAGGACGAGTTTCCAGGGCAGCATGGCGTGGTCGACGCGTTGCGGTTTGGCGTCCAGGTCGAGGTAGTTGATGTCGGCGTAGGCGCCGGGTTCGCCGGTGATCTCGTAGGTGACGACCTTGGGCTTGAACGGTTTGGCGTCGT
>Ga0207658_10003099_pt1 | contig 11899 bp, 15 predicted proteins | sample KBSS33metaG_FD_184322 | JGI IMG/M metagenome (GOLD analysis project Ga0207658, IMG submission 184322) | Switchgrass rhizosphere microbial communities from Kellogg Biological Station, Michigan, USA - KBS S3-3 metaG (SPAdes) (version 2) | ecosystem: Host-associated > Plants > Roots > Rhizosphere...
CTGTCATCTGTGGATGGCCCCTGCGCTGCAAGGGGTGATCTGAGCTAATTTGGCGATCTGTCGGGTGCGGTCATCTGTCCGGCCTGTTGGCGCGGCGTTGATGCCGCTGGCCCTGATGGTGTCCGCTGACCAGGTCCCTCTCAGCGCATCGAGCTCGGAGCTCCGACAGTGCCTCGGGTTGTCTTGGTTTTGCGGCCGCTACTAGATCGTCATCATCATGCTCGTTGCACCCTTCACAGCTCGGAGCAGCGGGCGGCGCCCAACTGCGATCTTGTTCAGGTCGCCATAGCTGGCCGATAGATATCGCCGCGCAGAAGGACCGCCCATACGATCCGCGCCGTCTTGTTGGCCATGGCCACGGTGACTACGCGAGCCGGCCGGCGCTCCAGGAGCGAGCGGATCCAGGGCGCCGCCGCCAGATCGGCCGTCTTCGATCTGCGGATCACCGACGTCGCTCCGACGACCAACAGCTTGCGCAGATAGCCGTCGCCCTTTTTGGAAATCCGGCCCAGCTTGTCCTTGCCGCCTGATGAGTTCTGCCGAGGGACCAGTCCGAGGAACGCGGCAAACTCGCGACCTGATCGAAACACCGCCGGATCGGTCACCGAAGCGGACATCGCGGTGGCGGTGATGATGCCGACGCCCGGTATGGTGGCCAGCCGCTGGCTCGCGCGATCCTGACGATGCCAGGCCAGCAGTTTCCGCTCCAGGGCATGGATCTGCAGCCTCAGCCCGGTAAGCTGATCGCCCAACATCAAGACCGCCGCGCGGCCGATCTCGGGAAGCGAGGCCACCGCACCATCGCGCACCTGACCGACGAGCTCGAGCACACGGCGAGGGCCTTGCGGAGCGACCACGCCAAACTCTGCGCAATGACCGCGAATGGCGTTGATCAACATGGTCCGCTGTCGGATCAGAAGCTCCCGAGTCCGGTGCAGCACCAGCACGCCCTGGCTGTCGGCGCTCTTGATCGGCACGAAGCGCATGGTTGGCCGGGACACCGCCTCGCAAATCGCCTCGGCGTCGGCCGCGTCGTTCTTCTGCCGGCGCAGGTAGGCCTTCACATAGGCCGCCGGCATCAGTCGAACCTCATGTCCCAGAGCAGCGATCTGGCGAGCCCAATGATGAGCCGTTGCACAAGCCTCCATGCCGACAAGGCAAGGCGGGAGCGCTTCAAAGAACGCCAGCAGCTCGCTACGTCGCAACGTCTTCCGGGTCACAGCGCCGGTGCTGTCAATGCAATGAAGCTGGAAGACGCTCTTAGCGAGATCGAGGCCGATCGTGGTAATCTTCATCGCGGATGGTCCCTGCACATGGTTGCCTGACGACAGCCACCCTATGGCGCACCGACGCCGGACACAGGGGCCATCCACCCCATCAAAGCAAACTTGCTGGGGCGCTGCGACGCACCCTAAGCGCGGCCATATGGTCAAGTCCGACAATCCGTTTCGATGGTTCGCTTCCTCGCCGGAGGTGATCCAGCTCGTCGTCATGTTGTACGTCCGCTACCCGCTGTCGCTGCGCAACGTGGAGGACCTGGCGTTCGAGCGCGGGATCGACATCTGCCACGAGACGGTCAGCAAATGGGTCAACCGCTTCGGGCCGATGTTCGCGGCGAAGATCCGCTCGAGGCGCGTTCAGGCGATGCGCCAGCACACCCATTGGCGGTGGCATCTCGACGAGGTCTACGTCCGGGTTCAGGGCGAGATGCGCTACCTGTGGCGGGCGGTCGATCACGAAGGTGAAGTGCTTGAATCCTTCGCCACCAAGACGCGAGACAAGGCCGTGGCGCTGAAATTCATGAAGAAGCTCATGAAACGGCACGGTTGCGCCAAGGTCGTCACCACAGATGGCCTGCGCTCTTACCGCGCCGCCATGACCGAGCTCAACGTCGCCGGTCGCCAGGAGATCGGCCGCTGGGCGAACAACCGCGCCGAGAACTCACACCAGCCCTTCCGACGACGAGAGCGGGCGATGCTCCGCTTCAGGCGGATGAAGACATTGCGGCAGTTCGCTTCTACCCACGCCGCCTTCCACAACCACTTCAATCAGGAGCGCCACCTCGTCAGTCGCGAAATGTACCGAGAACGACGCTCAGCCGCCCTGGCTGAGTGGCGGGAGGTCGCGAGCTAGGGCGAGCCGCGGGATTGGGTGAGGTGCGCCCAGGTGGAGACAAGTTAGCGTTGGACTGACAGCACCCAGGGGACTATTCGCGGGGAGACAGTCGCTGCCAGTTAGCGGCGGACTGAATGGTCGTGCAGCCAGTCGGGCGGCAACTTGTCTCCAGACGTGCCAGCGCCCCAAAATGCCGGGCGCGACGCCAGCACAGGTCGCTTGCGGCGACAGTGCGTGGCGGGGCAGAAGGGATGACCAGCTCGGCGATCGTCCAGCCGACAGCGACTGGCGACACTCCGCTTCTGACTGGCCACGCAGAGAATGGCGACGGTCAGGTCATGTCGGGCGCCAGCTCCAGCGCTGCTGGGGCGACGCCCTTACGCTTAGCGGCCTCAGTCCAACGTCAACGGCAATCGTAGGAACACACGGCCTTCCGACGAGGGCGGCGGCAGGGCGCCGGCGCGAATGTTCACTTGCAGCGAGGGGAGTAGCAGGGTCGGGGACGCGAGGGTTGCGTCGCGCGCCCTACGGCGGGCCACGAACTCGGCCTCGCTGACGCCCACGTGCGCCTGGACGTGGCCGCCTCCTCCGCCACGGTGGTTTCCCAGCGGTTCCCGGTGCGACCCTGCTCGGGCAGGTAGTCGTGACCGACGAAGATCCGCGTATCCGGCGGCAGGGACAGGATCTTTCGGATGGAGCGGTACAGTGCGACTGCATCCCCGCCGGGGAAGTCCGCGCGAGCAGTTCCATAGTCTGGCATGAACAGGGTGTCGCCGACGAAAGCCGCGTGCAGGCGCGATGGCGCTGATCGGCGCCTCCATGCTGGCGCCGAAGAGAGACGAAGGTGATCCGACGGTGCGGCTAAATCCTCGTTTGGTGGCGCGCCTTGCGCCGGTCGGCCTGATCACGGGCCTCGCCGCTGGCTTGTTCGGAATCGGCGGCGGTTTCCTCATCGTGCCGGGGTTGATGGCGGCGACCGGCATGACGCTCGCCCATGCGGCGGCGTCCTCGCTGGTGTCGGTCGCCTTGTTCGGCGCGGCCACCAGCGCGAGCTATGCGGTGTCGGGCTTGGTGAACTGGCCGGTATTTGTTGCGCTCGTCGCCGGCGGCGCCCTCGGGGCGGTTGCCGGTGCCCCATGGCCAAGGCGCTTCAAGGCCATGCCGCTTGGGCGCGACGCATCTTCGCGCTGATGGTGGTCGCGGCCGCAGTCTACGTGGCCTGGCGCTCGGGACCGTAGACGCAATACGTACGGTTGAAAGGCACCGCCATTGCGGTTTGCGGTCGATCGATGGCAGACGTCTCTCACCCCGATCATCTTCGTGAAGTCCGAGCGGGAGGATACGGCTCCTCCTCTTGAGCGACGCGTTCTGCGTTTCGTTTATCGACGGGCAGGCTGTGGAGGTCCCGAAGGCGCCACGATCCTCGACGCAGCTAAGCCGGTCGCGCGGCGTTGGCCGACCGTTGATCGGGGTCAATGCGCACGAGCGCCTCTGAGCGACCGTTCGGTAGGGAGGTGCGCAGGGAGGAGGCTTGAAATGATCACGCTCGACGACTGCATGGCGCTCTGCGGACTCGACCCGGACGAAGTCGCGGCGGTGGCGGAACATGAACACGTGCCCGAGATGATCGCTACGGAGATCGCCTATGACCTGTTGCATCATCCCGGTGGTGTGACTGCAATCCGGGAGCTGATCGTTGATGATGTCCGCGCCGCGCTGGCGCGAGGTGACCGCCGCCATGCCGCCGAGCTGTTGCTGACGCTGCGGCGCTTCCTACACCACTATCCTGAAGCGAAAGGGGGGCGCCCGATCCCGGCCGGCAAAGGCCCAGGCTAGCTTGTGGACGAGCGTTCATTAACCCCGATCTTGTCCGCTGCGGGCGGATGGGTTGCGTTTGCTCAAAGCGGCGCGAGGCGGGGGGCTCAAGCTCTTCGCATGTCCCACACGCACGCCAAGCGAACGGAGCCGCGAGATGGATGAGACGATCCGGCGCAAGATCCTCTCCCTGCTGGACGAGCACCGCGACATGAGTCTGGCGACGGTGCGTCCAGACGGATGGCCGCAGGCGACGACGGTCGGCTACGCCCATGATGGGCTCACGCTCTATTTCCTTTGCGCGCCCGAAAGCCAGAAGGCGGCCAATCTGTCGCGCGACGATCGCGTCTCGCTGACGATCGATCATGACACGCCGCAGGTCATGGAGATCACCGGATTGTCCATGGCCGCGAGAGCGCAGCTCGTGGAAGATCCTGGCGAGGCGGCCCACGCCTTGAGCATGATCATGGCGCGCTACGCGCCGCAGAACACCCTGCCCCTGGACAGGACGCCGCGACCGGAAGACCTCAGGATCTTCCGCGTCACCCCGACCGTGATTTCGCTCCTCGACTACTCGAAGGGTTTCGGCCACACCGACCTCGTCGTCTGCTGAGGCCGCGCTATCAGCGCCCACCCAAGCTATCGATGTAGGCGAGGAGATCGGAAACCTCGGAAGGCTGCAGGCTCATGGGCGGCATGTCGTAGTGCCCCTTACGGGTGAGCTGGTCCAGCCGACCTTCCAGGCCTGCGGTGTGCCGCATTTCACGCGTGGCGAAGCCAGGTGCGCGGGGCCGGGGGCGCTCGGCCCCGGGCTCAACGGCGTGGCAGCTGGCGCAGCGCTGCTGCGCGATCAGGTGGCCGCGCTCCGCGGCGGTCAGTTCCTTGGAGCGGCTCACGGCCTCGGGGACATCGACCGTTGCGGCAAGCAGCACGACGGACAAGAGCACAAAAGCAAGACGCATCGCCTGTCCTCGCCGGACATAGTGTCATCTGGAATCTTGGTTCGGCCGCCGCCGGACACAAGAGCGGTTACGCCGCCTTCCTCTCCGGACGACTTTCCGCCTGCGCGCTCGGTTTCGCCGCCTCAAGACGCCAGCATCGCAAGCTCACGACCAGCAACACGATCATGAATGTTGCGAAGGCGGCGAGGACCAACACGAGGTAGGGGGTCAACATCGGCGATCTCCTTTTCGGAGATCATTCATTCCAGGCGAAGGCGAAGCAATTCGGGTCAGCTCCCTAAGTACAGATACGGAGCTGAGCCGTCGCGCTAGCGCCCCTGTCTCACCCGATCCTCGATGATGGTGTCCCGGAGAATTTTCGCGTCGACGTTTCCGCCCGCGTCCGCACGGCCAGGCGGTCGTGGCGCAAGGCCGCCAGCGCGCAACGCTCATGCAGCGCCTCCAATTCCGCATCCGTCAGGCGTTCGATGCCGATGAACGCGTTTTCGGCCTCGGAGGTGAGGATCAACTCGTCCAGCTTGGTCTGCAGGCCGAGGCTGTCGCGGTTCTGGGTGTTCTGGATCAGGAACACCATGAGGAAGGTGACGATGGTGGTCGCGGTGTTGACCACGAGCTGCCATGCCTCCGAGAAGCCGAACAGCGGCCCTGTGGCGGCCCATAGCACGACGACGCCGAGGCAGACGCCGAACGCGGGCGCGCTCCCGGCGATGCGGGCCACGCTTGTGGCCAACGCGGCGAAAGCGCGATCAGCCGACATCGCCGAGCTGCGCATTGATCGCCGCGATTAGGTGCTCGGCGAGCAGGGGCTTCTCGAGGATCGGCGTTCCTTCCTTCGCCGCAGCGTGACGCAGGCTCAGCGGGGGATGGGTCGTCACGAGCAGGGCGGGGACTTGTCCATGGAGCGCGCGCAGGCGATGAAGCGTCTCCAGGCCGGAGATTCCCGGCAGCCGTTCGTCGATCAGAACACAGAGCGGGCCATCCGGAGGAGCGCGCTTGAGCACGGCTTCACCGGAGGCGAAGGTCTCGACCACGAAACCGGCCACGTCGAGCGCGAACTCGAGACTCTGCCGAACGGCTTCGTCATCATCGATGACGAAAACCCAGCGGGACGGCGGTGAAGAGACAAGGTCCATGCGCACATCGTGGCCGATCTTGCGCTTATCGGCCTTGATCTTCCGCAAGGCGTCAGAAGCCGGCGAGCATCGCGATCCGGACCAGTTCCGAAAGGCTGTTGGCCTGCGTCTTGTTCATCACATTGGCCCGGTAGACTTCGACGGTCCTCGGGCTGATCCCCAACTCGTGTGCGATGACCTTGTTCATCTTGCCCGCGATAACGCCGCGGAGGACGTCCATCTCGCGCGGCGAAAGGGTGGCGAGCATCCGCTCGAAGCGCCGGCTTTCCTCGTCCCGCCCGACACGCTCGGCCTGGACGTCCAGCGCCGTACGGATGGACCTGAGCAACACGTCATTCTCGAAAGGCTTCTCGATGAAGTCGACGACCCCGGCGCGCATGGCCTCCACCGCAAGCGGGACGTCACCATGCCCGGTGATCATCACGACCGGGAGCTCGATCTGACGCTCCCGGAGCATGCGCACGAGCTCCAGGCCGCTCACGTCGGGCATGCGCACATCAGTGACGATGCAACCGCGTGTAAGGGACCCGACAACCTCGAGGAACTGGGCGGCGGACGCGTAGGTCTTCGCTGGCAGATCATTCATCTCGAGAACGAAGCCAAGGGACTCTCGAACAGCCTCGTCGTCGTCGATGAGATGGACCTCCGCGTCATCCATGCTCGGTCAACTCCTTCTCGGACACGGCGCGTAGGGTGAAGTGGAAGATTGCGCCACCCTCTGGATTTGGTTCAACCCAGATCCGACCGCCGTGCGCCTCGATTATAGTGCGTGAAATCGAGAGGCCGATGCCCATGCCGTGCGATTTCGTCGTCATGAATGGTTGAAACAGTCGTTCGGCGGCTTCTTCGCTGATGCCGTGACCCGTGTCGCTCACCCGCACCTCGACGATCTCATCCGCCACCAACTTGGTGCCGATGACGAGTTCCCTGCTTGCGCAACCCTCCATGGCCTCGATGCCATTGCGGATGAGGTTAAGCGCGACCTGCTGGATCTGCACCTTGTCGGCGAGGACGAGCTTCGCCTTCGGGTCGAAATCGAAACGCAGGCGAACGCTTCGCTCCTTGGCGCCGACCATGGCGAGCGCGCCGGTCTCTTCCAGGATCTGAGGAAGGTTCTCGATCCTCCGCTCGGCCTCACCCTTGGAGACGAAATCCCGAAGCCGGCGGATGATCTGGCCGGCGCGCAATGCCTGATCGGCGCCTTGAGAGATCATCTTCTCGAGCCGCGGCAGGTCGGGTGGCTGTCGTTTCAACAGCACCAGGCAGCCCTGCATGAAGTTGGTGGCGGCGGTCAGCGGCTGATTGAGTTCGTGGGCCAGGGCGGAGGCCATCTCGCCGAGCGCGGTCAGGCGGGAGACGTGAACGAGTTCGCCCTGCACATCCTGGAGCCGTCGCTCCGCCGCCTGCCGTTCGGTCAGATCGCGAACAAACCCGGTGAAGAACCGTCGCTGGCCCGAGATCATCTCGCCCACGGACAGCTCCATCGGGAAGGTGGAACCGTCCTTGCGCTCGCCGACCACGACCCGGCCGATGCCGATAATCCGCTTTTCGCCGGTCTGGAGATATCGTTCCAGATACGCGTCGTGCTGCTTGCGATAGGGCTCGGGCATCAGCACCGAGACGTTGCGGCCCACGACGTCTTCAGCTCGCCAGCCGAACTGACGTTCGGCCGCGCTCGAGAATGACTGCATGATGCCGCGTTCATCGATCACGATCATCGCGTCGGGAACGGTGTCGAGGATCGATTGCAGGTGCGCCTCGTCGGCCCGTAGATCGTCGACGTAGCGTTGCACCGCTCTTCGGCTCTGTTCCGTGCGCCAACCGATGAAGGCGGTGGCGGCCGTTATCGCCGTGAAGGTCGTCAGCAGGAGCAACGATCCCGGCCCAAATTCAAACCGCCAGGCTATGGCGGATAGCGTTATCGACAGCGCTCCGGCGAGCAGGGCTGCGCGGGCGCTGCCGAAGGCGGCGCTGACGAGAAGAGCGGGCACGAAGAGCAGCAGGCGCAATTCGCCATTGAACATCGGGCGGGCGAGTATCGCCAATCCGCCACAGGTCGCGGTGGCGGCCACCGCGACGGCGCAGCCCACGGCCCAACCCGCCTGGCCGGTCGCGCGGTCACCGGATGTTCTCGCCGTCGCCATGAGGGAATGAGTAGGCTTCCGCCCGAATGGCGACAAGGCGTGCCACTTTGCAAGAAGAATGAGGGCGACTTGCGACCGTTCAGGCCGCGAGTTCCTCCAGCACCATCGGCTTGCGGATCTGGAAGCTGCGCGTCGAGGGAAACTCGACGATTGCTTCGCCCTGCAGCTGCGTGAGCATGCGGGAAACGGTTTCGATCGTCAGTCCCAGGTAGTCCGCCATGTCCTGACGGCCCATCGGCAGATTGCAGGCGCCGGATTGCCGTTGCGCCACGGCCATGAGGAAGGCACCGACCCGTTCGCGCGCGGACCTCCGGCCGAGCATGACGACGTGATCCTGCAGCCGCTCCATCTCCTGGTTCGTGGCCGCGAGAATGGCCCGGTCGAGCTCGACGTCGCCAGCGAACGCCCGCACCGCGCCGCGCCGCACGACCAGCACCTCACAGTCGGCAAGGGCTTCGGCTCCGAAGCGGTGCAGCGGGCCCGGCTCGAGACCGAAGAGATCGCCCGGATAGTAGAAGTCGCCGACCTGGCGCCGTCCGTCGGACGTGACGCGGCTGGTCCGAACGACGCCGCGCACGACCTGGAACAGGAGCTGCACCTCGTCATCCTGAGCGTAGATTTCCTCATTGCGGTCGTAGGTCATCCGCGTGCCGAGGCGTTCCAGGGCGTCGGTCAAGACGCCAGCCGGTCGCTGACGCCGATGATTGCTGAGCGGGTAGGCGAGGCTCATGGCTGGTCTCCGTTCCGATGGTTCAGGAATAGGCGCGACCAGCTCGGCTGAATATTTGGGAGGTTCCCCTACGTAGTCGTGCGGAGGCTGACTGTGCGCCCGGGCTGCCAGCTTGATCATCGTCAAGGCTCGCCCATGCCGCGCGCATCACCTTCATGGCGAAGCTCGAGAACGATCGGAAATATGATGACAAAACATCTCTCCAGACGAGTTCGCCATGACACCGTCGACGACGTCGTCCGAACCTTGAAGCATTCGGCGGAAGATATGAGCGCTGATGCTGAGAAGGCTGTCGCTGAAGCTGCAGCGACACTTCGCGATGCGATGGAGTCGTTCGCCGCCTCGACTGTGCCCCAAATCAAGGCTGAGGGGCGAGAGGCCGTCGATGCTGCGCGAGGACTGGCCGCAAAGGCAGGGCGCGAGGCCAAAGAGCATCCGCTCATCGCCTCGGTGGCCGCTCTTGCCGCCGCCGCGGCGCTGATACAGCTGCTCAGCGCCGCCCGAAGAAAGTCCGTCTAGGGCTCAAGCTCGGCCACCGGGGTGTGGGCGGCAAGCTACCCGGCGCCTCGCCTCGGGGCTGCGTCCCAAGCGCCGGCCTCTCAGCGCTCGATTGGTCAACCCCGCGTTTGCGCAGGGATTTGCCCCTCCAGCGCTCGCTGGAAGGCGGCCACGAGGCGTTCACGTTCGGCGTCGTCGGCCGCGGCCTCCAGCCGGTCATTCAATGTCGCCAGCAGTCTGACCCGTGCATTGTGCCAGTCGGCGCGCGCTGCAGCGGCAGGCGCGATCCGGCCCTTGCCAGGGAGCGGCTCGGCGGCGGTCCTCTGCAACTCGAAGCTCTCGTCGAGCTCGGGCGCAACGAGCTGGTCTTCGCGAAAGCCGGCCGCCACGAGCCGCTCGCGAAGGCCCGCCACGCCTTCCGGTTCGCCATGCACCATGAACACTTGGCCAGCCACGGGCCGCCTGGCCATGGCCCACAGAGTCAGAGCCGTCGCGTCGGCGTGACCGGAGTAGACGTCGAGCGAGCGGACCCGCGCGCGCACCTGGATGTCCTCGCCCTGAATGGACACGCGTCGCGCACCATCGACCAGGAAGCGGCCAAGCGTGCCCTGGGCCTGATAGCCGCAGATCAGGACCATGGCGTCCCGCCTCCAAAGCAGGCGCTTCAGGTGCTTGCGAACCCGACCCGCATCACACATGCCGCTCGCGGCCAGGATCACATGCCAGCCCCGCAACCGTTCGAGCGCATCGCTCTCCGCCGGATCGCGCGTGAACTTCAGGCGGGATCCAGCATGAAGTCCCTGGAAGGGATTGCGGCCCGTCGCCCGGTTCCAGCCGCGCTGTCGGAACACTTCGGTGGCTTCGATGGCCAAGGGCGAGTCCAGGAAGATGTCGCCCTCCGGGACCTGGCCGGCGTCCATGAGCGCGAGAATGTCGGCCAGAAGCTCCTGAGCCCTCTCGACCGCAAAGCTCGGGATCAGCAGCGGACCGCCCGCGGCGTAGGCTGAGTTGAGTTCATTTGCGAGGAGCGCCCGACGCGCGTCCCCGTCGATCGCCGGCCGCTCACGGGCACCATATGTTGATTCGATGATGAGGTGGTCGATGCCGCTCGGCCCTTCGGGATCGGGCGCGTAGTCACGATTGCCGGCGCCCAGATCACCGGAGAACAGAAGCGTGATCGGGCCGTCCTCGCTGTCGACGCTGAGCTGAATGGAAGCGGAGCCCAGAATGTGCCCGGCCTCCCAGTAGGTCGCTGTCACCCCCGGGGCCGCCTCGACCGCCTCTCCGAGTTTCACCTTGCGGAACAAGGGAAGAGTGCGCTCCGCGTCCCTCGCCGTGTAGATCGGCTCGACCTCGGGGCGACCCCGCCGCTGGTTGCGCCGATTGAGGTGGCGGACTTCGCCTTCCTGGATGTCGCCGGCGTCGGGCAGCATGACGGCGCACAAGTCGCGCGTCCCGGCCGTGACGTAGATCGGTCCCGAATAACCGGCCCGCATCAGCTTTGGCAGCAGGCCGGAGTGGTCGATGTGCGCATGCGTCAGCAGCACCACGTCGATGCTATCGGGATCGAAGGGAAAATCGTCGTAGTTCAGGGCCTTCAGGGTCTTCGAGCCCTGGAACATGCCGCAGTCGACAAGCACGGTCGCGCGCCCGGTTTCGAGCCGCGCGCAGAAGCCGGTGACGCAACCCGCGGCGCCATGGAACGTAAGCTTCAAGCCCATTCGCCTTCCCCTCGATTGCGCTCCAAGCTGGATTGAAGCCCACTACAGTTCCGTGATCGGCGTCAAAGCGATCGGATTAGTCCGAGTTCAATATTTCGGCCCGGAGGCTCTGACATGAAGCACGCAGTGATCATCGCTCATCCTATCCACGGCAGCCTCACCCGATCGGCCGGGGCGGCCTACGCCGAGGCGGTCCGCGGCTTCGGCCACGAGGCGGTGGTCCGCGACCTCTACGCCATGGAATTCGATCCGTGCCTTCACGCTGAGGAAATTCCGCATCTCAAGATGCCGAACTTTCGAACCGACGTGGTCCAGGAGCGCGCGCTGCTGCAGCACGTCGATGTCTTCGCCTTCGTGTATCCGTTCTGGTTCAACGCGCCCCCGGCGATCCTGAAGGGCTACGTCGATCGCGTCTTCAGCACGGGCTTTGGCTTCGCTCCGGCCGTCGGCGGCACCGAGCCGTTGCTCGATGGCCGTAAGCTGATCAGCTTCAGCTTCTCAGGCGCGCCGGACTACTGGGTGCAGGACACCGGGGCGCTGACAGGCTTGGTGTCGATGTTCGACCGCCATCTCGCCCGCATGTGCGGCCTGCAGCTGGTGGATCACGTCCACACGGGCGGGCACTGTCCAGGCAAACGCACTGGGCGTTGTTTTCACGTCTCGTTAGGTCGCTCCGCCACATAAGGGGGATGCTCGGCGGCCGCGTCTCTCCTTGGTTATCTTGGAAGATTGCTCCCTGCTGCCCGAAAACCGGGGCGGCAGCGGGGCGAAGCCTGATCCG
>Ga0207658_10003101_pt1 | contig 11895 bp, 12 predicted proteins | sample KBSS33metaG_FD_184322 | JGI IMG/M metagenome (GOLD analysis project Ga0207658, IMG submission 184322) | Switchgrass rhizosphere microbial communities from Kellogg Biological Station, Michigan, USA - KBS S3-3 metaG (SPAdes) (version 2) | ecosystem: Host-associated > Plants > Roots > Rhizosphere...
GCCGCACACGTCCATCTGGTCGACCCGGGTCTTCCCGTGGTCGATCGTCGGGATGCTGTTCTCGATTCCCGTCGCGAACATGAAGTTGGCGATGGCTCAGTCTCCTTCGGTCGTTTGAGCCCGTCCGTCAGCCCGCAAAGGGCGCTTCGCTGATCCCCCGCACCCCCGGCATCAGCATAAACACTCCCCCGGCGTTTGGTTGCATGGCGAGCGCCGCCGCGTCGAGGTCGCGGCTCGCCGACGTAATGTACAGCCGGTCGAGGTCAGGCCCGCCGAAAGCACAGCTGGTCGGGCGCGCGACCGGGACCTTGATCGTCTCCAGCCACTCACCGGCCGGGGAGTAGCGGCGCACGCACCAGCCGTCCCAGAAGGCAATCCACAGGCAACCCTCGCTGTCGACCGTCATGCCGTCGGGAAAGCCGTCCCCGGCGTTGAATTGCAGAAAGGTACGGCGGTTGGACGCGCGGCCGTCGGCATCGATATCGAACGCATAGGTGATCTGCCGCGCCGAGTCGCTGTGATACATGGTGTCGCCCAACGGGCTGAACGCGGGGCCGTTGGTGACGTGATAGCCGCCGTCGACCGCGCTCAAGCTTAATCCGGCGTCGACGACGTAAAGCGTGCCGCTCGCCTGACGCTCGGCATCGTCCATCGTCCCCGCCCAAAAGCGGCCGCGGCGATCGACCTTGCCGTCGTTGAAGCGGTTGCCCGGCAGATTCTCCTCCGGTTTGAGGACGATTTCGAACTTGCCCGCGTCAAGATCGATCTCGGCGATGCCTTGGTCGGTGCCGGCAATGAACCCGCCGCTCGAACGCGGCGCGAGCGAGCCGACGCGGAATGGCGTCGTCCATTCGCGCACCTGACCGTCGCCGTCGAGGCGGAAGATCTTCCGCGCATTGATATCGACCCAATAGAGCGCGGCCTCGCGCGCCACCCACACCGGCCCTTCGCCGAGCACGGCATGGACGTCGGCAACGCATTGCACTGGCGATTCGTCGGTCACCGCGCCTCGATAGATACAAAAGGCGGCGGAGCGAAGTTGCGTTGGCGATGTTGTTCGCGCCATGGGCGATGGCATGCGTTGGGCGGACGGATTTATCGCGGTCGATTGGGGCACCACCAACCGCCGCGCCTATCGGATCGATTCGGTCGGTGCGTGCGTCGACGAGTTCGAGGACGGGAAGGGGGCACTGTCGGTCCCCAAGGGCGAATTCCCCGCTGCGGTTGCCGAGATCCGCGAGCGGCTCGGCGATCATCCGCTGCTGCTCGCCGGAATGGCGGGATCGAACCGGGGCTGGGTCGACGCGCCTTATTTGCCGTGCCCGGTCGGCATCGACGATCTGGTGAAAAACCTGGTCTGGGCCGACGAACGGTCGGCAATCGTGCCGGGCGTGTCCTACATTGGCCAGGGCCGCGCCGACGTGATGCGCGGCGAAGAAGTGCAATTGCTCGGCGGAGTCGCCGCGGGACTGGTCAAGCCAGAGGGTTTCGTCTGCCATCCCGGCACCCACAACAAATGGGCGCTGCTGCGTCACGGCACGATCCACATTTTCGGCACCGTGATGACCGGCGAGCTGTTCAACCTGTTGAAGAAGCACAGTATTCTCGCCGATTTGTTGCAGACCCCGGTCGAGCCCAACGACGCGTTCAAGCGCGGGGTGCGGCGCGCGATGGACCGCGAAATGCTTGGCGCCGATTTGTTCGGGGTCCGCGCCGGCGTGCTCCTCGGTCAGGCCAATAAGGACGAGGCGTCGTCCTACGCGAGCGGACTGTTGATCGGGGCGGATGTGCGGATCGGCCTGACCTGGCCGGCCGGTACGCGCATCAGTGTCATTGGCCGGCCGGAACTCACGCGGCTTTACGCCACCGCGATTCAGGAGGCTGGCCGCGAAGCGATCGAGCTCGATGGGGAACGCTGTTTCCTCGCCGGCATTCAAGAGATCGCGAAGAGGATTTGATGTGACTGCCCAAGCCCTGCTCGACCGTTTCGTTGCCGAATGCCCGCTGATCGCGATCGTCCGCGGAATCACCCCCGAAGAGGCCGAAGCGATCGGCGACGCAATTTTCGACGCCGGGATCCGGATTATCGAAGTCCCGCTCAACTCGCCCGATCCGTTGAAGAGCATCGCCTTGCTGTCCGCGCGGTTCGGCGACCGCGCGCTGGTCGGGGCTGGGACGGTGCTGGAAGCCGAGCACGTCGCCGAGGTGAAAGCGGCCGGCGGGCGCCTCATCGTCTCGCCCAACACCAACGTTGAAGTGATCGAGGAGGCCGTCGCCGCCGGCCTCGTTTCGATCCCTGGCTACTTCACCCCATCGGATGCGTTCGATGCGCTTGAGGCCGGGGCGACGGCGCTCAAACTGTTTCCGGCCGAAGGGGCGTCTCCGACGATGCTGAAGGCACAGCGCGCGGTGCTCCCTCGGGACCTGACGGTGTTTGTCGTTGGCGGCATTCGACCCGACAACATGGGTCCATGGCTCGAGGCAGGCGCCAACGGCTTCGGCCCCGGATCGGCGCTCTACCAGCCGGGCCAGTCCGCCGCCGAGACCGCTGAAAGGGCGCGCGCCTTCGTCGCGGGCCTTCGCAAGTGAAACCGATCAAGATCGCGATTCTCGGCTACGGCAAGATTGCCGAGGACCAGCATGCGCCATCGATCGCCGGCAACCCGCGCTTCGACCTGGTCGCGACCTCAAGCCGTTCGGGACAGGGCGTTGCGCGGACCTTCACCGATTGGCGCGCGCTGATCCGCTCCGTCGAGGGCCTGAAGGCCGTCGCCATCTGCACGCCGCCCGGCCCGCGCTACGAGATCGCGCGCGAATGCGTGGCGGCGGGCCTGCATTGCCTGCTCGAAAAGCCGCCGACTGCCGGGCTGGCGGAAATCGCCGATCTCGCGTGCCTCGCCGAGGCGCAAGGCGTGACCTTGTTCACAACCTGGCATGCGCAGCATCATGCAACCGTCGACGCAGCGGCCAAGGTGCTGGCCGGCAAGCGGATCAAGTCGCTGGCGATCCATTGGCACGAGGACGTCCACAAATGGCATCCGGGCCAGGCGTGGATCTGGGAGCCGGGCGGGTTCGGCGTGTTCGATCCCGGCATCAACGCTTTTTCGATCGCGACCAAGATCTTTCCCGGTGGCCTGTTCGTACGGGACGCCACGCTCAGCGTTCCGCAAAACGCACAGACCCCGATCGCCGCCGACGTGACTTTCGCCAGCCCCGAAGCCGACGGCCCACTGACGGCGAGCCTCGACTGGCGGCGCGCTGAAGGCGAGGAGTGGACGATCGAGATTGAGACCAGCGACGGGGTCAGCGTCCGCCTTGAGAATGGTGGTGCGAAGCTGATCCTCAATGGCGCATCGTCCGACGACTCGGGCCCGGGCGAATATCCCGACATTTACCGTACCTTCGCCGATTTGATCGACCAGCGCCGCAGTCTGGTCGATGTTGCGCCGTTTCGTCTCGTCGCCGATTGCCTGCTCGTCGGCAGCCGCCAGCAGGTCGCCCCGGTCACGACGTGACGCGCGTGCAACGGAAATGCCGGGTGCGGGTTTAGTTCGCCATGCCAACAGCAATGACCGATGAACTCGACCTGCTCGATGAAGCCTTCGCCGGCAACCGCCTGCTGTCCACTTTTGCGCCCGACGCCCGAGCGCTGATCGAACCCGACGCGACGATTGTTGAACTCCGGCCGGGCGAAGCGGTGCTGAGCAGCGGCGAACAGGTTAGCTACAGCCTGTTTCCGTTCGGCCCGACGATGGTTTCGCTGGGCGTCGCGCTGGGTCATGGGCGCTCAGTCGAAGTTGCCTCGATCGGCCGTGAAGGCGCGATCGGCGGGATCATCAGCTGCGGCCATGCGCCGGCCTTTTCAAACGCCATGGTGCTGGTCGGCGGATCCGCGCTCAAAGCGCCAATCCGGGTGCTGGAGGAGGCCAAGCAACGCTCGCGTTTCATCGCCAACCTGTTCTGCCGCTTCTCCGATTTCCTGCTCGCGCAGGTCATGCAATCGGCCGCGTGCAACGCCTTCCACTCGATCGAGCAGCGGACTGCGCGCTGGCTGTTGTTCGCGCAGGATCGCGCCGGCGACCGGATCGAGCTGACCCAGGAAGCATTGGCCGGGATGCTCGGCGTCCAGCGGACCACGGTCAACGCGACGATCCGCTCGCTCGAAGATGAGGATCTGATCGCGACCGGGCGCGGCGTTGTCCGGGTCACTGACCGCGCCGGGTTAAAGCGCCGGGCGTGCGAGTGCTACGACGCCGTCGAACGCCACTTCGGCGAGGTCATCGGGACGAATGGGAGCGGCGCGCCCGACCGCCAATAAGCTGGGCCGCCGGCCTAGTTATTCTGGATGTTCGACCGGGTTTTGGTCGCTCTGGCGGTTGCCGCCGCGGCGCATAATTCCTCGGCGTTGGACAGGCTGATCGGGTTCCAGCTGTCCTCCATCATGGGCTTGGCGCGCGCCCCGGTGCCTTCGACCTTCTTCACGTCATAGCCGGTCTTCAGCGCCATCAATTGCGGCGTCGCCGCGCCCCACTCCTTCACGATCGTGAACGGCTTGTGCATGCGCTTGTCGCTGGCCTGGCCGGACGCGGCATCGCGCGGGCCAGTAACCCGATAATCGGCGTTGTGCAGCGTGCCGGCGGCGCAATCCATGCGGATGATCAGATCGTCGGCCAGGCCATCGCCGTCCAGATCGGCACTGCTGTGCGCTTTCAAATAGGTCGGTCCGTCGGCGTTATGACCGACGGCATCGAACTTGAGGTAATAATCGGCGCTGGCGGCCATCGCCGCACTCGCCATCAGCAACAAACCGCTCGCGATCAGTGGTGCTGCACGCATTGCCCATCTCCCCATTCCCGGGCGAGAGAATGCGCTCAATCGTGGTCGGCTACAACCATCCGCCAGCGCAGCGTCTCGCCGGCGTGAAAGGGGACGAGCCCGTCAATCTCGTCGGGAACGGCAATTTCGGCGCGTTCGAGCGTGACGGTTTCTTCGTTGACCGGCAGACCGTAGAAACGCGCACCGTTTAGCGACGCGAATGCCTCGAGCTTGTCGAGTGCACCATCGTCCTCGAACACCTGCGCATAGCTTTCGAGTGCGAACGGCGCATTGAAGATGCCCGCGCAACCGCACGCCGATTCCTTCGCCTCGCGGGTATGCGGCGCGCTGTCCGTGCCGAGGAAGAATTTGAAATGACCGGACGTCGCTGCCTTCCGGACAGCGAGCCGATGCTTCTCCCGTTTGGCCACTGGCAGGCAGTAAGCGTGCGGTCGTAAGCCTCCCGCAAACATTGCATTGCGATTGATGATCAGATGCTGCGGTGTGATCGTAGCTCGGACATTGCGGTGCGACCGTTCGACGAACTTTACGGCGTCTTCGGTCGTGATGTGTTCGAAGACGACATGTAGCTGGGGAAAGTCCCTGACCAGCCGGTCGAGAACACGAGTGATGAAGTAAGTCTCGCGGTCGAATACGTCGACGTCCGGGTCGGTGACCTCGCCGTGGACGCACAGCACCATTCCGATCCGCTCCATCCGTGCCAGCGTCGGGTAGATGTTGCGGATGTCGGTGACGCCGCTGGCGCTGTTGGTCGTCGCGCCGGCGGGATAGAGCTTGGCCGCGAGCCACACGCCGTCCTCGAACCCGCGCGCGATCTCGTCGGGGTTGGCGTCGTCGGTCAGGTAGCAGGTCATCAGCGGGGTAAAGCCTGGCCCGGCGGCGGCAATGATGCGCGCGCGATACGCACTCGCCGCCTCGACCGTGGTGACCGGCAGCGCGAGGTTGGGCATGACGATCGCCCGCGCAAACTGCCGCGCGGTATAGGGCGCGACCGTCCGCAACATCGCGCCGTCGCGCAAATGGACGTGCCAGTCGTCGGGGCGGCGGATGATCAGCGTTTGCAATGCCACGCCGGCTCCCTAACTGAGACCCATGGCCGCTACCACCCTGACTGACCGCGCCGTCGTTCGCCTCTCGGGCGAAGGCGTCCGCGACTTCCTCCAGGGGCTGGTGACCAGCGATGTCGCGGGCGATCTTCCGGTCTGGGCCGGGCTGCTGACGCCGCAGGGCAAATGCCTGTTCGATTTCCTCATCTGGGCGGACGGCGACGATCTGCTGCTCGACTGCGAGGCGGCAGCGGCGGACGACCTGATCAAGCGCCTGACCATCTATCGCCTGCGCCGCCCGATCCGGATCGAGCGCGATCCCTCACTCGCGGTGCATTGGGCAAAGGACGGCGGTGCAGGCGTCACCGATCCGCGCCTTCCCGAACTTGGCCATCGGTGGCTCGCACCCGCCAGCGAACCCGCGACCGGCTGGCTTGAGCATCGCCTGCGCCTCGGCGTCACCGAGGGCCGCGCCGAGCTTGGTGACATCCTTTGGCTCGAATGCAATGCGGCGGAACTGAACGGCGTCAGCTTCTCCAAGGGCTGCTTCATCGGCCAGGAGAACACCGCGCGCATGAACTGGCGGGCCAAGGTTAATCGCCGCCTGGTGGTGGTTGAGACCGCCACGCCTGGCCCGCGCACCCGCGTCGTTTATCCGGAGCTGGGCCTCGCGGTCGAACACCGCCGCATCGACGACCTCGCCGGCGCCATCATCCCCGACTGGCTCGCTCAGCCCAGCACGGCGTAAGCGCGGACGGGGAAGGTCCCCAGTCCCTTCACCTTCGGCGGCACCGCCGAGAAGCGAAAACCCTCGTCGGGCAGGCTGCCGAGCGCGGTCATATGCTCGCAGATCGGGATGTTCGCGCCGGGGAGTATGGTGTGCACCGGGCGGGCGCGGGCGTGCATGTTGTCGATGTTGACGCTGTCGATGCCGACGAAGGCGGCGCTATGCGCGACCAGCCATTCGGCCGCGGCCGCGGTCAGATAGGGATGGTCGCCGAAATAGCTGTCGCTGCGCCAGTGGCGGTCCCAGCCGGTATGGACCAGCACCGCTTTGCCGGCGACCTCATGACCCTCAAAAGCCTCGGGGCCGACGGCCAGCTCATTCTCCCACGGCCGCCGCACCACGATCCCGGGCAGATCCGCGAGCGACGCCAAATCCAGCTCGGACAGGTCGGCCCCGTCTTCGTAGCGGTGGAACGGCGAATCGAGATAGGTCCCAGTGTTCGCGACCATGTCGATCCGCCCGATCTGGAAGGTCGAACCGTCGTCGTAATTCGCGGCGCTGCCCTTACGCGTCCAGAAATCGCAGATGTGCGGACCGGGCAACCCTTTGTAGGTCGTCATGCCTGCTTCGATTACGTGGCTGAGGTCGACGATCTCCGCTTTGCCATGATGCGCCATAACGCCACCCCTCCGATCATCATCCAGATCACGTTCAATGCCGTCGATGGCAGCGCGCCGTGCCACCAGCCGTTGATAGTAAAGCCGGCGGCCCCAATGACATTCATCCACTGGTAGAGCGGTGAGCTGCCGGTCAGCTTGCCCGCCGACAGCATGGCATAGGCCCCGAGGATCTGGAGCGCGCCGATCCAACCGACGACCTCCACCGCGATAGCGATCGGGGTCATTCGTCCCAGCTCCTGCCGTCGACCTGCTTGACCGGCACGCCGTCCAGCAGCGCCTCGTCGAGCAACCGGGCGTTGACCCCCATGCGCGCGTGCGGCGGGTCGGTCAGCGGCGTCCAGTGGGTGACGATTCCGCAAGTCTTGCAGCGATGGTTGGCGAGGTATACCTGCTTGAGATCGCCCCGCACGTAGGCATCGAACTCGCCGTCGATGACCAACTCATCGGAAGCAAAATAGACGCCGCGAAAGCCGGTCTTGCTGCACAGGCTGCAATTGCATTGGGTGACCGAGTCCGGCTGGCGCGGGAGGCGGATCGTCGCCTTCCCACAGTGGCAGCTGGCGGTCAGGTTCAAGCGGCCAACCTACGCAGCACGTACTGAAGGATCCCGCCCGATTTGAAATATTCGAGCTCGTTATAGGTGTCGATGCGGCAGCGCGCGGTGAAGCTGGAGGCGGTGCCGTCCGTCTTCGTCACCTGCACTTCGACGTCCTGCCGCGGCTCGATGTCCGCCACCCCGGTGATCGTAAACGTCTCGTCGCCGGTCAGGCCGAGGCTCGCGGCATTTTCGCCGTCGCGGAACTGCAGCGGCAGCACGCCCATGCCGACCAGGTTGGAGCGGTGGATGCGCTCGAAGCTCTCGGTAATCACCGTCCGCACGCCGAGCAGCACGGTGCCCTTGGCCGCCCAGTCGCGCGAGCTGCCGGTGCCATATTCCTTGCCGGCGAGGACCACGAGCGGGGTGCCGTCATGCTGGTAGGCCATGGCCGCGTCGTAGATCGCCATCGTTTCGCCAGTCGGCGCGTAGCGGGTGAAGCCGCCTTCGACGTTGCCGAGCATGCGGTTCTTGATGCGGATGTTGGCAAAGGTGCCGCGCATCATCACTTCGTGATTGCCGCGCCGCGCGCCGTAGCTGTTGAACTCGGCGCGGGGGACGCCGTGCTCGACCAGATAGCGGCCGGCCGGGCTGTCGGGCTTGATAGCCCCCGCCGGCGAGATGTGGTCGGTAGTGATCGAATCGCCGAACACCGCCAGCGCCCGAGCCGCCTGGATATCGCCCGGCGGGGTCGCGGTCATGGTCATGCCGGTGAAGTAGGGCGGGTTTTGGATGTAGGTGGATTGGGGCGGCCAGGCATAGGTCGCGCCGCCGGTGACTTCGATTGCCCGCCAGCGGTCGTCGCCGTGATAGACATCGGCGTAGCGCCGCGTGAACATTGCCGAATGGACGTGCGCGTCCATCAGGCCGCGGATTTCGTCGTTCGTCGGCCAAATATCACGGAGGTAGACCGGCTCGCCGTTGGTCGCGGTGCCGATCGGATCGTTGACCATGTCGGTTCGGACGGTCCCCTTGAGCGCATAAGCGACCACCAGGGGCGGCGAGGCGAGATAATTGGCGCGGCAGTCGGGGGACACCCGGCCCTCGAAATTGCGGTTGCCCGAAAGCACGCTGACCGCGACCAGATCCTTATCGTTGATCGCCTTGCTGATCGGCTCGGCCAGCGGTCCCGAATTGCCGATGCAGGTGGTGCAGCCATAGCCGACGAGGTCGAAGCCGAGCGCGTTCAGATCTTCGCTGAGGCCGCTCTCGTTGAGGTAATCGGTGACGACCTGGCTGCCCGGGGCGAGGCTGGTCTTGACCCACGGCTTGCTCGTCAGGCCCAGCGCGCGCGCTTTCCGCGCGACCAATCCGGCGCCGATCAACACCGAGGGGTTCGAGGTGTTGGTGCAGCTGGTAATCGCCGCGATCGCCACGTCGCCATTGCCGAAGTCGAAATCCTCGCCCTCAACCGCCACGCGCGGGTCGTTGTGCTTGTTGTAGGTCTGTTCGAGCTCGGCGTTGAACTGGTCGTCGACGTCGGCCAGCAACACTCGGTCCTGTGGCCGCTTCGGGCCCGCGAGCGAGGGCTCGATCGTGCTCATGTCGAGCTCAAGCGTGTCGGTGAACACTGGCTCGGGGCTGGCGCTGTCGCGCCACAGGCCCTGTGCCTGGCAATAGGCCTTGACCAAAGCGATGCGGTCGGCATCGCGGCCGGTCAGTTCGAGATAGTCGATGGTCCGGCTGTCGATTGGGAAGAAGCCGCAGGTCGCGCCATATTCGGGCGCCATGTTGCCGATGGTCGCGCGGTCGGCGAGCGAGAGGCTGTCGAGGCCCGGCCCGTAGAATTCGACGAACCGGCCGACGACGCCTTTCTGGCGGAGCAGCTGGGTCACGGTCAGCACGAGGTCGGTCGCGGTAATGCCTTCCTTCAATTCGCCCGACAGGCGGAAGCCGACGACTTCGGGGATCAGCATGCTGACCGGCTGGCCGAGCATCGCCGCTTCGGCCTCGATCCCGCCAACGCCCCAGCCAAGCACGCCGAGGCCGTTGACCATGGTCGTATGGCTGTCGGTGCCGACCAAGGTGTCGGGGTAAGCCACCGTCTCGCCGGTCTGATCCGCGCCGGTCCACACGCATTGCGAGACATATTCGAGGTTGACCTGGTGGCAGATGCCGGTGCCCGGCGGCACCACCTGAAAATTGTCGAATGCCGAGGCGCCCCATTTGAGGAACTCGTAGCGCTCGCCGTTGCGGTGATATTCAAGCTCGACGTTCTTGCCGAAAGCCTTGGGGTTGCCAAACTCGTCGACCATGACGCTGTGGTCGATGACCAGATTGACCGGCACCAATGGGTTGATCTTCTGCGGGTCGCCGCCGAGCGATTTCATCGCGTCGCGCATCGCGGCGAGGTCGACGACCGCCGGCACGCCGGTGAAATCCTGCATCAGGACGCGAGCCGGGCGATACTGGATCTCACGCGAAATGCGGCGTTCCTTGATCCAGTCGACCATTGCCTGAAGGTCGTCGCGGGTCACCGTCACGCCGTCCTCGAAGCGCAGGAGATTCTCTAGCAGGACCTTCATCGAGAAGGGCAGGCGCGAGATATCGCCCAGGGCCGCGCCCGCTTTGGGCAGCGAATAATAAGCGTATTGTTTGTCCCCGACCTCCAGCGTTGAACGGGTCTGAAGGCTGTCCTGGCCGGTCGGGATCATCGTGGTTGCCTGTGCTGTTGGTTGGGCGCGGGGGTGCGCGGCGCCGAGCCTTTAGCAAGCGGCGCGCCCGCCCGCAAAGGCGGTTAGATGACGACGAACAACCCGATCGCGGCAACGCCCATGATCGCGGTCGCGGCCCAGCCGAAAACCCGCTGGCCGCGGGTCGCGACATATTCGCCCATTTCATCGCGCCGGCTGGCGAGGATCATGGTCGCGCCGAGGATCGGAACCGCAATCACGCCGTTGACCACCGCGCTCCAGAACAGCGCCTTGATCGGGTCGAGCGGTGAGAAGACGACGCCCAAAGCGACGATCATGGAAACGACGATGACCCCGTAGAAGCCCTTGGCGTCGGCCGGTTTGTTCTCGAGCCCCTGCTTCCAACCGAATACCTCGGCCGCGGCGTAGGCCGTGGACCCGGCGAGCACCGGCACCGCAAGCAGCCCCGTGCCGATGATCCCGAGGCTGAACAGCAGGAAGGCGAGCTGCCCGGCGACCGGACGGAGGGCTTGCGCGGCCTGGGCTGAGGTCTGGATGTCGGTCATGCCCGCCTGGTGCAGGGTGACCGCCGCGGTCAGGATGATCGAGAAAGCGACGAGGTTGGACAGGGCCATGCCGACGATCGTGTCGGTCCCGATCCGCTTGAGTTCCAGCCGCGCGGCATTGGGCGAAAGGTCGCGCAAGACCGGGCGGTTATGCTCATCCATGTCCTCGACCTCTTCCGACGTCTGCCAGAAGAACAAATAGGGGCTGATTGTCGTCCCGAAGACCGCCACGACCATCGTCACGAAGGCGGCATTGAGCGCCACGTCGGGCAGGACGATGCTGCGCGCGACCATTGCCCAGTCGATGTGAATGGTCAGGATCACGCCGAAATAAGCAAACAGCACCAGCGTCAGCCATTTGAGCAACGACACATAGCGATGATACGGCACGAACAGCTGCAGGATCAGGGAAAGTCCGGCCGCGGCGAGCGTGAACAGGGTCTGCCCCCACCCCGTCAGCAGCTGCACCGCCGCCCCCATCGCCGCGACGTCGGCGCCGATATTGATGGTGTTGGCGGCGAACAGCAGGCCGACCAGCCCGATCACCAGCCAGCGCGGGAAGATGTCATTCAGATTCGCGGCGAGGCCGTTGCCGGTGACCCGCCCGACCCGGGCGCAAATCGACTGGACCGCCAGCATTAGCGGGTAAGTGAAGACCGGCGTCCACAGCATGTTGAGGCCGAATTGGGCGCCGGCCTGCGAGTAAGTCGCAATCCCGCTCGGATCGTCGTCCGCCGCCCCGGTAATCAGTCCTGGACCGAGCCGGCCCAACGCCAGCGTGGCTTTGCGCCGGGCCCGCGTGGCCTTGGCCC
>Ga0207658_10003116_pt1 | contig 11865 bp, 13 predicted proteins | sample KBSS33metaG_FD_184322 | JGI IMG/M metagenome (GOLD analysis project Ga0207658, IMG submission 184322) | Switchgrass rhizosphere microbial communities from Kellogg Biological Station, Michigan, USA - KBS S3-3 metaG (SPAdes) (version 2) | ecosystem: Host-associated > Plants > Roots > Rhizosphere...
CGGCTGGCCCATGCTGCGGTTCACGGCGTTGAGGGCGAAGGCGAAATAGGGCCAGGTTCCGGCCAGCTCGGCGGTGCTGGCGGCGTACGGGTCGCCGGCCATGGCGACCGTTCCGGTGGCGGGGGACCGGGGTGTCAGCGTCAGGTCGAAGTCGCTGATCGCCGCCAGGGCGTCCACGATGTGCAGCAAGTGGGCGAAGGTTTCGGCGAAATCCTCGGCCGGATGCATCGATGCATAGCGGGAGACGTAGTTCGACGCCCAGGTCTCGCGCTCGGCGTTCGCGTAGTAGGCCGCCGCCGCGGCGGAGTAGTCGGCCCGTTCGTCCCCGAACAGGGCGCGGAATGGTTCGATATGGCGCGTGTTCGCCACCAGGCGGCGCCAGAAATGATGCCCCAGCTCGTGGCGGAAGTGACCGACCAGCGTGCGGTAGGGCTCCGACATCTGCACCCGGATGCGCTCGCGCGCGGCGTCGTCGGCCTCGACGAGGTTGAGCGTCACCACCCCTTCGAGATAGCCGGTCGGGTGCATGGGCGGGCCGCCGGTCTCCGCGGCCGGGTCGTACAGCAGGTGGAACAGGAGGGCGGGCTCCCCCTCCAGGTCCAGGCCCAGCCGGAGCAGGCCCCAGATGGCGCGCCGCTTGGCGTTCTCGACCCTGCGCCATCGCTCGAGCACGCCGGGAGCGGTGAGGTCGGGTATGATGGCGTTGTGCCGGCACGACCGGCAGAACCCGCTGCGGTGGCCATCCGTCACCAGCCAGTTGCAAACGCCATAACGGCTGTTGGCGCAGGGCGCGGCCCCCGCCAGCGGCCCGGCCTCCGAGCACCAATACCCCGTCGCCAGGTCGAGGGCGCAGAAGGCGTCGGCCCCGGGGTCGAACCCGGTCGCGCGGCCGCAGCCACGGCAGTGACGGGCTTCGAGCTGCAGCAATCGCCGGCAGTTGGGACACACGAGCAGGGCCAAGTTGCGCTCCGTCTGACGCTGGACAGGCGAAGCCTTCTAGCAGCCGCGAGGTTCCATGCGCGCACAGGCTGGCGGGTCCGGATCACGTCGGCCGCTGCTTCCTTGGACGGCCTCGGATCTAGGCAGATCCTGCGCGCGGCTGCTCAGGCGGCCGGCCGCGGCACGACCTGCTCCAAGGTCTGGGAATCTTCCGGCTTCGACGCCGTGCAAGCACATGCTGCCGAAGATCCTGCCGCGCATCGAGATGGAGGATTGAGTTGGCGAAGGTGATCATCAGCTGCGCGGTCACGGGCTCTCGCACACCCCCGACCATGTCGGACGCGCTTCCCGTCACGCCGGAGCAGATCGCGGCGCAATCGATCGATCCCGCCGAGGCTGGGGCCGCGATCATCATTTCCACGCCCGCATGCCCAGCACGCTTGCGATTTCGACACTCTGGCTAAACGACGGCAGGGTGCTCGCCTGGACGCTGTCATCGGGCCGTGCCAGCGTGAAGCCGCGACTTCTTCGGGAGGAAATAACAATGAGGGTCGGCTGGATCGGCGCGGGCAGGATGGGGTCGCAGATGGCGCTCCGGGCTGCCGAGGCCGGCCACGCCCTGTCGATCTTCGCCCTCGAAATCGCCCACGCTACGGAGCTGCGGGCTGCGGGCGCGACGTTCGCGGCGTCGGCGGCCGAGGCCGTGCGGGACGCCGAGGTGGTGTGCCTGTGCCTGTTCAGCGACGAGCAGACCCGCTCGGTGATGCTGACCTCCGCCGGCGCGCCCACCGAAGCCTTCGCGGCCATGAGGGCGGGGGCGGTCCTGGTGATCCACAGCAGCGGTTCGGGGACGCTGGCGCGCGAGCTTGCCGCCGCCGCTCCGGCGGGCGTTCGGGTCACCGACGCGCCCTTCAGCGGCCAGGACGCTCACGTCCGTGAAGGGACGCTCACCGTGCTGGCTGGCGGAGACCCGGATGCGGTGGAGGCGGCGCGCCCCGTCATCGAGAGCTACGGCAAGCTGACGCGCGTCGGCCCGCTGGGCTCCGGCCAAACCATCAAGCTCGCGAACCAGCTGCTCTACCGCGCCAACCTCGAGGCCGCCGAAGCGGCGGTGCGGGCGATCGAGGCGCAAGGCATAGACTGCGCCCTGGCGGTCCGAATGCTGCGCGATTGCAGCGGCGCGTCCTTCGCGCTCGATCATGTCGCGCAAGGTATCTCCATCGCTGACCGGCGGCGCACGCTGAAGCCCTACTTCGACGTCTATTTGCCGGCGATCGCCTTGGATGGCCTCGACCTTTCCCTTCTCATGCGAATGAGCGCCTTGGCCGAGGAGGACGAGCGTGCCGCCTGAGGATTGGCTGAGCGCCCGCATCCGGGATAGCCGGTCGCCCGACGGGGTGATGGTGCGCAATCCCCCCCCGGACTTGATCCTGTTCGGCGGCGGGCTGCCGGACCCGGTCACCCACCCCACGGCCGAGATGCGCGCCATGATCTCGGAGATCATCGCCGCGAACGAGCCGGCGGTGTTCGGCTACGGCGTCGCCGCCGGTGATCCCCGCCTGCGCGAACTCATCGCCACGCGGCTCGGCGGCGAGCGGGCGGGCCTCGGCTCGGACAATGTCGTGGTGACCAACGGCAGCTCAGGCGCGATCGGGCTCACCGCGCTGGGGCTGCTGGAGCCGGGCGACGTGGTCGTCGTCGAAAGCCTGACCTACAACGGCGCGACCAAGGCCTTCATGCAGATGGGCGCCAGCGTCGTGCCGGCGCCGATGGACGAGGACGGGCTCGATCCCGACGGATTGGCCGCCGTGCTGGAGCAGGTGCGGGCGGCCGGACAGCAGGTGAAGCTGATCTACACCATCGCCAGCTGTCACAATCCGAGCGGCGCGGTGCTGTCGCTGGAGCGGCGTATGCGGCTGCTGGCGCTGGCCGAAGCCCATCAGGCGCTCGTGGTGCAGGACGACACCTACGGCGAGATCCGGTTTCAGGACGACTTCCCGCCGCCGATGATCGCGCTCGCGCCCGAGCGGGTGGTGCATCTCGGCTCCTTCAGCAAGACCATCGCGCCGACGCTGCGGGTGGGATGGGTCGCCGCGGGCCGCGACATCGCCGCGGCGTTCGCCAGGGCCAGAACCGACCTTGGGATCAGTTCGGTGAACCAGCGCTTCGTCGCCCGTTTCATCGACGAGGGCTTCTATGAGCCCCACGTTCGCAGAGCGACCACCCTCTACAGGCGCAAGCGAGACCGGCTGTCGGCGGCGCTCGAGCTTCATTGCCGCGGACTGGCGAGCTGGCGCACGCCGGAAGGCGGCTTCTTCCTCTGGCTCGCCCTGGCCCGGAGCGACGCCGCGCAGCTGAGCGCCGCCTGCCGCGAGGAGAAGGTCGCCATGCTGCCCGGACCTTATTTCACGCCGGACGGCGCCGGCTTTCCGAACCACATCCGCCTCTCGTACGGCCAGCTCGCCGAAGGGCTGCTGGAGGAAGGGGCCGCGCGGCTCGGCCGGGCCATGGCGCGGGCGGCCGACACGGCGTCCTGAGCTTCGAAAGGGAGAGAACGATGAAGAAGACCCACATCGGATTGGGCGAGGGACGGCCGAATGTGGGCATGTCCGCGGCGGTGCGCTGCGACGGCCACATCTACGTCTCCGGCCAGGTCGCCACCAGCGATGGCAAGATCGTGGGCGAAGGCGACTTCGAGGCCCAGGCCGAGCAATGCTTCGCCAACATCGCCCAGATCCTGGAGCAAGCCGGCGCGGGCCTCTCCGACGTGGTGTGGCTGACCACCTACCTGACCTCGGCCGAGTACGCGCCGAAGTTCCTGGAGCTGCGGGCCAAGCACTTCCCCGCCAACCCGCCGGCCACCACCACCGTTCTGGCCCAGCTGCTCAGCCCCAAGTTCCTGATCGAGATCCAGGCCATCGCCGTGCGCGGGGACTGAATGTCCAGGTGGGCGGCGTCTATCCAAACAGCCCAGGTGACCGCGCCGGCGAGTCCTGCAGATCAGCCCTGAAGGTTTGCATCACCTACGCGCCTTGCGAGCGTGCGTCCCGCTTGGCCTTCTGCTCGGCCTTTGTGAGCGCCTTGTGCTCCTTCCGCTCGCCGCGCTTCGTGTCGAGGGCTGCAGCGGCGGGCTTTGCGGACGAAGGGGCCAAGGCCTATTCGTCGTCCGTCTCCTCGCCATGGACGATCGTGATCGTGTCGGTTTCCTCATCGACCACGGTGGGAACCCCCAGGACTTCTCGGCCGATTATCTCGAGGGGCCCAGATCGACCGGTCTCGGCGACGTAATCCTCCTTGAGGACGGCCCAGGCCTCGGGCGAGAGGTGGACATGCTCCACCTTGGCGCCCTCAGTCCGCATCCTGGCCAGGATCTCTCGCAGGTCGTTCAAAACAGACATTCGCATAGACAACGCCGCGCCGGCGTTCGTGTTCACCGTCCCGCCACAGGACCAACCCGGCTTAGCGGAACACTATGCGCCCCAAGCCCACGGGCAGCGCATTCATGGCGGGCGCTGCGGCGCTGTGATGGCGCTCCTGGGTGAAGCGGCTCAATCGCGCCTCGCTCTAAAGGCCCTTCGTGGATCCGCCGTCGAGATCGATGATCGCACCTTGCAGCAGTTCGCCGGCTGGCGAGACGATGTAGGCGACGAGCGAGGCGACGTCTTCCGGGGTTCCGCCGCGCTTCGCGCCCGCCGCCCGGGCGCGCTCCTCCAGCTTCTCGGCGACGTCCGCCGCATCGACGCCGCTCGCCCCCAGGGTCCGCTGGATCCGCGGGGTGTGGACCAGGCCGGGATTGATGGCGTTGACCTGCACGCCGTCGGTGACGCCGGCGTGGGCGAGCAGTTTGGTGATCGCTAGCATGGCCGAGCTCGAGCCCGCGGTGATCGCCGTGAACGGGGTCGGGGTCCTGGCGCCGATGCCGCAGATGTTCACGATCGAACCCTTGCTCTCGCGCAGGTCGGGCCAGGCGGTGCGGCACAGCCGAATGGCGGCGAAGACCTTGATCTCGAAGGCGTTGCGCCACTGTTCGTCGGTGATGCTGAAGAAGTCGCCGTTGTGCGTCAGGCTCGCGCAGTTGACCAGCACGTCGATCCCGCCCATCGCGCTCCGCGCCATAGCCACGATCCGCGCCACGGCTTCTGGCTCGGCGAGGTCGGCGGCGAGCGGGTAGGCGACGCCGCCGGCCGTACGGATCTCGGCGGCGACCCGTTCGAGCTCCGCGGCGTTGCGCGCGACCAGAAGCACCTGGGCGCCGTCCGCTGCGAGGCGCTTGGCGATCGCCTCGCCGATGCCGATGTTGGCCCCGGTGACGATGGCGTGCTGACGGCGCATCTCACGTTGGACGCTCATACTCTTCCTCCCCTCGTTTGAAGACAGCCTACCGCTCCCGCGGACCGATGGTCGAATCTTGGAGGCGCAGCGCCCAGCCGCGGCGGCGACTAAGGCGGGCCGGAGGCTTTGATCATGAAACTAATTGCGGGCTCCCGCGCTGAAGCTTGCTCGGGGTCTACAGAGGAGAAGAACCGAATGCGCATCGTTCTCGCGACCTTGGCCGCCGGCGCGGCAGCCTTCAGCCTGGTCGCCTGTGAAAGCAAGCAGGACAAGGCGGCTGAGGCCAAGGCCGACCAGCTCGAATCCCAGGCCGCCGCCACGCCGAACGAGGCTAAGGAAACTCAGCTCAACGCCCAGGCCGACAAGATAGAGCAACAGGCCGGCAACGCCGACGGCGGCGCGACCACGACGAACACGCCTGATACGTCGCCGTCTCGGTAGGTCTACGACGGCGGCTCCCACTCCCCTTGGGAGCGGCGAACGGCCCCCCGGCGCTCACCGGGGGGCCGTTTTCGTCTTGAGCAAGCGCGGCCGCCGAAGCTGAGCCGCATGGTTCCGGCTGCGGTCGCATGGGCGGCAGCTGCTTGCGCCGTTCTCCCGTCGTTCAACTGGCGGCGCCGCCGAGCCGGCCCTAGAATCTGAACGACACTAGAACAACGACACTAGAACATAGGCCGATGTGGGAGAGTGTCATGACGGCGCCGGCGCGGTCGACCATCCGTCGCTCGAGACCGGCTCCACCCTCAAATCCGGCGCCCTGCACTACACCCAGGTCGAGCCGTTCGCCGAGTGGCGCTACAGCTTCGAGGGCCGGGCCGACTACACGCGACAGGAAGACACGCTGAAGCTGGGGGGCGGCGCGCGCGAGCCGGGGCCGCTGTGCTGCGAGATCGACATCCGCTGCGCCACGTCTGCGACGGCGAAGCTCTGCACCAATGCGCGGTCAAGAGCCTCACGCCCTGGAACCGGCTGATCCCGCGCGGGGAGCCGGTGACGGCCGTTCTCCAGCGTGAAAACGGCGAGGTCATAGAGATCACCGGCGAGACCCTCAACAACGCCGCGCTCAAGAACCTGGGCGAACAGCCTGTTCCAGCCGACCTGTCCGACCCCGACGGTCTGTTGACGGTCTTCGGCGACACCCGTTGGACCTGGGACGGAGAGATCGGCCACGGCGCCTGGGAGCGAACGAAACGCGTTCGGGGGCTTCGCCTGTAAGCGGGTCATGTGATGTGACGGCGCGCATTGGAAGGCCGCTGTCACAGCGTGGCTCGCCAACAGCTCACAATATAGTCTTCGATCCGCCGATGGTCCGCGCGTGCTGCGCGTGGAAATAATCACACTGGAAGCCGAGCCGACCGTGTGTCGAGGGCGATCCAGAACGAAGAGGGAGGGTAAGCATGAGCAAGCTTCGCGTGATCCATTGCGGCACCGGCGACATGGGTCGGATCGCCTTGCGAGCCATTCTCGACCACCCCGACCTCGAACTGGTCGGCCATTACGTCTGGTCGGCGGACAAGGCGGGGAAGGATTCCGGAACGTTGTGCGGCGTCGGCCCGGCCGGGATCAAGGCGACGAACAGCTGGCAGGACCTCCTCGCTTTGAAGGCGGACTGCCTGATCTACTTCGGCAACGCGATCGGCCGGGAAGAAGAGAGCATCAGGGACATCATCCCCTTCCTGGAGCAGGGAACGAACGTGGTGTCCTTCTCGGCCTTCGCGCTCGCCCACCCGGCGACGGCGCCGGCCCATCTGCGCGACCCGATCGAGGCCGCGTGCAGGAAGGGCGACTCCTCGATGTTCTTCACGGGCATCGATCCGGGCTGGGCGACCACCGACCTCGCCATCGCATCCCTGGCCGCCGCGAACCGGGTGGACTGCGTCAGGGTCCTCGAGCTCGGCTACTGGGGCCAGTACACGGCCGAATACGTCTGCCGCGAGTATTTCGGCTTCGGCCAGGAGCCGGGCTACCAGCCCCTGCTGATCACCGGCGGATTCCTCAAGACGATGTGGGCGCCGACGCTCGACCAGATCGCGGAGGTGCTTCAGGTCGAGATCGAGGACTGGGAGACCGTCTACGAGACCGACAGCCTGGACCACGACGTACAGACCGGGTTTGGCGTCGTGAAGGCGGGAACCGCGTCGATGGTGCGCTTCGAGCTTCGCGCCATGGCGGGCGGCAAGCCGATTGCGGTCGTCGAGCATGTCGACGCGGTGGCGCGTGGGCACAAGAACGACTGGAAGCGGCCGCACGGGCCCTATGACCTGTCCTACCGCATCGAAGTGGAGGGCGACCCGGTCTTCCACGTCGAGATGGGCTACATCACGCGAACGAGCGCGAGCCAGACGGCGGGCAATTGCTCCGTCATGCCGGCCGTCAACGCCGTTCCGGCCGTCTGCGAAGCGGGCTCGGGCCTGCTCGGGCCGCTCGACGTGCGTCGCTATTGGTCGAGGAACGTCCGCACGACACGCTGATCTGAGATAGGATCGTCGCGGATAACAACAGGGGAGAGACGCCATGCTGAAGGGCAAGAAGATCCTCGTCACCGGCGTCAGTGGACAGGTCGCCTTTCCGCTCGCCCAATGGCTGTCCCGGGACAATGAGGTCATCGGCGTGGCGCGCTTCGCCGAGGAGCGGGCGATCGAGAAGACCAAGGCGGCGGGCATCAGGCCCGTGCGCGCGGACCTCGGCGCCGGCGACTTCGCCGACGTGCCCGCCGATGTCGACTATCTGCTGCACTTCGGCTTCACCCGGGGCGGCGAGACCGAGTTCGACCGCGCCATCCGGGTCAACGGCGAGGGGACGGGACTCATCCTGCAGCATTGCCAGCGGGCGAAGGCGGCTCTGGTGGTCTCGTCCGCCGCCGTCTACGCGCCCAACGATGATCCCTTCCACGCGCATCGCGAGGACGGGGCGCTGGGCAGGGGCTTCGCGCCCTGGTCCCCGACCAGCCCGGTGACCAAAGTCGCTGAAGAGGCGGTGGCGCGCTTCGCCGCACGCGCGTTCGGCCTGCCGGTGACGATCGCCAGGCTCAACACCGTCTACGGCTCGCCGCGGAATCTGCCGTCGACGCACATCCGCCAGGTCATGGCCGGCCACAAGGTCACCTTGCCCTGGGACCCGAATAATCACAGCCCGATCCACCTGGAGGACATGTACGCCCAGCTCGAGCCCCTGTTGGCTGCGGCGTCGACGCCCGCGACCATCGTCAACTGGGCTGGCGACGAGATCGTCTCGGCGCAACACTGGTGTGCGCTGGCGGCCGAGCTGGCGGGCGCCAAGGCCGATCTGGTGGTGCAGAAGCTGCCCGGCGCCGCGCCCGGGAATGTGGCGGACGTCGAGCGGCGGCGAAGCATCACCGGGCCTTGTTCGATCTCGTTCGACGAGGGTTTCCGCCGCCTGTACGCCGAACATCACGCCGCTGGAGGCGTAGCCTGATGACCGCCTTCACGAGCGAAGCCTTGCTGTCGTCTGCGGCGGCGCCTACCGGGCGCGAAGGGCCTTCTTGTCGATCTTCCCGCTGGCCAGCTTGGGCAGTGAATCGACGAACTCGACATGGCGCGGGCGCTTATAGCTGGCGATGAGGCTGCGGCAGTGCTCGATCACCGCCTCGGCGGTTAGGGTGCTCGCCGGCTTGCGCACGACGACGGCGCACACCGCCTCGCCCCATCGCGGGTCGGGCACGCCGATGACGGCGGCCTCGCTGATCTCCGGATGGGCGTAAAGCACGTTCTCCACTTCGCGCGAATAGATGTTCTCTCCGCCGGAGATGATCACGTCCTTCTTGCGGTCGACCAGGAAGAGGAACCCTTCCTCGTCGAGGAGACCGATGTCGCCGGTGCGCACCCAGCGGTCGCAGATCGTCTCGGCGGTCGCGGCGGGATTGTTCCAGTAACCGGTCATGACGGCGGGACTGCGCATCAGCACCTCGCCCGCCACGCCGGCGGGGCAGGGCGCATCCCCCTCGCCCGCGATCCGCACCTCCACGCCGCGCGGTGGAATGCCGACCGACGTCAGATGCCGCCGGTCGGCGTCCGTTCCATCCAGGCGATGGCAGCGCGCGGGCAGGACCGTTCCCGTTATCTCGGTCTGGCCATAGCTCTGGATGAAGACCGGCCCCAGGCGGTCGAGCCCCTTGCGCAGCACCGTCTCCGGCATCGGCGCGGCCGAGTAGAAGACGACCCTCAGGCTGGAGAGGTCGAAGGCGTGCAACTCGGGATGGTCCAGCAAGGTCTGGATCATGGTGGGCGCCATGTGGGTGACCGTGATCCGCTCTCGCGCGATGGTCTCCAGCACCCGCAGGGCGTCGAACTCCCTGTGGAGCACCATCTCCCCGCCGGACCAATGCAGGCCAAGCTGCACGGCTTTTCCGCCCATGTGGAAGAGCGGCATCATCACCAGGCCTCGATCGCTGGCGGTGAGCCCCATCTTCGCCGTCATCAGCGCGCCCAGCGCGCGAAAGCCGCGATGGCTGTGCATGCAGCCCTTGGGCGTTCCGGTCGTGCCGCTTGTGTAGAGGATGCAGGCCAGCGCGTCGGCGGAGAACGGCGGCCACGCCGCGGACGCTGGCGCGGCGGCGATGAAGTCCTCATAGGCGGTGGCCCAGGCGGGCGCCGCGCCGATCGCGATGCAATGCCGGAGCGCTCCGACGCCGCCGCGCAGGGCCGCGACGGTCGCGCCATACTGCTCCTCGAAGAACAATACCGCTGGGCTGCAGTCCCCCAGGATCACCGCGAGTTCGCCGGGCGAGAGGCGGTAGTTCAGCGGGACGATGGGAATGCCGGATATTTCCGTCGCGGCGTAAAGCTCCAGCATCTCGACGCAGTTCATCGCCAGCATCGCGACGCGCTGTTCGCGGGTGATCCCAAGCGCGGCGAGTCCGGCTGCGAGGCGATGGCCGCGGCGGTAGAGATCGGCGTGGGTCAGCGTGCGTTTCGATGAAGAGACGCCTGTCGTCCGGCCGAGGCGCCAGGCGTTGAGCCACAGCGTCTCGCCTAGCGTTCCCGTTGTCGCGCCGGGAAGCTCGTCCGAACGTCCATCTGCCGCCATCGGCTTCTTCTCGCGAGGACCGATCGCCTCAACATACCGACCGGTATTTTTCTTGCCATGCGCTTGTTCGGCGCCGCCCTATGCGGCGGTGGGAGGACGGGCGTACGGTGAAGGTCCAAGAGGTCGACCGGCTGGCCAAGGGCGATCCGCTGAGCTTGCTGCTGCCCGTGGCGCAGGCTTCGGTCGCGGAGTGCACGGCGATCTCTTCCGCCCGCCGCCTCACCGGCGGCGCCAACCAGGAGACCTGGGCGTTCGATGCGGTGACGCCGGAAGGGACGACGCCGCTGATCCTGCGCCGCGCGCGGGGCGGGGCCCTGCAACGGTCCACCGGAATCGGCCTGCAGGCGGAAGCAGTCGTGCTGCGCACCGCCCACGCGAACGGCGTGCCCACGCCGGAGGTGTTGCATGTCCTGCGGCCGGAGGACGGCCTCGGACAAGGCTTCGTCATGCGTCGGGTCGCGGGCGAGACCATTCCGCGCAAGATCCTGCGCAGCGACGCCTTCACCGCCGTGCGGCCGCGGCTCGCTCGCCTGTGCGGATCGGCGCTGGCCGCGATCCACGCCATGCCGACGCAGGGCCTGGATCGCCTGGAGACCTTTACGCCGATCGGCAGGGTCGAGTGGCTCCACGGCCATTATCGCGCGACCGGGCAGGCGAGGCCGGTGTTCGCCTATGCGTTCGCCTGGCTGCGCGCCCATGCGCCCGACCCGCCGAAAGCCGCCGCCCTGGTGCACGGCGACTTCCGCAACGGCAATCTGATGATCGGTCCAGATGGGATCAACGCGGTGCTGGACTGGGAGAACGCCCATCTCGGCGATCCGGCGGAGGACCTGGGCTGGTTCTGCACGCCGACATGGCGCTTCGGCCATCTCGACAAGCCGGCCGGCGGCTTCGGCTCGCGCGAGGATCTCCTGGCGGGCTACGCGGCGGCCGGCGGCGCGCCGCCGTCACCGGAGCGCCTGCGCTTCTGGGAGGCCTATGGCTCGCTCTACTGGGGCGTGGTGTGCGCGCGAAGCGTGGGGGAATTCCGCAGCGGCGCCGACGCTTCGGTCGAGCGGGCGATGATCGCGCGCCGCGCATCCGAGGCCGAACTCGACCTGCTCCGCCTGATCGCGCCAAGGAACTGACCGAGATGCACGACGATCCTGGCCCCTCCGAAATCCTGGCCGCGGCGACGGCCTTCGTGCGCGGCGAGCTGTTGTCCGCGCTGCCGCCGGATCTGGCCTTCAAGACGCGGGTGCTGGCGAACGCGCTCGACCTGGTCGCGCGACAGATCGCAGGGGGCGCGCCACAAGCCCAGGACGAGGAGGCGATCGCGCTGGCCGAAAGGATCGAGCAGGGCGCGATCGCTCTGGACGATCCGGCGCTCGTCGCGCAGCTCTGGGCGACGACTCTGGCCAAGATCGCCGTCGACCAGCCGACCTACGCCTCATACCGCGCGGAAATGGACGCCGACCCTCGGCGCGTCTCGCAGGGGTAAGCCCATGGACTTCGAACTGCCGCCCGATCTGCTGGCCTATCTCGACGAGCTCGACCGCTTCATCGCCG
>Ga0207658_10003123_pt1 | contig 11850 bp, 8 predicted proteins | sample KBSS33metaG_FD_184322 | JGI IMG/M metagenome (GOLD analysis project Ga0207658, IMG submission 184322) | Switchgrass rhizosphere microbial communities from Kellogg Biological Station, Michigan, USA - KBS S3-3 metaG (SPAdes) (version 2) | ecosystem: Host-associated > Plants > Roots > Rhizosphere >...
TGACGGTCAACTGCCAGAGCGCATCCGCATGCTGCACGGCGATCTGTGACCAGATGTACGAATCGTCTGTACGCGGCGAAGCGCCTTGTATAAAACAGTGGCGTCCAGCGAACGTCGCTTCGAACCCTCATCTCGTGAATCCCCATGCACCTTCCATTTCGAACTGTGCCCGCGACGGCTCTCTCCCTGTCGCTCGCGCTCGCGCTCGTGTCGTTCGTTCCGGCCCAGGCCGGCGAACGAGTCGGCGTCTCGTCGTCTTCTGCGCCGGCACCCGGTGCCGGTGATTCCACCGACCGCCTGATCGTCAAGCTGCGCGACCCCGGCGAGCGCGACCCCGACCGGCGCATCGGCGAGCTCGGCGGACGCGCGGGCGAACGCCTTTCCCGCTGGCGAGCAATGTCGGGCGGATCGCACGTCGTCCGGCTGTCGCGCGCGCTCTCGCGCGCCGAGGCGCGCGCGCTCGCGCAACGGCTTTCGCTCGATCCGGCCGTCGCATTCGTCGAGCCGGACTTGCGCATGTATCCCCTGTTCGTGCCCAACGACGTCTACTACCCGTACCAGTGGAACCTGTTCGAGCCGGCCGGCGGGATCAATCTGCCTGCCGCGTGGGACGTCACCGTCGGTACGAGCAACATCACGGTGGGCGTGATCGACACCGGCGTCCTGCCGCATGCCGACCTCGCTGCCAAGTTGGTCGGCGGCTACGACTTCGTTGCCGACGTCACGACAGCCAACGACGGCAACGGCCGCGACGCCGACGCGCGCGACCCGGGCGACTACGGCTGCAACGGCAGCGCCAGCTCATGGCATGGCACGCACGTCGCCGGCATCCTTGGCGCTGCGGGGAACAACGGCGGCGGCGTCGCCGGCGTCAACTGGCAGGCCCGCATCTTGTCGGCACGCGCGCTCGGCCGCTGCGGCGGCTACACGTCCGACATCGTCGACGCGATGCGCTGGGCCGCGGGAATACCGGTCGTCGGCGTGCCCGCGAATGCGACGCCTGCGCGCGTCCTGAACCTGAGCCTGGGCGGCACCGGCGCGTGCGGCACGGCCTTCCAGAACGCCGTCAACGACGTCGTCGCCCGCGGCACGGTCGTCGTTGTCGCCGCAGGCAACAGCAACGCCGACGCGTCGGGTACGACGCCCGCCAATTGCAGTGGCGTCATTGCAGTCGCGGCGACGACGCGCAACGGCGGCAGGGCGAGCTACAGCAACTTCGGCGCAACCGTCGCGATCGCTGCCCCGGGCGGCGGCGGCGGCGACGGCATCCTCTCCACGCTCAACTCGGGAACGACGACGCCCGTCGCCGACAACTACGCCTGGTACCAGGGCACGAGCATGGCCGCGCCGCACGTGAGCGGAGTCGTGTCATTGATGCTCTCGTTGCAGCCGTCGTTGACGCCAGCGCAAGTGCTGGCGAAGCTGCAAACGTCGGCGCGCGCGTTTCCGACTGGAACCGGCGCCGACTGCAGCAGGGGAGTGTGCGGCGCCGGCATCGTCGACGCCGCCGCCGCGATCGGCGGCACGCCGCCGGTCACGCCGCCACCGGTCAACGGCCGTGTCGACCTCGCCCTCGCTGCCAACGGCGGTGTCGCCACCGCGTCGAGCAGCGCGTCCGCGAACTATCCGCCGACCGCCGTCAACAACGGCGACCGTCGCGGGATCGGCTGGCACGCCGGCGGCGGATGGGCGGACGGCACGCCGGGAGTCTGGCCGGACTGGGTGCAGATCGACTTCGGCGCGACGCGCACCGTCGCGGAGATCGACGTCTTCTCGATCCAGGACAACTACATGAGCCCGCAGGAGCCGACCGAAACGATGACGTTCAGCCTGTACGGCGTGAACGATTTCGAGGTGCAGTACTGGACCGGCTCGGTCTGGCAGACGGTTCCGGGTGGAAGCGTCACCGGCAACAACAAGGTGTGGCGCAAGTTCGCGTTCGCGCCGGTCTTGACGTCGAGCATCCGCGTCGTCGTGACGAGGGTGCCTGACACCTTCAGTCGCTTCGCCGAGATCGAGGCCTACGAGGTCGCCGACACGGCGCCGGCACCGGCGACTCAGACCAACGTCGCGTTGCAGGCGAACGGCGGCATCGCCTCCGCCTCGAGCAGTGCGTCCGTGAACTACCCGCCGAGCGCCGTCAACAACGGCGACCGCCGCGGCATCGGCTGGCACGCGGGCGGCGGCTGGGCCGACGGCACGCCGGGACAGTGGCCCGACGTCGTGCAGGTCGACTTCGCCGCTGCGCGAAGCATCGCCGAGATCGATGTCTTCGCGATCCAGGATGGGTACCTCAACCCGCAGGATCCGACGCCGGAGATGACGTTCAGCCTCTACGGCATCGTCGACTTCGAAGTCCAGACCTGGAACGGCTCGGCGTGGGTCACCGTTCCCGGCGGCAGCGTCAACGGCAACGACAAGGTCTGGCGCAAGTTCACGTTCCCCGCCGTCTCGACGACGAGCGTCCGCGTCGTCGTCCGCCGCGCTTCCGACGTCTTCAGCCGCTTCGCCGAGATCGAGGCCTGGACGAGCCCCTAGGGCGTTGCAGCACGGCGGCGGCGGCCTCCTCGATCTGCTCGCGGAGCCGCTTCACTGCAGCGCGAACGGGGCGAGGCGCGGCGCGACCGGAACATTCTTCAGCGTCGCGTAGACGGGCAGGCCGCCGCGATACGCCGGATAGTCCTCGCCGGCGATCAGCGGACGCAGGTAGCGACGGCACTTCTCGGTGATCGAGAAACCGTCGGCGCTGATGAAGTCGCGCGGCATGAACTTCTCGACGTTGGCGACATCGGCGAGGTCGGCGACGCCGATCCGGTACCGGTACGGGACGTCCGAGGTGCGCTCGATCGTCGGCATCACCGCGTTCTGCCCCTTCAGCGCCAGCTCGACGGCACGCTTGCCGAGCTCGTAGGCCTGGCGCACGTCGGTCTTCGACGCGACGTGGCGAGCCGCGCGCTGCAGGTAGTCGGCGACCGCCCAGTGGAACTTGTGGCCGAGGGCGGTCTTGACCATGTTCGCGACCACCGGCGCGGCGCCGCCGAGCTGGGCGTGGCCGAACGCGTCGCGCGTTCCCTGCTCGGCGAGGAAGGTGCCGTCGGCACGGTGCGCGCCCTCGGAAACGACGACCGTGCAATAGCCGTGCTTCTTGACCAGGGCATCGACGCGGGCGATGAACTTCGCTTCGTCGAACTCGATCTCGGGAAAGAGGATCACGACCGGGATGCCGTGCTCCTCGATCAGGCCGCCGGCGGCGGCGATCCAGCCGGCGTGCCGCCCCATCACCTCGAGGACGAACACCTTCGTCGAGGTGCGCGCCATCGAGCGAACGTCGAACGACGCCTCGAGCGCCGACACGGCGACGTATTTGGCGACCGAACCGAAGCCCGGGCAGCAGTCGGTGATCGGCAGGTCGTTGTCGACCGTCTTCGGCACGTGGATCGCCTGCAGCGGATAGCCCATCGACTGCGACAGCTGGCTGACCTTGAAGCAGGTGTCGGCCGCGTCGCCGCCGCCGTTGTAGAAGAACCAGGCGATGTCGTGGGCGCGGAAGACCTCGATCAGCCTCTCGTACTCGCGTCGGTTCTTGTCGAGCGACTTCAGCTTGTAGCGGCACGAGCCGAACGCGCCCGCGGGCGTCGTGCGCAGGGCGCGGATCGCCGCCGCCGACTCCTTGCCGGTGTCGATCAGCTCCTCGGTGAGCGCGCCGATGATTCCGTTCCTGCCCGCGTAGACGTTGGCGATGACGTCGCGGTGCGCGCGCGCCGTCTCGATCACGCCGCACGCCGACGCGTTGATCACGGCGGTGACACCGCCCGACTGCGCGTAGAACGCGTTCTTCCTGGTCTTCGACGATGCCATGGCGTTCCTCAGCCGGCGGAAAGCGCGCGCGAGACGATCTCGCCCACGTCGGTGGAGAGTTTCGGCGCTGCAGCGACCCGCGCGATGGCAGCGCGGGCGGCCTGCCGATAGGGCTCGGCGAGCTGGGTCCAGCGGTCGAGCGCGCGCGCGATCTTCGACGCCAGCTGCGGGTTGAGGGCGTCGAGCTCGAGGACGCGGTCGGCCCAGAGTGCATAGCCGGTGCCATCGGCGCGGTGGAATCCGCCCGGGTTGGCGAGGCAGAAGGCACCGATGACGCTGCGCGCGCGGTTCGGGTTGGCGATGCTGAATGCCGGATGCCGCATCAGCCGCTGTACGCGCTCGAACACCCGGTCGCCGTTCTCGGGCGCAGTCGCCTGCAGCGAGAACCACTTGTCGACGACGAGCGCGTCGCCTTCGAACATCGCGTAGAAGCGCTCGAGGGCGGCGTCGGCGAGGCTCGCTCCCGACAGCAACAGGGCGACGAGCGCGCCCTGGCGCTCGGTCATGTTCGAGGCGTCCTTGAAGCACTGGTAGGCGCGACCCGGCCAGACCGGATCGTCGCGCTCGACGGCGTCCAGGCAGAGCATGAGCAGGCTGAGATTGGCGAGCGCACGCCGGCCCGAGGAGACCGGATCGGGCGAGTAGCCGCCGATCACCTGGTGCGCCTCGAACGCCCACTCCCAATCGGCGCGCAGCTCGCGCGCCAGGCTTCGCTTCATCGCCTCGCGCGCGGCGTGGATCCTCTGGGGATCGACGACGTCGAGCTGCTCGGCGACGTAGCCCTCGCTCGGCAGCGTCAGGACGAGCTCCTTGAAGGCGGGGTCGAGCGTCGGGTGGCGCAGCACGTCGCGCATCGCGTCGATGAAATCGGCGTCGACGAGCGCCGGCTCGCCGCTGCGCACCGCCGCGAGGAGGCGATGCAGGGCGATGCGCTGGCCGGCCTCCCAGCGATTGAACGGGTCGCTGTCGTGGCGCAGGAGGACCAGGAGATCCGCGTCATTCAGGCCGTCGACGAGCACGACCGGCGCCGAGAAGCCGCGCAGCAGCGACAGGACGGGCGGCTGGTCGACGCCGACGAAGGTGAAGAACGACCGCGTTTCGCTCAGCACGAGCACGCGCGAGGTCGCCGCAGCGCCCTCGGCTTCGTCCTCGAGGCGCAACGGCAGCGCCCGCCCGTCGCGGCCGACCAGGCCCATCGCCAGCGGGATCACGAACGGCTCGTTGGCCTGGGCGTTCGACGATTGCTCGAGGCCGAGCGTGTAGGTTCGCGACGGCGCGTCGTAGCGGCCGCGGGCAGTCACCTTCGGCGTTCCCGCCTGCGAGTACCAGCGCTTGAACTGCGGCAGCAGGCTGGCCAGGTCGCTGCGCGGATTGGCATCGGCGATCGCCTGCGCGAACTCGTCGCACGTGACGGCGTGTCCGTCGTGGCGATCGAAATACAGCGTCATGCCGCGCGCGAAGCCGTCGCGGCCGACCAGCGTCTGCATCATGCGGACGACCTCGGCGCCCTTCTCGTAGACGGTCGAGGTGTAGAAGTTGTTGATCTCGACATAGCTGTCGGGCCGGACCGGATGCGCCATCGGTCCGGCGTCTTCCGGGAACTGCGCCTGGCGCAGGCTCCTCACGTTGGCGATCCGCACGGTCGCGCGCGCGCTCGCGCTCGCGACCATGTCCATGCTGAACTCCTGGTCGCGAAAGACCGTCAGGCCTTCCTTGAGGCTCAGCTGGAACCAGTCGCGGCAGGTGATCCGGTTGCCGGTCCAGTTGTGAAAGTACTCGTGGCCGACGACCGATTCGATCGCCGAGAAGTCGTGGTCGGTCGCCGTCGCCGCGCTCGCCAGCACGTACTTGGTGTTGAAGATGTTGAGGCCCTTGTTCTCCATCGCGCCCATGTTGTAGTCATGGACGGCGACGATCATGAAGCGCTCGAGGTCGAGGGGCAGGCCGAAGCGCGCCTCGTCCCAGACGACCGAGGCGACCAGCGAGTTCATCGCATGCTCGGTCTTGTCGAGGTCGCCGCGGCGCACGTAGACCTGGAGCACGTGGTCCTTGCCCGAGCGCGAGCGGATGTGCTGCTCGCGCGCGACCAGGTCGGCGGCGACGAGCGCGAACAGGTAGCTGGGCTTGGGGAAGGGATCGTGCCAGCGCGCGAAGTGGCGGCCGTTGTCGAGGTCGCCGTGCTCGATCAGGTTGCCGTTCGAGAGCAGGACGGGGTAGGCTGCCTTGTGGGCGCGGATCAGGACGCTGTACTCGGCCATCACGTCGGGCCGGTCGAGGAAGAAGGTGATGCGGCGGAAGCCCTCGGCCTCGCACTGGGTGAAGAAGCCCCCGCCCGAGGTGTACAGGCCCGACAGGCGCGTGTTCTTCTCGGGCGCGCAGGTGTTCCTGATCTCGAGCGAAAAGCCGGCCTGGGGCAGGTTGTCGATGACCAGGAAGCCATCCTCGTGGCGGAACGACACCGACTCGCCGTTGACCAGGCAGCGCGTCAGCGTGATGTCCTCGCCGTGCAGCTTGAGCGGCCCGGCGGCGACGTCGCCGTTCCTCTCGACCTGCATCCGGTTGATGACCATCGTCTTGGCCGGGTCGAGATCGAACGTCAGGTCGACCTTCCTGATCCAGAACGGCGGAGCCGCGTAGTCTTCGCGGCGGATCAGGGGGGCGGTGCCTTCACGCATGAGGGTGTCTCCGGATGTCTGTTCTTGTCGTCATGTCGGCGCCGCCGACTCACACGCCTTGCTTCAGGCTCGCCTCGATGAAGGGATCGAGGTCCCCGTCGAGCACCTTCTGGGTGTTGCTGATCTCGAGGTTGGTGCGCAGGTCCTTGATCCGGCTCTGGTCGAGCACGTAGCTGCGGATCTGGTGGCCCCAGCCGACGTCGGTCTTGGTGTCCTCGAGCTTCTGCTGCGCCGCCATGCGGATGCGCAGCTCGTGCTCGTACAGGCGCGAGCGCAACATCTGCCAGGCTTCGTCGCGATTCCGGTGCTGCGAGCGATCGTTCTGGCACTGGACGACGATGCCGGTCGGAATGTGCGTGAGGCGCACCGCCGAGTCCGTCTTGTTGATGTGCTGGCCGCCGGCGCCCGAGGCGCGGAAGGTGTCGGTGCGCACGTCGGCGGGGTTGATCTCGATCTCGATCGAGTCGTCGACCTCGGGATAGACGAACAGGCTCGCGAAGCTGGTATGGCGGCCGCCGGCGGAATCGAACGGGCTCTTGCGCACCAGCCGGTGCACGCCGGTCTCGGTGCGCAAGAGGCCGAACGCGTACTCGCCCTCGACCTTGATCGTCGCGCTGCGGATGCCGGCGACGTCGCCGGCGGTCTCCTCCATCACCTCGGTCTTGAAGCCCTTTCGCTCGCAGTACTTGAGGTACTGGCGCAGCAGCATCGCCGCCCAGTCGCACGCTTCGGTGCCGCCGGCGCCGGCCTGGATGTCGATGAAGCAGTTGCTCGGGTCGAGCGGGTTGTTGAACATGCGCCGGAACTCGAGCTCGGCGATGGTTGCCTCGAGCTTGGCGGCGTCGGCCTCGATGCCGACCAGGCCGTCGATGTCGCCTTCCTCCTTCGACATCTCGTACAGCTCGCTGTTGTCGGCGAGGTTCGAGGTGAGGTGGTCGATCGTCGTGACCACCGTGTCGAGCGTGCGCTTCTCGCGGCCGAGCTCCTGGGCGCGCTTCGGCTCGTTCCAGACGTTCGGGTTCTCGAGGGCGGCGTTGACCTCGTTCAGGCGCAGCGCTTTGCGATCGTAGTCAAAGATACCCCCGGAGGTCGACCGTGCGCTTCGTCAGGTCGGCCAGGCGGTTGCCGATGGCATTGATGTGTTCGACGTCCATGGTGGGCTCTAGCTCGGCTCGATTCGTGGAGGGCGCGATTCTGACAGGAACGCCTCCAGCAGCCGGGCGATGTCCTCGGGGCGGTCGTGGTGGAGCATGTGGCCGGCCGGGCCGACGACGTGACGCTGCGCGTCGGCGACGACGTTCAGCCGCTCGTGGAACTCGGCCTTGGTGTAGCGGTTGCCCCACCAGACGCTGACGTCGCTGCGGTCGCCCTCGATCCAGAGCAGCGGCGCCGTGATCCGCTTGTAGAACTCGAGCCAGTCGTCGACCTGGGCGTTGAGCGGGCTCATCCTCTTGTGGTTGGCGTCGGCGAGCAGGGCGCGCTCGTCGCCGTTGCCGGTCGGTCCCGACCACTGGCCGGCGAGCCAGGCGGCGCGGTCGGCGCGAAGGAGCGGATTGGTCTTGGTCAGCCGATCGGCGACCGCGCCGACGTTCGCGTACCGGCGCAGCTGCATCGGCGTCTTCAGCTCGTCGAGCCACTTGGCCATCCGGCCCGGCGCGTGCGTCGGCTTCGAACGCGGCATGCCGAAGCCCTCGAGGTTGACCAGGCGACGCACCTTGTCGGGCCGGGTGCCGGCGTAGAGCATCGCGACGTTGCCGCCCATGCTGTGGCCGAGCAGGTCGACCGGCGCGCGCGCCCGGCCGAACTGCTCGTCGAGGACGAGCTCGAGGTCGCCGAGGTACTCCGGGAAGAAGTAGGTGTCGGCGGCGGGCGTGTCGCTGGCGCCGAAGCCGCGCCAGTCGAGCGCGAGCACGTGGCGGTCCTCGGCGAAGGCGTCGACGACGAACTGGAACGACGCGGCGACGTCCATCCAGCCGTGCAGCATGACGAGGGTCGGCCGGTCGTCGCGCGTCAGCGACGGGTCGCCCCATTCGAGCAGGTGCTGGCGCAGCCCGCGCGCCGTCAAAAAGACGCTGCGTGCGGGGCGGCGCGGGCGATAGGGCGGGGTGCTCATCGCGTCACTGTAAGCGGCAGGTGGCGGATCGGCTGTCGGCGCGGTGACAAGCGAGGGCGGCCGCGAGCAGGGAAGGCGGCCCTGCGAGGCCCGGTGACAGAATCCACGCATGCCTGCAGACACTTCACCCTCGTCCGCGAGCAATGGCTTCGCGATCCGGCCGGCGCTGCGCGGAGACGTCGCGTCCATCGTCCGCCTGATCCACGGTCTGGCCGAGTTCGAGAAGCTGACGCATCTCGTCCAGGTCACGCCCGAGTCGCTCGCGCCGCATCTCTTCGGCGATCGCCCGGTCGCCGAGGCGCTGGTCGCCGAGCGCGCCGGCCGCGTCGTCGCGTTCGCGCTCTTCTTCACCAACTTCTCGACCTTCCTCGCGCGTCCCGGCCTCTACCTCGAGGACCTGTTCGTCGAGCCGGAGGCGCGCGGCCAGGGCATCGGCCAGGCGCTGCTCGAGCAGCTCGCCCGCCTCGCCGCGGCGCGCGGTTGCGGTCGCTTCGAATGGAGCGTCCTCGACTGGAACGAAGGCGCGATTCGCTTCTACCAGCGCATGGGCGCGACCGTCATGCCGGACTGGCGCATCTGCCGCATCGCCGGTCCGGCGCTGGCCGCGTTCGCCGAAACGCCGCGTGGCTGACGACGTCGATCGCTACGCCGAGCTGCACGCCGGCTTTCGCTGGCACGTGCCGGCCGAGTTCAACATCGCCGAGGTCTGCTGCACGCGCTGGGCGCGCGAGCGGCCGGGTGCGGTCGCGATCCGCTTCGAGGCCGATGACGGCAGGCGCACCGACTTCACCTACGGCGAGCTCGATCGCGACGCCGACCGGCTCGCCGCGGCGCTGCGCAAGCGAGGCGTCGGCCGCGGCGACCGCGTCGCGCTGGTCCTGCCGCAGCGCTTCGAGACCGCGGTCGCGCACATCGCGCTCTACCGCCTCGGCGCGGTCGCGATGCCGCTGTCGATGCTGTTCGGCCCCGACGCGCTCGAGTACCGCATCAACGACAGCGAGGCGCTTCTCGCGATCGTCGACGAGAGCGGCATCGCCAACGTGCGCGAGGCGCGACCGGCGTGTCCGCGGCTCGCCACGATCGTCGCGGTCGGCGCCGCCGAAGGGCAGGGCGATCTCGACTGGAGCCGGATCGTCGCCGCCGAGCGGCCCGGGCTCGTCGCCGAGAAGACGACCGCCGACGATGCCGCGGTGCTGATCTACACCAGCGGGACGACCGGCCCACCGAAGGGAACGCTGATCCCGCACCGCGCCCTGATCGGCAACCTGCCCGGCTTCGTCTGCAGCCAGAACTGGTTCGGCTTTGATTCCTCCCTCTCCCTCGAGGGAGAGGGCCGGGGAGAGGGTGGGAGTCCTGTCGGGCTTGCCCGGTTTGCGAGTGACCGGAACACGGCAGTGTTCTGGTCACCCGCAGACTGGGCGTGGACCGGCGGGCTGATGGATGCGCTGCTGCCAACGCTCTACTTCGGCCGCGAGATCGTCGCGCTGCAGCGCCGCTTCGCACCCGAGCTCGCGTTCGAGGTGATGGCGCGCCATCGCGTCACGCACACCTTCCTCTTCCCGACCGCGCTGAAGGCGATGATGAAGGCGGTGCCGGCGCCGCGCGAGCGCTTCGCGCTCTCGTTGCGCGCGATCATGAGCGCCGGCGAAGCGGTCGGCGACGCGGTCTTCGCGTGGTGCCGCGACGCGCTCGGCGTCGTCCCGAACGAGATGTTCGGCCAGACCGAGATCAACTACATCGTCGGCAACTGCGCGCTGCGCTGGCCGGCGCGCGCGGGCAGCATGGGGCGGCCGTATCCCGGCCACCGCGTCGCCGTGATCGACGACGACGGCAACGAGTGCCCGCGCGGCGTGCCGGGCGACGTCGCCCTGCACCGGAGGGACGTGCATGGCGATCGCGACCCGATCTTCTTTCTCGGCTACTGGAAGCGCGACGACGCGACCCGCGACAAGTTCACCGGCGACCCCGACGTCAGCTGGTGCCGCACCGGCGACACCGCGACCATGGATGGCGACGGCTACCTCTGGTACCAGGGCCGCAGCGACGATGTCTTCAAGGCCGCCGGCTATCGCATCGGCCCGAGCGAGATCGAGAACTGCCTCGTCAAGCACGCCGCGGTGGCCAATGCCGCGGTGGTGCCCAAGCCCGACGCCGAGCGCGGCGCGCTGGTCAAGGCGTTCGTCGTCCTGGCACCGGGCTTCGTCGACTCGGCCGAGCTCGTCGCCGACCTGCAGGCGCACGTGCGCGGCAAGCTCGCGCCTTACGAGTACCCGAAGGAGATCGAATTCATCGACGCCCTGCCGATGACGACCACCGGCAAGGTGCAGCGCAGAGTCCTGCGCCTGCGCGAAGAGGAAAAAGCGAAGGCGCCGCGGTCGGCTTGACCGGCGGCGCCTCGGCGGCGGAACAGCGACCCCGCGCTGCCCTCAGGATGACGTGGGCGGGCCGAGCCCGCCGAGGTCACTTGACCTGGCCGCGCAGCTCCCCGCCCGGATTGGCGGCGGTGTGCAGGTTGATGTACCAGAGGCCTTGCTTGACCTGGTCGACCTGCGCCGGCGTCAGCGTGGCCGAGCCGATGATCGGGCTGGCGAGCGGGCCCGCGAACGGAACGACGACGCCGGCGTTGGCACCCGGCTGGGCCGGACCGTGGAAGTGGCCCGCCGTGACCGGGCCGGTCATGCCCGAGTACGTGATGTTCCACTTGATGACGTTGCCGTCGAGCTCGACCTTGCCGCTGCCCGAGCCGCCGCTGGCGTTCGGCGGCACTTCGTTCTGGCCCGAGAGCGGCACGGTCATGACGCCGCCGGGGCCCTTGTTCATCATGCCGCAGCCGGCGATGACGAGGGCGCTGGCGGCGAGAATCGATGCGATGGCGGTGCGACGAACGATCATGGTTGTTTCTCCTGCGGTTGGGAGGCCGACCCGCGCGGAGCGGCGCGTGCCTGACCTGGCGGCCGATCATAGGGCGTTCCTTCCCGGGCGGCTCCCGGGTTGACACCATGACGCTCGCCTCCCTGTACGCGCTCTGCCGACACGCCGTCAGCGCCTGGATCGACGACTACGCGCCGAGCATGGGCGCAGCGCTCGCCTACTACACACTGTTCTCGATCGCCCCGCTGCTGCTGATCGTCATCTCGATCGCCGGACTCGTCTTCGGCCCCGACGCGGCGCGCGGCCAGATCTTCGCAGAGCTGCGCAACCTGA
>Ga0207658_10003124_pt1 | contig 11849 bp, 8 predicted proteins | sample KBSS33metaG_FD_184322 | JGI IMG/M metagenome (GOLD analysis project Ga0207658, IMG submission 184322) | Switchgrass rhizosphere microbial communities from Kellogg Biological Station, Michigan, USA - KBS S3-3 metaG (SPAdes) (version 2) | ecosystem: Host-associated > Plants > Roots > Rhizosphere >...
GCCGGCATCAGCGAGACCGACAGCATCCACAGGAGCGGGAACAGGCTCACCGCCGCGAGGCCGGCGAGCAGACCGTTCACGACCCAGACCGCGAGGCGCGGGTTCATCGGCTCGCCGCCGGGTCGCGGTCGAAGCGCAACAGCCCGGCGCTTACAGCGAAGACGATCAGGAACAGCAGGAACGCGACCGCCGACGCGTAGCCGAGGTTCCACCAGCGAAAGCCTTCCTCGTACATGAAGTACAGGACGCTGACGGTGCTGCGCAGCGGCCCGCCCTGGGTCATGACGTACGGCTCCGCGAACAGCTGGAAGTAGCCCGCGAGGGTCATGATGCCGACCATCACGAGGGTCGGGGTGAGCAGGGGAAACGTCAGGTCGGTGAACTGCCGCAGCGGGCCGGCGCCGTCGACGCGGGCCGACTCGTACAGCTCGCCCGGGATCGCCTGCAGCGCGGCGAGCAGGATCACCATGTTGTAGCCGAAGTTCTTCCAGGCTGCGAACAGGATGATCGCCGGCATCGACCATCGCGGGTCGCCCAGCCAGTCGACAGGATCGATGCCGATGGCGGCCAGCGCCTGGTTGATCAGCCCGTAGCGTGTGTGCAGCAGGTAGCGCCAGATGACGGCGACGGCGACGACGGTGGTGACCACGGGCGCGAACAGCGCGGTCCGAAAGAGCGCCTGCCACTTCGCGATGCGAGCATTGAGCAGCAAGGCGGTGCCCAGCGAGAGGGAGATGGACGCCGGCACGCCGACGGCGACGAAATAGAGCGTGTTGGCGAGCGCCTGCCAGAACGGTGGCGTCTGCAGCAGCCGCAGGTAGTTGTCGAGGCCGACGAAGCGCACCGTCGAGAGGTCGGCGAGGCCATAGAGGTCGAAGTCGGTGAGGCTGAGCGCGAGGCCCATGACGACCGGCAGCGCGAAGAAGACAGCGATGACCGCCAGCGCTGGTGCGGCCAGCGCCCAGCCAACGACGCCGGTTCGCGTCATCGCCGGCCGTCGCCCGCTTGGGCGCGCGCGCGCAGCCAGCGGCGCTTCTCGAGCAAGGCGTCGACCCACGCGTCGAGCTGCGTCGTCGCTTCGTCGATGTCCTGGGTGCGTGCAACCACGCGCTCGGCGGCGAGCTGCATCGCCTGGAAGATACGCTCCCATTCGGGAATTTTCGGCGCCGCGCGCACGCGCTCGAGCTGGCGGGCGAACGCCTGCGACGGCGCATCGGTCGCGAGCTCGGCCGAGCGCCAGGCGCTGCGGCGCGGCGGCAGGTTACCCGTGAGGGCGTGAAAGCGCTGCATCGTCGCCGGCTCGCTGAGGTACTCGACCAGGCGCCACGCCGCAGCCTTGCGCGGCGAGCGCTTGAAGATCACCAGGCTCGAGCCACCGGCGGTCGAGAAGCCCGGCCCGTCAGGACCCGGCAGCGGCGCCGTCGCCCAGTCGGCCTGTCGCTCGCGCGGCAGGCGACGACGGAACTCGCCGATATTCCAGGGCCCGCTGACGTAGAACGCGAACAGGCCGCGCCCGAACTCGTCCCAGACGTTCGAGATCTGGGCGGCGCTCATCGCCGGGGCGAGACCCTCGCGGAAGACGTCTGCGTAGAAGCCGAGCGCACGCCGGAAAGGCGCCTCCGAGAACGCGCCGCGGGTGTCGTTGTCGGCGAGCAGCGCGCCTTGCTGCAATGCCAGCGCATAGAGGGGGTCGGGCTCGTTGAGGGGCAGCAACGCGCCGTAGCTGCGACCGCCACCGGCCTGCCGGACTGCGCGCATGGCGGTCAGCCACTCGGCCCAGCTCTGCGGCGGCTGCGCGTGGCCGGCCGCACGCAGCAGGTCGCTGCGATAGAAGAGCACGCGCGTGTCCACGTACCACGGCAAGCCGAAGAGGCGGTTGCCGCTCGGCGTGGGCATGACGTTCGTGTCGAGGATGCCGGCGAAGTAGTCGTCGCGCGCGATGCCGGCGTTCACCGGTGCATCGAGCGGCTCGAGCGCATCGAGCGCGCTGAGCTCGGGCAGCCACGTGTTGCCGAGCTGGCAGAGGTCGGGAAGCGCATCCCCGGCGTAGGCCGTCAGCAGCTTCTCGTGCGCCGCGGTCCAGGGCAGCTGCTGCACGCGCACGCGAATGTCGGGATGGCGGGAATGAAATGCCGGAAGGAGCTCGGCCACGACCTCGGCCTCCCGCCCCATCGCCCAGAAGTTGAGGGCGCCGCGCGCGTCGTCGGAACGGCCGCAGCCGGCGACGGTGAATGCGGCGGTGCCGGCCGCCAGCTTCAGCAGCGCCTGCCGGCGCGCCTCGCTCCGAGGCTCGTTCGGGCGCATGGCGCCGGGCCGGTCGCTCAGGCCGTGCTCGCCAGCCAGCCGCCCTCGAACCCGGCGCGCTGCAGGCCGCGCCGCAGCGGCTCGCATTGACGCATCGCGTCCCAGACATGCTCGTTGCGGTAGTTGCTGATCATCGCGAGGATGGGGCCCTGGTCGATGCCGATGCAGTCGTTGGCGATCCAGCCGAATGCGGGATCGATACGGCCGTCGCTGAGTTTGACACCAGCGTCGGTGAGGCTGCGGTTGAACGAATCGACGAAGCCGAACTTCGAGTAGATGAACTTGCCGTAGCGCGCATGCATCTCCTCGACGGCCGGGATCACGATCTCGGGCGCGAACGGCAGCGACGATAGCGCGGCGGTCGGGGCGATGGTGCCGTCGTCGATGGTGCCGAAGCGGCCGGCGCCGCGCGCGGAGTAATCGAGGTAGTAGCGGAAGCGGTTGTTGCGGTCGAACTCGCGCAGCTTCCCCGGCCCGTCGCACGCGGTGAAGCCCCAGACGTTGGCACCGTATTCGAAGAAGCCCTTCGGGTTCGCGATCGCGTAGGCGCGCTGCGCGTAGACCGCGCGGCGCGTGTTCTCGAAGTAGTCGATGCCGCGCTGGCGCATCGTCGCATCGCGGATGCCGCGGAAGTCGACCCACACGTGCGAATACTGGTGCCCGAACAGCGGCGCGAAGCTCAGGTGCTCGTAGCCCATGAAACGGCCCCAGGCGTGGCGATAGCTCTCGGACCACGCGCCCCACGCGCTCTCGCCGACCGGGTGGGTCGGCGAGCCGAGCGCCAGCAGCACGACCAGCATCGCCTCGTTGTAGCCCGCCCAGTCGTACGGGATGTGTCCTTTCTCGGGGTTCCAGCCCATGCTGATAAGCCCGCCGCGCACCTGCGCCCACTTCCAGTCGATGCGCCAGTAGATCTTGTCGACCGCATCGCGGATCTCGACCTCCTCGGTGTGCTCGGAGTCGAAGTACGCCTGCGCATGGAGCATGCCGGCGAGGAGCAACGCGGTGTCGACGGTCGAGACCTCGCTGCGCCAGGCGCGCGCGCCGGTCTTCATGTCGATGAAGTGATAGAAGAATCCCTTGTGGCCCGCCTTGCCGCGCGGCTGCGGCCCTTGCGGCGCGTCGCGGAAGAAGCGCACGGTGGCGAGCGTGCGCTCGCGTGCCTGGTCGCGGCTGACGTAGCCGCGGTCGACGCCGATCGCGTACGCCGTCAGCGCGAAGCCCACCGCCGCGATGCTGCACGGCGACTTGCTCGGATAGCGGTCGGGCACCAGCCCGTTGACGGGGTTGGCGATGCCCCAGAAGAAGTCGAAGGTCCGCCGCTCGATGTCATCGAAGAGCGGCGGCAAGGGAGGTTGCGCTCCGAGAGTCGGCGGCGCCGTGGGCTTCGCCGCGCTCGACGACGCGTCGGCCGCGCTCGTGTCACGGGCCCTGTCGCGCAGGAGGTCGGGCACCAGCGGGTCGGGAACCAGGTTCGAGCAACCCACCAGCGGGCCGAGCGCCATGGCGCCGCCGGACATCAGCAGGGCGCGTCGGCTTGGGTTCATGGGGCGGGTTCCAGGCGCCATAGACAGTTCGCAGGAGCGGCCGCTGCGAGTCAATTGCCGTCGGCGAGGGCGGCGCCCTGCGTCGCGATCACGTCGGCGAAGAACCGGGCGCTGTCCTTGGGCGTCCGCTCGAGCGTCTCGAAGTTCACGTGCACCAGGCCGAAGCGCTTCGAATAGCCGAGCGACCACTCGAGGTTGTCGAGCAGCGACCAGGCGAAATAGCCGCGCACGTCGACCCCTTGCTGGATGGCCGCATGAACTGCGCGCAGGTGCGAGCGGTAGTAATCGATGCGCAGCGGGTCGGCGAGGCGGCCGCCGCTCGCCGCCGGCGGATCGTAGAAGGCCGCGCCGTTCTCGGTGACGTACTGGGCGATGTCGCCGTAGCGCTTGCGGATCCACGACAGGGTGTCCGTCAGGCCTTGCGCAAAGACTTCCCAGCCCGTCTCGGTGTAGGTCGCCTGCTTCTGCCGTACCGGCACCGCCTTCAGCGGCCACGAAGTCTCTTCATGTCGCACGACGTTGCGGGTGTAGTAGTTGATGCCGAGGAAGTCGATCGGCTGGCGGATCAGGTCGAAGTCGTGCTGCGGCCATTCGGGCCACGCCTCGCCGAAGATCTCGGCCATCTCTTCCGGATAACGGCCATGGAACACCGGGTCGAGGTACTGCCGGTTCATGTACGCCTCGGCGCGCCGGGTCGCCGCGAGATCGAGTGCCGACGTAGATGCCGGGTACTTGGGCTCGATGTTGACCACCAGGCCGACCTGGTGCTTGCCGACCGCCCGGTACGCCTGCACCGCCTTGCCGTGCGAGCGCAGCAGGTGATGCGAGGCGATCGGTGCCTCGAAACGGTTCTTGTGGCCGGGTGCGAGGGCGCCGTGAAGATAGCCGCCGTCGGACACGACCCACGGTTCGTTGAGGGTCGCCCACAGCTTCACGCGGTCGTCGAGGCGGCGAAACACCACGCCCGCGTAGTCGGCGAACCAGTCGGCGACGTCGGGGTTCAGCCAGCCGCCGCGGTCGTCGAGCGCGGCCGGCAAGTCCCAGTGGAAGAGCGTCGCCATGGGCTCGATGCCGTTGGCGAGCAGGGTGTCGACCAATCGCTCGTAGAAGCCCAGGCCGGCTTCGTTCACCCTGCCCCGGCCCTCGGGCAGGATGCGCCCCCACGCAATGCTGAAGCGGTAAGCCGTCAGACCGAGCCGCTTCATCATGGCGACGTCGTCTTCCATGCGCCGGTAGTGATCGCAGGCGACGTCGCCGGTGTCGCCGTCCTTGGTCAGGCCCGGGGTGCGCACGAACCGGTGCCAGATGCTGGGCCCGGCGCCGTCGGCCAGCGGCGACCCCTCGATCTGGTACGCCGACGTGGCTGCGCCCCAAAGAAAGGATCTCGAAAAGTCGTACGTCATGGCTTCAGCCGCCGGAGGGAATCTATCGCTGCAATGCCGCACGCACAACGTCATCGACGTGCGTATTTGGCGGTCGTTGTTCTATTGTCCGATGCAGTGCTGCGCCGTCGACCGGGCGCGACGGATTTCCCACAGGGAATTGCCCTGCCCTCACGCGGCCCGCGCGGCGGCCAAGCGAGAATGACGTGATGAAAATCTCGCCGCCGGGCTTGACGATCGAGGATGTCCGCGCCGCCGCCGCGCGCATCGCCGGCGAGGTCGGGGAGACGCCCTGCCTTGCATCACGAACACTGTCGCAGATCTGCGGCTGTGCCGTCTTCCTCAAGTTTGAGAACCTGCAGTTCACCGCCTCGTTCAAGGAGCGCGGCGCGCTCAACAAGATGGCGCAGCTCACTCCCGCCGAGCGCGCCAAGGGCGTGCTCGCCGTCTCGGCCGGCAACCACGCGCAGGCCGTCGCCTACCACGCCGAGCGCATGGGCATCGCGGCGACGATCGTCATGCCGCGCTTCGCCTCGAGCGTGAAGGTCGAGAACACGCGCGGCTTCGGCGCCGAGGTCGTCCTCGTCGGCGACACCTTCGAGGACGCCCGCGTCGCCGGGCTGAAGCTCGCCGAGGAGCGCGGCTTCACCGTCGTCCATCCGTTCGATGACCTGGCGGTGATCGCCGGCCAGGGCACGGTCGCGCTCGAGATGCTCGCCGAGCAGCCCGAGATCGACACCCTGGTCGTCGCCATCGGCGGCGGCGGCCTGATCGCCGGCATGGCGACGGCGGCGAAGGCGCTCCGCCCCGACCTGCACGTCGTCGGCGTCCAGACGGAGCGCTTCCCGGCGGCGTGGAACGCGATCCACGACGGCGACCGCGAGAGCCGCCAAGCGACCATCGCCGACGGCATCGGCGTCAAGTCGCCCGGGGCGCTGACGCTGCCCGTCATCCGCGCCCTCGTCGACGACGTCGTCCTGGTCTCCGAGGACGACATCGAGCAGGCGATCCTGATGCTGCTCGAGATCGAGAAGACGGTCGTCGAAGGCGCCGGCGCCGTCGGCCTCGCCGCGCTGATGAAGGAGCCGGCGCGCTTCGCCGGCAAGAAGGTCGGCCTCGTCCTCTGCGGCGGCAACATCGAGCCGTTGGTGCTGGCCGAGATCATCGAGCGCGGCATGGTCAAGTCGGGCCGCCTCGTCCGCCTGCGCGTCGACGTCCGCGACGTCCCCGGCGCGCTCGCCGACGTCGCCGCGCTGCTCGCCCGCCTCGGCGCCAACATCGACGAGGTCCAGCACCAGCGCGCCTTCACCTCGCTCTCGGTCGAGCGCGTCCAGATCGAGGTCGTCGTGCAGACGCGCGGCGTCGCTCACGTCGAGGCGATTCTCGAGGCGATGCGCGCCGAGGGCTACGACGCCGAGCGCGTCGGCTGATCGAGCTCGCCACCGACGAACACCCGATGCGCCGTCGCCAGCTTCTCCTCGCCCCGGCGTCCCTGCTCCTTGCCCGAGATCCGCTCATGGCCGCCACCCGATCGCCCGACTCATCGTTCGCGCACGAGGGCGGCAGTGCGGTGGCACTGGCGCTGGCGATGGCCGAAGGGCGCGCGACGTCGGAGCGCATCGTGCGCGACTGCCTGGCGCGGATCGAGGCGATCGACCGGCACGGGCCGCGCCTGCACAGCGTCATCGAGCTCAACCCGGAGGCGCTCGCGATCGCCAAGGCGCTCGACGGCGAGCGCAAGGCGGGCCGGCTGCGCGGGCCGCTCCACGGCGTGCCGGTGCTGGTCAAGGACAACATCGCGACCGGCGATCGCATGAGCACGTCGGTGGGATCGCTCGCCTTCGACGGCGTGCGTGCACCGCGCGACGCGAACGTCGTCAAGCGGCTGCGCGACGCCGGCGCCGTGATCCTCGGCAAGAACAACCTCAGCGAGTGGGCCAACATCCGCTCGACGCGATCGGTGAGCGGCTGGAGCGCGCGCGGCGGGCTGACCCGAAATCCCTACGCGCTCGACCGCAGCACGAGCGGGTCGAGCTCGGGCACCGCCGCGGCGATCGCCGCGAGCCTGGCGCCGCTCGGCGTCGGCACCGAGACCGACGGCTCGATCGTCTCGCCGTCGTCGATCTGCGGCCTGGTCGGCCTCAAGCCGACGGTCGGCCGGCTCAGCCGCGATGGCATCGTGCCGATCTCGCCGAGCCAGGACACCCCGGGTCCGATGACGCGCAGCGTCGCCGACGCGGCGTTGCTCTATGCGGCGATGGCCGGGCGCGACGGCGCCGACGCGGCGACGTCGGCGGCGCCCGACGAGCGGGTGGCGGCGCCGATCGCCCTGCCCGACGACGCGCTGCGCGGCGCCCGCATCGGCGTCGCGCGCGCGTACTTCACCGGCTTCGACGAGCTCGACGCGTTGATCGATCAGGCGATCGTCGTCATGAAGCGCGCCGGCGCCGAGATCGTCGATCCGGTCGACCTCGCGCTGCCCGCGTACTCCGATGCCGAGCTGCGCGTGCTGCTGTACGAGCTCAAGGCGAGCCTGCCGCGCCACCTGGCGACGTTCGCGCCGGGCGCGAAAGTGAAGACGCTCGCCGACGCGATCGCCTTCAACCGCGCGAATCGCGATCGCGAGATGCCGTGGTTCGGCCAGGAGCTGTTCGAGAAGGCCGAGGCGTACGGCGGCCTCGACACGAAGGAGTACCTCGATTCGCTCGCCGAGTGTCGCAAGGGCGCTCGCGACGACGGGCTCGACCGCGTGCTGAAGGCAAACCGCCTCGATGCGCTGGTCGCACCGACCGGCGGGCTGGCGTGGCTGATCGATCCGGTCAACGGCGACCATTCGGGCCCGAGCTTCTCGTCGCCGGCGGCCGTCGCGGGATACCCCCATCTCACGGTTCCGGCCGGGTTCGTTCGCGGCTTGCCGGTCGGCCTGTCGTTCGTCGGCGCGGCATGGAGCGAGGCGAGGCTGCTCGCGTTCGGCCATGCCTACGAGAAGCTCACGGCGCACCGCCGGCCGCCGCGCTTCGCGAAGCGAACGACGCCCGCCTGAACGTCGCGGGCAGCCGTTCGGCGATCGCTAGCGAGCGAGCCGGCGCAGGACGAGGTAGAGGCCTTCGATCGGCACCCCCTGCTCCTCGCGCACCGCAGCGCGATCGATCGCGGCCACCTCGAAGCCGTGCTGCGTCGCGAGGCGAACGAGGTACGGCCGGGAATGCGCATAGCGCAAGCTCGGCAGGAGCCGCACGTCGGCAGCGTCGTCGTCGAGCGCCTCGACCGAGAAGCAGAACACGCCGCGCGCCATCGCACGCTCGAGGAGCGCGAAGACCCGCGCCAGGTCGCCGACGTAGATGAAGACGTCGGCGGCGAGGACGAGGTCGAAGCGGTCGGGGCTGGCGGCGAGGAACTCGACGATGTCGGCGTGGGCGAGGCGGTCGTAGACGCCGAGCGCGCGGGCCTTCTCGAGCATGCGCGCCGACAGGTCGACGCCCGTCAGCGCAGCGACCATCGGCCGAACGAGCGGCCCGCACAGGCCGGTGCCGCAGCCGAGGTCGAGCGCCGATTCGAAACGTGCGTCGGCGCCTTGCGCCGCGACGAGCCGGTCCACCACCTGGCGATGGGCCTGGTAACCGAGCTGGCCGACGAGATGGCTGTCGAACTCCTCGGCGTAGTGGTCGAACAGGCCGGCGACGTAGGCGGACGGCGGGCTCGGCGGCGCGGTCCCGGCCTGGACCGAGGCCAGGTAGAAGCCGTTCAGCTCGGCGTCGCCGCCGTGGCGCAGGGCCTCGCGGAAAGCGTCGGCGGCCTCGTCGAGCCGGCCCGCTTCGCGCAGCACGGTGCCGCAACCGCTCCACGCAGCGGCGTGGTGCGGGTCGATCGCAAGCAGGCGCTGGAACGTCGCCAGCGCCTCGCGCGGCTGGCCGAGCTGCGCGAGCGCCGTGGCGCGATGGAGCAACGCGTCGACGCTGCCGTGCTCGGCCGCGAGCGCCGCATCGGCGCTCGCCAGCGCGTCGACCGGCCGGGCCAGCCGCAGCTGGACCGCGGCCAGGTTGATAAGGGTCGAGGCGCGTCCTGGAACGAGGGCCAGCGAGGCCCGGTACCCGCGCTCGGCCTCGGCGAGGTCGCCGGCCTGCTGGCGCCCGAGCGCCGCGAAGAAGTGCGCCTTGGCCTGCTCGAACGAGTCGTCCACCCGTGCGGACGCTCTAGCCGAGCGCCGCCCGGTAGAGGGCGAGCAGCTTGCCCCAGGCGCGCTCGGCATCCGGTGCGCTGTAGACCGGCGCGCCGGCCTCGGTCGGCATGTCGGGGACGCACCAGCCGTGGCGCGCCGGGTAGACCTCGATCTCGGTCGGCACCTTGGCGGCGACGAAGGCCGCGCGCAGCTTGTCCTTCGCATCGGGCTGACGCTGGTCGTCATTGGCGGCGACGCCGATGTACGTGCGCGCGCGGATTCGCGGCGCCAACAGGTGCGGGCTGTCGGGCTTGTCGGTGACGAGGCCGCCGCCGTGGAACGATGCCGCCGCGCCGATGCGATCGGGAACGGTCGCCGCCGTTCGCAGTACCAGCGCTCCGCCCATGCAGTAGCCCTGCGAGCCGATCTTGCGCGAACGGTCGACCTGCGGCTGCGCGTCGAGGAAGGCGACGTAGACGGCAGCGTCCTTCTCCGCGGCGCCGGGCGCGTTGATCGAGCCCATCAACGGGCCGAGCTTCGCACGCGTCGCCGGATCGCCGAAGTCGATGTTCGCCGCGGTCTCGAACTGCGGTGCCTTGGCGACGCGGTAGAAGGGGTTCGGGACCAGCACCGCGAAGCCTTCGCCGGCGAGGCGGCGACCCATCTCGCGCATCGACGGGCGCAGGCCCGCCGCGTCGGGCCAGATCAGCACGCCGGGATGGACGCCGCTCGCCGGGCGGATGAACGCGGCATCGCAACTGCCGTCCGGCGTCTCGATCGTCAGGTCGCTTTCGATGACGGGCAGCGCCGCCGCGGCCGGAGGCGCGGCCGCGATCAGGCCGCTGCCGATCGAGAGGGCGACGAAAGCGCGCCGGGAAAGATCGTTGTCGGCCGGCTCGCGCCGCGGTCGTTCGAGTCGCTCGTCGCTCATGGGCGCGGTCTCCGTGTCGTAGGGAAGAGCGCCGATGATGCGACAACTTCGCGCGCCCGAGCCGTGCCGCTGGCGACGACGCGAGGGAAGCGACGCGACAACCCGTGGAGAGCCGGCGCGTGTCGTACACCGTGCAACGCCAGCCGACGCCTAGATCGGAATGGGGCGTTGTCCTACGGTGGGCAAGGCGGAATTTCCCGAAGCTCCGTTGGCAAATGGCGTTCCCGCCAGCGAGGGTTCTCTCGCTGCGCGCGAGCGCTGTTTCACGAACGCCGAGGCTCGTCCCCGCGGATGGGCTGGCCATAATCTTGCGGGCCTGCGCGCCCTTTTTTTGTCGCATCGAATCGCACCAGGAGACGTGAATGAAAGTCGTCGACGATCCCAGCGTAGTGGCCGCAACGAGGAAATGAATTCGCTGCTGGCGGCGCTGACCGGGCTCCTCAAGGGCGACGCGAGCGTCCGCCTGCCGCTGCATTGGTCGGGCGTGTCGGGCAAGGTCGCCGACGCCTTCAATGCGGTCGTCCAGCAGAACGCCGACATGGCCGACGAGCTGATCCGCCTGCGCCAGGTCGTCGGCAAGGAAGGCAAGCTCAAGCAGCGCGCGTCGCTGCAGGGAGCGCGCGGGTTCTGGGGCGAGTCGGTCGAGTGCATCAACTCGCTCATCGACGACCTCGTCCACCCGACCAGCGAGGTCGCGCGCGTGATCGGCGCAGTCGCGCAGGGCGACCTGTCGAAGAGCATGGCGCTCGAAGTCGAGGGGCGCGAGCTCGAGGGCGAGTTCCTGCGCACCGCCAAGACGATCAACAAGATGGTCGAGCAGCTCGGCAACTTCTCGGCCGAGGTGACGCGGGTGGCGCGCGAGGTCGGCACCGAGGGCAAGCTCGGCGGCCAGGCGAAGGTGAAGGGCGTCGCCGGCACCTGGAAGGACCTGACCGACTCGGTCAACTCGATGGCCGGCAACCTGACGGACCAGGTCCGCAACATCGCCGACGTGACGACGGCGGTCGCCAAGGGCGACCTCTCGAAGAAGATCGACGTCGACGTCAAGGGCGAGTTCCTGACGCTGAAGAACACCATCAACACGATGGTCGACCAGCTGCGCTCGTTCGCCTCCGAGGTGACGCGGGTCGCGCGTGAGGTCGGCACCGAGGGATCGCTCGGCGGACAAGCGCGTGTCGAAGGCGTCTCCGGGACGTGGAAGGACCTCACCGACTCGGTCAACTCGATGGCCGGCAACCTGACGTCTCAGGTGCGCAACATCGCCGACGTGACGAAGGCGGTCGCCGCGGGTGACCTCTCGAAGAAGATCACCGTCGACGTCAAGGGCGAGATCCTCGAGCTCAAGAACACCGTCAACACGATGGTCGACCAGCTGCGCTCGTTCGCGGCCGAAGTGACGCGGGTCGCGCGCGAGGTCGGCACCGAGGGCAAGCTCGGCGGCCAGGCCGACGTGCAGGGCGTGGCGGGAACGTGGAAGGACCTGACCGAGTCGGTCAACTTCATGGCCGGCAACCTGACGTCTCAGG
>Ga0207658_10003127_pt1 | contig 11845 bp, 7 predicted proteins | sample KBSS33metaG_FD_184322 | JGI IMG/M metagenome (GOLD analysis project Ga0207658, IMG submission 184322) | Switchgrass rhizosphere microbial communities from Kellogg Biological Station, Michigan, USA - KBS S3-3 metaG (SPAdes) (version 2) | ecosystem: Host-associated > Plants > Roots > Rhizosphere >...
CTTTCGACCCGCCGGCATCCGCATCGGGAAGGACAAGGACAGCTGGCAGAACGCGACCTACCGTCTGACCGCGCGCTATGAATTCGCGCCGTCGTCCAACGTCTATGCAAGCTACAGCACCGGCTTCAAGAGCGGCACCTACAACACCGTCACCTTCCCGCTGAACAAGGTCGACCCCGAGAAGGTCAAGGCGGCCGAGATCGGGCTGAAGTCGCGCATCTCGCCGGACCTCTTCGTCACCCTGGCGGCCTATCACCTCGAGTACGACAACATCCAGATCCAGGTGTTCGACAGCACGCCGACGCAGCTGCGGATCGTGCTGCTGAACGCCGCGCAGGCCAAGGTGACTGGCATCGAGGGTCAGGCCGACTACCGGCTGGGCGAGCATTTCAACGGCACGCTGGGCTTCTCGCTGATGCCCAAGGCCGAGTACTCGAGCTTCCCGAGAGGCTCGATGTACGCCCCGACCTCTCAGCTGCCGCCCTTCCCCAATGTCGGGGGCAATACGAACCTCGCTCCCATCGACCTGTCGGGCACGCGGATGATCCGCGCGCCGAAGACCCAGGTGAACGGCTCGCTGACCTATCACCAGGATCTGGTGGGGGGCAGGTTCGCCGCGACGGTGAACGCCGCCTACAACTCGGGCTTCCAGTGGTGGCCGATGAAGGCCATTCCGACGGCCAGGGGCGAGACCCGCGTCCTGCGCCAGAAGGGCTACACCATGCTCAACGCCAACGTCAGCTGGCAGGACCCGAGCGAGCACTGGCGCTTCACGGTTTGGGGCGAGAACCTGGGGGACGAACTCGTTGGAATTTACGAGGGCATGTCGGGTACGGGCGATGCGCGCGCGTACAACCGCCTGCACACCATCGGCATGCGCGTCGACTACACCTACTGAACAGGCGCGGCCGGGCCTTTGGGCTCCGCCGCGGAACAAGCCGCCTTTGTTGCAATATCAACATGGAGCGCTGCGGCATTGCCAAAGCGTAGCTTCACTTCGAGCCGGTCACCAAGTGCGGCGCCTCAATCGCCTGGCACCCTTCAGTCGCACTGCTTTTCGTGTTGCTCGCAATGTCCGGGAGGCGGAGCGGTGGTAAGGTCCGCAACTTATGCGGCCCCGATCGAGAGCACCTCGTTCACACCGAGGTGGGCTCCGGTTTCGACAGAACGCTTTGCGTTGGTGGCGCGGCTAAGAAGCTGAGACGCAAAACGCATCCCACGCCGTCAGCAAGTCGTGCCTCTTCTTCAGTGCATCACTGCGACGGTGTGCGCGGCGTCTGGAAGGGTAACCGCTCAAGAAAAACAGTTCTCGGATGGCGCGCGCAGAGGTGCCCGCGACGGGCATGGGGGCTTGCGGAGCGCCTCGTGAGCCTCGCGCCTTGGCGAACTTCAGACGCACCAGCCGTATCGAGCGCGGATTCATGAATCCACGTCGGCCGCTCGCGCGCGGGCTCCCCAGCCCGAATCACGCCGCGTCCGGCGGCGCTCGAGGCCGGTCTTCAGTTGGGCGGATTCACGAGCCTGGCTGGCGTCGCCAGCCGTCGATCGCGAACCCAAGCCACGGATTGCGAGCCATGCGAGCCAAATTACCAGACATCACTTTTGTGCCGCGCCACGCACGGCGTCGGGTTAGGCAGCTTAAGCTGAGCAGCCGGGACCTTCCCCTGATGCACACCGACCACGAGGCAACTGACGCCTCCGCAGACCGGAGACAAGTTTGCTTTCGACTGCCCGCACTGCCCAAGCACCCGGAGCAAAAGTCTCCGTCACGGCCATCGCCCGCTAAGCTGCGGTAGTTCCCAGCCATTTCCCGCTCCAACAGCCGCGTTCGCCCGTTTTGCGCCGTGTAGGGCGGCGCTTTCCCGCCGACGTCCGCGGGAGTCTCCGCCCGTCCGCGATCTGGTGCAGTTTCCCTGCAGAGCAGGACAACCCGAAGTGCTGTCGGAGCCCCGTGCTCGCTAAACTGAGAGGGACCTGATCAGCGGATTCCATCAGGGCCAGCGGCCATCAGCGCCGCGCAAACCGGCCGGGCAGATGACCGCACCCCGACAGATCGTCACTGCAAGCCAACTTCACACTTGCGGAGCAGGGCCGTCCACAGATGACAGCACCCGGCTCGGTCATCCCGCGCAGCTCCCGCAAAGGCTCGGGCGGGGGGCCGACCGGCGCGAGGCCGGCCGGTCGATCGCGCGGCGGCATCACCCGCGGGCGGCGCGCGTCTTCGTCGGGGCTTGAGGGTCAGCGTTCAGGCCGGGTGGGGCGTGGCGCTGTGCGCGGCGCTCGCGCGCTGGCTGTGCAGGCGGAAAGCGAGCGCCAGCAAGGTCCCGCCGAAGACTAGCGCGTAGGCGCCCAGCCACCAGGTAAGCACCAGGGCGCCGATCAGCGGCGTGCCGAGCAGGACGCCGCCGACCACCGAAACCAGGCCGCTGAAGCCCAGATTTCCCTGCGCCAGTTCCGGGCCGAGGCGCATCGGACGTGGGCTGGTCCGCCGCCGCCATTCCGAGTTCATGGGCGCCCGCGGCCATATCGGACGGAAGGAACAATCGCCGCAGCGGCGTACGGATGCCCTCCTCGCGCGTATACCCGAAGAGTCGTTCGGCTCCTGGGCTCCAACCTGGGGATGAGCCCGCCTTCGTCTATGGTGAGGCGCCTTAACCGGTGTTCGGGAGAGCGAACCGCGTCACCGCCACCGCGTTTGTGACGCAACATAAGTTAGCCGGAGCGTTGCTCGCCAACATTTGGGCCGAGGCGCGAGGCTCGAAGTTGGAGCCGCCGATTGGAAAAAGAAGAGCGATCCCGCGACGCTGCTCCGGACGAGCGATACCGCCGCCTCGTTGAAGGGATCACCGACTACGCCATCTACATGTTGGACCCTGCGGGCATCGTGACCAGCTGGAACCCGGGGGCCGAGCGCTTCAAAGGTTACTCTGAAGCCGAGATCCTGGGCGAGCACTTCTCACGGTTCTACACCGATGAGGACAAGGCGGTCGAGCTGCCAGCCACCGCCCTGCGGACTGCCCGCGAGCAGGGCCGTTTCGAGCACGAGGGATGGCGCGTTCGCAAGGATGGGTCTCGCTTTTGGGCGCACGTGGTGATCGATCCGCTCCGCGATCCGGACGGAAAGCTTATCGGCTACGCGAAGATCACCCGCGATCTGACCGAGCGGCGGGACGCGGAAGCCCGCCTACGCGAAAGCGAGGAACAGCTGCGCCTGCTGGTCCAGGGGGTCACGGACTACGCCCTCTACATGCTCGACCGGGAGGGCCGCGTCAGCAGTTGGAACGCCGGTGCCGAGCGCATCAAGGGCTACACGCGCGATGAGATCGTGGGCCACCATTTTTCGCGCTTCTACACGGAGGAGGAGCGCCAAGCCGGCGTGCCGACAAACGGGCTGCAACAGGCCGCTTTCGAAGGGCGCTGGGAAACCGAGGGGTGGCGTGTTCGCAAGGACGGCACCCGATTTTGGGCCCACGTCGTGATGGACGCCATCCGCAATGACGCCGGCGAGCTCGTCGGGTTTGCGAAAATCACACGCGACGTGACCGAGCGAAAGGAGGCGGAGCGAGAGTTGGAGGCGGCGCGCGAGGCGCTGTTCCAATCTCAGAAGATGGATGCGGTGGGCCAGCTCACCGGCGGCGTCGCGCACGATTTCAACAACCTGCTGACGGTGATCATAGGCGGCCTGGACAGCATCGCGCGCAGCAAGCCCGGAGACACGGCGAGGATACGCCGCGCGCTGGACACGGCGCGCCACGCCGCGGATCGGGCGGCGGGGCTCACCTCTCGCCTGCTGGCCTTTTCCCGCAAGCAGCCGCTGCAGCCGACGTCCACCGAGCTCAACACGCTCGTCCACAACATGGCCGATCTGCTCCATCGAACGCTGGGTGAGCAGATCGAACTGGAGAGCGTGCTCACTCCGCGGCTCTGGACGATCGAGGTCGACCAGAACCAGCTTGAAAGCGCAGTCTTGAACCTCGCGGTTAACGCTCGTGACGCCATGCCCGCTGGGGGCAAGCTGACCATCGAGACCCAGAATACCTACCTCGACTCCAGCTATGCGGAAATCGACGCGGAAGTCCGCCCTGGCCAGTACGTCGTCGTCTCTGTCAGCGACACCGGCTCAGGGATGTCGAAGGCGACCTTGAGCCGTGTCTTTGAGCCGTTTTTCACAACGAAGGAGCTCGGCCGCGGCACCGGGCTTGGCCTCAGCATGGTGTATGGGTTCGTCAAGCAGTCGGGCGGCCACGTCACGATCTACAGTGAGGAGGGCCAAGGCACGACAGTGAAGCTCTACTTCCCTCGGCATTATGCGGAAGACGAGTCGCTCGGCGGCGATAACGATGATGAAGACACCTATCCAACGGCCGGCGAAGACGAGGTGGTGCTGGTCGTTGAAGACAACCCCGACGTTCGATCTTTCAGCGTCTCCAGCCTAGGAGAGCTCGGCTACCGTGTGTTGCAGGCATCCGATGCGGAAGCGGCCCTGACGATCCTGAAGTCTGAGCAGCGCATCGACTTGCTGTTCACCGATGTGGTCCTGCCGGGCCGCACCGGGCGCATACTCGCCGACGAGGCGGCGGCCATCCGGCCGATCCTCAAAGTGCTCTTCACCACGGGCTACTCGCGAAACGCGATCGTCCATCACGGCCGGCTCGACGCCGGTGTCCGCTTGCTGCAAAAGCCGTTCACTTTCGGCCAGTTGGCGACGCGCGTGCGGGAGGTCTTAGACGAAGCGCTGTGATGATGGGCGGGGCGCGCGAGGCCGGGCGTCGAGCGGGGAACGCTTCTAGGCGGGAGTGGGGGGCAACAGGATCGGCTTGCGCAACTGGACGATGTGCTCGTCACCCTCGCCGTCGACCACAGCCAGGCTGTCGGCCAGGCCACCCCGTTCGCTGACGGCGAACGATCGGGGATGGCGGACCAGGTGGTCCACGCCCTCGAGCTGGATGTCGAACACGTCGTCCTTGGGATCGTAGCTGACGCCGCGCAGCGGCGCCCATTCGGCCTCGATCTGGTCGCCGAGGCGCATCCCGGCGACCTCCAACCGCACCGGCTGCCCACGGATCGAGCGGCTGAGCAGTTCCGCGGCCGCCTGCCACTTGGACTTGTCCACGACTGCCATATGAGGGCTCCTTCCGTTGACTCCATTCTGGACTCTTCGGCCGGGACGGCACTGATCCCTGTCAGGCTCCGGCCAGCCAGAGCGCGAGGTTGCTCACGTAGCGCTCGGTCGATCGGCGCGCCTCGGGGTTCTTCGCAAGGCCGCGGCCCGGCGGCTCGGTCACGAAGCTCGGCGCGCCAAGCTCCGGCTCCCAATTGTAGTCGGCGAAGTGGTGGAAGGTGGACCCGGCCACCGCAGGGCCGGCGCCGCCGGCCTGCGGCTCGAAGGCGACCGCGATCGCGAACTGACGGCCCGTAACCCGGCTGGTCCCGTTGGCGATGACGCGGGCGCTCGGATCGTCCGGCGGCGCCGACACCTCGCCCTCGTGCGGGTGGGCGGGCAGGTAGCGCAGAACGCCGCCCTGCGCTTGCGGATCAGCCAGCAGCGGATGGATCTCGCCGGCCGGGGTGATCTCCTGATAATCGCCGTTGGCGCCCGAATGGTAGTTCGGCCACAGGATGTCAGGCGTGAAGGGATCGTCGATCCTGCGCCGCGACCCGTCCGGGCTCGGGTTCTTCGAATGGAAGTGGTGCGCGCGCCCGACGACGCCCAGCTCGCAGACCGAGCACCCCAGGTCCATGTGGTCGCGGGTGACCAGCAGCCCGCCGCCGCGATTGCGGAAGCGGCGGATCGCGGCGCATTCCTCGGGGTTGATCCCGTCGCCGACATCGACCGCAAACAACCACAGCTGATCGAAGTCGCTGGTGTCGAGGCTCGCCAGCACCGGATCGGAGGTCCCGGGCGGCGCCGCCCGGTCGCGTGCGGTGACGGCGTAGAGCGGCCCGCCGTCCGCGCCGCGCAGTCCCTCGAGAAGGGCGCGGAGCCGCGAAAAGCGCGCGATGCTCCAGTCGTCGGGCGTCGGCACGATGGTGGTTTGCAGAAGGATGGAGGACATCGGCGCCTTCCTCACGTCCGCGCCCGCGGCGCGGCCTCTAGCGAACTTAAACCTGAGGACATGTGCAGGTCTCGGGTGTCAGATCATCGGCAGGGTGCGGGGCCGGGGGCCGCGGGGGAAAGCCGCGTCGATCAGCGCCAAGGCGTCCTCGTCCAGTTCGAGATCCCCGGCGGCGGCGTTCTCCGCCGCATGAGGGGGCGTGGACGCCTTGGGGATCAGGAAGGTGCGGCGCGCCAGCGCCGCCAACGCCACCTGGCGCGGAGTCGCGCTATGGGCGGCGGCGATGTCGACCAGCACCCGGCCGCCCGGCGTCTCCGGCCCCGGAAAGGCGCCGTGGCCGAAGGGGCTGTAGCCGACCACGGCGACGCCGTGCCGTTCGCACCAGGGCGCCACTGCATGCTCGATGGCGCGTTCGCCGAGGTGGTAGAGGACCTGGTTGCAGGCGATCCGGCCCGGCCCGGCGATGGACGCCGCCTCCTCCAGGTCCTCGACGTCGAAGTTGCTGACGCCCCAGGCGAGGATCTTGCCGGCGCGGACCAAGTCTTCGAAGCCGGCTATGGTCTCGCGCAGCGGGTGGCCGCCGCGCCAGTGCAGCAGATAGACATCGAGCCGATCGGTCCCAAGCTGCGCCAGCGAACGCTCGCAGGCGGCCGCCACGCCGGCCCGCGAGGCGTTGTGCGGCAGCACCTTGGAGACTAGGAACACCTCGTCGCGCCGTCCAGCGATCGTCTCCCCGACAATAGACTCGGTCTCACCGTAGAGTTCGGCGGTGTCGATGTGCGTCATGCCTGCGTCGAGGCCCAGGCGCAAAGCCGCGACCGCGCGGGCGCGATCAACCTCGTCGAAGCGCCAGGTGCCCTGGCCGATGACCGCGATGTCCCGCGACGTGCTTCCGAACGGGCGATAGCGCATCCGCTCTCTTAGCCCTTGCCGGCGCGGCTGGAACTGACCGCCGTCAGTCTGGCGGTCGGTAATGCCGGCAGCTCGGCTCGGCGTTTCAGCCTGAAGCGGTGGGACCCATGGTCGTGGACGCCATTCGTGAGAATCGGTTGTTCGTCTTCACCCATGCGGAGAACCGGATCCGCATCGAGAGGCGCATGGAGCCGGTCTGGGCGGCTTTCGAGGCTTTATCCCGCACCGAGTAAGTCGGGGCGAAGAACATCTGCTTGCCTGTGGAGTCTGGCGGCGATCATGCGGCGGACGAGCAAGGACGGCCGGAATCACGAATTTGGTGATCCGCTCTCCGCCGCTGCTTCTTCGACATGGGCGACGACGACATTTTGCGCCCGCATCACCGAAGACCAACGAAATCTCGCGGCCCATTCCGCCCGAGCCGGGCGCAGATCCGCCCCCGGTAATCACTACCGTTTGAGCTTTAAAGTCTAACGTGATCATAGGTCCTCGCAACAGCACCGGCGCAACGACAGGACCGGCGCAAGCCGGCTGACGCACATCGTCGTCCGAAGATGCGGAACATCAGGATCGCGAGCCGGCGCAAAATCAAGTAGCGCTTTTTCCCGTCGGGGCGGCGGCGAGGGAACTCGATGATCCAACGCCAGCATAGTTGCGCCTGACGCCGCCCGCGATCCGACCGTGCGGCCACTGCGCTTGCTCTAAGCGTCATCGCTTCTCGGAGGGCCTACCATGCTCGCGCCACGATCCGCGTCGGCCATCAACGACCCCGTGGCCGAGGACGTGTACCCGCCGAGTTCGAACCTCTGGCACGCGGCCGGCGTGCTGATGATCGTATGGGCCTTCGCGTTTCTCGATCGGCAGATCCTGACGATTCTGATCGAGTCCATACATCAGGACATCGGTGTCAGCGACACACAGATCAGCTTGGTGCAGGGGGTAGCATTCTCGGTTTCATCGATGCTGGCGGGGATCGCGCTGGGACGGCTCGTCGACGTTGGCAATCGGCGCAACATTCTGATTTTCGGGCTCCTTCTCTGGAGCGTCATGACCATGCTGTGCGGGTTTGCTCAAAACTTTTGGCACCTGTTCTTCGCTCGAGTGGGCGTTGGCCTCGGAGAGGCTTGCCTTGCGCCGGCCTCGATGTCGTTCATCGCCGATCTGGCCCGCCCAGCGCGGCGCGGCTTGGCGATGGGGATCGTATTCGCAGGCACCGCCGTTGGAAGCGCGGGCTCGATCTTCTTCGGCGGGATGATGCTGGAGGTGCTGGGCGCCGACGGCTCGTACAGCCTGCTCGGCTTTGGCCCTTTCGCCAGTTGGCAGCTCATCTTTATGCTGGTCGGCGCCCCGGGATTTATCGCCGCAGCATTGATGTGCACTCTGAAGGAGCCGAAGCGGCGAGAAACGGCTCAGCTCGAGGCCGGCCTTGGCGCCTTCCTGGTTTTCTTTGGCCAACAGAAGGCGGCGTTCCTCCTCACCATCCTGGCCTTCACCATGACATCGATCATTGGCTATGCGATCCCGGTCTGGACGCCCGTAATCCTCATGCGAGCCTATGGCGTTCCGCCGGGGCAGGTCGGGCTTTTCGTGGGGGGGACATTACTGGTCTGCGGCGTCCTGGCCTCGACCCTTGGCGGAGGACTCGGCGACAAGCTCTTTCGACGCCTTTCGCACATTGGGCGGCTCGGCCCCCTGCTGATCGGGTACCCGCTGCAGGCATCGGTGATGGTCGCCTGGCTCTTCCATGACTCGGCTACGTGGGCGCTCCTGGCGTTCGCGCTAGCCGGTCCGCTGCTGGGGCATCTGGTCTCCAGTTCAGCCTATGGTGCGCTCAGCCAGATGGTGCCCAACGAACTTCGCGGCAAAACGCTGGCCTTTTATGCGCTTGTGACGAGTCTAGCCGGGGCGGGGCTCGCGCCAACGGCGGTGGCCTTGATCACGGACTTTGTCTTCAAGGATCCGGCGATGGTTCGGTACTCTGTCCTGGCAGTCTGCACCCCCGCGGCGATCGCCGGGATTCTACTGGCGATCGCCTGCGTGAAGCCCTACCGCCTCGCTTGCGTCAGGACGGCCGGCGCGGTCGCGCCGCGTGGGGCCGTTTCCGGCGCCGAGAGACCCTGAGTGAGTGCGGTATCGCGAGTGCGCATCGCGGCCTCGTGGCCTCAGGCGTCGACCGGCTGAGCGGTTGGCGTTGCCGAGCTGACGGGGCGGATTCAGAGGGGAATTGCGCTCGACTCTTTGGTGAATTGCGCAGGTTACGTTGGTCGTACCGCGACGCTTCTCAAAGCTGACGTCCGGGCAAACGGTCCACACCAGCGCGGGCTCCGTCTGATCTAGCTGGAGGAGCGTCCACGGCGCTCAGTCGCCGGAGCGCCGCAGAGCCGTGTGTTTGCGCAAGCTCAGGGGGCCGAAAGAGCTACCTACTCCAGAAGCCTTGTCATTACCCGCGGCCGACTGCTCGGCCACCTTGCCACGCCGTGATGCGGGTCGCCAAATGTGGGGACAAGAATTGACACAATGTCCGATTTGAGAGGAAATACTCCAAACGGTTCGAGTGGCGCCGCGAAGGCGTTGAGGGGGGAAATGATGCATGCGACCAGATTGACTATGCGTGCGCGCCTAACGGGCGCGGCGTCTTTGGTAGTGCTTTCGTCGCTGGCTGTTCCGGCGATGGCGCAGCAGGCGGCGGCTTCCGGCACCCAGCTCGAGGAGGTGGTGGTTCAGGCGCGGCGGGTTGATGAAAACCTTCAGGACGTTCCGCTGGCTGTGACGGCGTTGTCGCAGGAGGTGATGCGCGAGAAGTCGATCAACTCGATCATGGATCTGAAACGGGCTGCGCCGGGGGTGCAGACCACGCAATCGCCGAGGTCGGACGACAACGTTCGTTTCACGATCCGCGGCCAGAGCCAGGCGGAGGTGGTGTTGACCAGCGACTCGTCGGTGGGGGTCTACATCGACGGGATCTACCAATCGCGGATCTTCGGGACGCGGGCGTCGCTGTTCGACATCGACAGGGTGGAGGTCCTGAAAGGGCCGCAGGGCACCCTGTACGGAAAGAACACGACGGGTGGGGCGGTGAACATCTTCACCCGCCAGGCGCGGATCGACGAGACCGGCGGCTATGCTCAGGCGACCGTCGGCCGCTTCGGCAGCGTCAACGTTCAGGGCGCGGCGAACATGCCGCTGATCGCGGGCAAGCTGGCTGGCCGCCTGGCGGCGAACTACGATCATTACGACGGCTTTGCGGAGGACCGGGCCGGTCGGCCGATGGGCAACCGCAACGCCTATAGCGTCCGCGGGATGCTGACGGCGCAGCCGACCGAGGAGCTGCAGATCCGGCTGATGGCCGGCTACACGAAGATCCGCGGCAACGGCCCGTTCGTGAAGGTGCTGCAGGTCGTTCCGACCTCGCCTGCGCCTTTGGAGGCGGGGCTGCAGCTGGGGGGCTATCCGAGCATCGCAGCGGCCCTGGCGGCGGGGCAGACGACGGCGTCTCTCGCCGCGCGGGGCCTGGCCTTCATCAATCAGCAGCTGGCCACGGCTGGGCGCTACAACAGCGGCGACGACCAGACGGCGGTGGGCGATCCGCTGGGCCGCTTCGATGGGTATGACGGGGCGCTGACGGTCAGTTGGGACCTGGCGCCGGAGTTCACGCTGAAGTCGCTGACCGGCTACAAGCGGCACAAGCGACAGGCCGCGACGGGTCTGGACGGAACCGTGCTGCAGATCGTCAGCACCTTGAACGGTTCGCAGGCCGAGGCCTTCAGCCAGGAATTCAACCTCACGGGCAATCTGTGGGACGGCCGGCTCGCGGTCGTGGGCGGGGCCTTCTACAGCGACGAGGACGGCACCGACTTCGGCGTGAACGCGGTGCTGCCGCGGGTTTCCGGGAACGAGCGGACGATCAGCAATGTCGACGTCAACAACAAGTCGGCGGGGGTGTACGGCCAAGCCACGTTCAAGCTGACTGAGCAGCTCAGCCTGACGGGCGGACTGCGCTACAGCGAAGATCGCCGCAAGATCGCCACCCAGGCGCGCGGCATCAGCCTCGCCGGGGTGGTCAGCTGCAACGTTCCGCGGCCTTCGCCGACGGCGGCGTGCAACTATGAGAGCCCGACGCTGAAATCCAATGCGATGTCGTACACGCTGAGCGCGGCCTATGCGGTGACGGACGACGTGAACGTCTATGGCGTCACCCGTCGCGGCTATCGCGCCGGCGGCTGGAATGTCGGCACGACGGCGACCCAGCCACCGATCCCGTTCCAGCCGGAGTTCGTCACCGACTACGAGGTCGGCCTGAAGACGCAGCTGTTCGGCAATCGCGCGCGCTTCAACATCGCCGCCTACACCTCCGACTATAAGGACATTCAGAAGTCGACGATCGTGGCGCTTCCGACCGGGACGACGGTGTCGGCGATCGCCAATGCGGCGACTGCGACGATCCGCGGCGTGGAAGCCGATCTGCTCGCGCGGATCACGCCCGCGTTCCAGATCGACGCGACGCTAGCTTACACCGACGCCTACTACCGCGACTTCCGGGTGCGCAATCCGACGACGGGCGCGCTTCTGTCGGACCGCACCAGCGAGCCCTTCGAAGTGCCGAAATGGACCTACTCCCTGGGGGCGAAGTACACGTGGGACATGCCGGTGGGCTCGGCCTCGGCCCGGGTCGACTGGTACTGGCAGGACACGGTGATCTTCTCGCAGCAGGCGGCGCTGCTGCCGACCGAACGCGTGCTTCGCCAGCCCAGCTACGGCCTGATCGGCGCGCGGCTGTCCTGGGAGATCCCGGAGGCGGACTTCACCGTCTCGCTCGTCGGGCGCAACCTCGCCAACAAGCACTTCTATATGGGCGGGACCGACGTGCGGGTCGCTGG
>Ga0207658_10003144_pt1 | contig 11814 bp, 7 predicted proteins | sample KBSS33metaG_FD_184322 | JGI IMG/M metagenome (GOLD analysis project Ga0207658, IMG submission 184322) | Switchgrass rhizosphere microbial communities from Kellogg Biological Station, Michigan, USA - KBS S3-3 metaG (SPAdes) (version 2) | ecosystem: Host-associated > Plants > Roots > Rhizosphere >...
CCACTGAGCCTCGGCGACGAGCTGACGCTACGCGCGACGGTTACCGATCTGACGTTCCAAGGCTCAGTGGTGCGACTGTCGATGAGCGCCCCTGACGCGTCGACGATCGTTGCGCACATCGGTCCCGAGCAACGACTTTCGATGCTACGTCCGGGCGACGAGGTACATGTCGGCTGGACCCCAGACGCGGCCCTGGTGTTGCCGTCCACAGACATCCCGATTACCGACGATCCCGCGATGCTCGACGAGTCCTAGGCATCGGAGCCTGGTTCCTCTCCCCTCCGCTCCTTTCCATTCCTTCCCAGAAGGGCATATTCGCAATGTCACCAACCCCGTTCGATCACCTCACCGGCCTCGCCAACAAACAAACTTCGCGCCGACGCTTCATCGGCAGCGGTGCTGCGGTCGCCGCGGCGTTGGCCATCGGTGCACCAATAGCGGCTTCATGTAGCTCTAACGACAAATCCTCCACCGCGACCGCAACGCAATCTGGACCGGCCACCGGCACCCTTCGAGTCTCCAACTGGCCGCTCTACATGGCGGACGGATTCATCGCTGCATTCCAAAAAGCCTCGGGACTCACAGTGAACTACAAAGAGGACTTCAACGACCCAGAGCAATGGTTCGCGAAGGTGAAGGAACCGTTGGCACGCAAGCAGGACATCGGCGCCGACCTTGCAGTCATGCCCACCTTCTTGATGGCCCGCTTGCACGGCCTCGGTTGGCTCAACGAGATCAACGATTCCAACGTGCCGAACAAGAAGAACCTGCGGCCAGACCTGTTGGCTGCCAGTGCCGATCCCGGCCGAAAGTACAGTGCGCCGTACATGTCTGGCCTCGTCGGACTCGCTTACAACAGCACAGCGACCGGTCGCGACATCACGACGATCGATGACCTCTGGGATCCAAAGTTCAAAGGGCGCGTCAGCCTGTTCTCGGACGTCCAGGACGGCCTGGGCATGATCATGCAGTCACAGGGCAACTCTGTCGAACACCCAACCACCGAGACTGTCACAAAAGCTATCGACTTGGTGCGCGAGCAGAAAGATAAGGGCCAGATTCGCCGGTTCACCGGAAACGACTACGCCTCAGATCTGGCCGCGGGCAATATTGCTGTGGCACAAGCCTATTCTGGCGATGTCGTGCAGCTTCAGGCCGACAATCCACACCTGAAATTCGTGGTACCCGATTCGGGCGCAACGACATTCGTCGACAACATGGTGATTCCGTACACGACGCAAAACCAGCACGCGGCGGAAGCGTGGATCAACTACGTCTACGACCGCTCCAACTACGCGAAGCTGGTCGCTTTCGTGCACGGAGTGCCAGTGCTCTCGGACATGACCGATGAACTCACCAAGGTTGATCCCAAGGCGGCCAATAACCCGTGGATCAACCCACCGAAGAACGTGCTGGACAAGGCGAAGGGTTGGGCTCCGCTCACAGACGAGCAGGCAAAACAATACAGCGACGCCTACGCCGCAGTCACTGGCGGCTGATCGTGGCAGGTGCGGCCGTAAGCAATCGGCAGCGAAGCAAGATCGCTCCGTACTTGATGATTCTTCCTGCGCTCATGTACCTGGGGATATTCTTCATGGTGCCGCTCTATTCGCTTGCGCGCATGTCGCTTTCACACTCGGGTGGGTCGGTTTACCTGCCCACGCTGGAATTCAAGTGGGACTTCGGCAACTACCTCAGCGCGTTCAGCCGCTACCAGGACGAGATCATCCGGTCATTCTTCTACGCGACGATCGCGACCGCGTTGTCTCTGTTGCTGGCGTTTCCATTGGCATACGTGATTGCCTTCAAGGCAGGCCGATACAAGAATTTGATTCTCGGTCTGGTGATCCTGCCGTTCTTCGTCACGTTCCTGATCCGCACCATCGCATGGAGAACGATTCTGGCCGACGACGGATGGGTGGTCCAGGCCCTCGGCTCGGTCGGCCTGCTGCCGAGCGAGGGCAGACTCCTCTCGACAAGCTGGGCAGTGATCGGCGGGCTCACCTACAACTGGATCATCTTCATGATCCTGCCGCTGTACGTCAGCTTGGAGAAAATTGACCCGCTGCTCATCCAGGCGTCCAAGGATCTCTACTCGACGAATCGGCGAAGCTTCACGAAAGTCATCTTGCCGCTGTCGATGCCCGGCGTGCTGGCAGGTAGCTTGCTGGTATTCATCCCAGCGTCGGGTGACTTCATCAACGCCGACTACCTCGGCAGCACTCGAACAACCATGATCGGCAACGTCATCGAAAAACAGTTCTTGGTAGTCAAGGACTATCCTGCCGCCGCCGCGCTGAGCATGGTCTTGATGCTGACCATCCTGACCGGCGTGGTGCTCTACACCCGTGCACTCGGTACCGAGGACCTGCTATGAACCAACGGATCATCACGGTCGGCAGAACCGAGAAGAAGGTGGTCAAGGCCAGCCCGAAATGGGGCGATCTGGTCCTACGCTTCATCGCTGCCCTGGTACTGCTATACCTGTTCCTGCCGATCTTCGTCATCGTGTTGTTCTCGTTCAACGACCCAAAGGGCAAGTTCAACTACACCTGGCAGGGCTTCACCCTGAAGAACTGGGCCGACCCGTTCAAATACCCGGCCTTGACCGACGCGTTGAAACTGTCGCTGGACGTGGCCGCGGTATCGACAGGTATCGCGCTGGTGCTCGGTTCATTGGTGGCTATCGCTCTTGTCCGTCAACGCTTTCGAGGCCAAACTGCAGTCGACACCTTTCTGGTGATTCCGCTGACCGCCCCTGAGGTGGTCATGGGCGCGGCGATGCTGACGCTGTTCCTCGATTTCGGCTGGGAAGCCGGTTACGCCACCATCGTCATATCTCATATCGCATTCGAGATAAGTTTCATCGCGATGACCGTGCGTGCCAGGATGCGTGGATTCGACTGGACGCTGGAGGACGCGTCGCTGGATCTGGGGGCCTCCCCCACTCGCACGTTCTTCAAGGTCACTCTGCCGCTGATCATTCCGGGCATTGTGGCCGCCGGCATGCTGTCATTCGCGCTGTCCCTTGACGATTTCATCATCACCTACTTCGTGAGCGGTTCCACCGTGACCTATCCGCTGTACGTGAATGCCGCGGTCAAAGCTGCTGTGCCACCGCAAATCAACGTACTCGCCACGGCAATCCTTCTGATCAGCCTCGTGCTGCTGGCGGGGGGCACCCTATACCGACGTAGACAAGACGATGGCGCCCGGCCCGGCAACTGATACTGCCATCTGTCGACAGCACTTCAGTCCACCTGTGCCGCAACGTGAAAGGTCCACACCGATGTCCAATGATGCGGTTCCACTCCGGCGATATCCACCGCTGTCTCTCACCCCGATCATCGCTGATCGACTGGCCGAACTACTGGCCGTGTGGCCGCGCGAGCTTACCCTCGAGAACCTGGCCGATACACGAGCGACCGATGAACAGCTGTATCCACAAACAATCGACGAGCACGTCGGTACACGGCCGCTGGACTTTTTCGAGAGCGAGATTGCCAGCGCCGACGGCGCTCCAATCCGGCTCGCCTGCTACCGACCATCCGCGAGTTCTGTTGCAACACCGGCATTTCTGTACCTGCACAGCGGTGGCCTGGTAACCGGGACCCGATTCGCGGAGGATCTCAGACTACTCGACCTGGCCGTGGACACCGGTTCCTCTGTAGTTTCGGTGGAGTATCGACTGGCCCCTGAACATTCGTTCCCCGCGGCGATCGAAGACTGTTATGCGGCCTGGAATTGGCTGGCGAGCGGCCGGTCCGCTTTGAACGTCGATCCCAGCCGGATCGTGCTGGTCGGCGAGAGCGCCGGAGGTGGCCTGGCGGCGGCCCTGGCCATCCTGATACGCGACCGGGGCGGCGCGCAGCCTGCCGCTCAACTGCTCGCAACCCCTATGCTGGACCATCGGAACAATTCCGCGTCGGTACATCAGCTTGACGGTATCGGCTTGTGGGACAAAGTAAGCAACCAGACAGGTTGGTCGGCGTACCTAGGGCCCAGTGCTGGAACCGACAACGTCCCCGGCCACGGTTCGCCGTCGTCTGCCGAGGTGTTGGCGAGCCTCCCGCCGGCATTCATCGATGTCGGCGATGCCGAGATCTTCCGGGACGAAGCTGTCGACTATGCAAGACGGCTATGGCTCGCCGGCGTCTCCGCCGAACTTCATGTGTGGACGGGCGGATGCCACACGTTTTATGCGTTGATCCCCGAATTGCCACTGGCACAGGTCGTGTACGCGTCGCGATTGGAGTGGTTACTGCGTACGCTTTACGGGACTGTGCGGGAAGGACAATCGAAGCAACACCCCCAATAATGCAGCCTTCATCTGACTGAGCGGCGAGAATGGCCATCCGGGCGTGCCGATGCAACGAGCATCGCAAGCCCCCGTTCGAAAGCGCGGGTCGCGATAGGGTCCGCCGAATTGCCTTCTGCCAGTGTTGAGTAGGCGGCCGCGAAGCGTGGGAAGCGCTCTTCCTGTCCGGTCGGATCGAACACCACGCTCGGCCCCGACATGTCGAGCACGCTGCCCAATATGAATGATTCGAACGCTGTCAACAAGGGCAGCACTTCAGAACTCGGCCAGCCGACAGCTTCGGCGGCGACCACAAAGTCCTCGTACTCCGCGAGCAACACCGGCGCAGAGGCGCGCGTCGTCATCAGCAGCGGTACCGCGCGGGGATGCCGCGCGAACGCCATTCGGTACGACCGTGCCCACGCTGACAGCCCTTCTTCCCAAGGCAGCTCACGCAAGGCTGTGGAATCGATCTTGGCCGATACCAGTGCGCGCACGTCTTCGATCATTGCGGCCCGATCGGGGACGTGGTTGTAGAGCGAGGTCGGGTTGACGTTCAACTTCTGAGCAACGCCCCGCATGCTCGCGCCCTCGGCGCCGTAGCGGTCCACAAGGGCCAGCGCGGTGCGGGCGATCAGGTCTCGACTAAGGATCGGACGAGGTGGTCGAGCGATGGTGGTCTCCTCTCGAACGCGACCCAGCGTACAGCCGACGCCACGACGCACATTCAGTGCGTCACCGTGCCCCCACCCTAAAACATACGATGTATGTTTTAGGGTGGGGGCGAACACCACGGCGCGTTCGGCGCATCGGTCACGTTCGTTCCGCTACCGAATCGATCCGAGGCAAAAGTCATGTCCCACAGCTTTTCAGTTGTCGAAGCCGATCTCCGCCACCTGCAACGAGCTCTCGACGGCGGCACCGTGACCAGTGTCGAGTTGGTCGCGCGGTATCTGAATAGGATCGGTCACTACGACCGCTCCGGTATCGCATTGAACTCGGTGCCTGTGCTCAATCCGGCGGCGTTCGACGAGGCCCGAGCATCGGACCTGCGCCGCACACATGGGCAGTCCCGCGGTCCGTTGGACGGCGTTCCGTACACGGCGAAGGCCAGCTACAAGGTGCGCGGCTTACCGGTGACCGCCGGCTCACCGGCCTTCGCGAATCTCGTCGCAAACGACGACGCCTTCGCCGTGAGCCGCCTGCGGGCAGCCGGGGCAATCTGTCTCGGGCTGACGAACATGCCACCCATGGCAGCCGGCGGCATGCAGCGCGGCCTGTACGGACGTGCCGAAAGCCCTTACGAAGCCGGGTATCTCACATCGGCGTTCGGCTCCGGGTCGTCGAACGGTTCAGGCACGGCGACAGCGGCGAGCTTCGCGGCTTTCGGTCTCGCCGAAGAGACATGGTCTTCGGGCCGCGCTCCCGCGTCGAACAACGCCCTGGTGGCCTATACGCCGTCGCGCGGGGTGATCTCTGTGCGCGGGAACTGGCCGTTGGTACCCACCATGGATGTGGTGGTGCCGCATACCCGCTCGGTCGATGACCTGCTGTACCTACTCGACGCCATAGTCGGCGACGACCCGATCCGGGACGGCGACCTCTGGCGCCTGCAGAACTGGATTGACCTGCCCACAGCCTCGCGCGTGCGCCCCGCGTCATATATCGACTTGCCGCCTCTCCCACTGCGCGGGGTCCGCCTCGCGGTGCCCCGTTTGTATGTCAATGGCGATCCGGCCAGCGCTTATCCGATCCAGACGCGTGACTCCGTGATCGCACTGTGGAAGGGCATGCACGACGACCTGGTGGCCGCAGGGGCGGACGTCTTCGAGACGGATTTCCCGGTCGTGGAGAACTACGAAGAGCTGCAACCAAACTCCCGCTCCATGGTCAACCGCGGTTTCGTCCCTGACGAATTCCTGCACCGCGAACTCGGCGACCTGTCGATCTGGGCGTTCGACGAATTCCTGAAATCGATCGGACAGCCCGGATTATCGGGCATCGCGGACGTCGATGCCGAACGCATCTTCCCGCAGCCGAGCGATGCCTTGCCCGACCGATACGGCACTTTCCCCTTCGACATCACCTACGACCTCGCGGATTATGTCGACCGGGCCCGGGAGAGCGTCACTCCGTGGAACCGAATCCCGTCGATCGAAGCAGGAATGCGCGGGCTGGAGCACACCCGCCGCGTCGACTTCGAGGAGTGGCTGGCAAAGAACCGGATCGACGCGGTCGTCTTCCCTGCGGCGGCCGACGTAGGACCCGCAGATGCCGACACCAGTCCGGCTTCTGCCGACATCGCCTGGCGTAATGGGGTGTGGGTGTCCAACGGCAATCTGGCACCCCGCCATCTCGGCATCCCCACCGTCACAATCCCGATGGGCACGATGGACGACACCGGGATGCCGGTCGGCCTCACGGTGGCAGGTGCTGCTTACTCCGACACCATGCTGCTGCAGCTCGCCCGCGCTCTCGAAGCGTTACGGGGCCGTCGCGCCGCCCCCATCCGCACCCCCCGCCTCTCCGGTGAGCAGGTGTTCGAGCATCCGCGGCGCCCGGGCGACTCGGATCTGGCGATAGCCATCGCCGGCGTGGACATCCGCCACGACCACGGCAGCAGCGAGCTACTAACGTTTCGCGTCGAGGTGACTAGCGGTGCGGCGCAACATATCTCGGCCTTCGTGGACGGGGTGCAGATACCCCTGGACATGGCGGCACATTCAGGCACCGGCACCCTCGCACTGTCCGCAGATACCTACAGCACTCCGCACAGCGAATGGCGAGCTCCGTACGGGCCCCTCGTCGTCGCGGTCGCGCGCAGTGCCGACGGAGCGGTGGCCGGCGCAGTAGCCACAACAACCGATGTGCCACTGTGAGACGACCTTCGCACGCGAATCCGCCCCAGCGCGAAGTCTAGTGCAGATAAAACACACGGTGTATGTTTTATCCATTCGGGCGCCGATGCTCGGCTACCACGCATATGACTGGGTGATGGGCGTCACCAGCTAGCTGCTGGCGATCCTGGTATTCATCATCGCCCGCCTGTCAACCCGCGTGGAACGCGACGAGAAGGAGACTCAATGGACCGAATGGCAAGCGACACAGGCACATCGATGACGACACGGACGGCTCTGGTCAATGCGCGCATCGTCAGTTCCGCCGGCACGGTTGACGCCGTCGGCGACAGCGCCCTCGAAGAGGCGGGGTGCGTCGTGATCGACGGCGACCGGATCGCCGAGGTGTACCCGTCCGGCGGCGACGGGACCCCGCCAGCGGATACCACACTCGATCTGGGCGGGCGCTTCGTCCTTCCAGGGTTCATCGACTCCCACGTGCACCTGCTGTGGTTCGGCGCGGGCTTGAGCAACGTGGCGCTCACCGACGCCGGCGATCTCGCCGAGATTCAGCGTCGCCTGCGCGACGCCCGGGACGCGCCGGACGGCACGCCAACGATGCTGCGCGGCCGCGGGTGGCTCTTCGACGCCGTCGACGGCGAGCCGACCGCGGCCATGCTCGATGAGGCAGTCTCGGACGTCCCGGTGTTCCTCGACTCCAATGACAGGCATTCGATCTGGGTGAATACCGCCGCCCTGAAGGCGATGGGACTCACCGCGGACACCCCGGACCCGTCGGGCGGACGGCTTTCTCGCCTTCCCGACGGCTCGCCCGCAGGCATGCTCTACGAGCGGGCGGCCCATGAGCTGGGCTGGGCCTACCTATCCTCTATCACCTCGGACGAAGAACGCGAGGTACACATCGCCCGTGCCCTCGATGCGTTCGCCGCCGCCGGCGTCACCTCGGTCATCGACATGGGAATGGACGAAGAGGGTTGGCGTGCCCTGGGCAACTATGCGCGGCGGCTGGGCGGCCGGCTGCCCGTGCGCGTGGCTGCGCACTGGCTCGTCGTCGACACCGGCGACGCGGCCAAGAACCTGGCGCAGGTGCAGCGCGTTGTCGAATTGCGTGACGAGCGCAGCCCCTGGCTGGAACTCGTGGGCATCAAACTCGTCCTCGACGGTGTGATCGATGCATGCACGGCGGCCATGTCATACCCCTACTCGAACGGATCGAACGGCGATCTGCTCTGGACCTCCGATACTCTGCTGCCCGTTGTGGTCGCCGCCGACGCCGCCGGACTGCGGCTTGCGTTGCACGCCATCGGCGATCGGGCCAGCGACGTGGCCCTCGACGTGCTCGAGGAGATGATCCGGGTCAACCCGCCCTGGGACAGGCGGCCCCGGCTGGAACACGTGGAGATCGTCAACGAGGAGACGCCTGCCAGGATGGCGCGGCTCGGGATCACCGCATCCGTGCAGCCGGTACACGCCGACCCCGCCATCCAGCCGAACTGGCGAGCCCAGCTCGGCGACGACCGAGTCCAGCGCGGCTATCCGTGGACCGCATTCACGGCGGCGGGTGCTCGCCTGGCTTTCGGGACCGACGCGCCGACCGCGCCCCATGAGGCACTGGCGAATCTCTACATCGCCACCACGCGGAGATCGGTGATCGACCGTTCGTTGCCGCCCAACGAACCGAAGTACGCGGTCCCCCTTGCGGCGGCACTGCGCCACGCCACCCTGGACTCCGCGGCATCCTTCGATGCCGACAGCCGGATGGGCCGAGTACGGGCCGGACTCTACGCCGACCTCGTGGTACTCGAGGGCAACGTGCTCGACGGCGCGGACCTCTTGAACGCCACTGTCGTTCGCACCATTGTCGGGGGCCGGACCGTCTTCGCTCGGGATTGACCGCTGCCAACAACACGGCGGCCGATCATCGATGTGTTCCTCGACAAGTCCCCAACCGGAGTAGCCCCATGACCGAGATATTTGACTTCTTCCTCCACCAGGAACTGGCCGCACCCACACTCGGCGTCGACGAAGTTCGGCGACTTCTGCGCGAATCGTTCGGCGTGGAATGCGATGTCGTCGAGCTGGGCAGCCAGCAGGACCAGAACTTCCTGGTCTTCGATCGGGACAACACCGCCCCGATGGGCGTGCTCAAGCTCAGCAACCCGGCGTTCACCGAGATGGAGATCGACTTACAGGACCTTGCCGCCCGGACCGTCGCCGAGCGCGAGCCGGCGCTGCGCGTCCCCCGTTTGGTAATTGGGCCGCAAGGACCCATGTCCGCGTGGTGGCACACCTCGCAGGGACGCATCCACGGCCGCGTCATCCAGTACATCTCCGGGACGTCGCTCATGGGCTCCGGGTATCTCGCCCCCGCTGTGGTCTCGCGGTTGGGCGAACTCGCCGCGAAGGTGAGCGTCGCACTGTCGGACCTCGAGCATCCGGCGTCGGCCCGAGTGTTGCAGTGGGATCTGCGCCACGCCGGCCGCGTGATCGCGGCGTTGCTGCCCGAAGAGCCCGACGCCGCCGTACGCAAGTTCGTCGGCGCTGTCGCCGAGTCGGCGACGCGGCGGCTCGACAACCTCCGCGCGCACCTGCCCGTACAACTCGGCCATTTCGACATCACCGATGACAACGTGATCGCGGCGCACGCCGCCTGTGCACTACCCGATGCGGTCATCGACTTCGGCGACGTCACGGAGTCGTGGGCCGTCAACGAAATCGCGGTCACCGTCTCCTCGCTCCTGCATCACGACGGTCTCACCCCGGCTGACGTACTGCCGGCGATCCGCGCCTTTCATTCGGTGCGCCCGCTCAGCGAAGACGAAGCCGACGCGCTCTGGCCGCTTGTCACGCTCCGCGGCGCGGTGCTTGTGCTCAGCGGCCGTCAACAGGTGCGACTCGACGAACAGAACACCTATGCCGACGCCGCACTCGATCGCGAGTTCCGCATCCTTGAGCAGGCAGCATCCGTTCCGCCAGAGGTCATGGGCGAAATCATCCGTCGCGCATTGGGTTTCACGCCCCGCGCCCAACCCAAGTGGAACGCGCCAGCGCTGGTCACGAGCGCGGCTGGCGCAGTGACCCTGGACGCCGGAACAATGTCGCCCCTCAACGACGAGGGACGCTGGCTGGACGATACAGCGCTGACGACTGCAGCGTTGACCGCCATTGATTCTGGCGCGCCCGCGGCGGTCGCGCCGGCATGGCGCGCCCGGCTCACGGGTGCCCCGGCCCGGACTCCCTCCACACCGGCGACCGTCCCCACCGGGCTCACCCTGTGGCTTGCACGCGACGCTACTGTCGACGTCCCAGCGGACGGGCGACTCCATCAAACGAGCGACAGCATCACCATCTACTCGGGACCGCACGCCGTCCACTTCACGGGCTTCACCCCCAACGGACGAATCCTGCCCGCTCGCAAGCCAATCGCGATCCAGTTGACCCGCGCGGATTCAGGTGGGGTGCCGCCGCAGGTGGAGCCAACCTACGCCGGCGGATGGCAGAGCGTCGCCGGCGATCCCGGGCCGATCATCGGCTTGCCGGCCTTGGACGCCGAGACCGAAGACGACACTCTCGCACGCCGCGAGGACGTCCTCGCTGAAGTGCAGGAGCACTACTACGCGCATCCGCCCCGCATCGAGCGTGGATGGCGCGAGTTCCTCGCAGACACCGATGGCCGCGTGTATCTCGACATGGTCAACAACGTCACCTCCGTAGGGCACGCCCATCCCAAGGTGGTCGAGGCGGCCAACCGACAGATGCGACTCTTGAATACCAACTCGCGCTTCAACTATCGCGTTATCGCCGAGTTCGCCGAACAGATCTCGGCAACACTGCCCGACGAATTGGACACGGTGTTCTTCGTCAATTCCGGCTCGGAGGCAACGGATCTCGCGATCCGGATCGCGATGGCCGCCACCGGCCGTCCCGACATCGTGGCCATGCGCGAGTCGTACCACGGCTGGACGTTCGCCAGCGATGCCGTGTCGACCTCTCTCGCAGACAACCCGAACGCCTTGACCACACGTCCACGTTGGGTGCACACCGTCGACGCGGCCAACTCATATCGCGGGGTGCACCGCGGACCCGACGCCTACCGCTACGCCCCCGAGGCTGTACAAGTCATCGACAGTTTGGCTGCCACGGGAACTCCACCGGCCGGATTCATCTGCGAGTCGTACTTCGGAAACGCCGGTGGCGTCGCGCTTCCCGACGGCTACCTCGCACAGGTGTATACAGCAGTGCAACACCACGGCGGCATCGCGATCGCCGACGAAGTGCAGGTCGGCTACGGACGGCTCGGACAATGGTTCTGGGGCTTCCAGCAGCAGAAGGTTGTGCCCGACGTGGTCGCTGTTGCGAAGTCCGTGGGCAGCGGACAACCGATCGGGGTCGTGGTCACGCGTCGAGCGATCGCCGAGCGCTACCGGACACAGGGCTACTTCTTCTCCTCCACAGGCGGCTCGCCGGTGTCGTCTGCCATCGGTGTCGCGGTCCTCGACGTCATCCAGAAGGAGGGGCTGCAGGACAACGCTCGCATCGTCGGGGCCCATCTAAAAGCCCGTCTCCTAGCGCTCGCCGACGTGCATCCCATCGTGGGTGCCGTCCACGGCTCCGGTCTGTATCTCGGTGTCGAGTTCGTGCGAGCGCTAGGAGACGGGC
>Ga0207658_10003145_pt1 | contig 11800 bp, 12 predicted proteins | sample KBSS33metaG_FD_184322 | JGI IMG/M metagenome (GOLD analysis project Ga0207658, IMG submission 184322) | Switchgrass rhizosphere microbial communities from Kellogg Biological Station, Michigan, USA - KBS S3-3 metaG (SPAdes) (version 2) | ecosystem: Host-associated > Plants > Roots > Rhizosphere...
GAAGTCAGCCTCCGGATCAGCGGGTTCCAGCATTGCTCGACAGTTTCACCGAGATCGACCGCCTGGCCGGGTGCGACCGCGCGGTCGTTGAGATCCTGCCCGGCGCAAAAGCCGCGGCCGGCGCCAGTGAGGACCAGTACGCGCGCGTCACCGAGGCTGGCCAGCGCATCGCGAACCTCTTCGTGCATCTGGACGGTGAAGCTATTCAGCCGGTCGGGCCGGTTCAGCGTGATCCGCGCAACCGGACCGCCTGCCTTGAAGTCGATGGTCTCGTAAGCCATGCCGCGGCCTAGCCAAGGAGAGGGCGTGGACGCAAACGAACTCGCAAATGCGGTAGCGCATGTGATGCTGGCCGAGGAGGGCACCGGCCCGGCCTGGGGCATCGTCATTGAGGAAGTCCGCGCCGGTTATGCGCGGCTGTCGATGCTCGTCCGCCCCGACATGCTCAACGGCCACGGCATCGTCCACGGCGGGATGGTCTTCGCGCTCGCGGACACGGCCTTTGCCTATGTGTGCAATGGCAAAAACGAGAAAACGGTCGCCGCGCAGGCGTCGATCGTCTTCCTCGGCAGCGCGAACGAAGGCGACATCCTGATCGCCGAGGGCGAGGCAGCGGCGACGGCCGGGCGCAGCGGCGTGACCCGGGTGGCGGTCCGCACATCGGACGGTCGGCCAATTGCCGAATTTACTGGATACTCGCGTACGCTCGGTGGGCCGGTGGTCGAGATTTGAACGTTCAGGCCCCAAAGGCTACATCGTCCCCATGTACACCACCGAACTACAGAAGACCGCGAAGATCGAGAATCTCGAGGATCCCCAGCTTCTCGCGGCGTTCGAGGCGCGGGTCGCGGCTGACGAGTTCATCGAGCCCAAGGACTGGATGCCCGAGGCGTATCGGCGGACCCTGACGCGGCAAATCAGCCAGCACGCGCACAGCGAGATCGTCGGCATGCTCCCCGAGGGCAATTGGATCAGCCGGGCGCCGTCACTTCGCCGCAAGGCGATCTTGCTCGCCAAGGTCCAGGACGAGGCCGGCCACGGACTTTATCTCTATTGTGCGGCGGAGACGCTCGGCACCAGTCGCGAACAGATGATCGAGGCGCTGCATTCGGGCAAAGCCAAGTACAGCACCATCTTCAATTATCCGACGCTGACCTGGGCCGACATCGGCGCGATCGGCTGGCTGGTCGATGGCGCGGCGATCATGAACCAGGTGCCGCTGCAGCGGACGTCCTACGGTCCCTACGCCCGCGCCATGGTCCGGGTGTGCAAGGAAGAAAGCTTCCACCAGCGTCAGGGCTATGAAATCATGATCGCGCTGGCGAACGGCACGGCCGAGCAAAAGCGCATGGCGCAGGATGCGCTCAACCGCTGGTGGTGGCCGAGCCTGATGATGTTCGGCCCGCCCGACGAGGACAGCCCCAACACCGCGCAATCGATGCGCTGGCGGATCAAGCGCGACACCAACGACGAACTCCGGCAGAAATTCGTCGACATCACCGTGCCGCAAGCGGACTTCATCAATCTCCAGGTGCCCGATCCGGACCTAAAGTGGAACGAAGCCAAGGGCGGCTACGATTTTGGCGCGGTCGACTGGGAGGAGTTCTATGCGGTCGTCCGCGGTGAAGGCCCGGTCGCCAAGGAGCGGATGAAAGCCCGCCGCGACGCGTGGGACGATGGCGCCTGGGTCCGCGAAGCCGCCGCGGCGCACGAGGAAGAACGCCGCGCAAGGAAGGCAGCGTGAGTAGTGACTGGCCGCTTTGGGAAGTCTTCGTCCGCTCTAAAGGTGGGCTGGCGCATCGCCACGTTGGCAGCGTTCATGCTCCTGATGCGGAGCTCGCGCTCCGCCACGCGCGCGACACCTACACCCGGCGGATGGAAGGGGTGAGCCTGTGGGTCGTGCCGTCGGCGGAGATCGTCGCATCCGACCCTGACGAGGCGGGCGAACTGTTCGCGCCGGCGGAGAGCAAAATCTACCGCCACCCAACCTTCTACGACATCCCCGACGAGGTGAAGCACATCTGATGGCGAGCGTCGCTGTCGATCCGCGCACCGACTATCTGCTGCGTCTGGGCGACGATGCGCTGATCCTCGGTCAGCGCCTCGGCGAATGGTGCGGGCATGGGCCGGTGCTCGAGGTCGATATCAGCCTCGCCAACCTCGCGCTCGACCAGATCGGGCTGGCGACTTTGTTGCTTGGTTCGGCTGGCGATGCCGATCAGCTCGCCTTCCATCGCGACGTGCTCGATTTCAGGAATTGCCTGCTGGTCGAGCAGCCCAATGGCGATTTCGCCCAGACCATCGCGCGACACCTGCTCTACACGACCTGGCAGCATTTGCTGCTGCAGCGGCTAACGGCGTCGAGCGACCAGTTCCTGAGCGAATATGCGACGAAGGCGGTCAAGGAAATCGCATACCATCGTGAACTGGCGAGCGAATGGACGGTCCGCCTCGGCGACGGCACCGAGGAAAGCGCGCGGCGCATGGCCGAAGGACTCGATTGGTGCTGGCGCTTCGTCCCCGAACTGTTTGAGGTCGACGAGGGGCTGCAGGCTGCAATCGACAGTGAAATCGCGCCCGATCCGCGGCAATTCGAGACCGAGTATCGGTCCGCGATCGCGGCTGTTCTCGCCGACGCCAGGCTCGAAGCTCCCGCCGACCAGCGCCCGATCCTCGGCGGCCGCCGCGGTCACCACAGCGAGCATCTCGGCCATCTGCTGGCGGCGATGCAATTCCTGCCGCGCACCTACCCCGACGCGACTTGGTAGGATGGCAGAAGGCTTTCACTCGCTTCGGGTCGCGGAAATCGTCCCCGAGACCGCCGATGCCAATTCGATCCGCTTCGACATCCCGGCTGAACTACGCGACAAGTTTGCGTTCAAGGCGGGGCAGCATTTGACACTGCGGGCCACCATCGATGGCGAGGAAGTCCGGCGGAATTACTCGTTGTGCACCGCACCCGACGAGAGCGACTGGATGGTGACGGTCAAACGTATCGGTGGTGGGCTCTTTTCCAACTGGGTTGGAGATCATCTGAAGTCCGGCGACATGGTCGATGTGATGCCGCCGCACGGCAGTTTCACGACCGAATTCGACGCAACCAAAGCGCGGCACCTCGTCGGGATCGCAGGCGGATCGGGAATCACCCCGGTGATGTCGCTGATCAAGACAACGCTGCGCAGCGAACCGAATAGTCGCTTCACTCTGCTCTACGGCAACCGTGACAGCAGCTCGGTGATCTTCCTCGAAGCGCTGGCGGGTCTGAAAGACAAATATCTCGGCCGCCTCGAACTCTATCACTTCCTCGACGCCGAGGAGCAGGACATCGACCTGTTCAACGGCATGCTCGATCGCGTCCGCTGCGACGACGCAATCCTCAGCCTGGTACCCGACGCCGCCGACGTGAGCGACTGGTTCATCTGTGGCCCCGGGCCGATGATGGACGCGGCCGAAGGCGCCCTGCTCGACCGCAATATTCCGAAGGAGCGCATTCACATCGAGCGCTTCACCGCCGATCGTCCGGCCGAAGCGGTCGCGCGCGAAATCGCCGAGCTTCAGACGAAGGCCGAGGGCGTCACGGTTGCGGTCACGCTCGACGGGCGGACACGCAAAGTCGCGTTCACGGCTGGCAACATCCTCGACAGCGCGCGTGCGTCCGGGCTGCCGGCCCCGTTCGCGTGCAAGGCCGGCGTGTGCGCGACGTGCCGGGCGAAAGTGACCAGCGGCAAGGTCGAAATGGCCGCGCGCTACGGCCTGACCGACGAGGAAGTCGCCGACGGCTATATCCTCACCTGCCAGTCGGTCCCGCTCGGTGACGGCGTCGCGGTGGATTACGACGCCTGACTTCGCTAATCGCTTTCTTATGCTGACCCCGACCTACGAAAAGACTCGCGGCCTCGCCGATCTTTCGCCCGTCGCCGAGGATCCACTGATCGCGCTGATTGGCATGGTCAACGCCGACCCACGCCCCGACAAGATCGACGTCGGCGTCGGCGTGTTCCGTGATGGCGCGGGCAACACGCCGATCCTCAAGGTCATGAAGGAGGCCGAGCAGCGCTTGCTCGATACGCAGTCGACCAAGGCGTATATCGGCAGTGCCGGCGACAAGAGGTTCGCCGAATTGCTACGGCCGATCGTGCTCGGCGAGCATGCAGATGATGACCGCATCGCCGGTATCCAGACGCCGGGCGGCTGCGGTGCGCTCCGCCTCGGGTTCGAACTGATCGCGACGGTCAATCCCGGCGCCCGGGTGCTGCTCGGGACGCCGAGCTGGCCCAACCACGCGCCGATCATCAACGCGGTGCGGCTCGAGGTCGTCGAATATCCTTATTACGAGCGCGGGCAGGGCGCGATCCGCTTCGAGGACATGCTCGAAGCGCTGGGCAAGGGCGCGCCCGGCGACGTCGCTCTGCTTCACGGTTGTTGCCACAATCCGACCGGCGCCGACTTGAGCCCGGTGCAGTGGGCTGAGGTCACCGACGTCTGTCGCGATCGCGAGCTGATCCCGCTGGTCGATATCGCTTACCAGGGCTTCGGGCGCGGGCTCGATGAGGACGCGGCGGGCCTGCGCGGGATCCTGTCGCAGTGCGATGAGGTGATTATCGCGCAAAGCTGCGACAAGAATTTCAGCGTCTATCGCGACCGCCTGGGTGCGATCTTCGTCAAGACTGGGTCGGCGAGTGTGACCGCGACCGCGATGAGCCATGTGCTGCAGCGCGCACGGGAAATGTGGTCGATGCCGCCCGATCATCCGGCTGCCTGCGCGCGCATCATCCTCGATGATCCCGATCTTCGGGCGCGTTGGCTGGTTGAACTCGCCGGCATGCGTGACCGGATCAATGCGGTGCGCCAGCGGATTGCCGCGGCCGACCCGCGGCTATCGTTCATCGGGCGTCAGTTCGGCATGTTCTCGATGCTTCCGCTGAGCCGCGAGCAGGTGGTGAAGCTGCGCGAGGACTACGGTATTTACATGGCGGATTCGGGCCGGTTCAATGTCGTCGGCATGAGCGATGGCGAGATCGATCGATTTACGGCCGCCGTGGTCGAGGCGCTGGACGCCTGATCATGGCCGATCGCGACCCGGGTCGAGTGTCGTCTGACGTCGATTGGCGTGAGGTCGCGAGGCTGGTGCTGACCAGCCGTGAAATGGACCGGTTCGAGGAAGAAGAGCTCGTCCCGGCCAAGAAGGTTCTCTATCAATTTTCCGCGCGCGGCCACGACATGGCGCAGGTGCTGCTCGGCCTCCACCTCAAGGATGGCGACGGGGTGTTCGGTTATTATCGCTCGCGGCCGTTGTTGCTGTCGCTGGGCGTCCCGCTCGCCGACGCATTGGGCTCCGGCATGGGGCTCGCCGGCGGCTATTCGGACGGCCGCGATATTGGCGTTGTGTTCAACTACCCGAACCCGGGCGGCGCCCACGCCCTACCCATGTGCGGCGGGGTCGGCGCGCAATATACTCCGGCCGCCGGTTGGGCGCAGGCGATTGCCTACAAACACAAGGTGCTCGCCGATGGACCGGCGGACGCGATCTCGCTGGTGCTTGGAGGCGACGCAAGCTGCGCCACGGGCGGATTTTGGTCTGCGCTAACTATTGCAACCACGCAACAATTGCCTCTGCTAATATACGTCGAGGACAATGGCTACGGGATCTCGGTTCCGTCGGAATATCAAACACCTGGCAAGAATATAGCGGCCAATCTCGCCAGTTTCGAGGGGCTGACGATTTTCAACGGCGACGGCACCGACCCGGTCGAGGCTGCGCGGCTGATCAACGAGGCGGTCGGCCATGTCCGCAATCTCCAGAAGCCTGCGTTGCTGCGGCTGACCGTCCCGCGGCTCGAAGGTCACAGCTTCCAGGACACCCAGACCTACAAGACCGAGGCCGAGATCGCGGCCGAATGGGCGCGCGATCCTCTGCCCAAGCTCAAGGCCCACGTCGCCAACCTGCAGATCGGCGAGGCTCAATGGGCGGATCTCGAGCGCGAGGCGGCGTGGCAGGTCGAAGCGGCGCGGGCCGAGGCCGAAGCGCGCGGCATTTCGTCGCCCGAGGATGTCACCAAGCACGTGTTCTTCGATGGCGAGTATCAGCAGGTCGGCGGCCGCGCCGGCCTCGGCCTCGACGGCACGACCGACGAAGCGAAGCCCGACGGCCAGCGCATCAATATGGTCACCGCGATCCGCCGCGTGCTCGACCAGGAACTCGAGGCCAACCCGCGCGTGCTCGCGTTCGGCGAGGACGTCGGGCCCAAGGGCGGAGTCCATGCGGTCACCCTCGGCCTCCAGGAAAAATTCGGCGTCGCCCGCGTCTTCGACACCAGCCTCAACGAGGAAGGGATCGTCGGCCGCGCGGTCGGCATGGCGCTCGCCGGCCTGATGCCGGTGCCCGAAATCCAGTTCCGCAAATATGCCGAGCCGGCGACCGAGCAGATCCACGATTGCGGGACGATGCGCTGGCGCACCCATAACCGCTTCGCCGCGCCGATGGTGCTGCGCGTGCCCGGCGGCTTCTTCAAATGCGGGGATCCCTGGCATTCGATGACTAACGAAGTCGAGTTCGTCCACAATCCGGGCTGGAAGGTCGCGGTGCCGTCCAATGCCGAGGATGCGGTCGGGCTGCTCCGCGGGTCGCTGCGCGGCAACGATCCGGTGCTGTTCTTCGAACATCGCGCGATGCTCGACGATGCCTGGGCGCGGCGGCCGTGGCCGGGCGATGAATATATCCTGCCATTCGGCAGCGCGAAAAAAGTTCGCGAAGGCGACTCGATCACCATCGTCACCTGGGGTGCGATGGTCCCGCGCTGCGAGGCCGCGGCCGACGGCGTCAGCGCCGACATCATTGATCTGCGCACGCTGATGCCGTGGGATTGCGATATGGTGCTCGACAGCGTCCGCAGCACGCGCCGCTGCCTGATTGTTCACGAGGATTTGCGCACCGGCGGCTTCGGCGCGGAGATCGCCGCGGTCGTCGCCGACGAAGCCTTCCTCGACCTCGATGCACCGATCGCGCGCGTCACCATGCCCGACATCCCCAGCCCGCATCATCCCAAATTGATGGAATGGGCGCTGCCCTCGCCGGCCAGCATTCGCGCCGAGATCGACCGGCTGGTGGGTTTCTGAACATGATCGAGGCCAAATGATCGAAGTCCGCGTTCCCGACGAACAGGAGGGCACCAAGGCGGTGGTCCGCGCCTGGCTCAAGGCAATCGGCGATCAGGTCGCCGAGAATGATCCGCTGGTCGAACTCGAGACCGACAAGGTGACGCAGGAAGTGCCCGCGCCGGCCGCCGGCGTGCTGGCCGAGATCGTGCTCGATACCGATGCGGAAGCGGTGCCGGGGGCGCTGTTGGGGCGGATAAGTACGGACGGTGCTCCTGCGCAGGCAGGAGCCCAGACCAAGCGCAAAGCGCGAGCAGACGAAGCCAGCGGGGAAGCGCTTCGCGCGACTGGGCCCCTGCCTTCTCAGGGGCACGCCGAGACTCGCCTTTCGCCCTCCGTCCGCCGTGCGTGCCAGCAGCATAATATCGACCCGGCGCGGATCCAGGGCACCGGGCGCAACGGCCGCATCACCCGTGAGGACGTTGATCGCGCGATCGCTGGCGAGCCGGCCAAGGCCCAACCGCAACACGCCTCGTCCCACGACATTCCGCACGACCGCATGCGCCTGAAGATCGCCGAGAACATGGTCCGCGCGGTCGCCGAGGCGCCGCACGTCACGGCTTTGTTCGAAGCTGATTTCTCCGCCGTCGCCGCGCACAAAAAGGCGATGGCCGAGCGCGGGCAAAAACTCAGTTACACCGCCTACATCGTCAAGGCGGCCGCCGAGGCCATGGCGGTCGCGCCGGCAATCAACGGCCGCTGGGAGCCGGACCGCATCGCCATCTCGCCGACCGTCGATATCGGCGTTGGCACCGCGCTCGGCGACAAGGGCCTGGTCGTGCCGGTGGTCAAGGACGCGGGCTCACTGACACTTAAACAAATTGGGGCCAAACTCGACGATCTCACCCGCCGCGCCCGCGACGGCCAACTGACCGGCGCCGATGTCTCGGGCGGCAGCTTCACCATCTCCAACCACGGTGTGTCGGGCTCGCTGCTCGCATCGCCGATCATCCTCCACGCCGGCCAGGCCGCAATCCTCGGCGTCGGCAAGCTCGAGAAACGAGCGGTCGTGCGCGAAGTCGACGGTGCCGATGCGGTCGTCATCCGGCCGATGGCTTATGTCACCCTGACCATCGACCATCGCGTCGTCGACGGCCACCAGACCAATGCCTGGCTCACCCATTTCGTCGAAATCCTCGAGCGCTGGCCGGCCGCCTAGCTGGCCTTGAACCGCGCCGCTTCTTCCGAGCCGCCGGTGGCATCGCCTTCGCTGTAGCTGTGCGCCCCGACGCCCGCGAGATGACCGCCCTGGACGACCAGATATTCATCGCGAATCGGGCGGCCCTCGAAAAAGCATTCGAGGATCTCGCGCGTGCCCGCGGCGTAGCGCGTCTGGGCTGACAGCGAGGTGCCCGAAATGTGCGGCGTCATGCCGTGATGCGGCATGGTGCGCCACGGGTGATCGCGGGGCGCTGGCTGCGGGAACCACACGTCGCCGGCATAGCCGGCGAGCTGCCCGCTCTCGAGTGCGGCAACGACCGCCTCGCGGTTGGCGATTTTCCCGCGCGCGGTGTTCACCAGGTAAGCGCCGCGCTTCATCTTCGCGATCGTCGCTGCGTCGAACAGATTCTCGGTCTCGGGATGAAGCGGTGCGTTGATTGTCACCACGTCACAATGCGGCACCATGTCCGCGGCGGATTCGTGCCAGGTGACGCCGAGCTCGCGCTCGACCTCAAGTGGCAGCCGGTGGCGGTCGGTGTAATGAAGGTGCATGTCGAACGGCTTCAGCCGCCGCAGCACCGCTGACCCGATCCGCCCTGCGGCGACCGTCCCGACGTGCATCCCTTCGACGTCGTAGGATCTGGCGGCGCAGTCGGCAATGTCCCAACCGCCGGCCTTCACCACTTCCCATGACGGGAGGTAATTGCGGACCAGCGACAGGATCATCATTACGACATGCTCGGCGACGCTGATCGAGTTGCAGTAAGTGACTTCGGCGACCGTGATCCCGCGCTCGATCGCCGCTTGCAGGTCGGTATGATCGGACCCGATGCCCGCGGTGATCACCAGCTTGAGGTTGCTCGCCTTGGCGAACCGTTCGGCGGTCATATACGCCGGCCAGAACGGCTGCGAGATGACTACGTCGGCATCGACAAGTTCGCGTTCGAACCTGCTGTCGGGACCGTCCTTGTCCGAGGTAACGACCAGCGTGTGGCCCTGGCTTTCAAGATAGGGCCGCAAGCCAAGTTCGCCCGAGACGCAGCCGAGCAGCGTGCCTGGCTGGAAATCGATCCCCTTGGGGGTCGGCAGGGTCTGTCCGTCGGGATATTTCTCGATCTTCGGCAGATCGTCGCGCGGGTAGGATTTCGGCATCCCGCCTTTGGGATCGTCGTAGAGCACGCAGAGAATCTTCGCCATCGTCCATCTCCCCCGAAGGCTGGCGCACCCGACAGGATTCGAACCTGTGACCTCTGCCTTCGGAGGGCAGCGCTCTATCCAGCTGAGCTACGGGTGCGTTCTGGCTCGCGCCGCTTAGCCTTAGGCGGCTTCACTCACAAGCCGGATCAAGGAAGGGTCGCAGCGTCTGGTGAAGCTTGGCGCGGGCGGAACCGACGATCATTCCCACGTGGCCCGAAGCGATGGCGACGGACGCGCCCGCCGGCGCCGTCGCAGCGGGGGCGATCCGGTCATCGGCGGCGAGGACGTTGAGTTGGGGTACGCTCAAGCGATCGGCCAGGGCGCGCCCGCCGATGTGCCATTGTCCGGACCCGGGCAGGTTGCGACCGAACAGCTCCTCGATCAGCTCGTGCGCAGCCGGATAGGGCAGGGACTCGCCCTCGTTGGCCCAATCCTCGAGCGTGACAAAGCGGCGCGCTTGCGGGCTGGCTTTGTCCAACTGGCCGAAGTGGGCGAATTTCCTCACTGTCCGATCCGGGTCGAGCGACCAGAATGCGGCCTGCAGGACTTCCATCGGCAGCGCCCCAAGAGCTGCAGCAGCGGGCTCGGAATGACGCCACATGTCCTGCAGCGCTGCTCGCGACCGCTCCGGATAAAGCGCGAAATTCCATGGCGCGGCGAGGGTCGCGACGCGCTCGCACTCCGTGAGGTTGGCTGCCGCAATCGACATCGTCCCGCCGAGGCAATAGCCGACTAGCGCCGCCGGCTGGCCAAGCTCGCGGAGCAGCGGGACAAGCAATTGTTCGACATGACCGCCGACGCTGAGTTGCGCGCGATCCTTCGCGCGTCCCCAGTCGAGCAGCAGCACGTGGCGGCCCATGCCGGCCACTGCGTCGGCCAGTGAGGAATCTTGATCGAGGTCCAGGATGTGTGGCGGATTGATGAGCGACGGGACCAGCACGGCCGGCGGGCCATCGCCGCCATGTGATCGCAGGCATGATCCGTTGATGCGCGCCACTTCGGGCTTTGGTGCCGGTCCAGCGTCGCGCGGTGCGCGTTCATAGGCATTGAGCCCGGCGAGCGCCCGGCGCGCCAAATCGGGATCGCGCCCGGAGACTTCTCGGACCAGCGCAAGAAACAGCGGCAGCGGTCGCGGTGCTCGCTCATGTTGCAGTGCACTATGTTCCGGGAGTAGAGCCACGCATCCGAGTTTGGGAGCGATCAATGGCCAAGTCCACCGGCAAGGTGACGATCAAGAAGTATGCGAACCGGCGGCTGTATGACACCGAAAGCTCGGCCTACATCACGCTCGACCGGCTGGCTGCGATGGTGCGCGAAGGTCGCGAGTTCGAAGTTGTCGACGCCAAGACCGGCGAGGACATCACTCGCCAGGTGCTGACCCAGATCATTGTCGACGAGGAAGCCCGCGGCGGCGCGACCATGCTACCGATCAATTTCCTGAAACAGATCATCGGGCTGTACGGCAATTCGATGCAGACCTTCGTCCCGCAATATCTCGAATCGGCGATGGAGGCGTTTCAACGCAACCAGAGCGCGGTCAAGGACGCGTTTGGCGCCAACATGTTCGCCGATCTCGCCAAGCGCAACATGGCGATGTTCGAGGAAGCTGCCCAGGCTTTCTCGGCCAAGGGCAAAGCGCAAGCGAAGGCGGATGACAGCCCGAAGGCTGACGACGTCGAGCAATTGAAGGCCGAGCTCGATGCGCTTCGTTCCAAGGTTGATCGACTGAGCCGCTGAACTGAAATGAAATTCGCAATTGCCGCAGCTTTCGCTGCTTTGTCCGCCTCGAGCTTGCCCGCCCAGACCGCGCCGCCGGCGGCTCCCGTCGATTTCACCTACGCCATCCCGCTGGTGGGTAGCTGGACCTATGTGGGGACGGTCGGCGAGGCGACTTTTCTCAACAGCTCGGCGATGCCGCAATTGACGGTTCGCTGCGACCGCACCGCGCGGCGCGTAAGCCTGGCCAAGCCGGGTACCGTCGCGGTGTCCCGGTTCCTCAACATCTGGACTAGTTCAGCGGCGCGCAGCGTGCCCGCAAGCTTCGATCCGGCGACCAAGCGCATCACCATCCAGCTCGGCGCCTACGATCCGTTGCTCGACGCGCTCGCGTTCAGCCGCGGCCGGTTCGCGATTGTCGCCTCGGGGACTCCGGCGCTGGTACTTCCGGCCTGGCCGGAGATCGCTCGGGTGGTCGAGGATTGCCGCGCCTGAAGCGCGAAGTCGAAGAGAATTGCCGAATGTTCACATCATTACAAGTCTTGCGCTCGGGCAAATAAAGACTCATCTT
>Ga0207658_10003150_pt1 | contig 11784 bp, 7 predicted proteins | sample KBSS33metaG_FD_184322 | JGI IMG/M metagenome (GOLD analysis project Ga0207658, IMG submission 184322) | Switchgrass rhizosphere microbial communities from Kellogg Biological Station, Michigan, USA - KBS S3-3 metaG (SPAdes) (version 2) | ecosystem: Host-associated > Plants > Roots > Rhizosphere >...
CACATCGCATCCTTGGCGCCGTTTGCCGCACCGTAGAAGCTCAGCGGAAATGTGCCGACGGAACTTCCTTGCGTGAACCTCAACGTCGGCGTGGTGATCTGGAACACCAGGGTCACCGCCGTTCCGGATGCGAACGTCTTGCTGAGATCGATCTTTCCATCGGACGACAACACACCGGTCGGCGTTCCGACTCCCGGCGTGAATGCGAAACCCACGCCTTGCGAGATGCTCGTTCCTTTGGGAGTGATTGCGACGTTGATATTGACGTTGGGCATGACGGATTCCTTTGTCGAAGTGGCGGTTCAACGAGCGGGCGCGGATCGCGGCGGATTCGCGGGGTTCGACGGTGCTGCAGGCAGAGGCTGCCGATCGGTCGCTGCGTCGATGATTTCGCCGTGCGCCTCGCTGGCGAAAAGCCGCTCGACTTCGGCGAATGCGGGATGCCGGTATCTCATGGCTTGGAGCCGCGTAAGGATGCGAGACGCCTCGTCGCGACGTCCGAGCCGGAGCAGCGCGGCCGCAAGGACGGTCTGCACCAGAGCATCCTCGCGTTCCTGATCCGTGGCCAATAGCTCGGCCGCACGCTTCCATTGGCGTTGAGCTTCGTCGGCGCGATCCATCGCGCGATATTCATCGCCGCTCGCCAGCAGCGAAGCGGCCAGTTGCCAGCGGATCAGCTGATCGCTTTTTTCGCTTTGCTCCAGCCCATCGATTCGCCGAGCGACGCCCTGCGCGAGGCGCAAGGCGCCAGCATGATCGCCGGCGTGCGCGTTGAGCTCAGCCTCGAGCAGCTGGCAGCGGCTTAGGAGATATGCCCGCCAGCGAACCACGCTCGCATCGTTCTGGATAAGAGCCTCGGCGATCGCGGTCGCGCGCGCGATTTGTGCGCGAGCGGCAGCATCTTCGCCGGCGAAGTGCAGCGCCTCGCCGTATTCGGCGTAAGTCTGCGCGCTCATGTCCGCCCAATCCGTATTCTTGGGCTCGGCAGCGATCAACTCGTCGGCGAATTTCGCGGCCGTGCCGTACTGATCGGCGGCTTGCGTCGGATGGCCTCGCGCCAGAGAAAGGCGAGCCAACACGCCACCGGCGACGAGCACGCCGCGTTTGGCGTCGTTGTTGTTGGGATCGATCGACAGCATCGACTGATACGTCGCGAGCTCCGCCTCGCGCAATCCGGCGGCTTCGTCGAACTTCCCTTGCCGTTCGCACGCATCGGCCAGCCAGGCCTGCGACTGCGCGTTGTCGAGTTTGCGGTCGACATCGTCCGGAGAGGTTTGCGCGAGCGCCGCGGAAATCCGGAGCGATTGCTCGAAGTGCTCTGCGGCCGCGGCGGACCGGCCTTCCTTGATCAGGAGCGTGCCGAGATTACTGTGGGCATAGCCGAGCTCGGCCTGCCAGTCCGGATTGTGCGCATCGATGGCAACCAGCCGCTCGGCGAGCGTCCGGTACTCGTTCCATGCCTTTCCCGCAGGGTCGTTCTGCCCGCGCTGAAACGCGACATAACCTACCCAATAAACGCTCTGCGCATGATCGAAGATGCGACGCGCGTCGTTGGGCGCTCGCGACAAAAGCTCGCCCGTGCTGACAGCCGCTTCGCCGAACACGGCGAGTGCATCGTCCAGGTGTCCGCGCAGATCGTCGACCTCTCCGATCAGATGCAGCGCGCGCGCACGGCGACCGAGCTCGTCGGCGTCGAGACCATGCGCCTTCTGCGACATGTAATAGGCAAGCGCGCGTTTGCCGACCGAATCCAATGCATCCAGGCGTCCGACCGGCTCGAGCGTCTTGCGCAGATCGCCCAACATGAATTCGATCAGGCCTTCGGCCTCGCTGCGCTGCGCGATCGCTTCATGGCGTGCGCGCAGCGCATACACGCTAAGCCCGCCGGTCAAGAGCATGCCGGCGAACGATCCTGCGGCGAGCGCGGACCAGCGTCGATTGCGGCGTTGCAGCTCGCGCTGCTTGAGCGCATCGAAGCCGACGTCGAGGAGACCGGCGATCAGCTTCAATCGAGCGTTCGCTCGGCCGTCCTTGCCGGGCCGCGCGTCGGCGGCGATCGGCTCGGCGCGCTCGCGTGTCGGTGCTCCGCGCTCATCGATGGCGAAGCGGAGCGCCTCGCAGAAACATTCTTCGCGTTCGCGTCCCTGAAGGTCTGTCGCGTTCGGCTCGCCGTCGACGATCAAGCAGAAAATATGATCGCTGCGTCCGAGCTGTTTGAATGCGCGCACTTCCTCGTCGACCCAGCGCGAGGCAGCCGCGTGCGGCGAGCAGATCACGATAAGGTTGGCCGAGCGCGCGAGCGCTTCATTGACCTTGCGTCCGAGGTCGGTAGCGCTTGGAAGCTCGTCGCGATCGCGGAAGACCGGAGTCAGCCGACGCGGAATCACGCCCGCCGCGGTGGTCCTTCCGACCAGGCGACTCGGCACGCGATAGGTCTCGATCGCCTTATGCAGCCACTGTCCCCAGGACTGATCCTGATGGCTGTAGCTGATAAATGCGCGATACCCGAAGCTGGAAGCTCCGCGTGGAATCATGGCCGCCCGCCCCCGCGTCGCCGGCGTCCGCAGCCTAACAAGAATGTGATGTGAATCACACTTTTGCTGCGGCAAGCCTCGATTGGGGCGATCCAGCCGATGCCGTGACAAGTCGAAGCCAAACCCGACGCCATGCACCGTCATAGGGCGGTGTCAAGCTTGCCGCCCCCGGAGTCGGGGACTACGCTGCGGGGCTGCCTCTGCGCTTCGCCCTCATGTCCGCGGGATTCATCCACCTCCACGTTCACAGCGAGTATTCGCTGACTGATTCGACGATCCGCGTCGCCGATCTGGTCGAGGCGTGCGCGCACGCGGACATGCCGGCGGTCGCGCTGACGGATCAGAGCAATCTCTTCGCGCTGGTGAAGTTCTACAAGGAAGCCGAAGCGGCCGGCATCAAGCCGATCGCAGGCTGCGATCTCTGGATCGCCGATCCGGAAGATCGCGCGGCGCCGCAGCGGCTGACCGTGCTTTGCCAGAACCGCGAGGGTTATCTCAACTTGTCGCGGCTCCTCTCGCGCGCGTATGCGGAGAATCGCCATGGCGATCATGCGCTCGTCGACATCGGCTGGCTCGATGCGGCGAACGCCGGATTGATCGCGCTCGCGGGACGCGACAGCGACGTCGGCCGTCTGCTGCTCGCCGGACGCGACGACGCCGCGCGCGTGCGTGCCGATTGGTGGCATACGCGTTTTCGCGATCGGCTATACCTTGAAGTCGTGCGCACGCAGCGCCCCGGCGAGGAAGCGTTTCTCGCAGCCGCGATCGATCTTGCTGGCAAGGCGGATCTTCCGGTCGTTGCGAGCAACGACGTGCGCTTTCTCGTGCGCGAGGATTTCGAGGCGCACGAAGCGCGCGTCTGCATCCACGCCGGCCGCGTGCTCGCCGATCCGAAACGGCCGCGCGATTATTCGCCGCAGCAGTACCTCAAATCTCCGCAAGAGATGGCCGCGCTGTTCGCGGATCTGCCGGAGCTTCTGGAGAATTCGGTCGAGCTCGCCAAGCGCTGCAATCTCGAGCTCAGCTTCGGCAAGTACTTTCTGCCGGCGTTTCCAGTGCCGGCCGAGCACACGCTCGATAGCTTCATCCGCGCGCAGTCACGCGAAGGTCTCGTGGCGCGTCTTGAAAAACATCCTCTCGCACCCGGCTTCACGCGCGAGAACTACGACGAGCGGCTCGAGATCGAGCTCGACGTCATCGTGCAGATGGGATTTCCCGGCTACTTCCTGATCGTCGCCGACTTCATCAACTGGGCGAAGCAGCACGATATTCCGGTTGGCCCCGGCCGCGGCTCGGGTGCGGGCTCGCTGGTCGCGTACGCGCTGGGCATCACCGATCTCGATCCGCTGCGCTTCGATCTTCTGTTCGAGCGGTTCCTGAACCCAGAACGCGTGTCGATGCCAGACTTCGACGTCGACTTCTGCATGGACCGGCGCGACGAAGTGATCGACTACGTCGCGCACAAGTACGGGCGCGATCGCGTCAGCCAGATCATCACCTACGGCACGATGGCCGCGAAGGCCGTGCTGCGCGATACCGGCCGCGTGCTCAGCATGCCGTACGGTCAGGTCGACAAGATCGCCAAGCTCTTGCCGAAGATGCCGCTCGACCTTTCGCTCGACGATGCACTCGGGCGCTCCGACAAATCGCGTAAGGAGCCCGACCGCGTCGTCGCGGAATTCAAGCAACTGTATGCGTCGGACGAAGACGTCAAAGAGCTCGTCGATCTTGCGCTCAAGCTCGAGGATTTGACGCGCAACGCAGGCAAGCACGCCGGCGGCGTCGTTATCGCGCCGGGTCCGCTCAGCGACTACGCGCCGCTCTTCTCCGAAGGCGGCGGCGATGGGCTCGTCACGCAGTTCGACAAGGACGACGTCGAAGCGGTCGGCCTCGTCAAGTTCGACTTTCTCGGCCTTCGCACGCTGACGATCATCGACTGGGCCGTGAAGGCGATCAACCAGCGCCGCGCCACGCGCAACGAAGCGCCGCTCGACATCGCCGCGCTGCCGATGGACGACGCACCGAGCTTCGCGCTCTTGAAGCGCTGCCAGACCACCGCGGTGTTCCAGCTCGAATCGCGCGGTATGCGCGATCTCGTCAAGAAGCTGCAGCCGGATACGTTCGAGGACATCATCGCGCTGGTCGCGCTGTTTCGACCCGGCCCGCTGCAATCGGGCATGGTCGACGATTTCATCGCGCGCAAGCACGGTCGTGCGAGCGTGAGTTACGCGCATGCGTTGCTCGAGCCGATCTTGAAACCGACCTACGGCGTGATCGTGTATCAGGAACAGGTGATGCAGATCGCGCAGGTGCTCGCCGGCTATTCGCTCGGCGGCGCGGATCTTTTGCGCCGCGCGATGGGCAAGAAGAAACCGGAGGAGATGGCGAAGCAGCGCATCACATTCGAAGAAGGCGCCGCCGCGAACGGGCTCGATGCGCACCTCGCGAGCTCGATCTTCGATCTGATGGAGAAATTCGCCGAGTACGGCTTCAACAAGTCGCACTCGGCCGCGTACGCGCTGGTCGCCTATCAAACCGCGTGGCTCAAAGCGCACTACCCCGCCGAGTTCATGGCCGCGGTGCTGTCGAGCGACATGGACAACACCGACAAGGTCGTCAACTTCCTCGGCGAAGCTCGCGCGATGGCGCTTTCGGTGCTACCGCCGGATATCAATGCGTCGAATTACATGTTCGAAGCGCGTGACGACAAGACGATTTGCTACGGGCTCGGCGCCGTCAAAGGCGTCGGCCGCGGCGCGGTCGAATCGATCGTCGATGCGCGTGCGCGCGGTGGGGCATTTCGCGATATCGCCGATTTCTGCGAGCGCATCGATGCGCAGAAGATCAACAAGCGCGTGCTCGAAGCGCTGATTCTTTCCGGATCGATGGACGCGCTCGCGAAGAACCGCGCGAGCTTGATGGCGCAGCTCCCCGAAGCCGTACGCGCCGCAGAGCAGCACGCGCGCGACGCCGAGGCCGGCCAGAACGATATGTTCGGTGCGGTCGACACGGGGCTTCCCGTGCGCAACGTCACGCTCGCGTCGGTCGACGAATGGCCGATCGAGCGCAAGCTCGCGGGCGAGCGCGAAACGCTGGGCCATTATCTCTCCGGCCATCCGACCGATCGCTGGCGCGGCCTGATCGCACGCGTCGCAACCTCGCCGATCGGCGAAATCGACCAGCACTACAAACCGCCCGCGTACGGTGAGCGTCGCGGCCGCTTCTCCGACCAGCCATTCACGATCGCAGGGCAAGTACTTGGCCTTCGCAAGCGCGGCGATGCGATGGCGTTCGTGCAGGTCGAAGATTTTTCCGGCCGTCTTGAAGTCAGCTTGTTCCGCGAAGCCTGGGTCGAGTACGGCCCGTTGCTGACGCGCGATGCGATTCTCGTCTTCGAAGGCGGCCTCAGCCTCGATGAATTCTCCGGCGGCTATCAGCTGCGCGTGAATTCGGTGATGACGATCGAGAGGGCGTGTGAGCGTCAGGCGCGCCTGTTGCGCCTTCGTCTCAATGGCGTACACGGCGATTTCGTATCGCGCCTGCAGCACGTGCTCGCCGCGCACCGCGGCGGCACGACGCCGGTCCGGCTCTGTTATCGCAACGCGGAAGGACAGGCGGAGATCGAGCTCGGCGCGGATTGGCGCGTGCGCGCAAGTCCGGTGCTGAAGGACAGCTTGCAGGCGCTCGACGGCGTGATCGCGGCGGAGCTCGTGTTCGGCTGACGCGCATCGCGCTCGTTTTCCTACATGGTGCTCGGCAGGCCGCCATAGCCGGAGTTGCCTCGCGCATGATGTGATACTAAAGTGTCACTCCATGCGAACCGAACTTGTGACGACCTTGAAGCGCCAAGCCACCGAGCTCCTGGCGGACCTCGAACGCGACCGCGAACCGATCCTGATCACGCAGCACGGCGTTCCGAGCGCAGTGCTCGTCGACATCGAGAGCTACGAGTTGCAGCAGCGTCGAGTGGCGATCCTCGAAGGTATCGCACGCGGCGAGCGTGCGCTGGCCGAGGGTCGCATACTGACGCACGCGCAAGTGAAGGCGCATTTTGCGAAGTGGCTGAAGTAGTCTGGACCGAGCCTGCTCGCGCCGACCTCGAGGCGATCTCGGACTACATCGCCGTCGAAAACCCGGCCGCCGCGGCCGAACTTGTGCGCAGGATCCTTCAGCATGTCGATCAGCTCGCCCGTCATCCCGACAGCGGCAGTTGGCTGCCCGAGCTCGGGCGCTCGCGCTATCGCCAGATCGTCGAGCCGCCCTGTCGCGTCGTCTATCGGCGCGCGGGGCGTCGCGTTGCGATCCTGCACGTGATGCGGTCGGAGCGCGTATTCGACGTGCGCCGCCTGGAAGTCGCTCCGGACGACTGATCGCCGTCCAGCGCGCATGGGCCGCGAGCGCCGCCGCCCACCGCGCTATACTCCCGCCCTTTGCGCCAGCTGCCGGCCGCGAACGTCGCCGAATGAACCCGAACTTCCTCGATTTCGAACAGCCAATCGCCGAACTGGACGCAAAGATCCAGGAACTTCGGCTGGCCAGCCACGGCCAGGCGTTCAATATCGAAGATGAAATCTCGACGCTGCAGGACAAGCTCAAGGCGAAGACCGCCGAGATCTTCCGCAACCTGACGCCTTGGCAGGTCGCCCAGCTCGCACGGCATCCCGCGCGACCGTACACGCTCGATTACATCGGCGTGATCTGCGAGGAATTCCACGAGCTCGCCGGCGACCGCGCGTTCGCGGACGACGCGGCGATCGTCGGCGGTCTCGCGCGGATCAACGGACGCAGCGTCGTCATCATCGGCCATCAAAAAGGCCGCGACACCAAATCGAAGATCAAGCGCAATTTCGGCATGCCGCGGCCGGAAGGCTATCGCAAGGCACTCAGGCTCATGCAGCTCGCCGAGCGTTTCAAGCTGCCGATATTCACGTTCATCGACACCGCGGGCGCGTGGCCCGGCGTCGACGCCGAAGCGCGCGGCCAGAGCGAGGCGATCGCGCGCAATCTCTTGGAGATGTCCGATCTCAAAGTACCGATCATCTGCACCGTGATCGGCGAAGGCGGCTCCGGTGGCGCGCTCGCGATCGGCGTCGGCGACCGCACGAACATGCTGCAGTATTCGACGTATTCGGTGAACACGCCCGAAGGCTGCGCGTCGATTCTCTGGAAAAGCGCAGAAAAGGCGAAGGACGCGGCCGATGCGCTCGGCCTTACCGCCCCGCGGCTGCTCGAGCTTGGCCTCATCGACAAGGTGATCCGCGAGCCGCTCGGCGGCGCGCACCGGAATCCGCATTCGATCGCCGTGCGATTGAAGGCGATCCTGATGAGCCAGCTCGAAGAGCTCGATCGATTCGACACCGCAAGCCTCCTCGAACAGCGCTATCAACGCCTGCGCCGCTACGGCGCGTTCACCGGCGGCTGAGCGCTCGGGCTGCGCCGCGCAGCCGTCGGCGATGTTCCGTTCCTTCGATCCTTCGCCTTCGCCGCAAGCTCGGCGTTGGCTTGCGCTCTGCGCGATGCTCGCTGCGGCAATCGCGCCCGCAAGCGCGTACACGCCGACGCCGACCGAGGAGGAGGCCGTGGTCGACGCAGCCTCGCTCGTGCAACCCGCTCTCCTGTCCGGCCCGGGCTTCAGCGTCGATCCGCATGTTGAGCTCCGCGGCTACATGGCGCACTTCACGCTGGATACTCCGGTCGGCCCGCTCAATGCCGACAGCGTCGAGATCCTCGCCGAGCGCGAAGCCGAGCTGCCTGCGCTCGATGCGCTCGACAAGGCCACGCGCTCGGACGCGTTCGTGCGCGCGGCAGGCAACAAGTTCGTCGCAACCGGCAAGGCGCTCGCGAAGATTGTGATGCATCCGGTCGACACTGTGCTCGGCATTCCGGCCGGCGTCGCGCGCTACTTCGGCAATCGCTTGAAGAAGCTCGGCACGCAAGCGCAGACCGTCTCCGATCGCGCCGCGCGCACCTTCGGCACCAGCGGCAATCCGTATCCCGCCGACGAGGGTCCCATGACCGACGCCCGCGATGACGGCAGCAGCGAGAAGAAAGACAAGCCCAAGAAGCATTGGTACACGCGCGTCGGCAGCGAAGCCGAGCGCGAGATCAAGCGTCAGCTCAAGTACAACGACGTCAAACGCGATCTCGCCAAAGAGCTCGGCATCGATCCCTACAGCGGCAACGCGTACGTGCAGGATCGTCTCTCCGCGCTCGCGTGGGTCGGCACCGGCGGCAACTTCAGCGCGACCGCCGCGCTCGGCGCGGTCGGCGGCACCGGCGCGGTCGTGCTGTCGAACGGCGCGAAGGTCAACGACATCGTCTGGAAACTTTCGCCGGACGACTTGCGCGCGCGCAACGGCGATCGCCTGCACGCGTATTGCCGCGATGAGCTTTTGATCCGCCAGTTCCTGCGGCGCGGCGTGTTCTCGCCGACGTTGCAAACCGGGCTCGTCGACACGCTCGATCTCTTGAAACCGTCGGCCGGCGGCGATGCGCTGCTCGAGCTCGGCATGACGTCAGGCTCCGAGCTCGAATCGCGATTTCTCGTCAACGCGCTGCGTGTCACCGCGAAATATCTCGGCGCGCGCGCGAAAGACGGCACCTTGCAGCCGATCGGCGCTGGTCTTGCGTACGTCGCCACGGACGGCGAGCTCGTATTGCCGCTGCCGGTCGACTATCTCAGCTGGACGAGCGAAGTGCGCGATTTCCTCGATCGTCGCGAATTCCGCGTGACGGCGAAGACGGTTCTCATCGGCGGCGATGCGAGCCTCGCGGCGCGCCGCGCGCTAACGGAGCGAGGATGGAACATCGTCGTGCGCGCGCCTTACGAAGGCGCACCGGCGTATGCGCGGTTCGACGAGCCAGCGCCGGAGAACTGAAATGCTCGTCGTCCCGGCGAGAACTAGAGCACCGGATCGTCCGAGTCGTCGCGGAACAAGAGATCCGGCACGTGCATCACGATGCAATGAATCGCGCCGGCAAGATCGATGATGTCGGTGCAATCGACGACGACAATATTGCTGTCCGGCAGCGCGGCCTGATAGGTCGCCAGCGCTTGGGCATTTTCGGTGTCGTAACCCTCGAAGCGACAGATCAGCGCGAGCTTGTTGACGATCACCGAGTTCGTATATGTGTAGTGCGTGCCGAGCACGTTCCAGCCCGGCGTGCGGTAGACGGTGTAGCCGCGCGAGGCGAGCTCGTCGGCGGCGCCGTCGGTTACGGTCTTCGGCACGCCGCCGCCTTCGCCGGCGTCGTACTGGCCGATCAGCACTTTCTCATCGGCGAGCGGCAGCATCCACATGTCGATGTGCTGCGTCGAGTCGTAACTTTGCGGAAACGGATCGAACAGCGTGACGTCGAGGCCTTTGTACGCGCGGAAATCGTCGCGGATTTCATCTTCGGTGACGCCGGGATTCTCGTTGTCGACGAGCCGCGTCATGAACGCTTCGCGATTTCGGAAGAGATGGAAATTGCCGCCGCCGTGGACCAGCGGCAGCTCGTAGACGGGCTCGTCCCAATCGGCGCCGACGACGCCCGGAATCGCATCGTCCTCCGGACGCGGGCGGTTGTAGACGTGATCGACGATTCCGCGCGTGCCGGCGTGCTCGATGAAGCGCGGACCGTAATCGCGCATCCATACCGTATCCGACTGCGCAATGATGAAGTGCACGCGCTCGATGTCCGCGCCGCCGTCATTGAGAATCGCGCGCGCGGAGTTCTCCTCGCTCGCGCTGCCGACGACGATCCAGACGTCGGCCGGCGGGGCACCGGTCGTGATCGGCACGACCATTGCCGTGTGCAGCGCGTCGAATCCGCCCCACGTGATCAGGATGCCGTGCGTCGGTTCGTACTCGGCGATCGCGCGCACATGTCCGCCGGGCGCTTCGGCGGGCACGGCCGGACGCAGATAACGCGGCACGATCTCGAACGGCGCGAGGCCCCGCGGCAGCGTCGTGCGGTCGTTGTGCAACGTCGCGAGATAAGCGGGGTCGGCCTCGTGAGCGAGCGCCGCGATCGGCAGCGCCAGTACGGCCATCGCCTTCCATACATGCCGCATCGTTGATCCCCTCGCCCAAAGGTTGGCAGGGTAGCTCCCCAAACCCGAAATTGCACCGCCAACATCTTTCGAATCGAGAAGCCGACAAGAGCGCTTCTCGCAAAGACGAGAAGCTCTTTTGTCGGCCTCGCTTTCGTACAATACGCCACCCTTCCAGCGTCGAGCCCACCCATGGACAACCCCGCGCGCGCGCGCCTCGAAGCCGAGCTCGAATCGATCCGCGACCAGGGTCTTTACAAGACCGAGCGCATCATCACGACGCCGCAGTCCTCCGCGATCCGCACCGCGGAAGGCCGCGAGGTGCTGAATTTCTGCGCGAACAATTATCTCGGCCTCGCCGATCATCCGGACATCATCGCAGCCGCGAAGCACGCGCTCGACACGCACGGTTTCGGCTTGGCCTCCGTGCGCTTCATCTGCGGCACGCAGGATCTGCACAAAGAGCTCGAAGCCACCATCTCGAAATTCTTCGGCACGGACGACACGATTCTCTACACGAGCTGCTTCGATGCGAACGGCGGCCTCTTCGAGACGATCCTGAACGATGAAGACGCGGTGATCTCGGACGCGCTCAATCACGCGTCGATCATCGACGGCATTCGCCTGTGCAAAGCCGAGCGCCGCCGCTACGCGAACGGCGATATGGCCGAGCTCGAAAAGCACCTCGCCGAGACGCAAGGCAAGCGCACGCGGCTGATCGCGACGGACGGCGTGTTCTCGATGGACGGCTTCATTGCCAAGCTCGACGAGATCGTCGCGCTCAAGAAGAAATACAACGCGCTCTTGATGGTCGACGATTCGCACGCGACCGGCTTCGTCGGTGCGAGCGGCCGCGGCTCGGCTGAGCTCCACGGCGTGATGCGCGAAGTCGACGTGTTCACCTCCACGCTCGGCAAGGCGCTCGGCGGCGGCTCCGGCGGCTTCACGAGCGGAAGCCAGGCGATCATCGATCTATTGCGTCAGCGCTCGCGGCCGTATCTTTTCTCGAACACGCTGCCGCCGCCGCTCGTCGCCGCGTCGATCAAGGTGTTCGAGATGCTGTCGTCGTCGACGGCGCTGCGCGACAAGGTCAACGACAACGCGCTCTATTTCAGGAAGCGCATGAGCGAAGCCGGCTTCGACATCCGGCCCGGCACGCATCCGATCGCACCGGTGATGCTCTACGACGCGAAACTCGCGCAGGCATTCGCGAAA
>Ga0207658_10003169_pt1 | contig 11745 bp, 8 predicted proteins | sample KBSS33metaG_FD_184322 | JGI IMG/M metagenome (GOLD analysis project Ga0207658, IMG submission 184322) | Switchgrass rhizosphere microbial communities from Kellogg Biological Station, Michigan, USA - KBS S3-3 metaG (SPAdes) (version 2) | ecosystem: Host-associated > Plants > Roots > Rhizosphere >...
CGCGATCCAATCCCGACCCGGCGAAGGACAAAGGCTGGCGTGATCCCAATCACGCCATCAACCCCGCGACTTTTCCCGGCCTGGGCGTGCGTCCGCGGGTCGATGATCGGCTTGGCCAACGGATCCGCCGATGCGAGACGGATGGTGCCGGTGCTCTTGGGCTTCACCAGGATGGGTCCCATCGCCACCGCGTCGCGCGGGTAGGCGTCACCGATGCCCTCGTCGTAGAACGGGGCAGGAGCGAAAATCAGCTCGACGTCGGGCTCAGCGAGCTCCGGGTTGCTGCGCACAAACCCATACGCCTCACCGACATTCGAGGTCAGCATGCCGCGGCGGCGGGCCAGGTAGTTGATCAGCTGCACGGGCTTTTCTGCACCGGTCAGAGTGTCGCAGTTGGCGTCGAATCCGAGCAGCACGACCAGGTGGTCCAGCAGATTCGAGCCGACGCCCGGCGCATCGTGGACGACGTCGATGCCGTGCTCGGCCAGATGCTCGCGAGGACCGATCCCGGACAGCATCAGCAGCTGCGGGCTGTTGATCGCGCCGCCACACAGGATCACCTCGCGACGCGCCCGGACGATCTGACGACGGCCGTCCGCCTCGTACTCGACGCCGACCGCCCGGCCGTCCTCGATCAGCACCTTGGTTGCGCTGGCACCCGTACGCAGATGGAGGTTGGAGCGCCGCAGGGCCGGACGCAGATAGGCGTCGGCGGTGCTCCACCGGGCGCCGCGGCGCTGGCAGACCCTGGTCTCGATGAATCCCTCATGGCCGGACTGTTTGGCGGCTTCCAGCCACGCGGCGGTGATGCCGCGCGGGCTGCGCTGCGGGCTGAGCACCAGCGGCCCGGCCTCGATGCGGTCGAAGTACTTTTCAACGGCCGCGTACGACCACTCTTCGCCGGCGAGCTCACCCCACTCGTCGTAATCGGCGGGCAGCCCGCGGACCCACATCATCGCGTTCATCGACGACGAGCCGCCCAGGGTCTTGCCACGCGGCCAGTAGATGCGGCGGTCGGCGAGCTCGGGTTGCGGTTCGGTCGAGTAATCCCAATCGAATTCGCCACGGAACAGCTTCGCGAAGGCCGCCGGGATACGGATGAACTGGTTCTTGTCGACGGCCCCGGCCTCCAGCACCACCACCTGCGACGCGCCGTCGGCGCTCAGACGATCAGCCAGCACCGCACCGGCCGAGCCGGTACCCACGACGACGAAGTCAGCGATCACCGCCGAAGTCTGTCACGAAAAGCGCCCGGCCAGGGGCCTAAGCGGTGAGCTCGATGCGCGTCGCGTCACCCACGCTGGCGTAACGCTCGGGGCTGCAGGTCAGCACGATCACCTGGCCGTCGCCGCCGACCGCGTCGAACACCTCGCCCATGCGGGTCAAACGGCCGGCATCGGTGAAACCCAGTGCGTCGTCGATGATCACCGGGACGGTGTCCTCCTTGGCCACCAAGGCGGCTCCGGCAAGCCGGGCCACGATCCCCAGCTGCTCCTTGGCGCCACCGGACAGGCTCTCGTACGGGACCGTGGTGCCCGCGACGGTGCGACTGCAAATCCGCAGATCACTGTCGACCTCGACGGCGAAGCTGTCCCCGAACACGATGCGCCCCAGCCGTTCCACCTCGGTACGGAACGGTGCCACGTACCGCTGTCGGGCCTGTTCGCGGTGCCGGCCCATCACCGTGCGCAGCAGTTCGGCTGCCCGGGCACGACGGCCCACCGCGGCATGCTCGGATTCCGCGTGCCGCAACGCGATCTCCGCGACATCAAGCAGGCTCTGCCGGCCCTGAGTCCCGTACACCTTCAATTGCGCTGCCACATCCCGCAATTGGTCATCGAGGTCACGGCGCCGGGCACCGATCTGCGCCGAATCGGCGGTGGCCGCCGCCAGTGCCGCGGCGACGTCGTCGGGTGTGGTGGCAGCCAGCGCGGCGGCGAGTTCCTGTTCACGCGCGGTGGCGGCGGCAGCCTGCTCCACCAGCGTGGCGACACGCTGGGTCAACGCCGCGTCGTCCTCCAGTGCGCGCTGCCGGGCCAACCGCTCGGTGGCCTCGGTGAGCGCGGTCGTCGCCGCCGACACCTTCTCGCGGGCGACCGTCGCCGCGGTGAGCGTGGCAGCCACCGCGGCGGCCGCAGCAGTGGCCGTGTCGCGGCATTGTTCGTAATCGGTTGCCGCACGGCGCTGTTCGGCCTCGGCGGCTTCCAGCTCGGCCCGCGCGGCCCCGACATCGATGGGGTCCGCGTCGCCGAGCTGCTCCCGCAGCCCCGCCAACCGAGCAGTGAGCGCCTCGACCGTATCGGCGCCGAGCAGCGTCTGCCGAGTGACGGTCAGCCGATCACGCTCGGCTTCGAGTTCGCGACGCCGGGTGTCCAGTGCCCGCGCTGCCTCGACATCGGCCACTCCGTGCGGCCGGAGCGCGGCAGCGAGGGCGTCGCGCGCAGCGTCGAGAACCGCACTGGTGTCGGCCGCCGGGGTACCGGGGAGCACTCGCACCGTCAGCAGTCCGGGGAGTTCGATATCGGTCCGGCCGCCAGCGCTCGTGGCCCACTCCGCTCCGGCGGACAACGTCACATCCTGCTCGCCGACCCGCAGCTCGACATCGCCCCGCGCGACCAATTCGATTCGCGCCGAGGCGCGTTCAGCAGCCGCGGCAGCACGATCCACGGCTGCGGCGGCCGTTTCGATGGTGCGCATGCCCACCGCGGTCAGCGTGATCGTGCCCAGCTGCTCGGCGACCACCGCCAATTCGGCTGCGGCAGTTTGTACCCGCTCCAACAGGTCGGCCAGCCGAGCGGCTTCGGCACGCTGGGACAACTGGTCCACCACGCGCCGCGCCGCATCCAAGCGCACGCGACCGGCGTCGACCACGGACCGCGCCACGGCCACCGCGGTGTCGGCGGCCTGCTGCAGCTGCGCCGCGGCCACCTGCTGCTGCCCGGCGTGCTCGGCGGCGGCGGTCAGTTCACCTATGCCGCGGGTCCGCTGCTCGATGTCGGCCTGCAGCCGCTGCCGCTCGTCGAGTGCGCTGCGCGCTGCCGTCGACGTCGCCACCACTGCCTGCGCCTGCACGCGCGCCTGGGCGAGGTCGTCGCGGATGCGGGCCACCGCGGTTGCCGCCTCCCGCGCCGCCGCCAGGCGCAGGTCCGCGGCTGTCAATTGCTCAGCGGCCGTGGCCAATTCCGCGGTCAGCTCTCCGTGCCGGCGGACCGCGTCGTCGACCTCGGCCACCGCAGCGGTGCGTGCCGCGACCTCGGCCTGCGCAGCCTTCAGACCTTTGATCGCCTCAGCCCACACACCGGTGGGACGGCCGGTCTGCGTGAAGTACTTCAAAAATTCGGCATCGATCCGATCGACCAGCAGGGGCTCGTTGCCCGACAGCGCACCTTCGAGCGCGCCGGCCTGACCCGCCGCGACATCGAGCGCCCGGGCCAGCGCGTCGCAGCCGGCGAGATCGACCGGTGCCATGGCGGCAGACTGCAGGATGCGCTGGGCCCGCCAGAGTTCGGTGTCGACGGTCTCGTCGAGCATCGCCCGAACACGATTGTGTGCCTCCTCGCCGGTGAGCTGCTCGCGACGCGGCGCCAGAACGGTCAGGCGCGTCTCGGCCTTCTTGTGGAACCGCTTGTAATACTCGAACCGGTAAGGGCCGGTGGAGATTTCGGCCGTCACCTCGGCGCCCACATCAGCGTGCGTGGGCTTGACCTGCTTGACCTCTTTTTTGGTCGAGCGGTCCTTCGACTCCAGCAGCAGATCGAGCGCCTCGATCATGGAGGACTTGCCGATCTCGTTGGCGCCGGCGACCACCACCACGCCGCGATCGGGAAAAACGATCTCCCGGTGGGTGATACCGCGGTAATTCGTCAGAACCAGCCGGTGCAGTTTCACGCCGCGGTCCCCCGATCAACCAGGCGCAGCAGCAGCGCGAGAGCGGCACGCGCGTCGTCGGCGTCGTCACCCGAAGCGCTTGCGGTGCCCACCAATTCGTCGACCGCCGCCGCGGCGAACCCGCCGATGCCCAGGTCCGAGAATTCACCGTCCGCCGGGACCACGACGAGGTCGGTGTGCCGCTCCCACGTCGTCAACGCGGCGAACAAACGCGCGTAGCGATCCAGGCACGCGTCGAGCACGGCCTTGTCGGAGATGGTCAGCGAGCCCGTCAACGCCAGCCGGACCACGGTGCGTTCCTTGTCCGGCAGGCCGTCGAGATTCAGGTCCAGGTCGGCGATATCGCGATCCGTGTCGACGATCCGGCGCAGCGTGACGAACCGCCACCGGCCCACCCGCCGGGCCGCGACCGTCACGCTCTGATCCGCGTCGTCGACGTCGACCACCAGGACATGGCCCGAATCCGCTTCGATGTCATCGTAATTCGTGACTTCCGGCGCACCCGAGTACCACACCCGGCCGGTGCTGCCCACCTCGGTGCGGGAGTGCTTGTCCCCCAACGCCACATAGTGCACCGCGCCCCGCCGCACCGCGGCCTCGACGGTGTCCAGCCGGATCAGCGCCGGCTTGGTGGGATCGGGATCGAGGACGTCAACCCCGCCGTGGCCCACCACAATTCGGGTGACACCATCGGCCGGCAGAGCGGCCACCGCGTCGCCCGTCAGGTCGGTGGTGGGTGCCTTGGAGCGCCACGGCGCACCGATGATCTGCACACCGGGGCGCAGCTCGTGCACGCCGTCGAGCACCGTGACGTTCGGCGGGCATTCGGCCAGGAACAGCGTGCTGGTGTACACCGACGACGGATCCAGCGGATCGTGGTTGCCCGGCAACAGGAACACCGGGATCTTGATGGCGCGCATGGCCTCCAGCGACAGGCTGACCTCACGCGGATCGAGCTGGTTGTGCTCGAAGACATCCCCTGCCACGACGACGAATTCCGCACCCACCTCGGTGCACAGCGCACCGAGGCGAGCCACCGCGTCGCGGCGGGCTGCCGAGTAGCGCGGCTGCGCCTCACCGCCCAGGAAATGCCGGGTCATACCGAGCTGCCAGTCGGCGGTGTGGACGAAGCGCATGGGGCGAGTGTAAAACCCGGCACCGACAACTCCGGGGATCTACGGTGGGCGGGTGACGGGAACCCGAACGTTGATCCTGCTGCGGCACGCGAAATCCGACTACCCCGACGGGGTCGCCGACCACGACCGGCCGCTCGCCAAGCGCGGCATCCGCGAAGCGGCCCTGGCCGGCGACTGGATTCGGGAGCACCTGCCGCCTGTCGACGCCGTGCTGTGCTCGACCGCCAACCGGACGCGGCAGACACTCGCCCGCACCGGGATCACCGCGCCCGTGACGTACGTCGAACGCCTCTACGACGCGACGGCAGGCATCGCCATCGACGTCATCAACGCGGCGCCGGAGGCGGCGAACACGGTACTGGTCATCGGCCACGAACCGGTCATGTCATCGCTCGCGCTGAGTCTGGCGTCGCTGGACACGAGCGACCCTGACGCGGCCGGCCAGATCGCGATGAAATACCCGACGTCGGCCATCGCGGTCCTGCACACCGACCGCCCCTGGTCTCGGCTGGAACTGAGCAGCGCCACGCTGGTGCAGTTCCACATCCCGCGCTGAGGCCGAGTTTGCCGCACTCGCCCCCACAGGCGGGAGGTGCCCCCTAGCGCGGCTCGTACCTCGCCACTTGACCGTCGTACGGCTATGAGTTGGTGGCGAGCGTCAGTTCCATCAGCTTGGTGGCCATGCCGCAGGTGTCCGCGCCCGGACCCTGCGGGTTGACCCACCAGCCCACGACACCGGCGGCGTCGCTGGCCACACCACACGAACCATTCGGGTCGTTGGGGTGCATGATGATCGACTTCACGCCGGCAATCGCCTTGTTCTCGTACTTGTAGTTGAGGTGCTGGGCGACCTTGGTCTCCTCATCGAGGCTGCCCTGCTCGTACCAGAAGCGGGTGATGTCGATGAGGCCCGCCGACTGGTTGAGCGCCTGCCACCGGCACACCGCACCCACGAAGGTGCTCTGGATGTCCAGCGGGTCCGCGCCGACCGTCTTGGCCAGCACGTCATTGGTCAGCACATCGCACTCTTTGAGCAGGTTGGGGTACGAATCCGCCGAGTGGTCACTGCCGCCGCCCGCACCTTCCTTCAAGGCGGTGCCCTCGACCGAGCGCGCGCAACCCACCAGCGCCAACGCGGACATCACGACGACCGCGCCAGCCAGTTTCCGTCGTGTCATTTCGCGTTCGCAATCGATTGCCGGGCCAGTTCCTTCGCGATGTTGCACGGCTCGGGGAACGGCTTCTGGGAGAAGCTGATGGACCACTCGATGAAGTCGTCATCGAACTGGATGCCGACTTCGCACAGGCTCTTGCCGATCATCGGGTCCTCACCGAGCGCGACGAAACCGGAGTGGCCCTGGATGTTGATGTCACTGACGTCCGCACGCGTCCGTTCCTCGGTCTTGCGTTCGCGGCCGATTGGGCTGCCCCGGTACCAGGTGAACGAGAAGTGCGGACCCAGGATGCCACCGTTGACCAGCCACTGGCACCCGACGGAGTTCTTCGCGGTGTTGACAAGGCCGGCGACCTGGGTCAGCTGGCTGACGGTCTGATCGCTGACACCGCCACACACCGGGAACATCGGGCCGTGCTTGGCGGGGCCGGAGGCAGCAGGACCCGACGGGCCGCCCGCCTGGGCGCCGCCGCCGTTGCCGTCGTCCGAGCAGGCGGACATCGCCGGAATCATCGCCGCGGCAAGCACGGTCGCGGCGGCAGTCTTCACCTGTCTGCGGGTCACGCCATGCACTGTAGCGGCAGGTTCCGAGGTCAACCACCGACATGCCGACTGACCTGGTCTTTCTATAAGCAATCTCGGGTGTGCCACAGTAACCGCATGCTCTGGGCACTGCTGCGGCAGTACACGAGGCCGTATCGGCGACAGCTGACGGTGGTGGCGACGCTGCAACTGATCAGCACGCTGGCCTCGCTGTATCTGCCGACGCTCAACGCCCGCATCATCGACCACGGCGTCGCCCGCGGCGACACCGCCGTCATCGGGAGGCTCGGCGCCGTCATGCTCGGCGTCAGCGCGCTGCAGGTGCTGTGCGCGATCGGCGCGGTCTACTTCGGTTCGCAGGCCGGCATGGGTTTCGGCCGCGACCTGCGGTGGTCGGTGTTCCGCCAGGTGCTCGGCTGGTCCAACGCCGAAGCCGTGCGGTTCGGGGCACCCACGCTGATGACCCGCACCACCAACGACGTCCAGCAGATCCAGGTACTGGTGCAGATGACCTGCACCATGCTGATCACGGCACCGATCATGTGCATCGGCGGCATCGCGATGGCGGTGCACCAGAACGCCGGCCTGTCCTGGCTGCTGCTGGTCAGTGTGCCGGTGATGGCGGTGTGCAACTACTTCATCATCTCGCGGTTGCTGCCGCTGTTCCGCAGCATGCAACGGCTGATCGACAACATCAACCGGGTGCTGCGCGAGCAGCTCACCGGCATCCGCGTGGTTCGCGCCTTCGCGCGGGAAGACGCCGAACGCAGCCGGTTCGCCGATACGAATCATGCCCTGACCGACACCACCCTGACCGTCGGCCGGTGGCAGGCCCTGATGCTGCCCGCGACGACTCTCGTGGTGAATCTGTCCAGTGTGGCGGTGATCTGGTTCGGCGGCATCCGCATCGATCACGGCCAGATGCAGGTCGGCTCGCTGATCGCGTTCCTTTCGTACTTCATGCAGATCCTGATGGCCGTGTTGATGGTCACCATCGTGCTGGTGATCCTGCCGCGGGCATCGGTATGCGCCGAGCGGATCACCGATGTGCTCACGACCGAGCCGTCGATCGTGTCACCCGACGCGCCGGTGGTGCCGGACGTTCGGCGCGGGGAGATCCAGGTGGCGGCAGCCACCTTCGGGTACCCCGGGGCCGACGCCCCTGTGCTGCACGGGGTTTCACTGAGCGCTTCGCCGGGGACGGTGACGGCCATCGTGGGATCGACAGGCTCCGGCAAGTCGACATTGATGGCGCTGCTGTGCCGGATGTATGACGTCACCTCGGGCTCCGTGCTGGTCGACGGCGTCGATGTGCGGGATTACGACCCCGAGCAGTTGTGGTCGATGATCGGCGTGGTGCCGCAGCGCGGGCACATGTTCTCCGGCACCGTCGCCGACAACCTGCGCTTCGGCAAGGCCGACGCCACCGAGGACGAGATGTGGGCCGCGCTGGGTGTGGCGTCGGCTGATTTCGTGGCGGATCACCCCGCGGGGCTCGCCATGCCCGTCGCTCAGGGCGGCACGAATTTCTCCGGTGGGCAGCGCCAGCGGCTCGCCATCGCCCGCGCGGTGGTACGGCGACCGGCGGTCTACCTGTTCGACGACGCGTTCTCCGCACTGGACGTGCACACCGACGCCCGGGTGCGGGCCGCGTTGTCCGCGATGGCGGCCGATGCCACGGTTGTCATTGTCGCCCAGCGCCTTTCGACGGTCGCCGCCGCCGATCAAATCGTCGTCCTGGACAACGGCCTGGTGGTCGGTATCGGCACACATTCCGAGCTGATCAAGACTTGCGCGGTGTACCGCGAGTTCGCCGACTCGCAGGCTGTTGTCGCCGGGGGCGTGGCGTGACCCGGCCGCCGTCAGCCGCCATGCTGGCCTCGGGTCAGCGATCGGAGAACTTCCGGGATACCGCAGTGCGGCTGGTGAAACAACTGGCACCGCAACGCGGTCGGGTCGTCGTGGTGATGCTGCTGGGCATCGCCGGCATCGCGGCCGGCGTGATCGGGCCGCGCATCCTCGGCCATGCCACCGACCTGTTGTTCAACGGCGTGCTCGGCCGCGGCTTGCCGGCCGGCATCAGCCGCGAGGAGGCGGTGGCCGCAGCGCGGACCCGCGGCGACAACACCTTTGCCGATCTGATCGCCGGCTCGAATGTGGTTCCGGGACAGGGTGTCGACTTCACCGCCATCGGCCATGTGCTGACTCTCGCCCTGCTGTTGTATCTGGTTTCTGCGGTGATGGTGTGGGCCGAAGCACGACTGCTCAACACCATCGTGCAGCGCACCATGTTCACACTGCGCTCCCACGTCGAGGACAAGATTCATCGACTGCCGTTGTCCTACTTCGATTCCCGTACCCGCGGCGAAATTCTCAGCCGCGTCACCAATGACATCGACAATGTCCAGACGTCACTGACCATCACCGTCAGTCAGCTGCTCACCTCGGCGCTGACGGTGGTGGCGGTACTGGCGGCGATGATCTGGATTTCGCCGCTGCTGGCGTTGATCACTGTGCTCACTGTGCCGTTCACCTTGCTGGCGACGCGGATCATCACCAAGCGGTCGCGGCAACAGTTCATGGCGCAGTGGCGCAACATGGGCCGGCTCAACGCCCACATCGAGGAAACCTACAGCGGCTTCACCGTGGTCAAGACCTTTGGGCACCGGGCGCTGGCCGAGCAGAAGTTCCGCGACCTGAACGACGATCTGTACCAGGCGAGCTTCGGCGCCCAGTCGCTGTCCGGACTGGTCTCCCCGATCACGACGTTCATCGGCAACATCAGCTACGTCGGCGTCGCGGTGGTCGGCGGCATCCAGGTGGCGACCGGGCAGATCAGCCTCGGCAGCATCCAGGCTTTCATCCAGTATGTGCGGCAGTTCAACCAGCCACTGACCCAGATCGCGTCGATGTACAACACCATGCAATCCGGGATGGCCAGCGCGGAGCGGGTTTTCGAGTTCCTGGACGCGGACGAAGAGACCACCCCGGCGGCCGGGGCGGGGTCGGGCCGTGCCTCGGCGGCCCCCGGCGGTGGCCCAGCTGCGCCGCCCGACCGCGTGGAATTCGAGCACGTCGACTTCTCCTATGTATCCGGGACTCCGGTGATCGAGGACCTGTCGTTCGTCGCCGAACCGGGCACCACCGTGGCGATCGTCGGGCCGACCGGAGCCGGCAAGACCACGCTGGTGAATCTCCTGATGCGGTTCTACGAGCCAGATTCCGGTCGAATCCTGCTGGGCGGTCAGGACATCGCGACGATGAGCCGAGCCGAACTCAGGTCACACATCGGCATGGTGCTGCAAGACACATGGCTGATCGGCGGCACCATCTACGACAACATCGCCTACGGACGTCCCGACGCCAACGAGGCCGAGGTCATCGAGGCGGCCCGCACCGCGCGCGTCGACCATTTCGTGCACACCCTGCCGAACGGGTATCAGACGCGGCTCAACGAGAACGGCGTCAACATCAGCGCCGGCGAGAAGCAGCTGATCACCATCGCCCGCGCGCTGCTGCGGCAACCCCGGCTGCTCATCCTCGACGAGGCCACCAGCTCCGTCGACAGTCGCACCGAGCTACTGATCGCCCAGGCCACCGCGGAACTGCGCCGCAACCGGACGAGTTTCATTATCGCGCACCGCCTTTCCACCATCCGTGACGCCGATCTGATCCTCGTCGTGCAGGCCGGGCGGATCATCGAGCGCGGGTCCCACGACGAGCTGCTCCAGCGCCGTGGCGCGTACTGGGAGATGACGCAGGCCTGACGCAGGCGCGGCTGCACGTCGGCAACTAGGTCGAGCATCACGACAGGCGTCACTGGCGGACCGCAGAATCCGCCGGGTCAACGCAAACCAGACCTTGACCCCATTTCCTACACCGCGTAGTTTTTTTCCTACACGGTGTAGGAAATGGGGGAAGATATGGCCATCAGTAACTGGTTAGCGTTGCCCAAGACCGAACCCGGGGAGGACTACGGTTTCTTCGGCCCCGATTCGGTGACATGGAAGGTGTGGAGTTACCCCACCTCGCTGTCCATCGGGTTCCAGCGTGCCGTCGTCATCGAAGAGCTCGACCCGGCTCTCGTCGCCGCAGTCGACAAGACGCACGAGATCTACTCGCGGCCGCGCACCCGGTACGACCGGACGCTGCGCTACTTTGCGATGGTGGCGTTCGACGACAGCCGCTCGACCACAAAGGCCGCCGATGTCTTAGTCAAGATCCACTCGAAGGCCATCGGCACCGACCCTGTCACCGGAAAGACCTACGACGCCAACGATCCTGATTCCCAGCTGTGGATCCACCTGACCGCGTGGCATTCCATCCTGGTGGCCTACGAGAAGTACGGCCCCGGCCCGCTGTCGCCCGAGGAAGAGCTGCAGTACTGGCGGGAATGCGCGGTCGCCGCCGAACTGCAGACCTGCGATCCGTCCGATGTGCCCCTGACCCGCGAGGGCATCAGGGAGTACTTCGAGAAGATGCGGCCCGAACTGATCGGCTCGGATATCGCCCGGCAGGCGATGCATCACCTGCTGGGCGCCGAGGTGATGTTGCCCAAGATGCCGCTGCTGCTGCGCCCGGGCACCAGGGTGATCACCGCGTTCCTGCGCCGTGGCACGCTGGCGACGATGCCGCGCTGGATGCGAGAGATGGCCGGTCTCAGCACGGCCCGGGTGCTCGACGCGCTGGTGGTGCCGCCGCTGAGCGCTTCGTTCACGGTGATCGCCATGAGCAAGCGGCTCCAGCTGATCCTGCTGCGGCTGCTCTCACCGGCCACCCTGCCGATCGGTGCACGGGTGCTGCTGTCGGTTCCTCCGAAGGATCCGATTACGACGACACCGCGAGAGGCCCAGCGCCGCTTCGGCTACGACGCGCCGAGTCAGGCACACTTCTCGCTTCGCGAACGCCAGCAAGTCCGCGTGTTCGGCGACGGCCTCGCACCGAGTGACGAGGGCATCATCGAGTCGCAGCCGATCCTCGGCGGGATCGGCTGACTCATGATCA
>Ga0207658_10003177_pt1 | contig 11717 bp, 13 predicted proteins | sample KBSS33metaG_FD_184322 | JGI IMG/M metagenome (GOLD analysis project Ga0207658, IMG submission 184322) | Switchgrass rhizosphere microbial communities from Kellogg Biological Station, Michigan, USA - KBS S3-3 metaG (SPAdes) (version 2) | ecosystem: Host-associated > Plants > Roots > Rhizosphere...
CAAGGCGCGCGTTAGCGCGCCGCCGGAGCAGCGATGGGTTCACGCTGATGATTGGAGCCGCACTCCCCACGGCCCCGATCGGATGGCCGCTCAATGCGTTTCCGGAATGAATTCCCGATGAACGAACCGTAATCTTTCGCCCCAAAGCGGAAGGGATTAGGGCGGGCAAATGACCGACGATTCCTTCCTGATGACGATCGCCCCGGCGACCCACGATCTCGGCGCGTTCAAAGTTCACCGCACGCTGCCGAGCAGGCAGCGAACGATGGTCGGGCCCTTCATCTTCGTCGACGAGTTCGGCCCGGCGCACCTGCCCGCCGGCCAGGGCATGGACGTGCGCCCCCACCCCCACATCAACCTCGCCACCGTGACTTATTTGTTCGACGGCGCGATCGAGCATCGCGACAGCATCGGCTCACACCAGGTGATCGAGCCGGGCGCGATCAATCTGATGACCGCGGGCCAGGGCATCGTTCATTCCGAGCGCTCGCCGACCGACATCCGCGCCGCCGGACCGAGCCTTTACGGCATGCAGACCTGGCTTGCCTTGCCCGACGGCAAGGAGGAGCTCGACCCGGCGTTCGATCATGTCCCGGGCGACAGCCTGCCGCTGGTCGAAACGAGTGGCGTTTCGGCGCGGGTGCTTATGGGCACGTTGTGGGGCGCGACTGCCGCGACGCTGCAGCACTCGCCGACGATCTACGCCGACATCGAGCTTGGCGCGGGTGGCACAATCCCGATCGACGCCGAGGCCGACGAGCGCGCAGTAATGGTGGTCGGCGGCGCGGCCGAGCTCGACGGCGCGACGCTCGATCCGTTCACGCTGTACGTGCTGCGGCCGGGCCATGCCGCGACGTTGTCGAGCGCGAGCGGCGGTAAGGTCATGCTGATGGGCGGCGGCGCGTTCACGACCCCGCGCCACGTGTTCTGGAACTTCGTCTCTTCGTCGCGCGACCGCATCAACCAGGCCAAAGAGGATTGGAAGGCCCAACGCTTTCCGCTGATCCCCGGCGACGACCAGGAACTCATCCCGCTGCCCGAAGTCCCGATTACGGTCAGCTATCCCTGATGCGGCTGGACGAAAAACATGAGATACACCAGCCGTGCATTGTCGGGCACGTCACCGAATCCCGGACCGGCAGTGTGCCATAGCCAGGGGCGCAACAATACCAGCCGGTTGAAGCGCATCGGGACGGTCATAATCGGTTCCCACGCATCCGCGGTTGTACCCTGTTCATCAACCAAACCCCGGTGAGCATCCTCGAAAGTCGAGAAACCGGTGGCTGCCAGCTCGTGCTGAGTCAGGGGAAAGCGATCCGACCCCGTTTTTCGGTGACGGAAGAATTCCGTTCCGCCGCGACAGTCCTCGGGGCGGCTCAAATAGAGAATTCCCGACCAGTAGCTGACGTCGATGTGGACCCGGCCAAGCCCTTCGTCGGCGGCCAGGGTCAGGCGGCACTTGGCATGCGATTGTGGGCGAGGAGCCGGGACGAGGCGTTCGCCGACAATCTGTGAAACGCTTTCGGTCAGGCCCGCGATTTCCAGCCGCTGACGTGAGTTCCGGCCCGGGAAATGGCCCTGTTGCTCTGGGTACTCGAGTGCCAATGCCTGCCGCCTCAACTCCTCCGGGTTGTTGAGGAAATCGTCGACGATCAGAAGCGAAGTTTGCATTGCCGGATGGCTAACCGAGGCGCATGCAAAAAGCGATGAAGGAACGACGCCGAGTCCCGCTCTCGACGGGGATCACACTGAACGTCGCGCTTGCCGGTGATCCGGCGAGACCCGCAGTCATCCTGCTCCATGGCTTTCCCGAATCGCACCGCACCTGGCGCGACATCGCACCGAAGCTTGAGGACAATTTCTATCTGGTAATGCCCGATCAGCGCGGCTTCGGCGCTTCGGACCGGCCGCAGGAGGTCGAGGCTTACCGGGCGGACGTGCTGGTCGGCGACATTTTCGCGCTGGCCGATGCGCTGGACCTCGATCGTTTCTTTCTTGTCGGCCACGATTGGGGCGGCGCGATTTCGTGGGCGGCGGCACTGCGTGGCGATCCGCGGCTGATCGCGCTGGCGATCATCAACGCGCCACATCCGGTCATCTTTCAGAAAAGCCTGATCGCGGATCCCGCCCAGCGCGCGGCGTCGCAATATATCTCGGCGTTCCGCACGCCCGGATTCGAGCAGATCGTCGAGCGGATGGGTTATGACGCATTCTTCGACAAATCGTTCGGCGCGCACGTTGATTTGTCGATCATCCCCGAGGACGAAAAGCGCCGGTACATCGCCGACTGGTCACAGCCCGGCGCGCTGACCGCGATGCTCAACTGGTATCGCGGATCGCAGCTAGTGGTCCCACCGCCCGGCACCACCGTGGCCTTACCCGACTGGCTGCTGAATCCCTTCCCCAAAGTGACGGTGCCGACCCTCGTCGTGTGGGGGATCAAAGACCCGGCGCTGCTGCCGCTCCAGCTCGACGGCCTCGACCAATGGGTCGAGGATTTGCGCATCGTCCGCATCCCCGACGCTGGCCATTTCGCGCCGTGGGAAGCGCCGGACTACGTCGCAGCCGCGCTCGCGCCCTTCCTTGCAGAGGTTGCAGGGGCTAGTGCCCGCGCGGCATGACCCAGGCTCGATCCCGTTCGCGTTCCGCCGCCCGCCTCGCTGCGGTCCAGGCGCTCTACCAGCAAGAGATGGAGGGCACGCCGACCGCGCGCCTGCTCAAGGAATTTCACGACCACCGCCTCGGCGCGACCATCGAGGATGCACAATATCACACGGCCGAACGCGATTTCTTCGACGATATCGTGACCGGTACACACGCGCGCCGGGCCGAGATCGACGGACTGATCAGCCAGCGCCTCGCCGAGGGCTGGACGCTCGAGCGGCTCGACCGCCCGATGCGCGCGCTGCTCCGCGCAGGCGCCTATGAGTTGATCGCGCGGCCCGACGTTCCGGTGGCGTCGGTGATCACCGAATATGTCGACGTCGCCCACGCCTTTTTCGACAAGCGCGAAAGCGGATTCGTGAACGGGCTGCTCGACGCCATTGCCAAAGAGGCCCGGCAGACGAGCGCTGAGTGATGCGCGAATCCGAGGTCATTGAGCGGCTGCGGCGCATAGCGACGCACGAGGCCGCGCGCGGCCTGCTCGACGACGCGGCCCTGTTCCACGGCCTGGTCATCACCCACGACAGCATTGCTGAGGGCGTGCATTTCCTGCCCTTCGATCCGCCGGCAAGCGTTGGATGGAAACTGGTTACGGTCAACCTCTCCGACCTGGCCGCCAAGGGCGCGGCGCCGGCGGTGGCCCTGCTGTCTCTGACTATCGACGGCGACAGCGATTGGGAGGACGAGTTCATCACCGGGGTCGAAGCCGCGTGCGAGAGCTACACGCTGCCGCTGATCGGCGGCGATACGATTGCGCTTCCGGATGGTGCACCGCGCGTGCTCGGGCTGACCGCGATCGGGCACGCCGGCCGGCGCGTACCCGACCGCTCGGGGGGCGAACCGGGCGACCGGCTGTGGCTCGTCGGCACCATCGGCGAATCGGCCGCGGGGCTCGAGCAGCTGCTGGCCGATCCGAAAGCGACCGGGCCACTGGTCGATGTCTACCGCCGCCCGGTGCCACTGCTCGCGGCGGGCCAGGCGCTCGCGCCGAATGCAAAAGCGATGATGGACGTCTCCGACGGGTTGTTACTCGACGCGCTGCGGCTGGCGCAGGCCAGTAGTTGCGCGGTCGAGATCGACATCGCTGCCATCGCTTTGTCGGATGCTTTCATTCTCGCTCGCGGCGCCGATCTCGGCGCGCGCTTGTTCGCCGCTACTGGCGGAGACGACTACGCGCTGCTCGCCGCGCTTCCGGTCGGCGTCGATCCATCAACACTTTCTTTACCGTCCGGGACGAGGATGGCCGCCGTTGGCGTGCTGACCGCCGGCCCGCCGGAAATCCGGTTGTCGCATAACGGTCGGGCGATCGCGTTGCCGGAAAGGCTGGGTCATGAACATCACGGCAGTGACGCTTCGCCAGTGGCTGATCGCCCTTAGCGGCCTGGCGTCCGGCGCCGCGATGGCCCTGCTCGTCCATTAAACCCCGATAGTTGCAAGCTTGGGCAGCGCCTCATAAAGGCGTGTCTTCGCCGGACGTGCACCCGCACGCCGGCCTTTCTGTTTGCCGTCAACGGGGAAACCAGATGAACTTGCTTTTGATCGCCATAATCTGTGGCTTGATCGCCGTACTCTACGGAATTTTCACGACCATGCAGGTGTTGAAGGCGCCCGCCGGCAACGAGCGGATGCAAGACATCGCCAGCGCCGTCCAGGAAGGCGCGCGCGCCTACCTCGCCCGCCAATACCGGACCATCGCCGTTGTCGGCGTGGTCGTTGTCGCTTTGGTGTTCTATTTCCTCGGGCCGGTTTCGGCGATCGGCTTCCTGATCGGCGCGCTGCTCTCCGGCGTGACCGGCTTCGTCGGCATGAACGTGTCGGTGAAGGCCAATGTCCGCACCGCCGAAGCGGCGCGGACGTCGCTGCAAGGCGGCCTGACCATGGCGTTTCGCTCAGGCGCGATTACCGGCATGCTCGTCGCCGGCCTCGGCCTGCTCGCGATCTCGGTGTTCTTTTATTATCTGACTGCGCTTGCCGGGCACGCGCCCAATGACCGCATCGTCATCGACGCGCTCGTCGCGCTCGCCTTCGGCGCCTCACTGATTTCGATCTTCGCCCGTCTCGGCGGCGGGATCTTCACCAAGGCCGCCGACGTCGGAGCCGATCTCGTTGGCAAGGTCGAGGCCGGAATTCCCGAGGACGATCCGCGCAACCCCGCCACCATCGCCGACAACGTCGGCGACAATGTCGGCGACTGCGCCGGTATGGCCGCCGATCTGTTCGAGACCTATGTCGTGACGCTCGGCGTCACCATGGTGTCGATTGCGCTGACGGTTACCGGCGGCGATGCCGACATGCTGATGAAGCTGATGAGCCTGCCGCTGATTCTTGGCGGCGTGTGCATCGTCACCTCGGTCATCGGCACCTACATGGTACGGCTCGGCAAGGGCTCGATCATGGGCGCGCTCTACAAGGGCTTCTGGACCTCGGCCGTGCTCGGCGCGATCATTGCCTATCCGGCCACCCAGTACGTGCTCGGTGACATGAGCAGCGTCGTCGCGACCATCCCGGGTGTCGGCGGTGCCGTAATCGCACTGACCGGCATGAAGCTGTTCTACTGCATGCTGATCGGCCTCGGCCTCACCGGCCTTTTGGTGTGGATCACGGAATATTACACCGGCACTAACTACCGCCCGGTCCAGAGCATCGCCAAGGCGTCGCAGACTGGCCACGGCACCAACGTCATCCAGGGGCTGGCGATCAGCCTTGAATCGACCGCGCTGCCAACGCTGGTGATCGTGATTGCGGTTATCGCCGCCTACCAGCTCGCGGGCGTGATCGGCGTCGCCTTTGGTGCGACCGCGATGCTTGCCATGGCTGGCATGGTCGTCGCGCTCGACGCGTACGGTCCGGTCACCGACAACGCCGGCGGCATCGCCGAAATGGCCGGGCTCGAGGAAGACGTGCGCACGCGCACCGACGCCCTCGACGCGGTCGGCAATACCACTAAGGCGGTGACCAAGGGCTATGCGATCGGTTCTGCCGCGCTCGCCGCGCTGGTGCTGTTCGGCGCCTACACGACCGACTTGAAGGAATTCTTCCCCAACGTGGCGGTCGATTTCTCGCTGTCCAACCCGTACGTCATCGTCGGCCTGCTGCTCGGCGCGTTGCTGCCCTACAGCTTTGGCGCCTTCGGCATGACCGCGGTCGGCCGCGCCGCCGGCGCGGTGGTCGAGGATGTTCGCGCCCAGTTCCGCGAGAACCCTGGGATCATGGAAGGCACGACGCGACCGAATTACGGCCGCACCGTCGACCTCGTCACCAAGGCAGCGATCCGCGAGATGATCCTCCCGTCGCTGCTCCCGGTCCTGGCGCCGATCGCGGTTTATTATCTGATCACGCTGGTGGCCGGTCAGGCGTCGGGTTTCGCGGCGCTGGGCGCCCTGCTCCTCGGCGTGATCGTCTCCGGCCTGTTCGTCGCCATCTCGATGACCTCGGGCGGCGGCGCGTGGGACAATGCCAAGAAGTACATCGAAGACGGCAATTACGGCGGCAAGGGTTCGGAAGCCCATAAGGCCGCGGTGACCGGCGACACGGTCGGCGATCCCTACAAGGATACCGCCGGTCCGGCCGTCAACCCAATGATCAAGATTACCAACATCGTCGCGCTGTTGCTGCTCGCGGCGCTGGCGGGTCACGCCGCCGGCTGATCCCGGATCGCAGGTTCAAAGGGGAAGGGCCCCGCTTCGGTCAGCCGGAGCGGGGCTTTTCTTTGCCTGCGCCGGCACCCATCTGGCGCGCATGACCCACGCCATCCAAATCCATCACCCCGGCGGGCCCGAGGTCCTCCAGTGGGAAGCGGTTGAAGTCGGTGAACCCGGCCCCGGCCAAGTCCGTCTCCGTCAGGAGGCCGCGGGGCTCAATTACATCGACGTCTATCACCGCACCGGCCTGTATCCGCAACCGCTGCCGTTCATTCCGGGCGTCGAGGGCGCCGGGATCGTCGAAGCGGTCGGCGACGGCGTCGCGGCGGTCAAGGTCGGCGATCGCGTTGCTTATGCCGGTCCGACGGGCGGCTATGCCGAGGCGCGGCTGATTGCTGCGGATAAACTGGTGAAGCTGCCGGACTCGATCACGACCGAGCAAGCAGCAGCCATGATGCTCCAGGGCCTGACAGCGCACATGCTGCTCCGCTCGGTCCACCGGGTCGAGCCGGGCGAAACGATCTTGATCCACGCTGCCGCCGGCGGCGTTGGGCTGATTGTCTGTCAATGGGCCAAGGCGCTCGGCGCGACGGTGATCGGAACCGTTGGGTCGGACGAGAAGGCCGAGCTCGCCCGCGCCCACGGCTGCGATCATCCGATCGTCTACACCCGGCAGGACTTCGTCACCGAGGTCGAACGCATCACCGGCGGCGCCAAACTTCCGGTGGTTTACGATTCGATCGGCCGCGACACCTTCATGCAATCGCTGGATTGCTTGCAGCCTCGAGGCCTGATGGTCAGTTTCGGCAATGCATCGGGTCCGGTTGAACCAATTTCGCCGCTGGTCCTCCTGCAGAAGGGTTCGCTGTTCCTGACGCGGCCGACGATGCACGCCTATACCGCGAACCGAGCCGAGCTGGAGGCCGCCGCCAGCGACCTGTTCAAGGTCGTGGCGGAGGGTTCGGTCAAGATCGAGATCAAGCAGCGTTTCGCCCTCCGCGATGCCGCCGCAGCGCATCGCGCGCTCGAAGCGCGCGAAACCACGGGCTCGACCGTTCTGACGATCTGAGCCTCCGCCTTCCCTTTTGGCCGCTCCGCCGCTAAGGCTCCGCGACTTTTCGACAGACAAGGAAGCAGGATCTTTTGGCCAAGGAAGAATTACTCGAGATGCGCGGCAAGGTGGTGGAGCTGCTGCCCAATGCGATGTTCCGCGTCGAGCTCGAGAACGGTCACGAGATTCTCGGCCATACCGCCGGCAAGATGCGCAAGAACCGCATCCGCGTGCTGACCGGCGACGAAGTGCTGGTCGAATTGACGCCCTACGATCTGACCAAGGGGCGGATCACCTATCGCTTCATGCCTGGACGCGCAGGACCGCCCGGCTACACGGGATGAAGCTGGTCCTCGCTTCGGCGAGCCCGCGCCGTCTCGATTTGCTTGCCCGCATTGACGTCGTGCCGGACGCGGTGATCGCGGCCGACGTCGACGAAAGCGTGCCCAAGGGCGAACTGCCGCGCGACCATGCGATCCGGCTGGCGCGCGAAAAGGCGCTGGCGGTCGCCGCTAAGGAACCCGATGCTTTGGTGCTCGCCGCCGACACGGTCGTCGCGGTTGGGCGGCGGATCCTGCCCAAGGTCGAGGACGAGACAACCCTGCGGGCGTGCATGAAATTGCTGTCGGGGCGCCGTCACCGGGTGCTGACTGGGGTCGCGCTGGCGGTACCGGGGCACGGCATCCGCGAGCGGCTGGTCGAGACGATGATCGCGATGAAGCGCCTCAGCGACGCCGAGATCGACCATTACGCCGCCCACGGCGAATGGCGCGGCAAGGCCGGCGGCTATGCGCTGCAGGGCTATGGCGAAGTCTATGTCCGCCACATCGCCGGAAGCTATTCGAACGTCGTCGGCCTGCCGCTGGCCGAGACGCGGATGCTGCTCAAAAGCGCGGGTTACGCCGTTGCCTGAATGGATCGCCGAACGGGGCATTGGCGAGGTGCGCTTTGCCGCGGTTGAGGACGGCGAGATTGTCGAGGCCCGGATCGCACTCGACGGCTCTCTGCCAGCCGAAAGCATCATTGCCGCGCGTCTCAAACAAGTGGCGAAACCCACCATCGCGATTGCCGGCGACGTTGAATTTCTGCTCCCCCGCGGCGCGCCGGGCGTCAACGAAGGCGCAGTCCTCAACATCGAGGTGACTCGCGAGGCAATCCCCGGCGGCGAACCGTGGAAACGGCCTTTGGCGAAAGTCACGGACGAGGCATTGCGCAACGCGCCGGCGCTCGGCGCACGGCCCGCGGCTCGAGACGAGCTTGGGGCAGCGGGATGGGACGACCTCGTCGAGCAGGCGCGGAGCGGCAGGGTTCAATTCGCCGGTGGCGAGCTGCGCATTTCACCCACCCCGGCGATGACCCTGATCGATGTCGACGGCTATCTCGCGCCCGACGCGCTGGCGGCGCTGGGTGCCGCCGAAGCCGCCAAGGCGATCCGCCGGCTCGACATCGGCGGCTCGATCGGGATCGATCTGCCGACGGCCGGCAGCAAGGCCGCCCGCCAAGCAGCGGCCGCGGAGATCGACCGACATTTGCCGCAGCTGTTCGAACGGACCGCGGTCAACGGCTTCGGCTTCGTCCAGATCGTCCGGCCCCGGGCCCGCGCGTCGCTGGTCGAGCTGGCGCAGGACCGCGCCGCGTTTGAAGCCCGGGCGCTGCTACGGCGCGCGGCGTTCGAGACAGCGGGCGCGAAACGCCTCGTCGCACACCCGGCCGTAATTGCTGTCCTGCAAGCCCGAGCGGGCTGGCTCGAAGCCCTCGCCCGTCAGGTCGGAGGCGCCATCGGCTTGCGGGCCGAAGCGGCGCTTCCCATTTCGGGTGGATATGCAGAACATGCCTAAATCCAAGCGCTGCCCGGTGTGCGGCAAGGCCGAAAACCCCGAACACGCGCCTTTCTGTAGCCCCGGCTGCAAGGACCGCGACCTGCTGAAATGGCTTGGCGACGGCTATCGCATTCCCGGGCCGCCGGTCGAGGAGCACGATCTTCCCGGCAGGGTGGACAGCGGGGATAGCGAGGGTTAGGGGACGCGTCGCTCGACCGGGCCACCCGCCCGTTCCCGAGAGCCCAGGTAGCTCAGTTGGTAGAGCACGTGACTGAAAATCACGGTGTCGGTGGTTCGATCCCGCCCCTGGGCACCATTCTTCCCTAACGCACGACCGTATTGCTCGCCCATAGCGCGCGGCCGGCGTTGTAGATGACAAGATTGCCGTCGTCCTGCATCACCACTTCGGCCCCGGGATTCCCCTGGGTGCCGGAAGCCCAAACCGGCACGTTATCCTGCGTATAGACCACCAGATTGCCGTCACCCTGCATGATCGCCGTGCAAGCGGACCCGCGGCCCTGCGTCCCTGACGCCCACAATGGCCGCGGCGGGTGGTAGACGACGAAATTGCAATCGGTCTGCATCACCGCCCGGAAAAAGCCGTTGCTCGACACGATCGCCTCTGACTGAGCCCCCGCAAGACGTCCACCTACTGGCAGGCGATCCTTCGGACCTTGCGCCTTGGCCGGTTCAGCCGCCGGCGTGGCGGTGGCCGGAGCGCCAATCTTGGCGGGACCGTCCGGCGTTTTCGAGCGCAACATAAAATACAGCGCAACGGCGATGAGCAGCGCAACGACAACGCCGATCAGGATCCACAGCCACAGCAGGGACGACTTCGGCTTCGCACCTTCGACGGGCCCTAACTTAGCAACGGTCACCGGTCCTTCGATGTGATCGTTGTCGGGGTCGTTCACCGCGACCGCGCGCAACCGGAACTGGTAATCGCCGGCCGGAACGTCGGCCGGAACCCTGACCGTCACCGACACCGTTTGCGATTCGCCCGAGGCGAAGTTTCGCTCGCGATTGCCGTCGACGCTGAACCATTCCTTCTTCGATCCGCCAGTCAGGACCACGCTCAACCGCGCGTCGCAGCTATCGGACGATGTGTTGGTGACGCTGAAGACGGCCGTCGCTGCCCCGGAGCGCGGCGCATCGATGGTCGTCGGACCGTCCGGAATCTCGAATGTGGGCATGGGCCAGCTTCCTCCAAACGGCCGCGATTCATCGCGGCGTAGAGACTAGATCCGGCTGCTCGGGCGTAACAGAAGTTAGCGGCAACGGCTATGCCCCGCCCCTTGCGTTCCGACTAGCCACCGAAGCCGCACTTCCTCAAGACCACTCCGAACGGCTGCATCCCGGCGTTCGTCGACCGCGGCGCGTGGCGGATGATCAGCGCCAGCCGCTCGCCTGAACGGCTTTTTCCTGATCCGCGTTCAGGGGCTCGCCGACGATGGTCGAGTCGATCAGCGCGGCCAGGTTCGGATCGGCGCCGGCAGCCATGCGATAAGCTGCGGCCTGGCCCTCGGGAGCGGCGAACAGTCCACGGACTTGCCACCGCTCACCACTGCGACATGCCAGCCCGCTGGCCGCGGTTTCGGTAAAGCTGCGGCAGATCGCGCCACGCCCATCGCGGAATGTCAGCCCGATGCGCACGTCCCCGGTCGGCGCGCTGGCCAGATCGGTGTCGAGCGCATCGTCAAGAGCCGCGGCGGCATAGACCTTGCCGTCTTGTAGCTCGACCGGGGCATCGGTCCCCCGTGGCACCATCGTCCCGGCAAAAATGCCCACCGCCAGGGTCGCGGCCAACGCCGCCCAGCGTGGTAGCGACACCGCCGCTCGACCGTCGCGTGACCGCCTGACCGCGGCGAAGTCGACAATTTCCGGCGCACGCACGGCTTCTGACAATCGCTCCGGCACAGGCGTGGCGAGCAGGCCGTCAAACGCATGTTTGAGACGCGCCTCCGTCGCACGATGCTCAGCAACGTGCTGGGACAGCACAGGGTCGGCGGCAACTTCGGCCGCGACCCGGGCCGCCTGTTGTGCATCAAGCTCGCCGTCCAGCCAGGCGAAAAGGGTCTCGTCTGTCACCATTCTACATTCCCACCAATTCAAGCAGCGCGGTACGACCGCGAACCAACCGGCTGGACACTGTCCCGATCGGAAGGTCGAGCATTTCGGCTGTCTCGCGATAGCCGAAGCCCTCGATCAGGATGAGCGCGACGACCTCGCGTTGCTCGTCGGGCAAGCGCTCCATCGCAGCCATCACCCGCTGCAGCTCGAGCGATGCCTCGATGGCACCGCGCGGATCCTCTCCAAGCTGTTCCAACTCCTCGGCGGGAGCCTCGAACTTTTCCTTGCGCGAACGCGAGCGGACGGTGTCGATCCATAGGTTGCGCATGATCCGGAACAGCCAACTGTCGAGCCTCGTCCCGGCTTGCCATTGTGCCTTCGAGCGCAGCGCCCGTTCGATCGTGGCTTGCGTCAAATCGTCCGCGTCGCTGCCGTTTCGGCTCAGCGTGTGAGCGAAGCGCCGCAAACGTG
>Ga0207658_10003185_pt1 | contig 11693 bp, 10 predicted proteins | sample KBSS33metaG_FD_184322 | JGI IMG/M metagenome (GOLD analysis project Ga0207658, IMG submission 184322) | Switchgrass rhizosphere microbial communities from Kellogg Biological Station, Michigan, USA - KBS S3-3 metaG (SPAdes) (version 2) | ecosystem: Host-associated > Plants > Roots > Rhizosphere...
GATCGACCTCGGCCCGCTGGGCATCAATGTCAACGGCATCGGCCCGGGCTACTTCAAGACCGAGTTGACCGAGAAGCTGGTCGCCGACGCGAACTTCAGCCAGTGGCTGATCAACCGCACGCCGAGGCGGCGCTGGGGCGACGTCGAAGACCTGGCCGGCGCGGCGGTGTTCCTCGCGAGCGACGCGTCGCGCTTCGTGAACGGCCACATCCTGTACGTCGACGGCGGCGTGACCGCGACGCTCTGACCACCACACGAGAATTCGATGACCACCTTCACGCAAGTCACGCTGTTCACCGGCACCGACGGCCGCGCGCGTTTTCGCGAACAGCCGCTGGCGCTGCCCGAGGGCACGCCGAGCACGATGCTGTCGGCGCTGATGCCCAGCGGCGGCCTGCAGCTGCGCCACAGCCCGGTCGGCTTTCGCAGCAGCTTCCACGTCACGACCACACCGCAGTGGGTGTTCATCCTGAAAGGCACGATGGAGATCAACCTGCAGGACGGCAGCGCGCGCGTGTTCGGCCCCGGCGAGCACTTCTACTCGGCCGACACGCTGCCGCCGGGCGCCACGTTCGACCCCACGCTGCACGGCCACTGGAGCCGCCAGCTCGGCGACGAGCCGCTGGTCACCGTGTTCGTCCGGGCGTGATGTCTGCCCCCGCGTCGCTCCGCGCCTGCCCCCCGAGGGGGCGCCCTGCCTGCTTGGGGCGGCCCGGCGCTGGCCGGGGTCCGCGATGATCAAGAACGTCCACGGCGGCACCGTCGACCTGCTCGGCGAGGCCATCGTCACCGGCCGCTACCCGGTGGGCAGCTCGCTGCCGCCCGAGCCGGCGCTGTGCGACGAGCTCGGCGTCAGCCGCACGGTGATCCGCGAGGCGGTGAAGTCGCTGATCGCGAAGGGCCTGCTCGTCACCGGGCCGAAGCTCGGCACGCGCGTGCTGGCCGAGGAGCAATGGAACTGGTTCGACCCCGACGTCGTCGCGTGGCAGTCGAAGGCCGGGCTGTCGCGCGAGTTCCTGCGCGACCTGCAGGAACTGCGCCGCCTCGTCGAGCCCGCCGCGGTGCGCCTGGCCGCCGAGCGCGCGACCGCCGCCGACATCGCCGAGATCGAGGCGGCCTACGTCGGCATGAAGCTGTCGATCGAAGAGGGTGGCGACTACGTCAGCAGCGACCTGCGCTTCCACCAGGGCCTGCTGCGGGCGGCCCACAACCGCATGGTCGCGCAGATGAGCAAGGCGCTGGGTGCGCTGCTGCGCACCAGCTTCGAGATCTCGACCTCGCGTCCCGACGGCCCGGCGCAGTCGCTGCCGCTGCACCGCGCGGTGCTCGACGCGGTGATCGCGCGCTCGCCGCAGAAGGCGGAGCGCGCGATCATCGTGCTGATCGACGGCGCGAACGAGGACATCGAAGAGGTGCTCGCGAGCTCGCGTCGCAAGTTGCCGTCGCTGGGCATGCCGGCGCCGCGGCTGAAGGGGCGCGTGAAGCTGCCGCTGCGCTGAGCGGCGCGTTGCGGGTCTGTCCGCGCCAGTTAGATGTTGGTGCTCGGCGGGATGCGGCTCGGCAGCAGATACTCGTAGGGCCGCGTGCGCGCCGCGTTGCGCTGCCCGATGGTGCTCTCGATCGCGGCCAGCGCACTGCGAAAGCGCTCCAGCGGCCCGCCCGGGCTCACGATCGCCGGGTCGAGCAACACCGGCGGATGCGGAAAGATGTTGTCGCGGTACTCGCCGAGCTTGCGGTAGTACACGCCGCCGAGGATGTGGAACAGCAAGATCTGCTCCTGCGCCGCCAGCGTGGAAGGCAGCATCTGCGACCAGGTCGCCAGCGTCTGGCCCGCGCTCGCGGTGGGCGCCGGCGCACCGGCCGTGCCGGCGCTGAACGGCGCGTAGGTCATGATCGATGACTGCGGGAAATTCACCGCCGCATGCTGCGCACTGGCGTTGAAGACGATCGCCGTCAGCACCGTGACGAGCTGGCTGCGCGTCGTGATGGCCCGAAAGCCCTTGATCTTGCCGCTCGTGGCCAGTTCGCTGGCCCAGGCCTTGAGTTCGTAGTCGCCGGTCACGTCGGCGTCACTCGTGTAGTACACGCCGACGTACTCGCCGACCCATTGACTGATCGCGTTCCAGATCAGCAGCGCATCGTCGCGGTAGGGGTAGTCGGGCAGCTGGTCGGGGTTGTCCACACCGCGCGCGCGCAGATCGTTGGGCAGCATGTTGTCGTAGAAGTCATAGGCCAGACGGTCGCGGCCGCATTCGCGCTGCAGCGTCTCGATCGGCGCGGTCAGGATCACGTCGCCGGTCGTGAGCGGCGCCATGATCAGCAGGGTCGCGAACTCGTTGATGAACATCGTGCCTTCGAGATGCGGCGCGAGCAGCCGGCTCAGCGGATGCGCGACGGCGAGCTGGCGCTGCGTCGCCATCGCGAAGGCCTCGAGCATCAGGTGGGTGCGACCCAGGTGCACGAACATCTCGTGGTAGTTGAAGTCGGCCACCTGCACCGTGGTCTTGGCCGATTGCCAGGCCCAGTAGGCCTCGGCGTTGCTCGCGTCGTCGACGCGCACGAAGATCGGGTTCAGCGCCGGGTCCTGCCCGCACTGGATCGCCACCGGCACCAGCGAGCGGCCGCTCTTGGGGCGGGCGAACAGCGCGATCGGCGCGCCGCAGTAGCCCGCGCCGGTGAGCGGCTTGTTCACCGCGCCCGCTAGCGCCATGTCGCCCAGGCCCAGGTAGTCGAGCAGGTAGAGCCGGCCGCTGCCGGCCGCCTCGAGCAGACTGTCGTTGCTGCCCATCGCCCGGCGGTACTGCGCATCGGTCAGCGGGAACTTCGCCGGCAGCGCGAGCGCCTGCCTGATCAGCATTGGATTCGGGCCGCCGACGCGCATGTAGGCGAAGGCATCGTTGTCGCGCAGCAGCTGCGAGATCGCGGGCTTCGGGATGGTCACGAACAGCGCGTCGTATTGCGCCATCGTCTTGGTCGCGTTGCGCTGCACGCCCTGCGCCAGCAGGGTGGCATGGATCTGCCGCACTTGCGTGGCGATGTCGCCCACGTTGCTCGTGAGGCTGCCGAGCAGGCTCTGCAAGGCAGTCGTCAAGCTTGCCAGGCCAGCGCTGCTGGCGACCAGGCTGTCGAAGCTGGCCTGTGCGGCCGCGAGCCGGCTGCGCAGGTTGTCCAGCGACAGCAGGCTGCCCGACGCGACCGAGCTGGTGGCGAACGAGGCGGCGAAATTGGTGACCGCCTCGACCGCGAGCGTCGTGGCCTTGAGCTGGTGCTCGAGCGCCGGCAGCTCGCCCGGCGGCACCACCGCGCCCATCGGTACGCCGGCGAGGTTGACGTGCCACTCGGTCCAGAGGTACGTCGCCTGCTGCGACAGCAACTGGAGCCGGCGCGCCGTGGCGCTGATGAGGTCGGTCTTCTGCGGCAGGCTCGGCTTCGGCACCGGCACGGCGGCCGAGGCGGTCGACGGTTTGGCCGACAACAGGCCCAGGCCACCGGCCGACGCCGACCATTTGAGAATGTCTCTGCGCTTCATTGTTTTTCCTGATCACGAGTCTCGAGGAGGCCCCGGCGCGCGCCTCACTGAGTGCGATCGGCCGGCGTGCCCGAGAGCCTAACGAGGAAGCGTAGAACGCACGACCTAATCCCGTGCAACGGAACGTTTCCGAATGCCTCCAGAAGGTCGTTTGCACCCGTCCCGGAACGGCGGTGCGTCGAAGGGCCGGCTCACTCCTTCACCGATCCGGTCATGCCCGAAACGTAGTACTCGACGAAGAACGAGTACACGAATGCCACCGGCAGCGAGCCGAACAGCGCGCCCGCCATCAGCGGGCCCCACTGGTAGACGTCGCCCTGCACGAGCTCGGTGACGACGCCCACCGGCAGGGTCTTGACCTCCGACGACGAGACGAAGGTCAGCGCGTAGATGAACTCGTTCCACGACAACGTGAACGCGAAGATGCCGGCCGAGATCAGCCCCGGCACCGCGAGCGGCAGCACGATCTTCACCAGGATCTGCCAGCGGCTCGCGCCGTCGATCAGCGCGCACTCCTCGAGCTCGACCGGGATCGAGCGGAAGTAGCCCATCAGCAGCCAGGTGCAGAACGGAATCAGGAAGGTCGGGTAGGTCAGGATCAGCGCCCATCGCGTGTCGAACAGGCCGAGCTTGAACACCACGTTGGCCAGCGGAATGAACAGGATCGACGGTGGCACCAGGTAGGCCAGGAAGATCGCCAGCCCGACGTGCTTGGCGCCGCTGAAGCGCAGCCGCTCGATCGCATAGGCCGCGAGCACCGAGGCCGCGAGCGAGAAGGCGGTGGCGATCACCGAGATCAGCACGGTGTTCCACAGCCAGGCCGGGAACGCGGTCTCGAACAGCAGCTTGTGGAAGTGCGTCAGCGTCGGCGCGATGACCCAGAACGGATTGCCGCTGCGCGACAGCAGTTCGGCATCCGGCTTCACCGAGGTGATCGCCATCCAGTAGAACGGGAACAGCAGCACGATCAGGAACACGACCAGCGGCAGGTAGACCGTGACGGCGCGCCGCGGCACGGATTCGAGAAAGCTCATGCCGGTCGAGTCGGCGCCCTTGTCGGATTGGCTCATTTGTCCGCCCCGCCCTGCTGCCACGCGCGCCGCTGCAGCCCGAAGAAGCTGAACATGATGCAGGCCAGCAGGAACGGCACCATCGCGATCGCGATCGCCGCGCCCTCGCCGAGCGCGCCGCCGTTGATCGCACGCTGGAATGCGAGCGTGGCCATCAGGTGCGTCGCGTTCAGCGGGCCGCCGCGCGTGATCACGTAGATCAGCTGGAAGTCGGTGAAGGTGAACAGCACCGAGAACGTCATCACCACCGCGATGATCGGCGTCAGCAGCGGCAAGGTGACGTGGCGGAACTGCTGCCAGCGGCTCGCGCCGTCGATCGCCGAGGCCTCGTAGTACGACGGCGAAATCGTCTGCAGACCCGCGAGCAGTGTGATCGCGACGAAGGGCACGCCACGCCAGACGTTCGCGGCGATGACTGCGAAGCGCGCGTTCCAGGGGGATCCGAGGAAGTCGATGTAGTGGTCGATCAGCCCCATCTTCACCAGCGCCCAGCTGATGATCGAGAACTGCGAGTCGTAGATCCACCAGAACGCGATCGCCGAGAGGGCCGTCGGCACGATGTAGGGCAGCAGGATCACCGCGCGAAAGAAGGTCTTGAAGCGGATGTTGCGGTTCAGCAGCAGCGCCAGCCACAGGCCGAGGCCGAACTTCAGGATGCTGGCGATCGTCGTGTAGAAGAGCGTGTTGAACAGCGCGAGCCGCGTGACGCTGTCGCCCCAGAGGAACTCGTAGTTCTCCAGACCGATCCACTCGCCGCTGCGGCCGACCTTGGCGTCGGTGAAGCCCAGCCACACGCCCAGGCCCAGCGGGTAAGTCAGGAACAGCAGCAGCAGCACCGCCGCGGGCAGCATGAACAGCAGCCCGAGGCCGTTGCGGCTGTTCTGGAGTCGATCAAGCATCAACGGCAATCATCTGATAGGCGCGCGCCGGCGGCGCCGCGCCGCCGAGTTGAGCCGCACGCCGCCCGCGGAGCGGTCGGCGTGCGGCTCGAACTCGGCGAGATATTGCGGCACCGCAGGTGTCCGCAATATCAGACCTTGTAATACCGCTCGGCACGCTTCTGCGCCCGCTCGACCGCTTCCTTCGGCGTCTTCGCGCCGCTGATCGCCTCGGCCACCATGTTGACGATGATGAAGTCGGCGGCGGCGCCGGCCGACGCGTAGCCCAGCTTGCCGGCATAGCCCGCCGGGCGCAGGTTCTTCACGGCATCGCGGTACGGCGTGTTCTTCGGGTCGGCGGTCCAGATCGGGCTCTTCGCATAGGCCGCCAGCGGCGGCGCCACATAGCCCTGCGCGCCGGTCAGCCACGGGTCGAACTGCTCCTGCTCCATCATGAACTGCAGGAACGCCTTCGCGGCCTGCGGGACCTTGGTGTACTTCATGATCATCTGGTTGAAGTACAGATGCGATTCGGTCGGCACGCCCACCGGCCCGATCGGGAACGACGCGTGCTGGATGTCGGCGGCCATCTCCTTGAGCTTCGGGTCGGCGTTGTTCTTGGCCGCGACGTAGATCGAGATGCCGTTGTTCGTCACCGAGATCTGGCCGTCCAGGAAGGCCTTGTTGTTGTTCGGGTCCAGCCACGACAGCGTGCCCGGAATGAACGTGGCGTACAGCTCCTTGCCGTACTCGAGCGCCTTGAGCGTCTCGGCGCTGTCGATCACGACCTTGTTGCTGGCGTCGACGAGCTTGCCACCAAAGGCCCAGACCAGCCAGTTGCACCACAGGCCGTCGCCGGTCGCGTTGCCCAGTGCCATGCCGCCGGGCATGCCCTTGTCCTTGACGCCCTTGAACATCTTCAGGAAGCCGTCGGTGTCCTTCGGGAAGCTGTCGAATCCGGCCGACTTCAGCACGCTCTCGCGGTACACCATCATCGAACCAGCGGCGCCCAGCGGCAGCGCGATCCAGTGCTTGCCGTCGGGGCGGTTGAAGTCTTCGCCGGCCTTGTACCAGCCGCCATACTTCTTGCCCAGGTACTCGGCCAGATCGGTCACGTCGAGCAGCTTGTCAGGGTACAAGTTCGCATCGTCGTTGGTCGACAGGATGATGTCGGGGCCGGCGCCGGTGTTCGCCGCGACCGCAGCCTTCGGCCGCACGTCTTCCCAGCCTTCGTTGTCGACGCGCACCTCGATGCCGGTCTTGTCGGTGAACTTCTTGACGTTGATCATGTACGCGTCGATGTCGCCCTGCACGAAGCGGCTCCAGCGCAGCACGCGCAGCTTCGCGCCCTTCTCGGGCTTGAGCGCCAGCGTCTGCGCGTGCACGGCGGGCGCGAACACCGCGGCGCTGGTGCCCAGCGTGGCCGCGGCCGCGACATCGAGGAACTGGCGACGATTGAACTCGGTCATGGTGTGAGTCTCCTTCTGGGATCGGTCGGTGGTGACGAAGCTGGCGCGCGTGCGGCAACGCTCAGGCGGCCAGGCGCTTGCCGCTGCCCGCGTCGAACAGGTGCGCGCGTTGCAGATCGGGCACGAGGTGGATCGTGCTGCCGGGGGCGAAATCGTGGCGCTCGCGGAACACCGCCGACAGCTCGACGCCTTCGTGCCGGCAGGCGACGAACGTGTCCATGCCGGTGGGCTCCATCACGACCACCTGGGCCGGGATGCCGCCGGCGTCGGCCAGCGTCAGGTGCTCGGGGCGCGTGCCCAGGATGACGGGTTGGCCATCGACACCGCCGGCGCGCGCCGGCGCGTCCAGCTGAGTGCCGTCGTTCAGCTCGATGTGCGCGGTGCTTGCGTTGCGGCGCAGCGTGCCGGGCAGGAAGTTCATCGCCGGCGAGCCGATGAAGCCGGCGACGAACTGATTCGCCGGGTGGTCGTACAGGTCGAGCGGGCTGCCGGTCTGCTCGATCCAGCCCTCGCGCATCACGACGATCTTGTCGCCCATCGTCATCGCCTCGATCTGGTCGTGCGTGACGTAGATCGAGGTGGTCTTCAGACGCTGGTGCAGCTCCTTGATTTCGGCACGCATCGCCACGCGCAACTTCGCGTCGAGGTTGGACAAGGGCTCGTCGAACAGGAACACCTGCGGATCGCGCACGATCGCACGGCCCATCGCGACGCGCTGGCGCTGGCCGCCGGACAGCTGGCGCGGGTAGCGATCGAGCAGCGCGCCGAGCGCGAGGATCTCGGCGGCGCGCCCGACCTTGGCGTCGATCGTGGCCTTGTCCTGCTTGGCCAGCGCGAGCGAGAACGCCATGTTCTCGCGCACCGTCATGTGCGGGTACAGCGCGTAGTTCTGGAACACCATCGCGATGTCGCGTTCCTTCGGCGGCAGGTCGTTGACGCGCTTGTCGCCGATGCGGATCTCGCCGGCATTGATCTCCTCGAGGCCCGCGATCATGCGCAGCAAGGTCGACTTGCCGCAGCCCGACGGTCCGACCAGCACCGTGAACGAGCCGTCGCGAATGTCGATGTCGACGCCGTGCAGGATCGGAACGTCGCCGAAGTTCTTCTTGACTGCCTGGATCGTGACGCTGGCCATGCACGCTTCCTGAAGGACCTGCGGGCAGGATCGCCCGACGCTCGGTTGCAATGCCGCGCCCGCGGCAGCATCACAACGCCGCGGCAGTATCGGCATTGCGCGGCGGCGCCGCCATCAGGGCAAACCGTTAGATGCACCGCGGGCCCGATATTTGTATGATGACCCGATCACCATGCTGCATTCCACCTCCGCAGCGCGGGCAGCCGTGCCCGCCGCATCGCCCCGCCTCGTGCCGCAGCGCCTGTCCGACCGGCTGGCGGTGCTGCTGGGCGACCAGATCGGCTCGGGCGCGCTGCGCCCGGGCGACCGGCTGCCCACCGAGCAACAGCTCGCCGCCGCGCACGGCGTGTCGCGCACCGTGGTGCGCGAGGCGGTGCACCAGTTGCAGACGCGCCAGCTCGTCGTGTCGCGGCAGGGCTCGGGCGTGTTCGTGACGCCGACACCGCAGAACCGGCCGCTCGAATTCGACCCGAGCGTGCTCGGCTCGGTGCAGGCGGTGGTGCACGTGGTCGAGCTGCGCCGCGTGGTCGAGGCCGAGATGGCGGCGTTCGCGGCCGAACGAGCGACGCGCGCGCAGGTCGCAACGCTGCGCCGCGCGCTGAAGGCGATCGACACCGCCGCCGCGGCGGGCCACGACGGCGTGGCCGAGGACCTGGCGTTCCACCGCGCGATCGCCGAGGCCACCGGCAACCCGCAGTTCACGCTCCTGCTCGGCTTTCTCGAGCAGTACCTGCGCGAAGGCATGCGCATCACGCGCGGCAACGAGGCCCGGCGAGCGGACTTCATGGAGGCGGTGCGGCTCGAACACCGCGCGATCGTCGAGGCGATCGCGGCACGCGACCCGGCCGCGGCGCGCAAGCGCGCGCGCGAGCACATGCTGCACAGCGAACAGCGCCTGATCGAGGGCGGCGTCATCTCGACGGCGCGCAAACGGAGCGGCAAATCATGAACGAGCCACAGGAGTCGACGCAGAAGGTGCTGGGCGTCGTCGGCCTGGGCTCGATGGGCCTGGGCGCCGCGCTCAGCGCGCTGCGCAAGGGGGTGACCACGCTCGGGCTGGACACGCGCGCCGACGCGCGCCAGCGCTTCGTTGCCGCCGGCGGCAGCGCGACCGATTCGCTCGCCGAGCTCGGCGCGCGCAGCGACGCCGTGCTCGTGCTCGTCGTCAACGCCGCGCAGACCGAAGAGGTGCTGTTCGGCCCCGACGGGCTGCTCGGCACGCTCAAGGCTGGCGCCGTCGTGATCGCCTCGGCCACGGTCGACCCGAGCCTCCCACCGGTCTGGCAGCAGCGCCTCGCCGAGCGCGGCCTGTGGCTGATCGACGCGCCGGTCTCGGGCGGCGCCGCGAAGGCCGCGGCGGGCCAGATGACGGTGATGGCCTCGGGCGCGCCGGCGGCGTTCGAGGCCGCCGGGCCGCTGCTCGACGCGATCGCCGGCAAGGTCTACCGGCTCGGCGACGTGCCGGGCATCGGCTCGACCGTGAAGATGGTGAACCAGCACCTGGCCGGCGTGCACATCGCCGCCGCGTGCGAGGCGATGGCACTGGGCATGCGCGCCGGCGCCGACCCGCGCGCGCTGTACGAGGTCATCAGCAATTCGGCCGGGTCGAGCTGGATGTTCCAGAACCGCGTGCCGCACATCCTCGAGGGCGACTACACACCGCTGTCGGCCGTCAACATCTTCATCAAGGACCTGGGCATCGTGCTCGACGCCGCGCGCAAGCTCTCGTTCCCGCTGCCGCTGGCCGCGGCGGCGCACCAGCTCTACCTGGCCACGGCCGCCGCCGGCCACGGCGCCGAAGACGATTCGGCGGTGATCAAGTTCTATGCCGAGCTGGCGGGGATCGCGCTGCCGAAGGCGGTGGGGAAGCCGTGATCCTGGGCGTGATCGCAGACGATTTCACCGGCGCCACCGACGTCGCCAGCATGCTGGTGCGCGCCGGCATGCGCACGGTGCAGGTCATCGGCGTGCCGGACGGCCCGGCGCCGGCCGCTGACGCGATCGTCGTCGCGCTGAAGACGCGCACCGTGCCGGCCACCGAGGCGGTGCGCGAATCGCTGGCGGCGCTGCACTGGCTGCAGGCGGGCGGCATGCGCCAGTGCTATTTCAAGGTCTGCTCGACCTTCGACTCGACGCCGGCCGGCAACATCGGCCCAGTCACCGACGCGCTGATGGACGCGCTCGGCGCCCCGATCACGATCGCCTGCCCGGCCTTCCCCGAGAACGGCCGCACGGTGTTCCGCGGCCACCTGTTCGTCGGCGACGAGCTGCTCAGCGACTCCGGCATGCGCGCCCATCCGCTGACGCCGATGAACGACGCGAACCTGGTGCGCGTGCTGCAGGCGCAGAGCCGACGCCGCGTCGGGCTGCTGCGCTACGACACGATCGCGCAGGGCGTCACCGCGGTGCGCGAACGCATCGCCGCGCTGCGCGTCGACGGCATCGAGGTCGCGATCGCCGATGCCACCACCAATGACGACCTGCGCACGCTCGCCGCGGCCTGCGCCGAACTGCCGCTGCTGACCGCCGGCTCGGGCCTCGCGCTCGGGCTGCCGGCGCTGTACGCCGAGCGCGGCTGGCTGACGCCGGACGCCCGCGCCGCCGCGCTGGCCGCGACCACCGGTGGTGCCGCGGTCCTGGCCGGCTCGTGCTCGCTCGCGACGAATGCGCAGGTCGCGCGCTGGCGCGCCGCCGGCCGACCCGCGTTCGCGATCGATCCGCGCGCGCTGGCGCGTGGAGAGGCGGTCGCCGCCGCGGCGCTGCACTGGGCCGAGGCGCAACTGCAGGGCGCCGCCGTGCTGGTCTATGCCACGCTGCCGGCCGGCGAACTCCAGACGGTGCAGGCCGAACTCGGCAGCGCGGCGGCCGGCGCACTGGTCGAAACCTGCCTGGCGCAGATCGCGCGCGGCCTGCTCGAGCGCGGGGTGCGCCGGCTCGTCGTCGCGGGCGGCGAGACTTCCGGCGCGGTGGTGCAGGGGCTGGGCGTCACGCGACTGCGCATCGGCGCGGCGATCTGCCCCGGTGTGCCGTGGACGCAGGCGCAGGGCACGGCGTTCGACCCGCCTTTGCCACCCTTGCACCTGGCGCTGAAGTCGGGCAACTTCGGTGGGCCCGACTTCTTCGACGAGGCGCTGCGCGCCGATCCGACCCCATGACTTCATTCACCGCCGAGCGCGACGAGATCTGCCGAGTCGGGCGTTCGCTGTTCGAGCGCGGCCTGGTGCACGCGAGCGCCGGCAACATCAGCGTGCGGCTGCCAGGTGGCGCGGGCTTCCTGATCACGCCGACCGATGCCTGCCTGGGTTTTCTGCAGCCCGACCAGCTCGCGCACACCGATGCCGACGGCCGACCACAGGCCGGCGCGCCCGCCAGCAAGACGCTGGCGCTGCATCGGCGCATCTACGCCGCCGAGCCTGACGCGCACTGCGTACTGCACACCCACAGCACGCACTGCGTCGCGCTGACCCTGGCCGGCGTCTGGCAGGCCGATGCGGTGCTGCCGCCGATCACGCCCTACTTCGTGATGAAGGTTGGCCGCGTACCGCTCGTGCCATATCACCGGCCTGGCGATCCGGCGGTGGCGGACCTGGTTGCGACGCTGATCGAGACCGC
>Ga0207658_10003198_pt1 | contig 11653 bp, 11 predicted proteins | sample KBSS33metaG_FD_184322 | JGI IMG/M metagenome (GOLD analysis project Ga0207658, IMG submission 184322) | Switchgrass rhizosphere microbial communities from Kellogg Biological Station, Michigan, USA - KBS S3-3 metaG (SPAdes) (version 2) | ecosystem: Host-associated > Plants > Roots > Rhizosphere...
CAGAGGACGCGAGGCAGGTGGTGAAGAAGGCGATGCTGCTCAAGATCGCCCGCCAGACCGCGAAGGACTACCTGCTCGTGCCCGCGCTCAGCCTGCGCCGCTGGCGTCGAACGCTGGCGGCCAACGCGACCGCCAACCTGCTGCGCAACCTATGGTCGTATGTAGTGATCTTCTGCGGGCATTTTCCCGATGGCGTGCAGACGTTCGCCCCGGAGGTCCTGCGGTCCGAGACCCGAGCGGAGTGGTATCTGCGTCAGATGCTGGGGGCCGCGGACTTCAAAGCCGGGCGGGTGCTGGCATTTTCGAGTGGAAACCTGTGTTACCAGATCGAACATCATCTGTTTCCGGATCTGCCGAGCAATCGATTGGCGCAGATCAGTGTTCGGGTGCGTCAGTTATGCGACAAGTACGACCTGCCCTACACCACTGGCTCGCTAACTCGGCAGTACCTGCAGACTGTGCGAACCATCTGCCGGCTGGCGTTCCCGGATGGCGCAACGGCTGTCAGTCACGGATGACCGCCGGTGACTGGCGATGCGTCAAACATCGAAGGCCCGCTGGATTTTGGCCCGCATCTGTCCGGCGTCGGCGGAGGCCTGGTGCGCCTGTCCGTCGTCGAACGGTCCGCTGTCGCCGACGCTGAAGCCGAAGTAGCTCTTGGTGGCATGTGAGGCGCGTTTTGCTTTGCGGGCCATGGTTTTTGCGAAGCTCATGTTCGATCTCTCTGTTGTCAATTCAGGTACAGCACGCTGGTGCGCGCTGGGTGTCAGGTCCGGTTGCCAACCGCAGTCGATTTGCGTTGTCGCCGGCGGTTACTCGGTGGCAGCGAGCTCAGTTGCGTTGGCGGAACACGTTGTATGCCTTCGGTTTTGGCATTCGGCCGCCCAGACGGGCATGTCGGCAAGTTGTCGGCCATGGTGATCCGAAGGCATCGAGGGTCGCCGATATGTTGGGCTCGAACAACTGGGGTTCTGTCCACCTGTCACACTACACCCGTTTTGCCTCCTTGAACTGCAACGACGGGTCAATAGGGCCGCTGGTCGCCCCGCTCGGAGGGGCTCGGGGGTGTAGCGTAGAAGAGGTTGGGGACCCAGTCAGCCCAGGCGTAGTCAGCCTTTTGCCGCTTGCATTCCTCCGAGCAGCCGCTCGCGCCGGACACACCTCGGTGACAACCACGCGACGGGATCACCATGAAATCTCAATCCATTCTTCAATTTTCAGAAACTTCGGTGCTCAGTCACCAATCTTCCGGCCTGCCGACCTTCGGGATTCTCAGCACCTATCCACCGACACGATGCGGACTGGCGACCTTCAGCGCCGCATTGAGCCACGGGTTGGCCGCCAACGGCGCTGATGTCAGTGTTGTTCGGGTCGCAGACGGGTCATCGAGCAGTCACGCTCGTGTCATCGGTGAACTGACCAACGGATCGGCGGCGTCGGCGTCAGCGACGGCGGATTTGCTCAGCCAGAGCGATGTTGCGGTGATCCAGCACGAGTACGGCATCTACGGCGGCCCCGACGGCGATGAAGTCGTTGCCATCATCGGTGCGCTGCAGGTCCCGTCGATCGTTGTGGCGCATACGATCCCGAAACATCCGACGAGACACCAACGTTCGGTGCTCGAGGCGATTGTGGCGCTCGCCGACCAGGTAGTGGTGCTGTCCGATGCCGCGAGCGAGCAATTGCGTTACGGGTTCGACGTAGACCGGCGGAAGATCAGCACGATTCCGCATGGCGCGACCGTCCCGGTTCATGGCCACACCAAGCGCGGTGGCCGGCCGACGTTGCTGACCTGGGGTCTACTCGGACCAGGCAAAGGGGTCGAGCGCGTCATCGATGCGATGGGCGAGTTGCATCATGTCAACGGCCGGCCCCGTTACCTGATCGCCGGCGAGACGCATCCAAAGGTGTTCGCCGCCGACGGCGAGGCCTACCGGAACGCCTGTATCGAGCAGGCGCGGCGCACCGGGGTGACCGACGCGGTGCACTTCGATGCCGGCTACCGCGACGTGCCGTCGTTGATCGCGTTGATGTTGTCCGCGGCTGTGGTGGTGCTGCCGTACGACTCGACCGATCAGACCACCTCCGGCGTCTTGGTCGACACCATCGCCAGTGGTCGGCCGGTTGTCGCGACGGCGTTCCCGCATGCGGTCGAGCTGCTGTCGACCGGCGCCGGCATCGTGGTGCCCCACGATGACCCCGACGCGCTACACACGGCGCTGCGCGCGGTACTGACCCAGCCGCGGTTGGCCGGAGCGATGTCGGCTGAGGCCCGCCGGATCGCCCCGACGATGTCCTGGCCGATCATTGCCAGGTCGTATCAAGCTCTGGCACAACGGATTCTGAGCAAGCGACCGGAGCGGACGTGGCTGCAGTAATGCCGTCCCCGAAGTTCGACCATCTGATCGAGTTGACTGATCTGCATGGCACCTTCGAGCATGCGTGTGGCGCCGAGCCGCGGATCGAGCACGGTTACTGCACGGACGACATGGCCAGGGTTCTGGTCGTTGCCAGTCGCGAACCTGACGCCGGAGACGCCGTCCATGCACTGGCCAGGTTGGCGGTGAAGTTCCTCAACGAGGCGCAGTCGTTCGCCGGCGGTTGCCGTAACCGGATGGACAGCCACGGTCGGTGGACCGACGACTTCGCGTTGGAGGACTGCTGGGGACGCTGCCTGTGGGGCTTGGGTACGGCCGCCGCGCACAGCGATGTCGGTCTGGTCCGCAGTCTGTCGGTGGTCCAGTTCGACCGTGCCGCACATGGCCGGTCGGTATGGCCGCGCGCGATGGCGTTCGCGGCGCTGGGCGCCGCCGAGTTACTCAGCATCGACCCTGACCATGCCGCGGCGCGTCAGCTCATCGACGACTACGCCGCGGGTGTGGCAGAGCCGAACGGCGACCGCGATTGGCCTTGGCCTGAGGCGCGGCTGACTTACGCCAATGCGTTGCTGCCGGAGGCGATGATCGCTGCCGGCGTCGCCCGTGACGATTCGGCGCTGTGCCAGCACGGCCTGGACCTGCTGGAATGGCTGATCGATTGCGAGACCGTCGACGGGCACCTTTCGGTGAGCCCGGCCGGGGGCTGGGCGGCCGGCGATTCTCGGCCCGCATTCGACCAGCAACCCATCGAGGTGGCCACTCTCGCTGATGCGTGCGCCCGCGCCTCCGACGTGGACGCCAGCGCCCTCTGGCCGAACACCGTCCGGGCTGCCGCAGCCTGGTTCCAAGGCGCGAACGATGTCGGAGCGACGATGTGGAATCCGGCAACCGGCGGCGGATTCGACGGACTGCAGGCCGATGGCATCAACATCAACCAGGGCGCCGAGTCGACGCTCGCGGTGCTGTCCACGTTCCAGCAGGCCCGCCGCCTGGTAGCGGTGTCCCGATGACCGCGGTGCGGTCGGGGCTGGTCACACGCAGCCGGCTGCGGTTGACCGCAGACCCGGCGCGGGTGATCACCCGGCTGTTTGTGCCCGGGCAGGAAGGCTTCGAGCTCCAGGAGTCCCGCGCCGGTGCGGTGCTGAAGCGGGTGCTGGCGCTGGACGAGGCCGACGTGCGGGCAGCGCTGGACAGTGTCGTGCGTCGATTCGACCACCGGCATCGCGATCTGGCCGGCACCTTTCGGCGCCATGCCCGCGAGCTCGCCGATCGACTGGATCCCGACACCAAGATCTCCGAGGCTCGAAAGCTGTTGGTGGGTGCGACATTCACCAATGAGTTCGCGATCGAAGGGGCGGCGCTGTGCAATCCGAGCATCGTCGCGCACCCTGATCAAACGGGTGTGGCTGCGGGGAGTCTGCGATTTGTGCTGAGCGTCAGGGGGATCGGTGAGGGGCATCGGTCCTCGATCGGCTTTCGGACGGGCACCGTGGACCATGCGGGGTGGGCCACGATCGACGACCGAGCTCCGTTTGCCACCGTCGGTACGGTGGCGCCGACACTGCTCGACGTGGCGGTGTTCCGCACCGAGTTGTCGCGATTGGACGACGCCGGCGAGGCCGCCGACTATGTACTCGACGCGCTGGGCGATCAGTTCACCCGCACCGATCTCGATGAACAGCTGGACAAACTGCTCCTGCACCGCAGTACCCGCACGAATGCGCCGGGCACCATCGCATTGATCCGGGAGATCGCTGACCGGTCATACGCCGTCGAATTCGCCTCGGACACAGATATTTCCGAGCATGTGCTGTGGCCTGCAAGCAGCGCCGAGGCAGCCGGCATGGAGGATGCGCGCTTTGTTCGCTTTGTTGACGACGACGGTACCGCCACTTACTACGCCACCTACACGGCGTACAGCGGATCGCACATCCGCCAGCAATTGTTGACGACCAACGACTTCCGGTCGTTCACGTCGACGCCGATGGTCGGCCCGGCCGCGGCGAACAAGGGCCTGGCGCTGTTTCCCCGCCGGATAGCCGGACGGTTCGCGGCGATGTCCCGGTCGGACCGGGAATCGAACACTGTCGCCTACTCCGACGATCTCTCGGTGTGGGACGGTGCTTTAGCTTGCCAGTATCCGTTAGAGGTATGGGAGATGCTGCAATTGGGAAATTGTGGACCGCCTATCGAAACGGACGCGGGGTGGCTCATACTCACTCATGGTGTCGGTCCGATGCGGACGTACTCGATCGGCGCGCTGCTGCTCGACCTAGACGATCCGACCCGGATCATCGGGCGGTTGCCGGAGCCCCTGCTGAGCCCCGAGAGCGACGAGCAGGACGGCTACGTGCCGAACGTGGTGTATTCGTGTGGCGCGTTGGTGCACGCCGACACCCTGGTGCTGCCCTACGGCATCGGCGATGCCGCAATCGGTTTCGCCAATGTGGTGCTGCCGGAGCTGCTGGCGGTGCTGCGTCTCTAGGCGGCTTATTGCGGGAGGCGCAGCCGCACCATCCGGGTCGTGGAACTCTCGTCCAGCTCGACGACGTCGGTACGCGAGCGCAGGAAATCGCTGAAAGACCGGAATCCCAGGGACTTTTCGCTGAACGATGGGTCCATCCGCTTCATCTGCGCCTTGACGGCCGAGTTGTGCAGCCACTCGACGTCGTCCTTCTCCAGCCCGATCTGCAACGCGCGGGTCAGTAGGGCGGTCGCCGAGATCTGGGGGTCTGGGGGTTCGGGCTCGGAGGGCTCGGCGGTGCGGCGGGTGCGTTTCGGTGGCGCTGGTTCAGCGGGTGCCTCGAGCGCCGGGACGCCGGGCAGTGCGTCGTAGCTGACGAACTCGTCGCAGGCCGCCGCGAGCGCTCGGCTCGATGACCCGGCTACCCCGATGCCCACCACGTACCGGCCGAGGCGCTTGCAGCGCTGGGCCAGCGGAATGTAGTCAGAATCGCCGGCGGCGATGACGACGTGGGTGAGGTCGGGCAGGCGGAACATGTCCTCGACGGCGTCGACCGCCAACCGGATGTCGGCGCCGTTCTTTCCGTAGGCGGCGGCTGGGAACAGTTGCACGAGGTCGACGGCGCGGCCGACGAGCTGCTGCCGATAACCGGCGTTGACCTCGGCGGACCAGTCGGCGTACGCGCGGGTGAGTACCAGCGTTCCGAACGACGACGCGAAGTCGAGTACCGCACCGACGTCGACGGTGGCGCTGGTCAACCGGTCGGAGTCGAGTCCCTTGGCCTTGTCCTTCTGAAAAGAGTTGCGGCCGTGCACCTGGTCGTAGCGGGAGATGACGATGTTGTCGAAGTCGAGGTAGACCGCGACGCGGGTCGCGGTGGTGTCCGTCATCTGCCCAGTGTGGTGCATCGCGGGTGGGTTATGGCGCGCAACGCACTCGGACGCGCGTTTTGCCCCGATATGCCTACCCTGTCGGGATGCTCACCGAACTGATCGCGCTCACCGGCGGGTCCTACCGCATGGGGTCGCAGGACTTCTATCCGGAGGAAGCGCCGGTGCGCGAGGTGACGGTCGCGCCGTTCTCGATCGAACGCCATCCGGTCACCAATGCCCAGTTCGCCGAGTTCGTGGCCGCGACAGGGCACGTGACGGTTGCTGAGCAAGCCCTCGATCCGGCGGCGTTTCCGGGCGTTCCCGCGGAAGAACTCATTCCCGGGGCATTGGTGTTCCGCGGTACCGCCGGCCCGGTCGACCTGCGCAATTGGCGGGAATGGTGGACGTGGGCTCCTGGGGCGAGCTGGAAGCACCCGAAGGGCGCCGGGTCGACCATCGAGGACCGGCAGGACCACCCCGTGGTGCAGGTCGCTTACCCGGACGCCGCAGCCTACGCGGCGTGGGCAGGACGGCGACTGCCCACCGAAGAGCAGTGGGAGTACGCCGCTCGCGCCGGATCGGCAGCGGCGTACGCCTGGGGCGACGATGTTCGGCCCGATGGGCAGCTGATGGCCAACACCTGGCAGGGCAGGTTCCCGTACCGCAACGACGGCGCGCTCGGCTGGACCGGCACCTCGCCCGTTGGGACATTTCCGCCCAACGCTTTTGGCCTCGTCGACATGATCGGCAACGTGTGGGAGTGGACCAGGACCCGGTACACGCCGCGGCACCGGGCCAATCCCGAGTTGACCGGCTGCTGCCCGCCACCCGCGGGTGATCCGTCGGTGATGCAGACCCTCAAAGGCGGTTCGCACTTGTGCGCACCGGAGTATTGCCACCGCTACCGGCCGGCGGCGCGGTCGTCGCAATCGCAGGACAGCGCTACCACGCACATCGGCTTCCGGTGCGTGGCTGACTAGGTGGCGTTAGCCGCCATAAAACGCCGCGACATTGCCGCTGGCCTAGGGCTTTACCTGCAATCAGGTGGCGTAACACTGGTCGTATCGCCACCGGTGGCCATCGGTGGCACAGTGAGTTCATGACCCGCCGCCCGCACATCCCGCCGAAGGACTTCCCACGTCCTGCGGCCCGGGAATATGCGGGCACCCGCGCCGATGCGGCCCGCTGGGCCCGCGATGTCCTGCGCGGCCAGATCCTCGATGGCGTCTACGGCGGCCTGGCCGCGGCGCGGCCGATGCTGCCACCGGAGAACGAACTCGCCGCCGAATTGGGGGTCAGTCGCAACGCGATACGCGAGGCTCTCGAACTCCTGCGCGGCGAAGGACTGATCACCCGGGTGCAGGGGGCCGGCACCTTCGTCACCGGCGCCAAGCTCAGTCAGCGCATCGACCGGCTGGAGGGGCTCGCAGAATCCCTTGCCGGGCACCAGCTTCCGGTGGAGAATACCGTGCTGTCGGCACGGGAGTCGGTCGCGTCACCGTTCGTCGCGGCGAAACTTCAAGTGGCAGAGGGCGCGCCGATCCTGTTCATCGAACGCCTGCGGTCGGTCGGCGGGGTGCCGTTGTCGTTGGACACCACGTCGCTGCGGATCGGGGCAATTCCCGTCGACGCCAACCTGGCCGATCAAGACGTCTTCGCCCTGATCGAAACCGAACTCGGGATGCGGCTGGGTTGGGCCGAGATCACGGTGGAATCGGTCTCGGCCGACGCGGATACCGCCAAACTCCTCCAATTGCGCGCCGGTGCACCGCTGTTGCTCCTGCACCGGCTGACTCACCTCGAAGACGGCACTCCCTTCGACCTTGAGACAGTGCGGTACCGCGGCGACCGCTGTTCGTTGATCACCACCGCGGCACGGGATTCCGCGCCGCCGCCACTGTAGTCGGCAGCTGCAGTCAATCACCCATTCCCCTTACCGATTTCGCCATCGATAGAGAGGCAGTACAGCCATGCCCGCACAACCCAACATCGTCTATTTTCACGTCGACAACCTCGGCATGGGAGAGCTCGGCTGCTACGGCGGCGGCATCCTGCGTGGCGCCGACACGGTCCGCATGGACGCCTTCGCGGCCGAATCGCTGAAGCTTTCGCACTTCGTCGTCGAACCACAGTGCACGCCCACCCGATCGGCGTTGATGACCGGCCGGTACCCCATCAGGTCCGGCAACCACACCATCGCCCTCGGCGGCAACGGTGGTGGCATCGTGGCGTGGGAGCGCACCATGGGCGATATCCTGTCCGAAGCGGGCTATGCCACAGCATGTTTCGGCAAGTGGCACATCGGCGCCGAGGACGGCCGGTGGCCGACCGATCACGGCTTCGACGAGTGGTACGGCCCGGCCCGCACCTACGACGAGTGCCTGTGGCCCGACGATCCCTGGTACAAGGCCGAACGCGACGGCTACTCCTACATGTACGACGGCACCAAAGAAGGCGGCGTCCGGACCACCGACCAGCAGCTGACGGTCAAGCTCAAGGGCGAGGTCGACGGCGAGTATGACCGCCGTGCCAAGGATTTCATGAAGCGCAGCGTCGAAGCGGACAAGCCGTTCTACCTGTACCACAACCACTCACTGATGCATTTCCCGATGGAGGTCCGTCCCGAGTTCAAGGGCAAGAGCACCAACGGCAACTGGGGTGATTCGTTGCTGATGCTCGACCACGACTTCGGCAGCATCCTGGACTACCTGACCGAGCTCGGTATCGCCGACAACACCATCGTGATCATGGCCGGCGACAACGGCGCAGAAGACCACCTGGCCGGCCGCGGCACCGCGGGATTCTTCGACGGCTCCTACTTCAGCTCGGCCGAGGGTGGTATCCGCACGCCGTGTCTGATCCGCTGGCCCGGACACGTGCCGGTCCGCGAGAGCAACGAGATGGTGCACGTCACCGACATGTTCCCGACCTTGCTGCGCTGGGTGGGCTGCGAGGTGCCCGACGACCGGATCATCGACGGCATCGACCAACGCGAATTCTTCGGCGGGGCAGAGGAATCCAATCGTGACGGGTGCATGGTCTGGCTCAACGAGGAGCTGCATGCGGTGAAGTGGTCGCAGTTCAAGATCAACTTCAAGCGGCAGCAGCACTTCCACGATCCGGAGATCCCGCTGGGCTTCGCGCGCATCACCAATCTGCTGGAGGACCCGAAGGAACGCGAAGCGGTCAACCAGACCTGGGTGCGGTGGTGGGTGATGCAGCACGCGTACCGCTTCATCCAGGAGTTCGACGCCAGCGTCGAGACCGAGCAGCTCATCCCCGCCGGGGCGCCCATCGATTTCGTCCCCGAACGCAACCAGTAGCACCAGCGCGGCGCGGCCCCTGTACGTCAGGGGCCGCGCCAGACTGTCGAAGGAGTACAGCCGTGTCCAACAGCTATGGCGCCCAATCGATCACGATCCTCGAAGGGCTTGATGTCGTTCGCAAACGGCCCGGCATGTACATCGGGTCGACCAGCGAGCGCGGCCTGCATCACATGGTGTGGGAGGTGGTCGACAACGGTGTCGACGAGGCGATGGCCGGCCACGCCAGCCGCGTCGACGTCACGCTCCTCGCCGACGGCGGCGTCGAGGTCACCGACGACGGTCGCGGCATCCCGGTCGCCATGCACCAGACCGGGATACCCACCGTCGACGTTGTGATGACCCAACTGCACGCGGGCGGCAAATTCGACGGCGACTCCTATCAGGTGTCCGGTGGCCTGCACGGTGTCGGCGTCTCGGTGGTCAACGCGCTGTCGACACGGCTGGAGGTGCTCATCCACCGGGACGGGCACGAATGGTTCCAGACCTATGACCGCTCGGTACCGGGCACCTTGCGGCAGGGACAAGCGTCCGCACGCACCGGCACCACGGTCCGATTCTGGTCGGACCCAGAGATTTTCGAGACCACCGAGTACAGCGCCGAGACCATCGCGCGCCGGCTGCAGGAAATGGCCTTCCTCAACAAAGGCCTGGTGCTGACGCTGACCGACCGGCGCCGCCACGACGAGGAGACCCGCGTTTTTCACCACCCAGGTGGACTGATCGACTACGTCACCCACATCAATCGAGTGAAAGACGCCATCCAGCCAAGCATCATCGCGTTCGACGGGGCGAGCCCCGGCCACGAAGTCGAGATCGCGATGCAGTGGAACGCCGGCTATTCGGAGTCGGTGCACACCTTCGCCAACACCATCAACACGCATGAGGGCGGCACGCACGAGGAGGGCTTCCGTGCCGCGCTCACGTCGGTGGTGAACAAGTACGCGCGTGACAAGAAGCTGCTCAAGGACAAAGACCCGAACCTCACCGGTGACGACATCCGGGAGGGCCTGGCCGCGATCATTTCCGTCAAGGTCGCAGAGCCGCAGTTCGAAGGGCAGACCAAGACCAAGCTCGGGAACGCGGCTGTCCGGTCATTCGTGCAGAAGATCTGCCATGAGCAGCTGACGCATTGGTTCGAGGCGAATCCGGCGGAGGCGAAGGTCATCGTCACCAAGGTCGCGTCGTCCGCGCAGGCCCGCGTCGCTGCGCGTAAGGCGCGGGAGTTGGTGCGCCGCAAGAGCGCAGCCGACATCGGCGGCCTGCCCGGAAAGCTCGCCGACTGCCGCTCCACCGATCCGACGAAGTCGGAACTGTATGTGGTGGAGGGCGACTCGGCCGGTGGTTCGGCCAAGAGTGGTCGGGACTCGATGTTCCAGGCGATCCTGCCGCTGCGCGGCAAGATCATCAACGTCGAGAAGGCCCGCATCGACCGCGTGCTCAAGAACAACGAAGTGCAGGCCATCATCACGGCCCTGGGCACCGGTATCCACGACGAGTTCGACCTGTCGAAGCTGCGGTACCACAAGATCGTGCTGATGGCCGATGCCGACGTCGACGGCCAGCACATCTCCACCCTGCTGCTGACGCTGCTGTTCCGCTTCATGAAGCCGCTGGTCGAAAACGGCCACATCTTCCTGGCGCAGCCGCCGCTGTACAAGCTGAAATGGCAACGCAGCGAACCCGAGTTCGCCTACTCGGACCGGCAGCGTGACGCGCTCCTGGACGCCGGATTGCAACAGGGCAAGAGAATCAACAAAGACGACGGCATCCAGCGCTACAAGGGTCTGGGTGAGATGGACGCCAAGGAACTGTGGGAGACCACCATGGATCCGTCGGTCCGGGTGCTGCGCCAGGTCACCCTCGACGACGCCGCGGCAGCTGACGAACTGTTCTCGATCCTGATGGGCGAGGACGTCGAAGCGCGGCGGGGCTTTATCGTCCGCAACGCCAGGGACATTCGCTTCCTGGACGTGTGATCGGCTAACCGATCACCATCAGGTAGGTCAGGATCAGCACGCCCTCGGCGACAACGGCAAGACCCACAACGGGCAGGTAGTGCATCGACCAATAGCGTCCCTGAGCCAATTGCCGGCGCCGGTGGGCACCGAACCCCCACACCGCAGCGGCGAGCGCCGCTACCGCGATCACGATCGCGACGCGCGGGACGTCGAGTCCGCGGTTGAAGGTGTCGGCGTTGCGAAGTAACACGAGGACTCCCGAGGTGGCGATCGCCAACCCGGTGCGGTTCCACGCCAGGGCCGTACGTTCGGCCTGCAGGCCGCGATCTTGAGCCAGCGCTTGGCGCGTCATCGGACCGTGGCCGTGATCGCCAGTGCCACCGTGATGATGCCGATGATTGCCAGCCCAGTGGTCAGGTACGTGGGCGCCGAGGCCTGGGGGAGCGGCTCGTCGTTACGAATGGCGCGATCCACCTGGCTCCACCGGCGTAGTCCCGCCATCGCGGTCAGTACCGCCATGCCGGCCACAGCGACCCCCAACACGTGGCGCAGGCCGGGGATGGCCAGCTCCGGCATGAACTGCACGACCGCGACCGCGGCGGCCATCAGTCCGAGCGAGGTGCGTTGCCACGCCAGGAAAGTTCTTCATTGGCCA
>Ga0207658_10003199_pt1 | contig 11653 bp, 10 predicted proteins | sample KBSS33metaG_FD_184322 | JGI IMG/M metagenome (GOLD analysis project Ga0207658, IMG submission 184322) | Switchgrass rhizosphere microbial communities from Kellogg Biological Station, Michigan, USA - KBS S3-3 metaG (SPAdes) (version 2) | ecosystem: Host-associated > Plants > Roots > Rhizosphere...
ACGTGCCTCGGCGAGATAGACAAGAACGTCGTGACCGATCGGCGGGCCGCTTGCCGCAAGCAACGCGGCGACGACGCAGGAGAGGATAGACAACGTACCGGCGGCCACAGCGGCCAGGATGCGCCGTTCCCGGAAAGAGATGTTCGAAATTCGGAGCGCCTCGAGAGACGTCCGTGCGCGGCTCAGCAGCATTCCTGTTGTTTTGCGAAGAGCGAAGAGCGTTACAGTCGAGAGCAAGGCTGGGACCAGAAAGAACACCGGTCGAGGGGCGGCGGGGGCAATGAGCGCGATGACGAGTGTAATTAGCGACAATGCAAACGGAGTCAGCGTCAGAGCGAGAAAGCAGCGCAGGTGGAGGCCCAACGCAAACGCACGCGGTGTTGCGGCGGCCGCCGTCACGAGCGCAGCGGCGGTCAGCAACGCTTGCAGGGCGTAAGCGGCAATCATCGCGGTCTGCATCAAATGACTGCCCCGGCCACGGCGGCGCGCCACGCGTTGCGCCCTAGTGGAATCGCGATGCCGGCGAAAGCCACGTCCGCCAAGACCCAAACGATACGACTGAAAATAAGTTCGGCCGCGATGTCCTGTGCGCCTTGAAATGGAAGGAGGATAGCGATGGCGATGGCCTCTCGAACGCCTATGCCGCTGGGCACAATGATGGCGAACAATCCCCCCGCGAAGCCGAGGCAGAACGCCCCCATCGCGACAAGCGGCGGCACGGAGGAGGGCAGCAACACCGCAAAGCCACCGCCGATCAAGCTCCAGAGTGCGAATTGTACTATCGCCAATTGGGCGATGAAGCGGACGCTGCGAACCGATCGCACGCAAATTGCATAGCAGACACTGAACCACAGCACGGTAACTGCTGCCGCAGCCACCAGACCAATCAGTGGCGAAAGCCAGGCATGTGAGAGGAGGGCGTAATTGAGACCGAAGACGGCCGCACCTCCGATCAGCCAGGCTTGTTCCATCACCATTGCAAATGCTGTTTTCGCGGGCGGCAGACCGAGATCGGAATATAGCGCAGCCCGGCTTACCGCGCCCCAAATGCCCCCGGGGAGATACTTCGGAAGATCGGCGGCGCTATAGGGATAGAGTGACGCGCGAAGCCCGAGGCGCACGCCAACTTGCTCCAGGGCAAGCGGCATTTGCGCCGCCGAGAAAATCTTACCGGCAAATGTGAGCGCGAACGCGAGGGCGACCGGGCGCCACAGTGCCTGCGTCGCGAAAACATTCCAGTGCGTCGCCAGGAACCACACCGCGGCGGCCAGTGCGGCTACGATCCAGACGCGGCCAAGCCAGGGCTGGCTTGCGCGGATGCGGCTAAGCCTTTCAAAGACCGGTACGATCGGGGACTGCCAATCAGGCATCGAGCGCCGCCGGCTTGCGTGAAGTCGCGACGATCACGCGCTTTACGAGGTTTGTGCCGGCGTCCGTCAACGCGGCCTGTGCCTGGCCAAGCGCCGATGAGGCCCATCGCTCGGGATGTGTGTTGAGGTAGAGAAGGTGCTTCGACGTGGCAAGCCAGTTCCGAAACGACGAGGCATTGTCTGGATCCGGAATGTCTGGCCATTGCCCAACACGATCACGCAGATTGTGAGTGCCGTCCGCGTTCCAGCGTCCGCCGGTGTCGGTGAGGTAAACTGGGTCGAGTGGGGTCATATGATCGACGGCATCGCCCTTCAAACCGAGCTTCGCGAAGTCGATATGGCATGTGAGATCGCGATTGTCGTGAGCGCTTAGAGGAGCGCCATGCATGCTGACGGTCACGCACGGTGCGATCTGGCGGAAAGAGGCGAGATTGCGAGCGAACGCCTCGAGTGCCGTCTCGATGTGGCCGTTGTGCCGCGAGAGGGTTTCGTGGTGATAACCCACCTCGTGACCAAGATCTGCGACTGCTGTGATCGCTCGTTCGTTCCACGAACCCGAGGCAGTGCAGCGGAAGTAATAGGTCGCGGCGATGCCCTTGCGCCGTTCGCGCGACGCGAGCGCCACTGCGCGGCTGGCAAAGCGATCCACGTCGTGGCGCAGCGTAATGGTGCGGGAGAGAGATTCAGGAGGCGCGTCCAAGGTATCGGCAACGCCGAGCAAGGCGCGGCCCGTTTCGCGGAACACGTCGAGCAGCCGTTCATATGCCGCCAGTGAGAATGCCAACTATCCCGCCCTGTTGCGCAAGAGATTTGCGATGCGCCGCCCAATCAGATTCGGCGCGAACGTAATGAACACATATTCGAAGATTTGCCAGGGCAGATAAAGTGCTCTCAGAAACCTGTTCTGGGGCAGGACAAGCTTCATCAGATCGACGAAGGCATAACGATAGTGGCGCCACGCGGCGCGGCCGCGCAGCGCGGCATATACGGTGATCCGCGGCGGCGTCAGTCCCAGCAACCGGGCAACGGCCACATATGCTTCGACATGGCGGCGATTGTCGAGGGTTGTTCCCTGCGAGCGGATGACTTCGTCACGCGTGATCGGCTCTTCGATCACTTGTCCTGCTGCGATCGCATCTTTGAGCACGGCCTCGCCGTGCGGGGTACGACTGATGACCACTGAGAAACCGTCGCCGTTACGCGCGCGAAACCGCGGCAGATGCGGGTCGCCCACGGCAATGTCGGCAAAGTCGGATATCTGGTCCGGGCATATGCGGCAGCGTGGCAACATCCAGTATCCCTGAAACGCGATCACGTAACGCAGGATTTTCCAACGCGTGTTGTGCGCGATGCGCGGAATGCGCCGCTCGGAACCGTCCCTTGTCGCCAGCTTGATCCCGCCGGGCCAGGGTCCGCTGCGATAGTCGACTGCGTCCACATCGCTCCAGCGCACGCCGAACCGCGATAGATAGTAGTCGATTCCGCGGTGACTATTGATGCCGCCGCAAAACAGGCCGATCGAGAGGACATGCCGCTTGGCAATCGCAGGATACAACGATTTGAGACTTTGCAATGCCGCGATTTCGCAAGGCAATCCCACAAACGCGAAGCGCTCCGTTCCTCCAACCAGGTCTTGCAGGCCACTACCGAAATTTGCCGGATGGTAGACTGAGCCGTGGATAGTTTTCAGCTGCGCGGCAGTATGTACGAGCGCGCCGCGGGTCTCTGCCACCTTGTCGGTGTCGCGCAACGTGTAGGCCGCATCTATGACACCGGTCTGGAACAGTCGCGCGAGCACCGCCGGCACGACACCGCCAGAGGCGCTGGCATCGCGTGTCTCGGTGTCCGCAGCATATGCCGCGCGAAGCGATACAATCTCCCCAAGCATCGGATCCTCCGGCTCATGTCCGTAGGCATTGCGGGCCTGGGTAGGCATGTCCATCTCGGCGCCGGGACAGACGAAAGCGCCAGCGTCTTCGCCCGGCGTCCAGCCCGATATGCGGGGCACGGCGTGATCGAGCTTCTCGTCGTATGCCATCGTGACCGTGGGCGCGTTGTCCCCAGACGCAGATGCCTTGATAAGTGTGCAGAAGCCGCAGCCCATGCATTGCCGGTCGGCGACGATCTGCTCCAGAGGGTGACGTGCGCGCGTCAAGAGCACGCCTCGGTCGCGAGCACGAAGTTCCTTCGGGCGCCGTCCTGGACAGCCGGCAATCTTTCACGAATCTGCGCGCGAATGCTGCTGCGATCACGCGCGAGGTCGTTGAACCGCCTGGCTACGGCGGCTGCCGAAAAATCACGATAATCCATGCCCCAATCGCCGGGCTGGAGCATCTCGACCATTTCGCGATATTTGTGGCTCCAGCCAACGACGAGCGAAGGCACCGCCATCGCCAAGGCGCTGGCGACGGCATGGAAGCGACAGCCGACGAAAGCGTCAGCGCTGCCGATGACGGCACGCAGTCGAAGAGGATCCTCTGTCGCGGTCAACATTGTTGCGTGTTCAGACGGCAAGCGCGCGCAAATCGCTTGGCAGATCGAAACATCGTTGTTCTTGCCTTGGCAGCCAAGGCTGTGCGCAACGATGAGAACGCGCCATCCATCTGTGATCTGCGCCTTGAGGAAATCGGCGAACTCCTTTTCGAAAGAGATGCCTGCGGATGCACAGAGCCGATTCACGACCTCGCTGGGACATGCGACAAGGAGTGGACGGTCTCCCGTCGAAGGTAATGCCGCGCCGGCATCGAGTGCGAAGGTCGTGTCCGGAAGCATCACCGCCTTGATGCCCAAGTCCCTAAGGTGCTGAAGCGAAGCCGCGCCACGCGCGACGACAATCCGGCAACGGCTGAGGACCCAACGTCCCGCGGTCCGGTTGGCCAGGGATTGGAAAGGTCCTAACGCCTGGGAGAGCTTTGCCACAGGCACGCCTGCGGCGATGGCGGGCAAGCAACATGCGACGTTGTAGGCCAGCAACGGAAGGCCACGGCCATCGACGAAAGCGATACCGCAAAGATCGATAACGACGTCCGCTTCGAACAAGGCACGGAAATACGGAATGCCAGCGAGCATTCTCGAACGCGCGCGAACCAGCGGCCAAAGAATAATCGACAGAGGAAGATAAAGGCAGAGCAGAGGAATCGGACGCGCCGCAACGACTTCTATCGCGGGGTCGAGCAGCGGCTTGTCCTGATCGGGCAAGACCGACAGCAGTACGAAACGCGCGCCCGGATGACGCGCGGAAAGTTCCTGCATTGCAGCGAGCAGCATTGCGGCGCCGCCCATGTTACCGGACCGTGTCACGCCGGTGATGGCGAACTTCATGCCATCATCCTTTGCGTGCTACCGCATAGGCGATGTCGCCAAGATTCATGTCGATGGCCCAGGTGCGTGGAACAACGGCGCCGAACAGCTGTTCCAGCGGTTTTGCATGGATCATCCGCGCCGCCTTCTGCGCCGCGAATTGCACGTTCACGCGCTTGCCGCGGTGATCGAAGCTTTCGAGGATGAAGCCGTGGCGCGCGAGCAGCCGTGCCAGGCTTTCGTGGCTGAAGAAGTGCAGATTGATGGGCGGGATCATAAGGGGCCAAAAACGACCGAGGCGGCGTGCCGCGAATGAGGTGCCATCCGCGACCGTAAGTACCAAATGACCTGGCGATTTGAGAAGCCTTGCCGCTTGGGCGACCGTCTTGTCCGGGTCGATCATGCCGCACAGTACGTCCCACATCGTCAGGACCGAAAAACTGGCCGGCTCAACGCTACTGTCCTGGAAGTCGCCTGCGACTACGCAAGCGCCGATAGCCGCTGCGGCCGTTGCCGCCGCTGGTGACAGATCGATACCCCGGGCGATGAAGCCGGAATCGCCGGCGGCCCTCACGAAATAGCCTTTGCCTGCGCCGACATCCAGAAGCTGGCCGTGCAAACCGCGGACTGCGAGCCATTGCGCCCGAAGCCGTGCGTTGAGGGCAACGGGGTCGTTACTTTGCGCAGAGGTTGCCGTCTGCTGCGGACTGTCGTGGAAATTGCCATCATACGCCGCTTGTAAGGTCTTGCTCGAGACGTCGCCATGGCACCAGCGATGATTGCAGATGTCGCAGCCAAATACTTGGTAGGAGGTACCTCGCATCCCTCGGACGGGAGACCGACTGACAAAAAGCGATGTTCCGGACGCTTCATGGCAGATCGGGCAGGGATGGCCGTCGCTCATGACTCAAGACCCGGTTGGATCTTGGTCGGAGAGATCGATCATCAGTTTCTGGTTTGCCTGATAGTCCAGGCTGAATGCGCCGAGAAGCAACTGGAGCGTCACGCCAAGCGCGATACCGAACATGATCAACGCGGCCTGCGGAACGACACCGGTAAGCGCAAATTTTGTGACGACATAAACGAACAACACGACGGTTGCCAGAAAGGCCAGAAGGCCGAAAAAGTAGAACATCACGATCGGATGTCCGTTCATGACGATATACTTGTAGTAGGTGCGGTAGCGGAACAAACGCCACAATAGCGCGAGGATCGGTAATGCGACGCGATGGGCGCGCAGCTTTGATGCCCAGTCCGCGCCGTAGCGCGCTTTCACCGGCACCTCGGCTACACGCATGTTGGCGACATTGAGCTTGGTCAGCATGTCGTTGGGACAGCCGTAACGCGGATAGATTGCCTTCCAGTCGATTGCCGCAAGTGCCCGCCTGTTGATCGCGGTGTATCCGCACTGCGTGTCGGAGACGTGCCAGTAGCCGGCTACAATCTTCGTCAGGATCGACAGGATCACGTTTCCGAAGAAGCGATGACGCGGAATCTCAGAGATGCCGGACGGATGAAAGAAGCGGTTGCCCTTTACATAGTCGGCCTGGCCGCGAAGCACCGGGCGAAGCAAGGCGGGCAGATCGGCCGGATCCATCTGGCCGTCGCCCGCCATCACAACGGCGATATCCATATCATCGGCCATGGCGCGCAAGTATCCGGTGCTGATCGCAGCTCCGACGCCTTTGTTGGCGTCATGACGGACAAGCTCAATACGTGGGTCGATCGCCTGTGCCTGCTGCACAGAGGCGACGGAGCCATCGGTGCTGGCGTCGTCAACCACATAGATACGGTTCACAAAGGCCGGCATCTCCTTGAGCGTCGCCGTAATCTTGATCTCTTCGTTGTAGGAAGGGACGACGACTGCAACTTTTTTGTGTGTAAGCGCCTCCGGGAGCGATCCAAGTGTCTCCTGCGTGGGCACGATTTCGGAAACCAGCGTCATGTCGGTTAGCTCATCGGCTGGCCGCGCAACGCGCGGAGCGCGGCGTCGGCAGCATCCAGCGCCGGGACACCGGCCAGATTGATCGTCTGATCAGTGGCCAGGCGTGGGAAACGAACGAGATCGAAGCGCAGGGCTGGATACTGAGCCGCCAGCGCGTGGATCATCTCTTCCGCCGCCTGCTTAGACATCGCATATTCGACGAGATTGGGCTGCGGCTCGCTCAGCACGCTGCTTGACGGATAGAGCACATAGCGAAGCGCGGAGGAAGCTGTGCGAGCGGCGCCGAAAACCTTCAGGAATCCATCAATAAAGACCGCGTTGAACTCTCCGAACAACGCTGTGGAGATCGCCCCCTTGCGGCCGCGGAAGATCGACGGTGTTGCCATGTAGTACAGATCAGTCAGTTCAGAATCGAACAGAGAGGCAGGTGCGGCCTCTGCGGTGTCGAAAGATTGGAACCGGATACTTCCGCCCGCCTCGTGAATTTCTCGCTCCAAGGCGAACGCTTCCTGTGCTCCCGTTCGGTAGGTTGCGGTGACGCTGGCTCCGCCCAAGGACAGCACGCGTGCGACAGCGGCGCCGAGGCCTCTTGTACCGCCGACTATGAGAGCGGTGCGCCCTGAAAATTCATCCCGTCGGACAACGCCGCGCAGGTCCTGCGCCGTTCGCTCCAGCGGCGATACGGGCCGAACAAACGATACAATCTCGCCCTGGACTGCGCCGGACGCCGCTATCGAAACACGCGCAAAGCGTCGATCAAACTTCTGCACCTTCCAGTCCAATTGGGTGGGCGTGTGCTCCGGGAAGGTCAGTTTGACCTCCGACAGAATGGAGCGTTCGCCGGGGCAGCGCATGCCGACAATGCGAGTCACTGCGAGTAACGCCGATAGTTGCCCAGCCGGAAGTGAATCGGCCACCATGGGCAGCAGCGCATCCAAGCCTTCGATGCGAGCGAGCAGCTCACCACCGAACTGACCAGTCATGTCATCGTCACAAAGTGTCGAAGGTTCACTGACCGCGGGTTGTGGCAAGTTTCCGCCACCGGCCTGTTCGCGCTCGCGAAACTCGACTGTGCCGCTGACAGCGGATGTGCCGTCGAGGGACACCGTGAAGCGCCACCGTGGCCATGCGCCTTCGGCGTGATATTTCGCATTCTCGTCGATGCCAACCGGTGAGCGATAAAGGGCGTGGAGTTTCGCGATCTCGCAGGACCGGGGAGAGGTGGCAAGGATCGCTTCCAGGCTTTGCAGGGTCAGCAGCATTCCATGCACGACCGCGCGATTGAACATCATGCGCCGAGCCCGCAAGGGATCGACATGCATGGGGTTGGAATCGCCGGAGACCGCGGCGAAATGCCGGACATCCCCAAGGTTGAAAGCGCGGTTCATGTGGAACATTTGTATTGACGCGCCAGCCCTTTGTGCAAGCCGCATTGTCGTTAAGGCCCTGAATTTGGCTAAAAATCGGGGTGCAATTGCCGCCGTTTGCCGTTATAGCCTTCTGGTCGGGGCGTGGTCGGCACTGTCCGTATTTTACTGGAGAAATGGTCATGCCTGCCTCGGGCACGAGAGTTGAGCCGGAGCAGCGTGTGCCGAAACGGATCCTATATTTTACGACCATCGACATCTCCGTCCCCAACGGCCCCGGGGTGAATGAGCGCGAGTTCGTGCTTTCGCTTCGCCAGCGCTATGGCAGGGACTTTACAGCTGTCCTTCCCTATCCCGAGAAGCCGATTGCGGAGGCCTCGGGGGAGAACACGCATTTCTTCACCGGTCAGAAGCGTACAAAGCACGCATGGGAACGTCGTGGCCCTTTGTCTTATGTGACCACCGAGTGGGGCAGCTATCGCGCGCTGAAGGAACTTTGCGCCAAGCAGAGCTTCGACCTGATCGTCGTGCGCCTGCGGGTGCTTCCGCTTGGATTTCTGATGTTCGCGCTCACCAGCAAGGTCCCGTTCGCGCTACATCACCTCGATTCTTCGATCAACGACTGGGAAACGGGGGCGCGCAATGTCGGAGCGGCTCTGGAGTACGTCGTCTCCTTCTTCGATCGTGCGGTCATGAAGGCGCTGGTTCGGCGCGCGGTCGCGACAGATACGTGCACGCCAGAGCTGTTGGAGGGCGTGAGGTCGCGCCTGGGCGCGCCAACTGACCGGACCACAATTCGCGATAATGTCGTGAATACCGACCGCTTCTATCCACGCGAGACCACTGCAGCACGAAAAGAACTCGGTCTCGAACGTTTCCGCAAAATCGTGGGCTTCGTTGGGGGGATTCCCTATGAGGGCGGGGGTCGCGTGATGGTAGCGCTGGCCCGGCGGATCCTGGCTGCACATCCCGGTACAGGCTTCGCAGTGATCGGAGGAGGTGCGTTGCACGACAAGCTGCTTCAGGAAATCGCGGAGAACGATCTCGGTGAGCATTTCGTGGTGCCCGGCTTGCGACCCTATGAAGAGATGCCGCTCTACGTGAACGCATTCGACGTCGGTCTCGCGCTCCATCGTGAAGCTTTCAGCAAGACGCTCGGCAATTCGAACCAAAAGGTTCGCCAATATGTAGCGTGTGGTATTCCCGTCGTCGCATCCGCTGCAAAAGGCAATTCTTTTCTGGATGAGCTCGCGATCGGATCGCGCGTAGACTCCGAGGATCTGGAGGCGTTGTATGCGGCGATAGATCGCTGGTTATCGCTCTCAGACGAGGAACGCGCTGCGCTGCGGGCCCGTGCGAGCGCTTACGCGAGCGCGCATCTCTCACCGCAGGGTTCGCTCAGCGAGCTCTCAACATTTTGGGCACGCTGCATGGCCGTGGCGCCAATGATCGGCCGCGTCGCGCCGCAAGCGCCCTAGGTCACGCACCTTCGCGCAACAGGCGGAGCAGTTCGCGCTCGACGATGGCATGAGCGTATCCGTTCCAATGATACTCCTCCGGGTACCAATCGAATGGATGTCGGTGTGCCTGCCAATCGGCAGCAAACGCCTTCTCGAGATCGACTATTCGATAGCCGTCTTCAGCCGCCTCTCGCTTGATCGAATCAAACATCGGATCGCCAAGGGATGGCGCCCCATACAGCCGGGCGCGGTCGCCGTCGAAGATCAGGACGATGTGGTCACGGGACAACCCGGAGGCTGCTGGAAGTTTGTCCAGAAAGTAGTGAACGGCATTGCGTTCAAGATCGGCGGGCATCGTGGAGGTTTGCGCTTTTGCCACCGGCGCCTGTAGCGAGCGCGGAGCGGCGAACATCGTGCCAACATCCAGCTTCAGATTGAAGTAGATATATCGTGCCAGAGCGGACTGATTGAACACTCGCCGCAGCGCGTTACTCTTGCGCGGTGCACGATAAAGGGAAACACCGGACTCACCGATCTTAAAGAAGTTGAGATCGGGAATGGCGGCTGCATGACCCCACACAGAATTGCGGAAATTTTGCGCAGTAATGACGACGATCAACGTGTCCGGAGCGAAACGTTCACGAACGAAACTCGCGCTTGCGAGATACTCAGCGGCATTGGAGCCATCCATGCCGAAGCTGTACACGGCGCGGTGCTGACCCAATGATGTTCGCGGATTGGTAGGGAGATGCGAAATTGAGCGGTAGCCGGATTCCAAACAACAGGGAAAGGCCGATAGCCAAGTCGGAGTATCCGGAAAAGTCGAAGTAGATCTGCGCGGTGTAAGCAAGAGCGCCGCTCCAGCTGGCGGCAAGGCCGATTGGATGGCCGTTACCCGCCGCACCGAACAAGGCGTCTGCGAACGGCGCGACGCCATCGGCGATCACGACCTTCTTGAAGAGGCCGATGACGAAGAACATGGCGCCTTCATTGAAGTCTGACAGTTTGGGGCTGTAAGTCGAAGGATCGCGGAATTGCGGCATCATCTCCTTGTGATGGATGATCGGTCCGGCGATCAGGTGGGGAAAGTATGTGACGAAGAGCACATAGTGAACAAAGCTCGGCTCGTGCGCTTCCCGCCGGTAGGTGTCTACCAGGAACGCGATCTGCGTGAAGGTGTAGAACGAGATGCCGAGCGGAATCACCAAATGGCCGAGTGCGGCGAGCGGCTGATCGGTAACAACGGACAAAAGGAAGTTCTTGTATTTGAAGTATGCCAATAGGCCGAGGGCGGCAGCCACGGCGACGGCTAGCAGGAGCTTGCGGCGCGTCGGCTCTTGCGCCGCTGCAATTTGGCGCGACATGGCAAAATTGAAGACGATCGAAACGGCGAGAAGGGGGACATAATGATAGTCCCACCAGCCGTAGAAGAAGATCGATGCGGCGGCCAGCCATGCGGCCGCCGCGACCCGGTTAATGCGGCCTATGATAAAAAAGACTGCGAAAGTAACAGGAAGTAAGCGAAAACGAAAATCGCGGAGGTAAAAAGCATCGCTACTCCGGCGCATCAAGCAAGGGCAATCCGACTGATTGACGTTGCTTGGGGGACGGGCCATCACCAGGCTTGGCTATGGCGGATGGGACAGCTAGACACGCACCGCGATAGGTACGTCAATCCTGGGCGAGTCTCAAGAAGCAAGATGGCAAGCGGCAGCAAGCGGAAGCATGCATGAGCAGCCGGGACGGTATGTTCTCCTTCTTGCGGGACGCAAGCCTGCTGTCGATCGCGACAGCGTTTGGGTATGGCATTGCGTTCCTGTCACTCCCGATCCTCGCGCGGGTTTACAATCCGGGCGCGTTTGGTGCGCTGGCGACCTTTATCGCGCTTGGCGGGTTCGTCGCATTTTTCGCGACCTTTCGGACCGAAGAAATTATCGTTCTCCCCAAGGATGAACATAAGGCTGAAGCATTTACTCGGGCGCTGACCTTGGCCTCAATCGCGGTCGGCCTTGTGGTTCTGCTCGTGATCCTCCTTCTCGTCGCGTTTGGGGTAGAGAAGACGTTTGGTGTCGATCGTTCTGTCGTCATTCTCTTGGGACCGGGTGTTGCGTTTCTCGCGCTAACCGTCGTCTTGCGCCTCGGTGCCGTACGAAAGCGCTTGTTTTCCACCATCGCATTGGCGGTGGTGCTGCGCGCAGCGGTGGCTTTTGC
>Ga0207658_10003209_pt1 | contig 11624 bp, 11 predicted proteins | sample KBSS33metaG_FD_184322 | JGI IMG/M metagenome (GOLD analysis project Ga0207658, IMG submission 184322) | Switchgrass rhizosphere microbial communities from Kellogg Biological Station, Michigan, USA - KBS S3-3 metaG (SPAdes) (version 2) | ecosystem: Host-associated > Plants > Roots > Rhizosphere...
TTGCCAGATCCAGGCCAACAATGCTAACCTCGTCCATGGATGCCTTCTCCTCTGCTGTGACGTTCGCAAACATCACAATGGCACATTTGATGCCGTCGGGAGGGGGCATCCACTCCATCACTTCTCAACAGCAATCAACACGCTCAACGCTTACGACTGCTATGCAGCCTTCTTCGGCAACCACCAGCCTATCGGAAAACCAACCGAAAAGCCGTATATCCTGCGCTACGCAGCTGCATCGCTCACTGCCATCGAAATCCCGCTGATTGAGTCCGAACCTTTAGTCCGAAACCCGCGGCCGCCGGTTTCCGCTCCAATGATTGCTGGATTACTTTTCTGGTACATGAGGTTCGTCATGGCTGCCGGGAAAATCACCAAGCGGACCCTCGACGCCCTCCAAGCAGGCGCCGTTACCGGCTTCCTTTGGGACGACGACTGAAGGAATTTGGACTCAAGATCACCGCGGGCGGCTCTGCGTCCTATGTGGTCCAGTATCGGATGGGTGGCCGCGAGGCAAAGACGCGTCGCTAGACCATCGGCGCCATGGCTCGCCATGGACTCCCTTCACCACTCGGAGGCGACGAGACTCCTGCGCGTCGTCGCCCAAGGGATCGCCCCTGTCGAAGCGGACAAGCAGCGGCGGCGCGAGGCTGTCGACCTTGTCTTTTCCAACTACGCCGACAGCTTTGCGGCGGACTGCAAAGGGAAAGGTTGGTCGACGCTCATAACGCGATCACTTCACCTACACGTCAAGCCTGCCTTGCGGGAAAAGGCGCTTCCCACAATCACGCGCATTGATGTGGTGGCAGTGTTCGATCGCATGTCGAGAGATCAGGTCGCCAATCGTCGCAACGTGATCGCGGCGCTCAAGCGCCTGCCCACCGGCCAGAACCGCCCTCGACAATCCTGGAAATCAACGCCCTATACCCACCCGCGCAACAGGTCTTCCAGGTCCTCTTTGACTTGCACCCGTCATAGCAGGTCGCCAAATCGTGCCCGATAGGCGGGCAGGCGATTGGGAATGTCCATTTCGGGGATCCCGAACTCCGCCGGATCATAGCGATGTCGCCCGCCGGCACTGGGCCGGTCGGTATTGACCAGCTTCGCCAGGCGCTGCTCATAGGCCGGCGTGAATTCCAACTCGAAATGGTCATAGATGCGTCTCACCGTGCCGATCGGATCGGACAAGGTTTCGCGATAGGCTACGTCGAAGACCCGCCGGTCGATGTCCGGGTTCTGGCGGCTCAGCGCCGAGCGCTCCAGAGCCTCGCCATATTGCATCATCACTTCGCCGCCGATGACCTTCGGGTCGGTCAGTTCAAGCACATCGGGGAAACTCGCCTGCCGCAGTCCGCGGATCAGGCTCGCCAGCGAGGCGACGACCGTCTGCGGTTCCCGATGGGTCTGAATGACCATCGCGTCGGGATAGGCCGCCAGCAGTTCGTCAAGCATCAGCATGTGTGGAGGGGATTTGAGCAGCCAACGACCCTTGGGCCCTCTCCACTGCAATTGCTGGAGCACCCGGCGGTGTGTGTCGAACACGCCGGAATGCCGCTCATGAACCAGCCAGTCTAGATAGTCGGGAATGCCGAACGACGACCAGAAGTTCGAGCTCACGAAATGCAGCGTGGTGAAGCAGTTGCACTCCTGCGGGGCGCGCGCGTCCCAGTGATGCATGGTGGCGAGCGCAGGAACTTCCGAGAGCAGACGATCGTAACTTGCCTGAAGATCGGCTATGCGCGGGTCCGTCTCGAAGGTCGCGATTTCAGGAGCAGGCCACGGAGCGATGACTTCCCAGTCGAGCGGCGCCCGGACGGCGGCATCGAGCGACAGGAGTTCGTAGAGCCAGGTCGTGCCGCTGCGGGGCGCGCCGGTGACGATCAGCGGATGCTCGATCTTGCCCTCAAGCACCTCCGGGTGGCGACGGGCGTCGTCCTGCAGATGAAGCCGGGTGACAAGCAGGCCCACGGCCTGGTCTGCAACCGGTTTGCGCACGACATCCGCCACGGGCATCGCCTCGGCCGCCTCGATCAGCTTGCGCAAGCCGGTCCTGAAACTGTCGTCTGCCCCCCAGTCATGCAATCCTGTGATGCCTTCCGCCATTTCACAGAGGCGCTGTTCGCTCAGTTCACCTGTCATCCTACCCTCTCACCGATTCTGTATGCGTGTCTTGCCGGCACTCATGCCGGAATAGCGGGGCGAGCCGCCGCCGCGGTTATTCGCTTCGCCATTTATCGAGCGGGAGCGACCGTTCGATCATGCCGTAGGTCTCCTCGCCGTCCCAGCTATAGCGCACGCCGCCGCGATGGAAGGGCAGCGGCAAAGGCTCGTCGAGGCTCCAGTCGCCCAGCAGCGGCGTATCGGAAGGGAAAAAGGCCGAATCGTGGGTAAGGCCGCCGATCCTCACGACCTCGCCATCCTCCAGTTCAAGCGCTAGGTCGCACGTGCCGCCATGCGGTTCGAAGTGGGTGAGCCAGGGCGCCTGCACCACCTTGCCGTGCCGCTTGGTCTTGCCGTCGAAAATGAAGGCCTCGCTGAAGGCCGGCGCGGCATCGGTATCGGGCGAAGGAAATGCGAGGGCGCCGAAGGCCTTGCCGCTGGGAAACAGCGCGGACAACCAGCAATGGCCCTTGAACTCGGCGAGTGATCGGATGCCTGTGCGGCGGACCCTGAGCCCCGTGCCTTCGAAATGCTGCTCAGGCTCGCCTTCGATCGACAAGCTGCCCGTGCAGGTAAACAACTGCTCGTAGCGCGTGCCGCCGACGCCTCCGACCGCCAGCGCCGCGGACTTGTTGCCGTCGCGTCCGGCCTGTTCACCGGGGTTCCATGGCGGAGCCGCCATGCGGGCATCGACCTTAACGACCACCCGGTGCTGCTCCTTCCCGGCGATACCGCGCATCTGTTCGGAAACGGTGCGGTCGTACATCATGCCGTCGAAGGTCATGGTCCAGTGGCGCAGCGGCTCCTTGACCTCGAAGCGTAGCGGTCCACCGCCGATCGACAGCGCACGCGCGCCGCTGCGCTTGACAGGTTGCGCGGGAAAGCCGCCCGATCCGATTAGCACCCGGCCCGTGGGGAACGCCAAGTTCGCTTCTATACCACGGTTTTCCCAGTCGATCCCGAGCGCCTCAACGGTCATCCGCGGGAATCCGAAGCGCCCCTCATTGTCGGAAATCCACATCGACGTGCTTTCGCGCATGTCGCGATTCTCGGGCGGTCCCGGCAGAGGGAAGTCCAGCTCTTCGGGATAGCCGTCGGTAATGTCGAATGTCATGTCTGCTCCAACTCCTGTCACGCCTGATCGTGATTATTTCTCATGTTCACAAAGCAGGTCGACGCCGGATCATGCGATCAGCCGGAAGCCGCCGTCGATGCCGATCATCTGCCCGTTGACGTAGCCCGCATCCTCGCTGGCAAGGAATGCGAAGGCGGCCCCGCAGTCGCTCGGCGTCCCGAAGCGCCTGACCGGGATGGAACCTTCCAAGGCGGCGGCGGCCTGTCGGCCCTGCTCGGTCAGGTCGTAAGCCGGGGTACGCACCACCGGCAAAATACAGTTGGTGGTTATGCCAAAGGGGCCCCATTCCTGCGACGCGTTGCGGGTCAGCGCCTGAATCGCGCCCTTGGCCAGTTCATAGGGCGCGAACCCGGGCGAACCCATCAATGCGGAGTGCGAGGCGACGTTGATGATCCGGCCGTAATGCCGGTCACGCATCGCCGGCAGGCATTTCTGCATGAACAGCATGGATTGCAAAGGGCCGCCAATGAAGCTCTTCATCGCCGCCTGAACGGAAGTCTGCTCAAGGTGGCAATGATCAGCCAGTCCTCCCTGCGCGATATTGGCGAGGATGTCGACGTGGCCGAAACGGTCTAACGTCGTACGGACGACTCTGTCTATCTGCGCCTCGTCGGCCACATCGCAGGTCACTGTCACGAGCCGCATTCCCTCCACTCCGGCACACTCGGCCAGGATGCGCAGACCATCGGCATTGACGTCGGCGGCGACTACCGCTGCGCCTTCGCTCACATATCGTTCGGCAACGCCCCGCCCGATGCCCGATGCTGCACCGGTTACGATTGCGATACGGCCGGAAAGACGACCAATCACGCGCGCTCCCTTCGCGTCCTCACGCCCCGACAAGTTCGCGAATCCGGGCGAATTCGGTAGGCTGCCCCTCCAATTCGTAGAAGCCGGAAAGATGTCCGGACCGGTCCGCATCGCCCATGACAGCGGCCCAGTTGTCCCGCAGATTCTCGATCGAGATATCCGGATTGAAATAGCCCGGCGGGGAAGCGAATATGATGCGGGTGACCCGGCCGCCGGCCGCCGAAATGAACTGCCCGGTGACCGGGCATGACTCGTGGGACAAAAACGCCACCACCGGCGCGACCCGTTCCGGCGGCAGCTTTTCCTTCATCCACCGCCCAAACGGGGTATGGCCGATTTCGCGCTCCACCAGAGGAGTGACTGACCAAGGCATGATCATGTTGACCTTGATGCCGAACTTGGCCCCGGCCCCAGCCAATTGACGGGTAGCGGCGAAGAGCGACGCCTTGGCCACGCTGTAGGAGCCGTCCCAGCCAGCCGGGCTTTCCCAACCTAGTGCGACCGAAGAGCCGGTGGTGACGATCCGCCCGGCACCTGATTTTGCCAGGTGAGGGAATGCCGCACGCGACATCCTGAGGTGACCATGCAGGTGGTTTTCAATCAGCCGATCAGTCTCTGCCGTGGGCGCGTCGAAGATCTCCGGGGCCATCTCACCAATGCCGGCATTATTGACCAGAATGTCGAGGCCGCCAAAGGTTTCGACTGCCTGGTCGACCATGCGGCGAGCGGAGGTGTCGTCGGACACGCTGCCATTCACCCCGAGAGCCGCTCCACCCATGGACCGGATTTCGGCGGCAACACCGCCTTCGGGGCCGACACCGGATTCCCGGAAATTGCCGTTGACCACAACTTTGGCCCCGCGCTCCGCCAGGAGCAGGCTATAGGCCCTTCCAAGACCAATCCCGCCACCGGTCACGAAGGCGACCTTGCCATCAAAACGGAGTTCCTCGGACATTGTGCCTCTCCCATTCATGGCCCGCGGGCGTCCAATTTCAGCAGCCGGGCCAGTCCGCTCGGCCTCTTTTTTAAGGCGCATCACGTAGCAGGTGCGCAGGGACCGAGCAACACCTATGAATGAATCAGGGACAAAAACATTCTGCAGTGAATGGGTTCTTGATCGAATTTAAGCATGAAATCAACACACCGATGTCGAAAAAAGTCCTTTTAATACAGAGTGTTATCAATACGATCTCAAATTCCATTTTTGCAGGTCGAAGTTTTAGAGATAGTTCATTTTAGAATGAATGGAGCGTATGGTGGCGGAATGCGACCATCTGGTACCTTTGGCTTTGCACGCGCCGCCAGCACCGAAAGCCGGCGCCGGCTCTCTTGCATGCGGGGAAGCAAGGGCCATGCGGAGGGCGTCATCGTTCGAAGAATTGCGTTTAAGCTCCGGCGGAGATTATCGCTCTGCTCGATAGCCGCTCGGAATTATGCGCTTATTGAACGGCCACTCCGAATGAGGAGCGCTCTGCACCGCCAGCCGCTTCGGCGACAGAAGCTCCGATTTTTACAGTTCATTTATGTATGCATAAACCTGATGGCGGGCACAATATGCTTCAGGCGCGGCGGCGCCCTTGTGACATTTCTTTAGATGCCCCTTTCCAAAACTGCTTTGCGGCGGCGCCTTGCGGAGACTATAGGAGAATGCCTACATTCATCGTAGAATGTCTTGCCGTATACATTCAGGGATAGATATTGCCAGCCGCAAACTTCGCTAGGAAATGATGGCGAGTGTCGCCATGCCTTGAGGCGGCGACCAGGCGAAGACGACCGATGATCGAGCGCGTTGCGATCGTTTGCAGCGCTGGTGTCGGCGATAACCAGCATGAGGATTCCAAGGTGTCGACAACTTCAATCCAGGTCAAATATCGCGACAGCGCTTCGACGCGATCGGCGCTGTTGAACGCGGCCATCGACCTTCTCGTCGACCGGGGATTTGGCGCCCTGACGACTGTCAGGCTGGCGGAGCTCGCCGGCTTCACGCGTGGCGCCCTCCAGCACCATTTCGCATCGCGGGACGATCTTCTCGTTCAACTCTACAAGTTCGCGCTCAGCGCCGAACTTCCCTGCATCCCGTTGGACGCCGCAACGTTGCCGCTTGACGAGCGTGTGGAGATTCTGATCTCGTTCCTCGAGAAGAATGCCGCCAGCAAATGGCAGGCAGCCTCGATCGCCTTGATCCAAGGGGTCGACAGTCGATCACCTGTCGGAATGGTGATGGAGCAGACGACATATGATATGATTTCGCGCATTCATGCTAAGGTGAAAGATCTGTTTCCCGATATTGCCTTATCGCCATCAGAATGGGCGACGCTGATAAGGAACCTGTCGGGAGAAATCTACGGCTCCTCATTATATATTGGCTGCAAGTCAGGTAATGTCATCGATATCGATACGATCGCATCCAAGACATTAAGGCGAAAGATCGCTAAACTATATTTTGCTTCTATAATAAAATTGCATCAAGACTGAGAGGAATCAATGCGAACAGGCAATTTCCGATCGGCTGTGTCGATCGTTGCGCTGAATTTCACCGGCATGGCGATCGGGACCATTGTTCCGGCCGCCCATGCTTCCACGGTTGAAAAAGCCTACGCAAACCCTCTTCTGGATTCCTCCCAAGTCGACATAGAGCGCAGGGCGCTAAAGATCCGCAAGCGACCCGAAGTGGAGGACGCCCGCAAACGGGCGCTGACTATCGTGAAGTCACGTGCGCTGGCCCACTCCGCGGAAAATAGCGCACTGGCAGCGCAGGATTTGGACAAGTGGGTGATGCAGCTCATCCTTCAGGAACTGCTTCCCCTTTATCCGGGACATATCGTTTACGCTGTCGAGAGTTCCGGGCACTCCTGGCAAGGCGTCAGCTTTCCCGGTACGGCCCTGGCGATCGACAACCCGGACAATGTCTATCGGCTGGCTGCGCTGAAGGGATCGACTGCCTACACGATCAAGGGGACGGTTACTCCAGCCAAGCCGTCTCTCCTTGTCTTCCAGCTCGCCCGCTACCCTCATGGAATCGGTTGGGCAGCGGCGGCCAGCGGCAATGATAATGCATCCTACGCCACGCTGACCAGCAGCGGTCTGGAAACCGCGCCGGACGGCAGTTTCAAGATCACTCTCGACCGGTCCGCAGCGCCCGGAAATCATATGCAGTTTCCGGATGACGGGGATTTCATGTTTTCGGTCAGGGATTCTTTGTCAAACTGGAAGCAGGTGCCAGCGAAACTGAGCATTGTCGCGACCCGCCCGGCCCAGATTGCCGAAGAGCCGGACGACAAAGTGGCGGCGCGCGTCGTGGAGCACATGCCGGGCTTTGTATCGTTCATTCTCGACTTCGTGGACAGTTACCACAGCCGCCCCAATGAAAACACGCTGAGCGCTCCCTCTGGCCGGGAAGGCGGCTGGGGGTTCGCCACCGCCTCGCGTTATCGCCTGGCTGACGACGAGGCGCTGCTGGTCACGATCGACGATGCAAATGCCAACTATTTCGGGATACAGACCACAGACGCCTGGATGGTGTCACCGCCATCGACCGAGGCGATCATCAGCAGGAACAAGTCCCAGAGCGTGGCTGGCGCCGATGGCACGCGGACCTTCATCGTCTCGCCACGCGATCCCGGGCGAGCCAACTGGGTCGGCACCGCGGGCCTGCATGAAGGCTGGATCATGGTCCGGTGGCAGGGCGTGCCGCCACGGGCCGACAGCCGGAACCTCCTGCGCAGCGTTCGCCTGATCAAGCTTGCCGATCTGGACAGTGCGATGGCGCAAGACCTGACGCATGTAACCCGGGCGCAGCGGGCAGCGGAAATGCAGGAGCGCAAATCGCAGTGGCTGCTACGAACGGCTGCCACGCGGCAGGGGGAGTAACCATACCGATCGCTGTCAGCAACAACGGCGGGTCCAAGCGATGAGGAGAGAGCCAGATGCCAGAAATGCCGCGCGGCGCGTCGATTGCCGAAAAATTCGATCTGAGCGGCCGGACCGCGATCGTCACCGGCGTGGGGCCTGGCATCGGCGCACACGTTGCCGCCGGCTTCGCTGCTGCGGGCGCGAAGGTCTTGTGCTCGGCGCGATCGCCTGGCGTGATTACCCAGACTGCGGCAGCCATTCGCGCCTCGGGCGGAGAGGCCCTAGCCGTCACTGCGGATATCCTGGACGCCGATGCCAGGGTTTCGCTGGTGAACCAGGCGCGGGCGGCGTTCGGCCCGATCCATATCCTGTTCAACAACGCCACTGCCGGCGCCATCGCCCCCGAGGCCGGGATATGGGGAAACACACCCGAAGTCTGGGATGCGGCGCTGGGCGCCAACATCACCGCCATTTTTCATCTTGCCGAACTCGTCCATACCGACATGGAGGCGCACAAAAGCGGCAGCATCATCACCGTCGGCAGCAGCGGCGGTTTCTCCGTTGTCGGCAATTCGATCGCCTACAGTGTCGCCAAGGCGGGCACCGCCATGCTGACCCGATATCTGGCCAAGGCGATGGCGCCGGCGACGCGGGTCAACATGATTTCGGTCGGCGCGATCACGCCGGACGGTAGTGAAAGCGAGGCCCTGAAGACCCATTCGCAACTGGACCTTACGCGCCGCAACGCCATCCAGCGTTTCGGCCATGCGGAGGAGGTGGTCGGCGCCGCCCTGCTGCTGGCTTCGTCCGCATCGTCCTATACCACCGGCAGCACCATTTTCGTCGATGGCGGCAGAATCGGCACGATGGGGTAACGCGCCGACCCGGAAATAATGCTGCGGTGGAGCGGGTATGGCGCTTGCAGCTGACTCCAGCAATGCGCCCAGCTTATATCCCCGTTGGCGTAGATCCGCCTAAGTGCGTTAATTCGCGAAGTCACATTGAACCGTCATCGCGAGCGGAGCATGCCGATCCAAGGGCGCGCCGGTGGATCGCCACGGTTCGCTCGCAATGACGAGGTGGGTCAACCTGAAGTCATCTGAGCTGGACGCCCGCAAAAACCGGCACTTTGATGCGTCCGTTGCGGTGATGGCGGCATGACCGGAGCACGGGGCGCTTTGGGGGCGGCTTTTCGGTCGCCGGATGGGGCATTTTATGGCCTTTCCCGGGGTTCAGGGCAGACTCATGCTGTGGTGGCGCGTCGTTCGTGGAAGATCAGACGGTCAAAGTTATAGGCCAGATTTGCCAAGGTGAGTTTTGCCTCGGCCCGCTTGATGTCGATGGTGCGGATGAAGAGCCCAAACTGGTTTTTCTGATGCGCAAACACATGCTCGATCCTGGCCCGGATCGCGGACTTTGCGGCGTTGGCGCGGGCGGTGGCTCTGGGCATCGGCTTTCCCTTGGGCTTTCGACGGTGGATGCGACTGGTCAGCATGCGATCGGCCAGCCATGTTTCGTTCGTCCTGGAGCGGTATGCTGTGTCGGCCCAGACCTCGCTGCTGCTATTCTGTGCGATCACATGGCGTAACATGCACCCATCGGCGTGCGCCGCCGAGGTGACCTCACCTGCGCGAATGAACCCGTAGCGGCGGTCGATGCTGATATGGCTTTTATACCCGAACACCGGCAAGGCGATCATCGGAAGCGGCTTGCCATCCTTGTAGCGCACTTTCCCGCCGATCTTGAGCGTCCAGCGCGCATCTGTGTCCTTCTGTGCCGCCTTGGCCGGGTCATCGGGCCAGATATCCTGCGCTGATTTGCCATCCTTGATGGCCTGCCGCTCGCCATCGCTGTTGCGCTGCTTGGGCGCGGGCACCAGGCTGGCATCGATGATCTGGCCCGACATGGGAATGTAGCCCTTCTTGTGCAGTTGCCAGTCGAACGCCTTCATCACTTGGCTGAGCGTCCCGGTCTCCGTCATCCGGTTGCGGAAATGACGGATAGTGTTTTCGTCGGGGGTGCGGTCACCCAACGCAAAGCCCAGAAACCGCATCCAACTCAGCCGGTCCCGGATCATATACTCCATTCGGGCATCGGACAGATTATGCTGGGCCTGCACGATCAGAATCTTGAACATGGCGACAGGGTCGAACGGCGGACGGCCGCCCTTGCTGCCATCGCCGTAGCCCAGCCCTTCGACCAGCCAGACCCGGAAATACTCAAAATCCACGGTCCGTTCCAGAACCTCCAGTGGATCGCCATGCCGGCTCAGCATCTCAAGATGGTCATTCAGGCTGAAAAGAGACTTGGGGTCCATGACAGATCGCCTCCAATGGCTACCCAATCAATGAAACACGAATGCCCTAAATCCGCCAGAGTTTTTGCGGGTGCCCAGCTTGGCGAAGGCCATTTCAATGGGGTTGAGATCAGGGCTGTAGGGCGGGAGGAACAGGAACCACGCCCCGCGTTCCTTGAGGATTGCGGCGGCTTTCTCGCTCTTGTGGCTGGAGAGGTTGTCGAGGATGACCATGTCACCGGGCTTGAGTGTCGGGGCGAGCTGGGTCTCGACATAGGCTTCGAAGATTTGCCGGTTCATGGGGCGGTCGATCACCCAGGGCGCGGTCGGTCCGTCATGGCGCAAGGCGGCGATGAAGGTCTGCGTTCCCCAGTGTCCGAAGGGGGCCTTCATCCTGAGCCGCTGGCCCTTGCGCGCTCGCCCCCTCAGCCGGGTCATCTTGGTGGTCGTGCCGGTTTCGTCGATAAACACGAGGCGTTCCGGCCGTTTCTTCATCCACGGCTGGCGATGCACCGTCCAGATCCGCCGCCGCCGGACGATGTCAACGCGATCGGTTTCGCTCGCCAGCAGCGTTTTTTTTAACGGTAAAGCCGTGCCGGATCAGCAGTAGCGACAACGAGGCCGGGTGCGCCTTCACGCCGCGTGTCGCCAGCAGCCGTGCCGCCAATTCCGGCATGGTGATGTCGCCATCGGCTTCCACCCAACCCACCAGCGCCTCGACATGCGCAGCAAGCAAGCCACTCCCCGCTGGCCGACCCTGCCGCGCCGGGGCCAGAGATCCCGTCTGCGCCTTGCGCTGCGCCAGGCGAACTGCTGTCGCCGCACTCACCCCAAACCGACGCGCCGCAGCACGGCAAGATTGGCCACGCTCAATCTCCCCAACAATCCGAACCCGAAGATCAACCGAACTGCTCTTGCCCATGATCCACCTCCAAAAAGAGTGAATCATATTGCTCAGGCAATGGGAATCCCTTGCGATTCAGATTTCACGTTCGATGCTCTAACCCAAGCGGCAATCATTTGTCGAAAGCCCGTTTCCGTGCGAGCATGGTTACATGGAAGTGCTGACAATCCTCGTTATGATCGTCGTGGTCCTCTCGGCAGCCATGACAAACGCAATCGTGCAAAGGTGCCTGCTCGCTTCAGGGCGTGGATGGTTCCGCAGCACAGTCGTTTCCGGCTTTACAGGCTTTCTTGCGGCTATTGGCATCATCGCAACCTACTTCATCATAGGAAACCTGATCTGGAAGTTGGCGCAGTAACCAATTTGTCCACGCCGCCTAGCACTACTTTGGCAGAAGTTTGAAATGCGTGACTGATAGGCTCTCACCGCAGTGAGGGCATTGGTCTGGTGGAGGTCTCGATATTCGG
>Ga0207658_10003211_pt1 | contig 11622 bp, 12 predicted proteins | sample KBSS33metaG_FD_184322 | JGI IMG/M metagenome (GOLD analysis project Ga0207658, IMG submission 184322) | Switchgrass rhizosphere microbial communities from Kellogg Biological Station, Michigan, USA - KBS S3-3 metaG (SPAdes) (version 2) | ecosystem: Host-associated > Plants > Roots > Rhizosphere...
CCCGACACCGCCGAGCAGTACCACGACCAGACGCTGCCGGCCGAAGGCGCCAAGTCCGCGCACTTCTGCTCGATGTGCGGGCCCAAGTTCTGCTCGATGAAGATCAGCCAGGAAGTGCGCGACTTCGCCGCCAAGCAGAACGCGCCGGTCGAAAACTTCGTCGCCGCCGAGGATGCCGAGGTGGGGATGGCCGAGATGAGCCGGGTGTTCAAGGAAACCGGCAGCGAGCTCTACATGGGCGCCGGCGACCGCGAGCACGACTGACGCCTCACGACCGACGCAAGGACGGTCCGCCGGGTCTTTTCCGCAAGTTGTCGGAACCCGGCGGCGTCCTGCGCGTCAGGTCCGCAGAGGATGCCGGTGAGGCGTGCCGATACGCCGTTTGAAACGCCACTTCTGGAGATCACCGCTTGAGCAGCCATCCGAATTCCCCAGCCGCCGACTGGATGAAGCTGGCCCATGACGGCTGGTCGCTGTGGGCCGAATCGCTGACCGTCATGAGCCTGCGCACGGCCGACTTGATGTCCGGGCGCGGCAGCAATCGCGAGAATGCGCTGATGGTCTCGGAGAAAGTGGCGGCAGCGGCCGAAGTGGCGATGATGCTCGCCACCGCCGGAATTGCCACGCCCCACGCCACCGCGAGCAAGGCGATGCGCTACTACCGCCGCAAGGTGCGCGCGAACCGCCGCCGCCTCTCGGACCGCAAGCGGTAGGCCGACCGGGTCAGCGCTTGCGCACGAACGCCGCGCGCAGCACCAGGCCCTTGATGCCTGGATAGCGGCAATCGATCTCCTGCGTATCGCCGGTCAGCCGGATCGAGGGAATCAGCGTCCCGCGCTTGAGCGTCTGGCCCGCGCCTTTCACCTCCAGGTCCTTGATCAGCGTCACCGCGTCGCCATCCGCCAGCAGGTTGCCGACCGCGTCGCGCACTTCGACAGTGTCGGCCGCGGCCCGCTTGGCGGCCAGCTCGGATGCCGGCAGCCACTCGCCGCTGTCCTCGTCGTAGACGTAGTCCTCGTCGTCGCCCGCCATGTCGTTTTCCCCTTGGCCGCTTCCCTCGCGGCGGGCACCCATGTCACCCTCGCGCCCGTTTGGCGAGCATGAAGGAGACGCATGGCATGAGCGCGCCCATCCACATCGGCATCGGCGGCTGGACCTACGAGCCATGGCGCGGCCTGTTCTACCCGGCCGGCCTGCCCCACGCGCGCGAGCTGGCCTATGTGGGCGAGCATCTCACCGCGACCGAGATCAACGCGACGTTCTACGGCCGCCAGAAGCCGGCGAGCTTCGCCAAGTGGCGCGATGCGGTGCCCGAGCAATTCGTGTTCGCGCTCAAGGGCTCACGCTACTGCACCAATCGCAAGAATCTCGCCGAAGCGGGCGAGAGCGTCGGCAACTTCCTGGCCCAGGGCCTGGTCGAGCTGGGCGACAAGCTGGGGCCGATCAACTGGCAGCTCGCCGCCACCAAGCGCTTCGATGCCGACGAAATCGCCGCGTTCCTGGCACTGCTGCCCGCCAAGCACGAGGGGCTGGCGCTACGCCATGCGATCGAGCCACGGCACGGCAGCTTCGACGATCCCGCGTTCTTCGCGCTGTGCCGCAAGGCCGGGGTGGCAGTGGTGCTGGCCGACAGCCAGGACTATCCGGCGCTCGACGACGGCGCCGCCGCACCCTTCGTCTACGCCCGCCTGCAGAACGCCCGCGCCGGTCTGGCGCAAGGCTACCCCGACGCCGAGCTCGACGGCTGGGCGAAGCGTGCCCGCGGCTGGTCCGCCGCCGGCAAGCCGGTCTTCGCCTTCTTCATCAACGGCGCCAAGGAACGCGCACCCGCCGCCGCATCGGCGCTGATCGCGCGTCTGGAGACGAGATGAGCGTGGCTTGGGCGCTGCGATCGTAACGCTGCGGCGGCACGGCGCCGCCCCTAGCCCTCACCGCCGGCCGGAGCGGCTCAAGGCTTGGCTGGTCCACTCGCCGGGTGGCGATCGGTCCAGGCGCAACCTTTGCGAACCTGACCGTCGATTTCGAGCAGCGCGTCGAAAGGATAGCTGCGGTCGGACATGCCGTCGCTGCACCGCCCCGGCATGATTGCCAGCGTCGCTGCGCCCGCCGCCAGTTCGCCGCTGAACGAGACTCCCCCGCGCCCCGCGAACCGCGAAACCGGCACCGCCTCGCCCTTCTGGTTATCCGGCGTGCGATAGATCAGCCGGCCGCCCGCGACATCGGCGCTCCAGAACGGTTCGGTGCCGGCGGCGTGGACCGTCTCGGCCGCTGCGATGCCCGCGTAGGGGTGATGATCCTCGCGATTGCCGGGCAACTGCTCGGGCGAGGCGTGACAGGCGGCGAGCACGGCGAGGCCGAGGAAGGCGAAAGGGCGGAGGGCAGTCATGCCAACCGGGTTAGGGAAGCACGGGTGCGGCGGCAAGGTGCTGCGCGATGCCGATAACGCTGGCGGTAGCGTAGCGCGGCCGCTCCCGCCTATACCTCACGCCGACATGCACAGACCGCGACACGCCCCCGCATCCCTCGTCCGCTTCACGGCGGCAGCGCTACTGCTCGTCGGCAGCCCAGCCAGTGCCGATGCGCCGGACCCGTGGCCCTTGCGACTGCGCGCGCAAATGGTGCAGCTGGCACGGGTGGAGTGGCGCCTGCGCCGGGCCGCTGCCCCGCTTTGCCCGCGCACAAGCGCCGGCTTCGGCCTCGCTCTGGATCACATCGCTGCGTACGGCGCAGGCGACCGGGCGATGGTCGCCAGCCTTCTGGCCATGGCCGACGCCCCGCAGGTCTACGCGGTCGAGCCGGAAAGCCCGGCCGACCGCGCCGGCGTGCGTGCGGGCGACGAGATCCTCGCCATCGACGGCGTCGCCACGGCCGACCTGCTGGCGCGTTCGCCCGACAAGTCGCTGTTTTCCGACGAACTGGCGGCTCGGATGGCAGCGCATACGGCCGGCCAGCCCCTCCTGCTCAGGTTGCGTCGCGCCGGAACCGAGCTCGCGCTGAAACTCACGCCGGAGACGATCTGCAACGCGCCGTTCGTCTTGCGCACGAGTTCGGCAGTCGACGCCTACAGCGACGGCGCCCGGCTCGCGGTGACCAGCGGCCTGATCGCCTTCACGCGCGACGAGGACGAGCTGGCGCTGATCGCGGGACATGAGCTGGCCCATGTCGTCAATGGCGACGGCAAGGCGAAAGGCCTGGCCGAGCGGCGGCGGATGGAGGACGATGCCGACGTGCTCGGCGCAGCGATCGCCCGCTGTGCCGGCTACGACGTGCCGCTGGCGCTCGGCTTCTGGCAACGCTACCGCAAGGGCGACCTGCTCGGCTTCCTGCGCGCCCCGACGCATGGCTCGTCCTCCGCGAGAGCCGCGCACATCGCCGGAACCGCAGCCGCGCCCTGCCCGCTCGATCCCAGCGCGACGCCCGGATTGCGCTAGGCGCCCGCCGTCAGCAGGCTCTCCCCGCCCGGCCGCGCGCGCCGGACTGCCCCTCCGCCCGCCGATCGCGATGATGGATCGCGCACAAGCACCGGCATTGCCGCGAACAGCAGCACCGGCACCCACATGCTGCGCCGCGAGTAGGTCGGCCCGGTCATGTAGGCGGCTAGGAACAGGACGAACACGGCCAGGAACGCGCCTTGCACCGGCGCCCAGCGCTGGCGCCGGATGCGCCAGGCGAGGTAGGCGATCAGCCCGGCCTGGCCGGTCAGCCCCAGCACCCCGAAGTAATAGTCCATGGCGACGATGCCGTTGTGGATGTCGAGCCCTTGCGGTGTGGTTCGCGGATCGAAGCTGAGGCCGACCAGGAACGATCGCAGGGTGATGCGCCGCATCGCGGTCTCGATCTGGTCGTCGCGCGCCTGCACAGTACCGTACGCGCTGCCCTGGCGGGACAGCGTTTGCAGCCGCTCGGCCAGGCGGTTGTCCTGCGAGGCGCCGAGCAGCAAAACCCCGCCCAGCACCGCAAGCGGCAGCAGCACGGACAGCAGCGCCACCTTGCGCGAGACGACGAACTGCGCGGCCAGCGCCGCCCCCAGCGTCAGCGTGGCGGTGAGCGAGGCGCTGGCCGTGAGCGAGCAAAGGCACATGGCGGTGCCCGCCAGGATCGCCGCTCCGCTCGCCGAGACGCGCCGCGCCTCGAACAGCAGGAAGCATCCCAGCACCACCCCGACGGCGCTGAAGATGCCGGCCTCGATCGGGTGGTTCATCAGGCCCGTCGCACGCATCCAGTCCTGCAGTTTGACTTCGCCGGTCAACCCCATGAACAGGCCGAGGCGGTCCTGCAGGATCGCGACGAAGGAATGGACCGCGGCGCTGGCGAAGACCGCCCACACCGCCTGGCGGGGCGTCAGCGCTTCGGTAGAGAGAAGCAGCGCCAGGTTCATCGCAGTGACGGTGAGGCTGGCGGCGATCAGCAGGCCCTTGATCACGTGCTCGACCACGGCCGTGGCGACGAGCGCCGACAGCATCGTTCCCAGCGCGATCAGGATGCCGCCGAGCACGGCGACACGCACCAGCGCCGGATTGGCCAGCTGGCGCGAGCCACGCTGCTGCCACGAGACCGCGAGGACCGGCAGCAGAGCCATGCTGGCGACATCGAAGATCGTGACCGAGCCGAGCCGCAGCGCGCTCCACCCCACGGTGAGCAGGTAGAGAAACGCCAGCGCTCGGATCATGCCGCCAATCCGCGCCGGAAGCGCAGCGCGCTCGACAGCTCGCCCTCGATCAGGATCGCTCCGACCAGCGCGGCGTAGAGCACGATCGTGCCGAGCGGCGAGAGCACCAGGCTTGCCGCGGCCGCCACGGCCAGCGCGCCGAGCAGCCGCAGCGCGATACCTCCGGCCAGCCGCGCGCCATCCATCACCAGGTAGGCGATCGAGGAATAGCTGCGATAGGCGATGATCGCGGTGAACAGCGCGTAGATGGGCACCAGCCGCGTCCAGTCGCCGGGAGCCGGCAGCGCCAGCACGCGATCGATGTAGAGCCACGAGGCAAGCGCCAGCCCCGCCGAGGCCAGCGCGCCGTAGCCGATGCCCAGCACCACGCTGGCCGCGACGATGCGGGCTTGCGCGGCGGCGGACCTCGCGTTCCAGCCGAGCCGGATGTAGCTCGACAGCGGCACCAGCAGCAAGATCACCGGAACCAGGATAGTCTGAAACAGGCGGATCAGCGTGCCGTACCAGCCGGCCACTGCCGCGCCCGCGCTCGCCTGCATCCACACCACCGAAAAGCTGAGCGTGGCGGCCAATACGCCATCGGCCATGCCGATCGCCAGACCCTGCCGCAGCGCTCCGGCCGCGTGGCGAACGCGTCCGCGCAGGAGGTAGGGCCGGCGGCGCAGCAGCATCGCACCGGCGACGAGGCTCGCCAGAAGGCCATGCCCGCTCAGCACCAGGCTGGCGGTCAGCGGATCCTGGCGCAGGGGGGGAAAGGCGAAGGCTGCGGCGATGTTGGCGACCTGGAACACGATCTGCAGCACGGCGGTGACGTAGTGCTCGTTGTAGGCGGCGCGGGCGTTGTCTAGCCCGTTCATCCAGGCCGCGAGCGCGACCAGCGCGGCGATGGCGAACATCGTCCCGCCACCGCCGCCCCGCGTCGCGCAAAAGCCCCCCAGCGCGACCATTGCCAGCAGCAGGATCGCGCCGTTCACCGCCATCAGGGTGACGAAGCCGTCCGCCTCGGCTGCCGCGTCACCGCGCGAGTGCGCCTCGCCGATCTGTCGCCGGCCGACGGTGTGGAAGCCGCCGAAAAGGAACGTCACGGTCGCGCCCAGCGCCATCGCTCCGAGGAGGAAGGCATAGCCCTGCGTGCCGAGATCGCGATGCAGCAGCGGCAGCATGACGACGACGCCGGCCAGGCCCGGCACGCGCGTGGCGAAGTTCACCGCCAGCGAGGCGGCGAGCTTGCGCTGCTCGGGACCGAGGCGAGCGCGCGCAGTCATGCGGGCGCCAGCGCCGCGCGGGTGATCGCCGAGACATCCGCGCCCACGCGCAACAGCGGCACGTGATCCTCGGCGAAGCGTTCGCCCGCCCCATCCGTCTCGAGCCAGATCGAGGGCATGTTGCCCAGGAACGCGGCCCAGCGCGAGAAAGTAGACTGCGATCCCACCAGCACCCGTGCGCCGGCCAGCGCCAGCAGCTCGGCCAGGTCGTTGTCCTCGCGCCGGATGCGCACGCCCGGAACCGCCAGGACCTGCGCCAGCTCCCGCTCGGTGCCATCGGACAGGACGTGGATCGGCAGTTCCGGGAATTCGGCGCGCAGGCGGCGGAGCACTGCCTCGTACCAGTCGAGCGGGATGCGCAGGTTGTTGGTCGTGCCGCTGCGCAGATCGGCCGGGGTGGCAGTGGCGAAATCGCCAAGGCGCACGTGGGCGGCGATATAGACGCCCCGGCCGAAGCCATCGCCCAAGCCACGAGCCGGCAGCGGCGCGGCGGCGATCTCCAGCAGCCGGCGGCGGATGTCCGCGCGCCAGGGCTTGAGCGGCCCGAAGCGGTAGTCACGACAGGCGACCAGCGTCAGTCGCCCGTTGGTCCGCGCGGTCGCCGGGGCGGCGATCGGCACCGTCCGCCAGCGCGCGCCCAGCACTCCGAATAGTGAGCCGGCCAGCGCCGCCAGCTTGCGCAGGCCCGCAAGCTCGCCCGGGCCGGGCCGGAACAGGCCGATGTAGAAGCGCTTGGACCGCTCGCCGCGCAGCAGCGGCCCCAGCTTGAGCGAGACCCAGGCAGGCGCGATCAGCGTGGCGCCGGTCTCGCGCGCATGAGCAAGCGCGTGGAAATAGGCGATCAGGCTGTTGCCGATCCCCGCCCCTGCCACCCGGAACAACCCGAAGTCGCGCCGCGCGTCGAGCACCGGATAGACGTAGCGTGGCCGGCAGCTCACAGATTGAGAGGGGCTCACAGCTTCAACCCGGTGGCCCGCGCCAGCGCGGCGATCCGGTCCTCGCGGCTGGAGACTCCCGCGACCGCCCGCTCGAGCTCCCACAACCGCACGTCGACGAGGAAGCGGTACCAGAAGCCCTGGAGGAAATGGTAGACCAGCCCCGGCCGGCCATCGAGGAAGCCGAGCTGCAGGAAATAGCGATAGAGGAAGTAGAGCGCCGGTCCGGTGCCGAACGGCATGCGGTTGTAGAAGCGCTGCTTCACCAGCCGCTTGAGGCCCGCCTGCCGGCCGCTGTTGTGCGCGGTCATCGCGCCCACCTGGCCGAACAGGCCAAGCCGCTGGTCCAACACGTCGATCGCCTCGCGCGCGGCGTAGCCGTTGTGCTTGGCGACGAAGAAAGCGATGTCGCGCAGCGAGGCATCCTCGAAAGCGCCGTCGATATGCACGGTGCGCCCGCCGGTGACGAGCACGTGCTCGTCCATCCAGCGGTCCTCGACTTCACCGTGGCCGGTGCGCCAGAGCCGCAGCAACCGCAGCGGATAGCGCCCGCCATGACGAATCCAACGACCCATGAAGATGTGGCGGCGATCGAAAGTGACGCCCGCCACGTCCGCGCCCAGCGTTGGCAGGGTCGCGGCGATGCGGGCGGCGAGATCGCCGCCGATCAGCTCGTCGGCATCGAGCCGCAAGACCCAGGCGGTGTCGATGCCCCCATGCTCCAGCGCCCAGGCGAACTGGCGGGCATAGTTGACCCAGGGGTTGTGCAGCGCCCGCGCGCCGGCCTCGCGCGCCAGCTCAGCGGTCCCGTCGGTGGAGCCCGAATCGACCACGATCACATCGCTGCACACCTGCCGGGCGCTGGCGACGGCGCGGGCAATGTGCAGCGCCTCGTTGTGGGTCAGGATCACCGCGGTGACCCCGGGCCGCAGCGCCGCCCCGCTTGCGCTCATCGGCCTACGCCCGCTGCAACGGCGCGCTCGTGCCGAGCGATGTCGTCTGCGTCGAAGCGGTCGCGCAGCACCCTGGCGGGCACACCGCCGACGACCGTGTAGGGCGGCACGTCGCGGGTGACGAGCGCGCCCGAACCCACCACCGCACCGCGGCCGACGCGCACCCCTTCCATGATCTTCGCATCGCGCCCGATCCAGCAGTCGAGCCCGAACACGGTGATCGGACGAGGCATGCGCGGGACGCCGAGTCGGGTCGGCGTGCCGACCCGCTCGAAGACGTGGTCGGCGCCGATCACCTTGCACCCGGCGGAGACCAGGCACAGGTCGCCGATCACGACGATGCCGTGCGCCTCGAAGCCGCTGCCGACATAGGCGTAGCGGCCGACCCGAGAGCCGTGGCCGAAGCGCATGCGCCCGTCGCGCGCCCACTGGAAGCCCTCGCCCACCTCGGCGAGGCGATAGCAGCGGCGCAGTAGCGGAACCAGGAGACGCCGGATTCGCGCCTTGCCGCGGCCTTCGACCTCGACGCGGCAGCGCGCGATCGTGACCTCGCTGGCACGCTCGGGCTCGGGAGCTGCGGCACGTACGTTGGGAGGCCTAGCCACGGCCGACGAGCCCGAGAATGGCGGCCTCGATGATGCGCGCCTGGTTCGCCGGGTTCCAGGACCGGTGGATCACCTCGCGACAGGCGCGGCGCACCGCCGTGCGGTCACGACCGCCGCGCAGCCACGCCGCGATCGCGCGCGCCAGATCCTGTGCGTCGCCCTGGCGGAAGAACGCGCCGGTGCGCCCTTCGACGATCGCCTCGACCTCGGGCATCTGCTGGTCGAGATTGCCGTGGGTCACCGCGGGGGTGCCGTACATCATGCTGTGCATCGCGGTCAGCCCGATCTTGCCGGGCGAAACGGTGATGTCGGCGTGGTAGATAAACCGGCCGATAAGCTCCTCATCGTAGCAGGCGCCGTAGAACACCGCCGTCACGCCCAGCCGCCGTGCCTGCGCTTCCAGCCTGGCGCGCTCGGGCCCCTCGCCCACCAGCAGCAGATTAACCGGCAGACCCTGCGCGCCGAGCCGGGCAGCGGCGTCGATCAGCAAGTCGAAGCGGCACTTGGCGGTCAGCCGCGCGGTGCAGACCAGCAGCGGCCGCTCGGGCGCGGCGAACAGCGCGCGCGGCGACAGATCGGCGAGTTCGTCCGACTCGATCCGTGCGACGATGGCGTCGGCCCGCTCGACATCGAGGCTGTTGTAGATCGTGGTGATCCGCTCGGCCGGGTATCCCGCCGCCGTGCCCAGGCGCGCCCCGCGTTCGGAATAGACTAACATGCGGTTGGCGAGGCGATAATAAGCGTCGCGCAGGCGCCGGCGCACGCCGGTCTCGGCCCGCAGCCAGCCATGCGCCCAGAACAGCACCGAGGTTCCGCGCAGCCGGCACAGCGCGGCGCCCAGCCAAGTCGAGACGAAGTGAATGTCGCCCAGGTACACGACCGCGTCGTACCGCCGCCGCAGCGCGACCCCGACGGCGCCGCTCTGCCAGGTGAGGCCCGCCATCCGCAGCGAGGGTGCGCGCACGAAGCGGCGCATGCGTCCGGGCGGCAGATGCTCGATGCCTTCCAGCGCCTGGCCGCTGCCGAAGAAGTCGAACGCGATGCGCTCGCTGCGATCAAGCGCCTGCACCACGCCCGCCCGGTAGTGCGGCCAGATATGGTAGACCACCGCGACTTTCAGCAAGATGGCAAGGCCCTTCGTCGAAACGCGTCACCCCTGACGCGCTTCTCGGGATATTACGCAGGGCGCGTCTGCGGCAAAGCGATAGCGGCCGCGGTGAACAAAGATTAACGCCGCTCGCCTGCCGCGGACGGCAGCCGCAGCCCGCCCAAGGCGCTGGATGCGGTTTCATTTGACGCACTGCAGCATAGTCCATAAGCGAAGCGCGGTTTTCGGCTGCGCGGAGCAAGCATGACTTCGAAGGTGCCCGTTCTCGTCACCGGCGGCGCCGGCTACATCGGCAGCCACGCGGTGCTCGCGCTCCAGGATGCCGGCTGGCCGGTCGCAGTGATCGACAACCTCGTCACCGGCTTCCGCTTCGCGATTCCCGACGGCGTGCCGTTCTACCAGGGCGACATCGAGGACGCAGGGCTGCTCGCGCGCATCTTCGCCGAGCAGGGCACGCGCGCGGTGATGCATTTCGCCGGATCGGTGGTGGTGCCCGAATCGGTCGAGAACCCGCTGAAATACTACCACAACAACACCGCCAAGAGCCGCGCGCTGATCGCCGCCGCGGTCGAGGCGGGCGTGCCGCACTTCATCTTCAGCTCCACCGCGGCGACCTACGGCATCCCCGAGGTCTCGCCGGTGCGCGAGGATTGCCCGCAGGTTCCGATCAATCCCTACGGCATGTCCAAGCTGATGACCGAGGCGATGCTGCGCGACGTCGCCGCGGCGCACGCGCTCAACTACTGCGCGCTGCGCTACTTCAACGTCGCTGGCGCCGATCCGCAGGCGCGCACCGGGCAGTCGACGGCAGGCGCCACCCACCTGATCAAGGTCGCGGTCGAGGCGGCGCTGGGCAAGCGCAGCCACGTCGGCGTGTTCGGCACCGATTTCGACACGCCAGACGGCACCGGCGTGCGCGACTACATCCACGTCTCGGACCTGGCCGACGCGCATGTCCTGGCGCTGGAGGCGCTGATCGAGCAGCCCGGCCGCTCGCTGACGATGAACTGCGGCTACGGCAAGGGCTTCTCGGTGCTCGAAGTGCTCGACGCGGTCGACCGCGTCACCAACCGCACGATCGACCGCCGCCTCCAGGCCCGCCGCGCCGGCGATCCGGACGCGCTGATCTCCGACAACAGCCGCATCAAGGCGACCCTGCCCTGGGTCCCGCGCTACGACGACCTGCCGACCATCGTCGAGCACGCCTTGGCCTGGGAGCGCAAGCTGGGCGACATCCGCCAGAGCTGAGGCGACGGCGAAGGCCCCCGAGACGCTCAGGCTGAGCAGGCTCGAGAGACCACGGGACTCTACCCTGGACCATCGCCTTCATCCTTAACGTTCGAGTGCGAAAAAAAAGCGACACGAAGCGGTGCTATCGGCCGCGGCGCGCTTCTCGGCGGGCCGACCCGTCTTCCCGAAATGACCGTTCTCTCGCCTCCGCATGCCGGCGGCAGGGTCGCGGAGCGGGTACAGGAGGGATGTGTCCCTATCTCCTGTACCCGCTCCGCGACCCTGCGCGCACGGGCCGGAAACCATCTCCTCCGCGCATCTTTTCGCCTTCGAGAGGAGACCGCCGATGCCGAAGGGGTCCAGCAAGGCCGGCAAGCCTGCCGCCAAGGCCAAGCCCGCCAAACGCAAGCTCAAGGTGTTTCGCACCTCCACCGGCTTTCGGGATGCCTATGTCGCGGCGCCGAGCCGGGCCGCGGCCTTGCGTGCTTGGGGGGCGAGCAAGGACCTCTTCGCGCGCGGCGCGGCCGAGGAGGTCACCGATCCCGCGCTCACGGCCGAACCGCTGAGCCGGCCCGGCGAGGTCGTCACTCGCAGCCGCGGCGGCATCGACGAGCAAGTCGCGGCGCTGGGACCGCAAAAGAGCGTGCACCAGCCCGCGGAACGCGCGGCGCGGGCACCCGCACGCAAGCGCCAATCCGACCCGGAGCCCGCCCCGGAGCCGCCACCCAGCCGCGACGACCTCGATGCGGTCGAGCAGGCGCTCGTGACGCTGCGCGCCGACAGTGCGCGTGCCGAGGACGCGATCCGCGCGCGCGAGCGGGCGCTGGTGCAAGAGCACCAGGCGCTGCGCAAGGACT
>Ga0207658_10003216_pt1 | contig 11613 bp, 9 predicted proteins | sample KBSS33metaG_FD_184322 | JGI IMG/M metagenome (GOLD analysis project Ga0207658, IMG submission 184322) | Switchgrass rhizosphere microbial communities from Kellogg Biological Station, Michigan, USA - KBS S3-3 metaG (SPAdes) (version 2) | ecosystem: Host-associated > Plants > Roots > Rhizosphere >...
TCTTCCCCGCCCACATCACCCCCTCGATCCATGAGGAGGCGGCCCGCCTTGGTGTCCACGGGTTGCTCGGCAAGGACGCGACACCGGCCAACTTCCTGGCGACGATCGAGGCGGTCGCCCGCGGCGAGCGCATGCTCGAAACCGAGCAGCGCGACTCCCTGCGCCGCGCCGCCGCCAAGCTCAACTGCGCCCCGCTCACTCCCCGCGAGCACGAAATCATCCGCCGGGCGGCGCGGGGGGAGAGCAATGCGGAGATTGCCAGTGCGATTTTCTTGGCGCCGACGACTGTGAAGTCGTATGTGCAGAGTGCGTTGGGGAAGTTGGAGGCGCGGAACAGGGTCGAGGCCGTGTTCAAGCTGGCTGAGCTGCGGTTGCTCTGAGATTCGGGGGCGGTGCGGTAAGGGGCCATCGGGTGGGCCTCCCTTACGCCTAGCACCGGCAGAGCCGGTGCAATCTCGACCGGGCCTGACGGCCCGGGGAACATGCAGCGAGCTGTGGAGGCTAGAGGGAGGCCCACCCGATGGCCCCACCACAGAGCTCCGGAGCCTCGGAAGCTCCGCGACCAGAAGGGAGGGGCCGCGATACTTTTCGAAGCTTCTTGGAGCGGTTCGGGGTTTGGAAGCTTTTTGTCACCAGGTGGGGCGGGTGTCGTCCGAACGGAGTTTGCTGCGGATTCGTTAGGAGGGATCGGGCACCCCTCCCGCTAGCCTCCACAACTCGTTGCGTAATTCCTTACCGGCGCAGCCGGTAATCCAGGTTCCACCGGCTCTGCCGGTGGTAGGCGTACGGGAGGGGTGCCCGATCCCTCCCCCGCACCCTCCAGAACAACCTCCGTTCGGACGGTGCCCGCTCCAACTGCCCCGCCATACCTTCGACCCATGCGGCGCGACGTTGAGTTCACCAGCGGCAGCGACACGATCCGCGGCTGGCTGTACACGCCGGACGAGGGCGAGGGGCCGTTTCCTTGCATCGTGATGGCGGGCGGGTGGTGCTACGTGAAGGAGCTCGTCCAGCCCCACTACGCGGAGATGTACGCCGAGGCGGGGCTAGCAGCGCTGCTCTTCGACTACCGCAACTTCGGCGAGTCAGACGGGGCACGGCGCCAGCACATCGACCCCAACTGGCAGGTCGAGGATTACAAGAACGCGATCTCCTTCGCCGAGACGCAGGCGGAGGTCGACGCCGAGCGGATCGGCGCCTGGGGCCTCTCCACAGCGGCGGCCACGTGCTGATCGTCGGCGCCAGCGATCCGCGGGTGAAGTGCATCGCCTCGCAGATCCCGGTCGTCGACGGGTATCGGAACATGCGCCGCGTCCACGGCACGATCGGCTTCCGCGCCTTCGAGCAGCTGCTGCTCGACGACCGGCGACGGCGCTTTCGCGACGGCGAGGGCGGTTACCTGCCGCACGCGGCTCCCGACCCGACCACCGAGGTCTCGACCTGGCCATTCCCCGAGACGTATGAGACCTTCATCGAACTGAAGGAGCGCGAAGCGCCGAACTACGAAAACCGGAGCACGATCGAGTCGGCCGAGCTGCTGATGTCCTACAACGTCGAACCGTTCCTGGCGCGGATCCTCGAGACGCCGACGCTGGTGGTGGTCGCCGAGAAAGACGACCTCACCCTCTGGGACCTGGAGATCGCCGCCTACAATCAGCTGCCGACCGCGGCCAAGAAGCTGGTGGTGGTCGGCGACTCGACCCACATGACCCTGTACTCCGATCGATCGCTGTTGGAGCAGGCGGCGAGCGCCGCGCGCGACTGGTTCGTCGCCCACCTGCTGGCGCCGGCGGAGGTGAGCGCGGCGGCGCCATGAAACCCGCGGCTTTCGAGTACCACCGGCCCGAGAGCGCCGAGGAGGCGGTCGCGGTGCTGGGGCGGCTCGGGGACGAGGGGCGGATCCTGGCCGGCGGCCAGAGCCTGGTGCCGCTGATGAACTTCCGGCTGGCGCAGCCCGAGCACGTCGTCGACGTCAACCGGCTCGGCGAGTTCGACTACGTGCAGGCCGACGATCGCGCGGTGCGGGTCGGGGCGCTGGCGCGGCAGTCGACGGTCGAGATGGACGCGGCGGTGGCCGAGCGCGCGCCGCTGCTGCGCGAGGCGCTCGGCTTCGTCGCCCACCCGCCGATCCGCCACCGCGGCACCGTGGTCGGCAGCGTCGCCCACGCCGATCCGGCGGCCGAGCTGCCCGCGGTCGCCCTCTGTCTGGAGGCGACGGTCACGGTCCGCGGCGAGCGTGGTGAGCGTCAGATCGCCGCGAAGGACTTCTTCCTCGGGCCGTTCGAGACGGCGATCGAGCCGGGCGAGCTCGCGACCGAGGTCGCGTTCCCGGCCTCGGCGCCGGGGACCGGCTACGGCTTCGTCGAGTTCGCCCGCCGCCACGGCGACTTCGCGATCGCCGGCGCCGGGGTGACGCTGGCGCTGCGCGACGGCAGGATCGCCGACCCTCGCGTCGTCCTTTGCGGTGTCGGCCCGACCCCCCTCCGCGCCGCGGCGGCCGAGCGCGCCCTCGACGGTGGCGCGCCCGACGAGGAGACGATCGCCGCGGCGGCCGCAGCAGCGGTCGAGGGAATCGAACCGCCGGCCGACATGCACGGCGGCACCAGGTACCGGATCGGCGTCGCCCGCGCCCAGGTGCGCCGGGCGATCGCCAAGGCGCTCGACCGAGCGGAGGGAGGAGAGGGATGAGCGACGCACCCTCGAGAAGGACGATCGAGCTGACGGTGAACGGCGAACGGCACGAGGTCGAGGTCGAACCGCGCAAGCTGCTCGCCGACGTGCTGCGCCAGGACCTCGGCCTGACCGGGCTCAACCTTGGCTGCTCGCACGGGGTCTGCGGCAGTTGCACGGTGCTGCTCGATGGCGCCACCGCGCGCAGCTGCATCCTCTTCGCGGTCCAGGCCGACGGCGCCGAGATCACCACGATCGAGGGAATCGCGCCCTCGAACGAGGAGATGCACCCGATCCAGGAGGCCTTCTGGGAGCAACAGGGGCTGCAGTGCGGCTACTGCACGCCGGGCATGGTCCTGCGCACGGTCGAGCTGCTGCGCGAGAACCCCGACCCGACCCGCGAGGAGGTGCGCGAGGGGATCGCCTCGAACCTCTGCCGCTGCACCGGCTACCAGTTCATCGTCGACTCGGTGATCGACGCCGCGGCCCGCCTGCGCGAGGGCGAGCCCGACGGCCACGTACGGCCGCTGATCGGCGCCGAGGAGGCCGGTTCCGAGGACGACCACGCCAACCCCGCGCCGGCGGCGCATCCCTAGGAGGAGCGACGGTGGCAACCAACCCGAGGACCAACACCGAGATCCCGCTGGTCGAGAAGCCGAGCGACCTGAAGTGGATCGGCAAATCGGTAAAGCGGGTCGAGGACCCGAAGTACCTCCGCGGGCTCGGCAAGTACGTCGCCGACCTTGGCTTCGACGGGATGCTCCATGCCGCGGTGGTCCGCAGCCCCTACGCTCACGCGCGGATCCTCAGCGTCGACACCTCGGCAGCAAGGGCGATGCCGGGGGTGCGGGCCGTCGTCACCGGCGCCGAGGCGGCGGAGATCGTCGATCCGCTGCCCGACTCGGGCCCGGCGCCCGAACAGCATGTGCTGCGGGTGCTGGCGGTCGACAAGGTCCGCTACGTCGGCGAGGGCGTGGCGGTGGTGATTGCCGACACCCGCTACCTGGCCGAGGACGCCCGCGACATGGTGTTGGTCGAGTACGAGCCGCTCGACGTGATCGCTGACCCGCTGGTCGCCCTCGCCGACACGAGCAACCTCGTCCATGACGACCTCGGCACCAACATTGCCTACGAGCGCACCTTCACCTTCGGCGATGTCGAGGGCGACTTCGCGGCCGCCGACATCATCGTCAAGGACAAACTGCACTGGCACCGCTGCGCCGCCCAGGCGCTCGACAACTCCGGCGCGATCGCGATCTACGACGCCGGCTCGGGCGAGATGACGCTCCACACCAACAGCATCAGCATCACCTCGTTCTCGTTCGGGCTGGCGGCCTCGATGCGGGTCGCCTCGAACAAGCTGAACATGGTCCCCCACCCTTCGGGCGGCAGCTTCGGCGCGCGCTTCTCGAACTGGCGCACGGCGGTCACCGCGGCGCTCGGAGCGAAGGTGACGGGACGGCCGGTGAAGTACTCCGAGGACCGTCTCGACCACATCCTGAACGGCGACCAACACTCCAGTGACCGTTACTACGAGCTCGAACTGGCGATGACCGAGGACGGGATCTTCAAGAGCTACCGCACCGACGTGGTCGACGATTACGGCGCTTACATCTACCTCGGCGTCGGCACCCACGGCAACGCGATGGCGCAGGTCGTCGGGCCCTACCGGATCCAGAGCACCGAGTATCGGCTGCGGGCGGTGCTGACCAACAAGTGCCAGCAGGGTGCCTACCGCGGCTTCGGTGCCGAGGTGGCCAACTGGGCGATCGAGCGGATCGTCGACAAGGCCGCCCGCCAGCTCGACATCGACCCGGCCGAGCTGCGGCGCAAGAACTTCATCCAGCCCGACCAGTTCCCGTACCACATCCCGACCGGCAACCTCTACGACTCGGGCGACTACGAGCGGGTGCTCGACCACGCGCTCGACGAGTTCGACTACGCCGGGATGCGGGCCGAGCAGGAGAGGATGCGGGCCGAGGGCCGGAACGTCGGAATCGGGATCGTCAGTTGCCAGGAGCGCAGCGTCTACAGCGCCACCGAGTTCTGGTTCTGGTTCGACGAGCCGGCGGCCGAAGTGACCAGCACCCCGGAGGGAGTGAAGCTGGTCGTCGACCCGATGGGGAATCTCAACGTCACCCTCTACTCGACGCCCTTCTGGGGCAACTCCTCCGACACGATGGCGGCGATGCTGCTGGCCGAGGATTTCGACGTCGACCCACAGACGATCGGTATCGACTACGGCGGGACGAAGGGCGGGTTGCCCGCCGCCGGTCCCGGGGGTAGCCGTCTGACGGTGATGTATGCGGGGGCGATCCGCGGCGCCGCCGGCAAAATCAAGGAGAAGGCGCGGCGGATCGCGGCCGAGATGCTCGAGGCCGACGCCGACGACCTCGAGTGGTCCGACGGCGGCTTCCAGGTGGTCGGCTCGCCGTCCTCGCGGGCCGAGTTCGCCGACATCGCGATGACCGCCCACCTGTTCGCGACCAAACTGCCCGACGACCTGCAGAGCGGGCTCGAGGCGACCCACGTCTACGACCACCCCTACACGACGATGCCCTCGAAAGACCGCTCCGACCTCGGCTCCTTCTACCCCTGCATGGGGCACGCCTGCCACCTGGCGATGGTCGAGGTGGATCTCGAGACCGGCGGCGTCGAGATCCTCCGCTACGCCGCCGTCCACGACGCCGGCACGATGGTCAACCCGCGCTCGCTCGAGGGCCAGATCATCGGCGGCACCGCGCAGGGGGTGGCGACGGCGCTGCTCGAGGAGCTGGTCTACGACGATCAGGGCCAGCTGCTCAGCACCAGCTTCATGGACTTCCTGATGCCGACGGCGATGGAGGTGCCGGAGCTCCTGATCGGCCACGAGGAGACGCCGTCGCCGATCACCGAGTACGGGATCAAGGGCGGCGGCGAGGCCGGGCGGATGATGGCGCCGGGCGCGATGTCGGCGGCGATCGACGACGCGCTGCGCGAGTACGACGTCCACGTCACCGACCTGCCCGCCACCCCCGAGCGGATCCTCGACTGGGTGGGGCAGAAGGCCGGTTCGTGAGCGGCGCCGCGGGCGGGCTCGCGGCGACCCGACCCTCACCTGACGCCGGGGCCTACCGGGCGGCCGGACTGTGGCTGGCGGAGACGCTGGAGGAGCCGCTGCGGCGCGGCGCCACCGCGCACCCCGAGCGGCTGGCGCTGGTCGACCGCGAGCGTCGCCTCTCCTATGGCGAGCTGTGGGAGCGGATCGAGCGGGCGGCCGGGATGCTGGCGGCGCGCGGCATCGGCCGCGGCGACGTCGTCTCCTTCCAGCTGCCGAACTGGGCCGAGGCGGCGGTCGTCCACCACGCGGTGGTCCTGCTCGGCGCGGTCAGCAACCCGATCATCCCCATATACCGGGGGCACGAGCTGGGCTTCATCCTGCGCCAGGCGGGCAGCAGGGTGTTCGTCGTGCCCGACGTCTTCCGCCGCTTCGACTACCGCGAGATGGCGGCCGGGCTGCTGGCCGAGTGCGAGGCGCTCGAGCACGTGCTGGTGGTCGGCGAGCCGCTCGAGCGGATGGAGTCGTTCGCGGCGGCACTGGCCGAGGCCGAGCCGCTGGCGGCGTCGCCGCAGCGCGACCCCGGCGAGGTGGTGCTGCTGCTCTACACCTCGGGCACCGAGGCCAATCCAAAGGGAGTCCTGCACTCGCACGAGACGCTCGCCTACGAGTGCCGCAGCATCATCGACCTCTACCGTCTGGACGGCGAGGACACGGTCTTCATGCCCTCGCCGCTGACCCACATCACCGGCCTGCTCTACGGCGTCCTTTTGCCCTTCATCTTGGGGACGCGGGTGGTGCTGCAGGACGTCTGGGACCCCGACCTGGCGGTCGAGCTGATCGAGCGCGAGGGACTCAGCTTCGCGGTCGGTGCGACGCCGTTCCTGCACGGGATCGTCAACGCCGAGCGCCGCGCCGAGAGCATGCGGATCTTCGGCTGCGGCGGCGCCGACGTGCCGCCCGCCCTGATCGAGGAGGCCGAGCGGAAGCTCGGGATCCGCGCCAGCCGGCTCTACGGCTCGACCGAGTGCCCGACCGTCACCGGCACCCCGATCGAGGCGCCGGTCGGCCGCCACGCGAGCACCGACGGCGCCCCGATCGGCGCCGACCAGGTCCGGATCGTCGACGAGGACGGGGCCGAGCTGCCGCCCGGCGAGCGCGGCGAACTGCAGGCGCGCGGCCCCGACCTCTGCCTCGGCTACCTCGACCCGGCGCTGAACGCCAAGGCCTTCACCGCTGATGGCTGGTTCCGCTCCGGCGACCTCGCGGTCGCAGACGAGCAGGGTTACCTGCGGATCGCCGGCCGCGCCAAGGACGTGATCCTGCGCGGCGGCGAGAACCTCAGCGCCAAGGAGATCGAGGACCTGCTGTTCGAGCACCCCGAGATCGAGGAGGTGGCGATCGTCGGCTACCCCGACGAGGTGCTGGGCGAACGGTCCTGCGCGGTGGTGGTCGCGGCGCGGGAGCTCGAGCTGGAGGACCTCGTCGGCTACCTGCGTTCGCGGTCGGTCGCCAACCAGAAGCTGCCGGAGCGGCTGCTGCAGGTCAAGGCCCTGCCGAAGACGGCCAGTGGAAAGGTCCAGAAGTACAGATTGCGCGACGAACTGCGCGCAAAAGGCGCGGCATGATGGTCACGGTGAGCACCGAGGCGACCGAGGCGCTGCTCGAGGACCTGCGGGCGATGGCGCGGATCCGCGCCTTCGAGACGCGGGTCGCGCGGCAGTTTCGCGAGGGCAACATCCCCGGCTTCGTCCATGTCTCGATCGGCCAGGAGGCGGTGGCGCGTGGGGTCTGCTCGGCCCTGCGCGAGCACGACTACATCACCACCACCCACCGCGGCCATGGCCACTGCATCGCCAAGGGTGCCGACCCGGTGGGGATGATGGCCGAGCTGTTCGGCCGCGCCAGCGGCACCTGCGGCGGCCAGGGCGGCTCGATGCACATCGCCGACCCGCGCTTCGGGATCCTCGGCGCCAACGGGATCGTCGCCGCCGGGCTGCCGCTCGCGGTCGGCGCCGGGCTGGCGGCACAGCGGCGCGGCACCGACGCGGTCGCGGTCGCCTTCGCCGGCGAGGGCTCGGTCAACGGCGGGCCGTTTCACGAGGCGCTGACCCTGGCGGTGCTGTGGCAGGCACCGGTCGTCTTCGCGATCGAGAACAACCAGTTCTCCGAGTTCACCCGCAGCGAGGAGATCTGGCGCGGCGCCTCGCTGGTCCAGCGGGCCCTCGACTACGGGGTCGCCGGGGCCGAGCGGGTCGACGGCCAGGACGTCGGCGCGGTGCGCGAGGCGACCGAGCGCGCGGTCAAGGCAGCGCGGAAGGGGAAGGGACCGTCGCTGATCGAGGCGATGACCTACCGGGTCCACGGCCATTACGAGGGCGACGCGACTCCCTATAGGGACGAGGCCGAGTTCCAGGAGTGGCTCGACCGCGACCCGATCGAGCTGGCGCTGCGGGCGCTGCGCGAGGACGGACGCGGCACCGACGCCGAGGCCGCGGTCGCCGCCGCCGAGGAGGAGATGGACCGGGCGGTAGAGCAGGGGCTGGCGGCGCCCTACCCAGGGACCGAGACGGTGATGGAGGACGTCTATGCCTCCTGAGACCGCTGCCCCCGGAACCGTGAAAAAGGAGCAGCGGCCGCCGCGCTACATCGACGGCATCCGCCGCGCCCTCGGCGCCGAGATGGAGCGCGACGAGGACGTCGTCGTGATGGGCGTCGACGTCGGCGCCGGGGGCGGGGTCTACGGGGCGACCAAGGGGCTCTACGAGCGCTTCGGGCCGGAGCGGGTGATCGACTCGCCGATCGCCGAGGCGGGGCTGCTCGGCGCCGCGGTCGGCGGCGCGATGGCGGGGCTACGGCCGGTCGCCGAGATCATGTACATGGACTTCCTCACCGTCTGCCTCGACCCGGTCGTCAACCAGGCGGCGAAGCTGCGCTACATGACCGGCGGCGGGGTCGAGATCCCGATCGTCTTCCGCACCCAGACCGGCGGCGGCCGCTCGAGCGGCGCCCAGCACTCGCAGAGCCTCGAGGGCATCGTCGCCCACGTCCCCGGGCTGAAGGTCTACCTGCCTTCCAACGCGCGCGACGTCGAGGACCTCTTGAGCGCGGCGATCCGCGATGACGGCCCGGTCGTCTTCGTCGAGAACCGGCGGCTCTACAACCGGCCCGACCCGGAGTACCACGAGCGCGAGTCGCTGCCGCCGGGCAGGGCGCGGGTGGTGCGCGAGGGCTCGGACCTGACCCTGATCGCCTGGGGGCGGATGGTCGAGGAGGCATCGCGCGCCTGCGAAGAGGAGCTGGCCGATCTCTCGGTCGAGCTGGTCGACATGCGGACCTTGGTCCCGCTCGACCTCGACACCGCGGCGGCAAGCGTGGCGAAGACCGGCCGGGCGCTGGTCGTCCACGAGGCGGTCGAGGCGTTCGGCCCCGGGGCCGAGATAGCGATGCGGCTGACCGAACGGCTGCTGTTCGAGATCGAGGGCCCGATCCGCCGGCTCGGCGCGGTGACGGCGCCGACCCCGTACAGCCCGCCGCTCGAGGAAGCGGCCCTACCTGGGGCGGCGACGATCGCCGCCGCGACCCGCGAGCTACTGGAGATCTAGATGGAGCTGAAAGACACATTCACGGTCGACGTACCGCCCGAGCGGCTCTGGGAGGTGCTCACCGACGTCGAGCGGATCGCCCCCTGCGTGCCGGGGTTCGAGCTGCAGGAGGTCGACGAGCCCGACTACCGGGGGAAGATGAAGATCAAGGTCGGGGCGATCCAGATGACCTACGACGCGACGATCACCTTCGCCGAGCGCGACGACGCGGCGCGGCGCGCGGTGCTGAAGGTGAAGGGCAAAGAGCAGCGCGGGCCGGGCGCGGTCGATGCGACGACGACGGCGACGCTGAGCGGCGAGGGCGAGCGCACCACCGCCGAGATGGTGACCGACGTCCAGGTCACTGGCCGGATCGCCCAGTTCGGCCGGGGCATCATCGGCGACGTCAGCTCGCGCCTGACGGAAAAATTCGTCGACAACCTGGAGCGGCAGGTGCTGGCGGCGCCGGAGGCCGTGGCGGAGGCGAACGGCACCGCCGTCAACGCTGACGAGCCGGCACTGCAGCCGCCGCCCCCTGCCGCGGCCGAATCCGAGGCATTAGACCTCGCCGCCGTCGGTGCGGTGCCGGTCTTGAAGCGGGTCGGGCCGGTGGTCGCGGTCCTCCTCGCCGCCTTTCTGTTCCTGAGGTGGCGGTCGCGCTGACCGCCCCCTGGCCAAGCGCCGAGTCGCTCAGCTCGCCGCGGGAGGTTGCCGCCGCCCTCGCCGAGACCGGTTACCTCGCCGACCAGCAGCTCGCGGTCCCACTCTTCCTCGCCGCCCGCCTCTCGATGCCGCTGCTGCTCGAGGGCGAGGCCGGGGTCGGCAAGACCGAGGTGGCGCGGGCGCTGGCCGAGGTCAGCGGCTCGCGGCTGGTGCGGCTGCAGTGCCACGAGGGGATCGACGCCGACTCCGCCCTCTACGACTGGGACTACCGGCGCCAGCTGCTCGCCGCCCGCGGTGAGGGGCTGGGGACGAGCGAGCTGTACTCGCGCGAGTTCCTCCTGCGGCGGCCACTGCTCGAGGCGCTGGAGAGCGAGCAGCCGGTGGTGCTCCTGATCGACGAGGTCGACCGCAGCGACGAGCACTTCGAGGCGCTGCTGCTCGAGCTGCTCGCCGATTACCAGGTGACGATCCCAGAGGCCGGCGTCGTGCGGGCGCGCTGGGCGCCCTACACGGTCCTCACCTCGAATCGCACCCGCGAGCTGCACGACGCGCTGAAGCGGCGCTGCCTCTACCACTGGATCGAGTACCCGAGCCGTGAGCGCGAGCTGGAGATCGTCCGCAGCCGCTGCCCCGGCGTCGCCGAGGAGATCGCCGAGCGGGTTTGCGCCGCGGTCGACCGGCTGCGCGCCGCCGACCTCTACAAGCCGCCGGGGGTGGGGGAGACGCTGGCCTGGGCGCGAGCGCTCGACGCGCTCGGCGAGGACGCCGAGCTCGACGCGACCCTCGGCGTCGCCCTGAAGGTGCGCGAGGACGTCGAGCGGGTGCGCGAGGCGGACGTGCTCCGTGGCGGTTGAGCCCGCAGGCATCTCCTCCCGGCTATCCCAGCTCGCCGCGGCGCTGCGCGCCGAGGGCGTCGAGTGCGGCCTCGACCAGTTGATGACCGCGCACCGGGCGCTCGCCGCGGTCGAGCCGCGCCGCCCCCAGGCCCGCGCCGCCCTCCGCGCCTCTTTCTGCTCCAGCCAGCGCGACCTCGAGGTCTTCGACCGCCTCTTCGACCAGCTCTTCGCCGACGACCCGATCGCGCCGATCGACCCCGGCAAGACCGCCAGCCAGGCGGAGCAGGCCGACCCCCTCGTCGTTGGTCAACCTGTGGTTGACAAAGAACGAGCGCCTGACGACGAGGAGGGGCCGGAGCGGGTCGGGCAGTGGAGCGCGATCGAGCTGTTGCGGGAGAAATCGTTCCGGGCCTACACCGCGAGCGACCGGCGGTTGGCACGGGAAGAGTTGCGGCGGCTGGCGCGGACGCTGCCGCTGCGGCCCTCGGCCCGCTGGCGCCGGGCGCCGGGGGTGGCGCCGCGGCTCGACCTGCGGCGGACGATGCGCGGCGCCGTCCGCCACGGCGGCGAGCCCCGCGACCTGCGCTGGCAACGGCGCCGCGAGCGCCCGCGGCGGCTGGTCTTCGTCTGCGACGTCTCCGGCTCGATGGCGCCCTACGCGACGATGGCGCTCGAGTACGTCCACGCCGTCCTCCGTGCCGGCGGCCGGGCCGAGGCCTTCTGCTTCGCGACCCGCCTCACCCGGGTGACCGCCGAGCTCGCCGCCGCCGACCCGGCCGCCGCCCTCGCCGCCGCCGAGGCAAAGGCCCCCGACCGCGAAGGG
>Ga0207658_10003217_pt1 | contig 11612 bp, 7 predicted proteins | sample KBSS33metaG_FD_184322 | JGI IMG/M metagenome (GOLD analysis project Ga0207658, IMG submission 184322) | Switchgrass rhizosphere microbial communities from Kellogg Biological Station, Michigan, USA - KBS S3-3 metaG (SPAdes) (version 2) | ecosystem: Host-associated > Plants > Roots > Rhizosphere >...
GACAGTTACGTCACCGTCGAACGCATCCTGCTGGCCATGGCGCTGGCCAAGAACATGGATGTCGGCGGCGCACTGGCGAAGGCCGGGCTAACCGCCCAGAACCTCAACGCCGCGATCGACAAACTGCGCGGCGGCCGCACCGCCGACACCCAGGCCTCGGAAGACCGCTACGACGCGCTCAAGAAATATGCCCGCGACCTCACCGACGCCGCGCGCGAGGGCAAGCTCGACCCGGTGATCGGCCGCGACGAGGAAATCCGCCGGACCATTCAGGTGCTGGCACGGCGGACCAAGAACAATCCGGTGCTGATCGGCGAGCCGGGCGTCGGCAAGACCGCGATCGCCGAGGGGCTCGCTCTGCGCATCACCAATGGCGACGTGCCCGACGGCATCAAGGATAAGCGCCTCCTCTCGCTCGACCTCGGGTCGATGATCGCCGGCGCCAAGTATCGCGGCGAGTTCGAGGAGCGGCTCAAGGGCGTGCTCGACGAGGTCAAGCAAGCCGCCGGCGACATCATCTTGTTCATCGACGAAATGCATACATTGGTCGGCGCCGGCAAGTCGGAAGGCGCGATGGACGCGTCCAACCTGTTGAAGCCCGCACTCGCGCGCGGCGAACTGCACTGCATCGGCGCGACCACGCTGGATGAATATCGCAAGCATGTCGAGAAGGACGCGGCGCTCGAACGGCGCTTCCAGCCGGTGTTCGTCGGCGAGCCTACCGTCCCCGATACCATCTCGATCCTCCGCGGGCTCAAGGAGAAATACGAGCTCCACCACGGTGTGCGCATCACCGACGCGGCGATCGTCGCCGCGGCGACGCTCGGCAATCGCTACATCACCGACCGTTTCCTCCCCGACAAAGCGATCGACCTGATGGACGAGGCCGCGAGCCGGATCCGCATGGAGGTCGAATCCAAGCCCGAGGAAATCGAAAATCTCGACCGCCGGATCATCCAGCTCAAGATCGAACGTGAAGCGCTGAAGAAGGAACCCGACAAGGCGTCGAAGGATCGCCTGGCCAAGCTCGAGGAAGAGCTCGCCAATCTCGAGCAGCAATCGAGCGAATTGACCCAGCGCTGGCAGGCCGAAAAGGACAAGATCGCCGGCGAAGCGAAGATCAAGGAACAGCTCGACGGCGCCCGCCTGGAACTTGAGCAGGCCCAGCGCAATGGCGACCTCGCCAAGGCCGGCGAGCTGCAATACGGGCGCATTCCCGAGCTTGAGAAGCAACTCGTGGACGCGCAGGCGGTGACCAAGGGCGCGATGCTGCGCGAGGAAGTGACCGACCAGGATATCGCCGCGGTGGTCAGCCGCTGGACCGGCATTCCGGTCGAGCGGATGATGGAGGGCGAACGCGAGAAATTGCTCCAGATGGAGGAAACGATCGGCGCTCGGGTGATCGGCCAGGAGGACGCGGTCAAAGCGGTGTCGGCCGCGGTGCGGCGCGCCCGGGCCGGGCTACAAGACCCGAACCGGCCGCTCGGCTCATTCCTGTTCCTCGGCCCGACCGGCGTCGGCAAGACCGAACTGACCAAGGCGCTGGCGGAGTTCCTGTTCGACGATGCCGCGGCCCTGGTCCGCATCGACATGTCGGAGTTCATGGAAAAGCACGCGGTCGCGCGGCTGATCGGCGCGCCGCCGGGCTACGTCGGCTATGAGGAAGGCGGCGTGCTAACCGAGGCCGTCCGCCGCCGGCCCTATCAGGTGGTGCTGTTCGACGAGGTCGAGAAGGCCCACGGCGACGTGTTCAACGTGCTGCTACAAGTGCTCGACGACGGCCGCCTGACCGATGGTCAAGGCCGCACGGTCGACTTCACCAACACCATCATCATCCTGACCTCGAACCTCGGCTCGCAATATCTCGCCGCGCTCGGCGACGACGACCCGGTCGAAAAGGTCGAGCCGCAGGTGATGGAAGTCGTGCGCGGCCACTTCCGGCCCGAATTCCTCAACCGGCTGGACGAAATCATCCTGTTCCACCGCTTGTCGGCGGGACACATGGGCCCGATCGTCGATATTCAACTCGCGCGGCTCGGCAAGCTGCTCGAGGACCGCAAGATCAAGCTCGAGCTGACCGATGCGGCGCGGGCCTGGCTTGGCCGTGTCGGTTATGACCCGGTCTATGGCGCGCGACCGCTCAAGCGTGCGGTGCAGAAGTATTTGCAGGACCCGCTCGCCGATAAAATCATCGCCGGCGAGATCGCCGACGGGTCGACGGTGCGGGTCGACGAAGGCGACGGCCAGCTGGTGCTGACCCCGGCCGGAGACCGGCGCGAAGCCGCCTGACCTTTAGCCGGGGTTGTGGATGTTCTGAATCCGCTGAATCTTCTCGAGGTCTCCGCGCTGCTCTTGCCGCCCCTGCTGCCATTCGAGCACGGTCTTGCACACTTTACGTGCGCCGAGCCGCGAACCGGTCGTCTGATCGACCTCGCAAACGATCTTGTTGAGGTCCTGGCCGCCTTTCGGCGCGGGGTTGTTGGTCGTGATGGACGTCACCTGAGCGAACGCCGGAGTACTCGCGAGCAGGGCGCAGGCCACTACAATCATTTTCGCCATCGTCGAAGCTCCATCAAGAATCGCGTATCCAACATAGCGTAATCGAGCCTGCCTTGCGAAGCGCCAATCGTCAGGCGCCGGCGACGTCAAAAGCAACAGTCATTCGCTCGCCTTCCCCGAATGGACGGGTGCCGTGCCACATCCAAGACGGGAACAGCGCCAGACGACCCGGCTTCGGTTCGATCAGCCGGTGCGGCGGAAGATCGAGGCCAAGCTGCGCCTGGGACTCGCCGAGCGTCAGCCAGCCGGCCTGATCGCGGCCGAGGTCGGGCGGCAGCACGATGTACAGCGCCGAACTCAACCAGCCCATCGGGTGGACGTGATTGGCATGCGATCCGCCCGCCTGGAGCCGTACCGACCAGGCGCCATTGAAGACCACCCGGTCGGGCCGCGACCGGAGCAAGGGATGGGCAGGATCGGGTGGCGGAAGTTGCGCCGCATGGTCGGCCACGGCCTGCCGCACCACCTCGCGCAGAGCGATGATTTCGGGCTCGATCCGCTGGAACAGATTGCCGTCGGTCTGGGTCCCGCCGCGCACCGACTGGGACAAAAGCTCGCTTTTCGACACATGCAATTTACGCAAGGTCGCGGCGAGCTGGTCGAGGGGCGGAAGCCGGTCGGCGAGATCATATTCGCCAACCAGCCGTGGGTCGCCTTCCAGCCATACCGACCGCGGATCATCGGTCAGGCGCCAGATCGTCGCGGCATAATGCCAGAAGCGGATTTGCTCGGGCGTATCGAGCCACGGGTCGAGCGCCGCGCTGGCGGCGCCGGGACGGCCGGCACGAAGCAAATGGCGCACGCGCCACATTTCAACACTGGGTAGATTGAGGTCGGCGAGCCGCGCGAACAGCGGATCGGCCGCGGCGACGTCACCGCGCTCGGACAGGACCACCGCTTGGTAGGTCGCGAACAGGACTTGGTCGCCGAACAGCGCGGCGCCCTGTTCGACCCGGGCCAGCGCCTCTTCGTAATGTTCGGCATCAACCAGCGCGACGAGCTGCTCGCGACGCAGCTCGATGCTGTTCGGATATTGCACCAGCGCCTCGTCGAAGCTGCGCGTGAACCCTGCACGCTCCCCTTCCGCCCAGCGCAGCGAGGCGATCAGGACATGGCCCTCCGTCCACAAGGGTGAACGCCGCAACGCCAATTCGAGCCCCTCGATCGCGTCGGCCGACTGGCCCGCGGCCACGAGCGCCGAAACGAGACCCTTGACGGTGGTCGGATCGTTGGGCGCTAACTTCATCGCCCGCCCGAATTCGTCGACGCACGGCTGGCCCGCTTCGAGCAAAGTGCGGGCATACCCGTGGGCGATCAGCGGCTCGGCGGGGGCCAGCTCAACCGCCCGCTGCAGCGCGGGAATCGCCAGCTCGCGTCGATCTTGCTCGCGGTGGATGAGGCCCTTGACGTGCCACAGGCGGGGGTCGCCCGGCGCAACCTTCAATGCGCGGTCGACGTCTTCGAGCGGGAGTTGGGCGCCCGGCTGGTTGAGCGCCGCAATCGCCTGATCGAGAACCTGCGCCGGATCGGCGACGGTCATGCGTGGTCCCGGAAGCTCGCGCCACTGGCCCCGATGACCGCGGCGACCGCTTGGCGTTCCCGCGGTCCCAGGGTCGGCGCCCACAGGTCGACGATCAGAACGACGCGGAGCTGGTCGCTGTCGTTCCACGCCTCATGCTCGATGGTGTCGTCGAACACGAACGCCTCGCCGACGCGCCATTCGCGGATGGTTTCGCCGCAGCGAAAGCCGCAATCGCCCGGGACGATCAGCGGCAGGTGGCACACCAGCCGGGTGTTGGCGACGCCGGTATGCGGCGGGATGCGCGTGCGCGGCGCGAGCAGCGAGAACATCGCATTGGGCGACGCGCCGGGCACGTCGGGCTGATCCATATGCGCGATGGCTGCGAGCGTCTTTGGGCAATGGCGCGCGTTGGCGTCGATCCGCTCGCCGTTCTGGAGCAAATGGATCGCGGTCCATTTTGGGTTGTGGTTGAGCTCCTTCCACTGCCGCATCGGCACGCGGTCGGGATATTGGATGTAGGGCACCATTTCGGCCGCCTCGGCGGCGATCAGTGCGTCAAATTCGGCGCGGATGTCGGCGGTCGCCTGTTCGAGCGCGGTAATGCCCGGAAAGTGTTCGCGATCATGGAATTCGGTTTCCGGCATCCCCGGATAATGGAAGTCGGACGGTTCCTGGTGGTAATGCCGCGTCCGCCGTGAGCGATTGGTGATGAACCGCTCGGCCCGCTTGCGCTCGTTGGCGTCGAGATCCGCCGGCAGGCTCGCGCGGAGGCGATCTTCGGCGTTGCCGCGATGATCGTCGCGGCGCTTGCGGGCATAAGCGACCGCCGCCATCATCGCCGGCGGCACCGCTTCGTCTGGCGGCAATTGGGCGAGCGCATTCCCGAATTCCTGGCCCGCGCCGGGGTCGCCGAGGCTCTCGAGAATGACGGCGCGCGAGAGAAGCGCCGAAAAGTCCAACGGTGAGATCGCCAGGGCGCTATCGACCGCAGTCAAAGCGCCGGTCAAATCACCCGAAGCCTTGCGCATCGCCGACAGCTTCATCGACAGTTCGAAGCTCGCGGCGCCCGACTGAACTGCCTGCTCGAGCAACGACAATGCATCGGCAAACTGCCCGGCCGCGGCGGCGCGGTCGGCTTGCTCCTCCAACCGTTCAAGCTGGCCCATCCGTCAGTCCCGCCAACGATCGAGAGTTGGACCCAAGGCTTCTTTGAGCGGCCCCAGATGCGCTTCGTAGGCGCGCCACAGCTCGATCGCGTCAGCCTGGATCGGGCGGCGGACCTGCTCGGCGCTGGCGCTGCGCACGGAACGCTTGGTGTCATGAAAGCGGACGCAGGCCTCGTCGAACGGCACGCCGACATAGTCGAGCATGCGCCGGATTTGCGTTTCCGGGTCCACCACTACGTCTTCGTGAAGCACGCGCAGCACCCGATCAGGCAGGATCCGGTCAAAATGGGCCATCAGGCGCTGATACTGGCGATAATGCTCGCCGACGTGCGTGAGGTCGTAGGAAAACTCGTGGCCGCGCGCGTAGAATTGTTTGAAATTCGAGAAGCCACAGGCGAGCGGATGCCGGCGCGCATCGATGATTTTGGCGTTGGGCAGGATCAGCTGGATGAGGCCGACGTGCACCCAATTGTTGGGCATCTTGTCGATGAACAACGGCCGGTCGGTCTTGCGCTGAACCTTGGTGCTGTCGAGATATTGGCGCCCAAGCTCGGCGAACCTCTCCGGCGGCAAGTCCGCAAGAATATCCGGATAGGCTCGCCACGGACCACGAAATTTCGACTCCGGTTCGAGGCTTCCGGCGAGTGAATGCAGATCGGGCAGTTCGGCGGTGCCCTCGATCATCGGATGGCTCGCCAGGATCTGTTCGAGCAGGGTGGAGCCGGATCGGGGCAGGCCGACAATGAAGATCGGATCGGACGCCGGATCGCCGACGCCGGCGCGCGAAGCGAAAAACTCCGCGCTGAACAACTTTTCCATGCGCTCGATCACCCGTTCCATGGGAGCGGTGTCGAAGGGACGCTGAGCGGCGTGGATCGCATTGCCACTCCGATAGTGTTCAAAGCTCCGATCGTAGTCCTTGCGGTCCTCCAGAGCCTTGCCGAGGGCCATGTGCAGCCGCAGCCGGTCCTCGTCGCGCGCCTTCGGATCGGTGATCGCCGCTTCCAGCGCAGCGATCTCGGCCTCGCTGAACGCGTACGTTTTCATGTCCGCGAGCATCCACCATGCCTCGCCGTCCACCGGATTGGCTTTCAAGGCACTGTGGCACGCCTCGACGGCCGCCTCCGGTTCGCCAACGGTCTTGAGCTGAAAGGCGAGACTGGTCCACGCTTGGAGATTGCCCGGCTCGGCGGCGACGATCTCGCGATAGATCTCGATCGCGCGCTGATACTCTCCGAGCAGTCCGAACGCGGACGCCCGAAAGGTTTTCGTCTCCGGATATCCGGCGAACTCCTTGCCGAGCGGATCCAGCGCCGCGAGGGCTTCGGCGGGCCGCGACTGCTGGAGCAGGACCTCGGCGAGATTCAGGCGCGCATATTCAAGTGCGGGTGCGAGCTCCAGGGTACGGCGGAACAGGACTTCGGCATCGTGCAGAGCCCCGACGCCTAGAGCAACTTCACCCAGCATACGGGTCGCCGAGGCATCGTTGGGCCGTCGATCAAGCACCGCGCGGCAGAACCGCTCCGCGGTCGGCAAATCGCCCCTCAAAAGCGCTTGGCCGGCCTGAGCAACTTCAGGATCGCCGGCGGATGCGTTGACTCCGGCAAGCTCCGCGCGCGCTGCCTCGTCAGTTCGGCCCAGGCGCCGCAGCGAGGCGCCAAGCAAGCGCAATGCGTCAGGATCTGCCGGAACCGCGGCGGCCGCGGCACTGGCTTTGGCGAGCGCCGCAGCGGGATCGGTTTCGATCAGCCGCTCGATTTCGGCGAGGCTATCGTGGCGGGTGTTCATTCGGGCTTCGGCTGTTGCGACACGGATGCATTCGCCCGCTTTGGTCGAAACCGTCACTGGCTTCAACCGGATGCCCAAAACGAAAGCGGCGGACCTCCGGGGAGGCCCGCCGCATCGTTCCCAAGCTCGAAAGCTTAGAAGTCGATCGTGACACCAGCGAACAGGAACCGACCCAGCGCATCATAGACCTGCGGGTAGGTGTTGCCGTTGCTGAAGCCGCCGAGCGCCGCACCACCCGAAATCGGCGGATCCGAGTCGAGGATGTTGTTCGCGCCGAGGCGGAAGTTGAACTTATCCGCAACCCGGGCCGACAGCGTGAGGTCAAAGTAGCTCTGAGCGTTGAGCTTCGCCGAACCCGGAGGCGAATTCGACCCCTGGAGGAAGTTCAGATCGGCGTCGTTGCTCAACGTGTCGTTCTTGACCGCCGAGAAGTAACGCCACTGACCGGAAATCCCCAAGCCGTTCGGCATGGTGAAGCCGAGGCGGAACTTGTGCCTCCACTTCGGGCTCGGGACGCCGGCAACGGTGTTGCTGCACGTCGCGCCATACCGGCCTGCGCACTCATACTTGCCGTCCAGGGTCGCCGGCAAGGTTGGATTGATGGCCACCGGGCTGAGGCCGGTGTCGAACGCCAGGGACTTCAGGTAAGTGCCGACGATGCTCGCGCTCAACGTGCCCAACCCGCCGATACGGTGCGAGTAAGACCCGTTGATGTCGATACCCTTGGTCCGCAGGCTACCCAGATTGCGGTTGAGCGTGGTCGCCGAACCGGTTGCCAGGTTGAACAGCGACCCGGTGACGTCGCGATTGATCAGGCTACAGAAGACTGGATCTCCTGTCGCACCGCAAGCAACAACCAGACCCGTGAACGGGAAGGTCGTGATCAGGTTCTTCACCTTGATGTCGAAATAATCGACCGAGAAAGCGAGACCGGGGATGAACCGCGGCTGGAGCACGAGACCGGCCGTATAGGTGTCGGCCGTCTCCGGCTGCAGGTTCACGTTTCCGCCGAGCTGCACGTTGTACTGGAACGCCGGGTTCGGATCGAGACCGGCGTTGATCGCTGCAGTTGCCGTGGCCACGGTAAAGTTGCCATTGGCGATCTGGGTTGCGAACGTGTTCAAGCACTGTGCGGTGGTGAGACCCGTTCCCGCCGGACCATTCCCACCGGTGCCAGCCGCGCACAGGTCGACGCCGCCCGCCAGACCGAGACCCTGCGGACCGAACAGTTCGACGATGTTCGGCGCCCGGACCGCGCGGTTGTAGCTCGCGCGTGCCCGGATGTCGTGGATCGGCGCGAACTCAAGCGACAGCTTGTAGGTGTCGGTGTTGAAGTGGTGGTCGTTGACCTTGTAATCCGAGTAGCGATAGCCGGCGCCAAGCGTGAGCTCCTCGAAGAAGCTGTGGCTGACGATCGGCACCGACAGTTCGGCGAAGCCTTCGCGGACGTCGAACGAACCCGAATTCGGGAGCGTCGGGCCGCCCTGGCCGGCGAGATCGCCGGTCTGGAACTCGACATCGGTCTGGAAGTCGAGCGATTCCTTGCGATACTCGCCGCCGAAGTTGAGGCCGATGCCACGATCCGACCACGGGGTCTGGATGCCGTACTCGCCACCGTCGACGGTAAAGTTGGCGTCGGCGATCGTCTCATCGACATGCCCGCGTTGGAAACCCGGGGTCTGCAGATAATTCAGGGCCGCCGCCGACACGCCCGCGGGCGAGAAAATGTCCCACGGCACGCAGTTCAGGTCAGAGCCGTTCGCAAACGAGCGGCACACCGGAGTCCCTGTGCCGTCATCGATTACGTCGATCGCGCGCTGCATGTTCTTGACCGAGAAATCGTTCAAGTAGGTTTCCGACAAGCGCGTCGTGCCGAACTGGTAGTAGGCGTCGTACGACACGCCCTTGAGCAGGTCGCCCTTCACGCCGCCGACAATCCGCCACGACGTATGCTCGAGATCGTCGTCGCGTCCGCCGCCTTCGAGATTGCGCCGTCCAATGAGGACGAACGCTGTGTCCGAAGGCAGGCCGGTAACGGGATTGGTCGGTCCGGGGGCGGGGTTGAGGAAGCCCGGCTGGCAGATGACCGACAGCTGCTGCGCGGACAGCAGCGGATTGTCGCAGTTCAGGTAGGTCGTATTGTTGAAGTTGCCCGACGGAGCGATCTGAGCGTCCGAATGGTCGTTCATGAACATCGCTTCGAGGTACGGATGGGCGCCGGGGCTGATCTCATAATCAGCAAAGAAGCCGAGCGTGTAGCGCTCGTCCGGACGCTGGTAATAATTGTATGGCGCAAAGTTGAAGACCGGAACCCCACCCACAACCGTGTGCGCCGCCGCGTTGATATGACCGTTGAACAAGCGAGCGCCGGTGGCGGGGTCGAACACGCGCAGGCGACCCGCCGGCGATGTGGTCGAACCGCCGCAGTAGAACGGACCAGTGTCCGGAATGGGTTCGGCGTAGGTGCCCAGGGCGCAGAAGGAATAGTCGCGCGTCGCCTGAAGCACCGCATCCTGCTTGCGATACGTGGCATAGGCCATGATGTTGCCGCGGTTGTCATCGAATCCGGCACCGAACGCCACGGAGATATCCTGGGCGCCGCCGTTGATGCTCTTCCCATGCGGCGGCTGGAAGCCGAGCGCCTCGTTCGGCCCAATGATCTTATCGGACGCATTGTTGTAATGCATGAACGTCGACGCTTGCGCATCGATGCGGAGGCCACGGAAGCTGGTGTCGATAATGAAGTTGACGACACCCGCGACGGCGTCGGCGCCGTAGACCGACGATGCACCGCCGGTCAGCACGTCGACCCGCTTCACCAGCGAGGCCGGGACGAAGTTGATGTCGGACGTGGGCTGGCGGGGATCGCCCGGCTGCAGCCGGCGACCGTTGATCAGGACGAGGGTACGGGCCGAACCGATGCCGCGAAGGTTGGCTTCAGCAGTACCCGTCGCGCCGTTCGACACGGTCGAACCCTGCGCCGCAAACGATTGCGGCAGCGAGTTGAGCAAGTCTTCCGTGCGCGTTGTGCCCGACAGCTTGATATCCTGGCTCGACAGCACCGTAACCGGGCTGGCCGACGTCAGGTTCGGCTGCGGAATGCGCGAGCCGGTGATGACGATGTCGCCCGCAGCGGCCGGAGCTGCCTGCGCGGTCGCCGGCGGTGCGGTGTCCGGAGCGGTCGTTGCCTGATCTCCCGCGGCCGTATCCGGCGGCGTGGGAGCGGTCTGCGCAAACGCAGGCGAAGCGGCCATGCTGGCACCAACCAAGAGGGTGGTCGCAAGCAGGCGCTGACGGAAATCGAGCTTCATTTAATCTTCCCCTTCACTAGCCGTACCAAGGGCACGGCTGCCGTGGATCGGCAAACGCAACTTTGCCGAACTGCACCTCGTGATAGGTGAAGCCGCGAGAGGCTGGCAATGACCGAGGAGCCCCTCGGCGCGAGTTGTCAAAGCGTTGTATCAATTTTGCAACAGCGTCCGCTTGTGCTTTTCGCTAGGGTCGGCCTAGGCTTCAAGCACACTCCTGAGGGTCAACAAACATGCGGATTTCCGTCCTGATTACTGCGGTTTTGGCAATCACCGCGGCGAATGCGGCAAATGCTCGCGGCCCGGTCACAACGGGCACCCCGCCGAGCGTCCAGCGGCTGATTGGTTGCCGCGCGATTCAGGATAACGTCCAACGCCTTGCCTGCTTCGATCGCGAGACCGCCGCGGTCGATCAGGCGATTACCAAGAAGGATATCGTGCTCATCGACAAGGCCCGGGCGACCCAGGCCAAGAAGTCGCTGTTCGGATTTTCGATCCCGGATTTCGGCGGCCTGTTCGGCGGCAACGAGGATGAGGTGAAGGAAATCACCAGCACCGTGGCGGCCTTCGATCACGGTCTGTACACCGGGTGGATCATCCGCCTCGCCGACGGTTCGCAATGGGCCCAGACCGACGATGCGCAATTGGGGCTGCCGCCGCGCAAGGGCGACAAGGTCGTGGTTCGCCGCGGCTCGTTCGGCGCCTTCTTCCTCCGGCTGAACGGGCAGCCGGGATTCAAGGTCAAGCGGACCGGCTAGAACCTTCGGCGGCGAAGCTGGCGGCGGCGTCGCAATAGGCTTCCTGCCGTTCGATGCTCCAGTAACGTAGTTCGTGCAGCGGAATGCGAACGCCGGTGACGGCGCACAGCACATGGTCGCCGTCCGACAGCAGCCGGAAGGTCCCTGGCAGATAATGGACTCGCGCGGGTCTCCCGCTCCCGGACATCAGCATCGGCGTCACTCCTCCGGCGGATCGAACAGGCCGGGCTGCGGCGCCACATAGGAGCGCCGCGGCTTGCGCTCAACTGCGGGCGGCTTGGCCGGCGCCCCGTCAACCGTGGCATCGACCTCGCCATCACTAAAGCGCAGGCGAAGTTCGCTTGCCGCGCGCGCGTCGCCCGCATGGATAAGTGTCTTGCCAGTACGATCGGTGACTCGCGCGAAGCCGCGCTCGAGCGGGCGCTCGGGATGGACCAGCTCGGCCATCTTCCAGGCGGCGGCGAGCCGCTCGGACAGGCGCGCGATCCGCTGATCGACCAACTCGCGGCGG
>Ga0207658_10003219_pt1 | contig 11606 bp, 5 predicted proteins | sample KBSS33metaG_FD_184322 | JGI IMG/M metagenome (GOLD analysis project Ga0207658, IMG submission 184322) | Switchgrass rhizosphere microbial communities from Kellogg Biological Station, Michigan, USA - KBS S3-3 metaG (SPAdes) (version 2) | ecosystem: Host-associated > Plants > Roots > Rhizosphere >...
GTCGCTTGCGACAGCCCGAAAGAAGTCCCGGGCCGAGGCGGAGAAGCGGGCTCTCGGAGTCGATCCCCCGGATGCGCGGCGTGTTGAACATTAACGCGAGCGCGTCGCACGGCTGAACACCTTCGAGCTGATGGCCCGCACGTGGCATGAGCGGGCCTAGAAGGATCATCAGTGGTCGGCCGGGTACACGTCGAAGGTGATTCGTCACCTGGAGCTGCACGTCTTCCCGTGGATTGGCAAACGCCCGATGGGCTCCATCCTCCCGACCGAACTCGTCCGCTGCCTGCATCGCATCAAGGAGCGCGGTCATCTGGAGACCGCCCAGCGCGTTCGTGAAGCCGTCGTGCATGTCTTCCAGCATGCAGTGGACATTGGCGCGCTCGAGCCAGCCAAGAACTTTGTGAACAGCAAGACCGGTGGCCTGCCAGTCCCGCGGACACGCCGCTACGCTGCCATCACCGACCCCGAACAGTTCGGGAAATTGTTGCGTGCCATCCAGGCGTACAACGGCAACGTCATTACGCGAGCGGCGCTCCAGCTTTCCCCGATGCTCTTCCAACGACCCGGCCAGCTGCGCCTGGCGCACTGGCTACGATCGAACCATTCATCTCGAGCAGCGCCGCCGAATGATTCAGGCGTGGGCAAACCTGCTCGATGATCCTGGCGGCCGGCAAGTCGGAAGTCCTTTCGAAAGACTTGCGCCATACCGCGTCAACGGCGCTTTAATACACTCGCCTCATATTAAAGACTACTTTACTATTGCAGGACGTCATTCAAGCCGACTTTCATACGATGCGCACTACCGGCACTTACGTCACCACCACCACGCTCGGCGAACCGGTGCGCGCGTTCGTGCCGCATCCGCTGCCTCCCACCAAGCCACCGCTGAAAGCTGACAGCTACTCCGCCGCCACCCACCGTGCCGAGATGGCGCTGGCTCGGCTCTCGGGCATGGCCGGCCTCGTCCCATCGATTGACTGGCTGCTCTATAGCGCCCTTCGCAAGGAAGCGCTGTTGACTTCTCAAATCGAAGGGACACAGGCCACGCTGACCGATCTCTTCGATGAAGAGGCCGGCCTAGTGGTGGCCAATGTCGACGACGTGGCGGAGATCACCAACTATTTGCGCGCCTTCCGCCTGGTGCGCGACAACTTGCGAAGCCCTGACGGCCTGCCTCTCTCAGTCCGCCTTTTATGCGACGCGCATCGGCTGTTGCTGAACGCCGCTCGGGGTGCCGGCAAGCAGCCCGGCGAGCTGCGTCGCTCGCAAAACTGGATTGGTGGCACCCGGCCGGGGCGTGCCGCGTTCGTGCCGCCACCGCCTGACCGCGTGCCAGAATTGTTGGCCGATCTGGAGCGCTTCATTCATGACGTCGACCCGAAGTTGCCATCGCTGGTGCGGATCGCGCTGGTGCACGTTCAGTTCGAGACCATCCATCCCTTTCTGGACGGAAGCGGGCGCATCGGCCGCTTGCTGATCGCGGCGCTGCTCGAACAGTGGGGTCTGCTGCCAGAACCGCTGGTCTATCTGAGCAGCTATCTCAAGCAACATCAGAGCGAGTACTACCGGCGCCTGTCGGCCGTGCGGACCGATGGCGATTGGGAAGGCTGGATCGCATTCTTCCTCGATGGCGTGGAGGCCGCTGCCGTCGAAGCCGAACGCGGCATCGTTGCCATGGCCAGCCTGATCAACGCCGACCGCCGCCGCCTGCTGGGCGCGCCGCGCGCGGGCGTCGTGGCCCTGCGACTGTTCGAACTGCTCCCGCTGATGCCACGCTTTACCATCGAGCAAGTCCGTCAGAAGCTGGAGACCACGTTCCCTACCGCGACAGCCGCGGTGAAGCTCCTGGAAGAGCAAGGCATCGTGACGGAGCTGACCGGACAAAAGAAGAACCGTTGCTTCAGCTATGCCGCGTACGTCGAAGTGCTGACTCGTGACATCTGAGCGCGCACAGAAGTCCATGGCGCGCGACTGACTCAAATATGACTGAAGGACGCTCGCCTGACTGGTCGAGGCGAACTGGCAGCATTGCCAAGCGCTGGGGCGCAATCCAAGGATCCGCCAACTAGTCGATGGGGCCACACGCCACCTCTGCTCCGTGTTAGCAGTGTGCCCACAATGGAAAGGCTTGGGGATCGAAGATGCAATCAGCGGGGTGGGGGACAGGGACTCAAGTGGCGCCAGACTCGAGCGGCACGACGATGAAAAGGCGCGCAGCGACATGGTTGACCGGCATGTTGCTCGCGCTGGCGGGCAGCGCGGCCTCGGCGGCCACCGTCCAGACGTTTTCACCGCAAGGCGAGGTGGCGCGGGTGCGGCAGGCGCGTGCCACCTTCTCGGAGTCCATGGTGCGTTTCGGCGACCCGAGACTGCCGTCGCCCTTCGAACTGAAATGCGTCAACCCGACGCCGGTGACGGGCACCGGTCGTTGGGTGGACGACAAGACCTGGGTCTACGATTTCACGCAGGACGTCCCGGCGGGCGTGCGCTGCGAATTCAATCTGAAACCTGGACTGAAGTCGATTGCGGGGCAGCCGGTGAACGAGCCGACGCAGTACCAGTTCAGCACGGGCGGACCGGCCATCGTGCGTGCCTACCCGCAGCCCGAAGAGGCCTCGCCCATCGAGGAAGAGCAGTTCTTCGTCTTCCTGCTCAACGGCCAGGCGACGACCGAAAGCATCGAGAAGAACGGCTACTGCGAGGTGAGCGGCATCGGCGAGCGCTTGGGCCTGAAGGTCGTCGCAGGCCCCAATCGCGACGCGATCATCAAGGCCGTGAGCCTGGTGCCGCAGCAGGCGCGCGTGGTCGTGGTCCGGTGCGAGCGACCCCTGCCCAACGACTCAACGGTCAAGGTGGTCTGGGGCAAGGGCATTGCGACGCCGTCGGGTGTACCCAACAGTGCCGACCGGCGTGTGCAATACACGGTGCGCAAGCCCTTCGCCGCGAGCTTCACCTGCGAGCGGGTCAACTCGCGCTCCGACTGCTTGCCGATCAAGCCGGTGCGCCTGGAGTTTTCTTCGCCGGTGCCACGCAAGTTCGCCGAACGCATCGTGCTCGTCGCGCCGGACGGCACGCGCAAGCCGCAGATCGAGCAGCAGCGCGGCGAAACCAGCGAACAGCTCCTGTCCTTCGGCGAAGGGCCGCTGCGCAAGTTTCTTCTCATCTTCAGCCGCAACAAGGGCGAGGTGACCAGCGACCCGTCGGAGAGCGGCGTGAGCGCCGTGCAGTTCAACGCGCCGCTTCCGGAGAACGCAAACCTGCGCCTCGAACTGCCAAAGGACCTACGCGATGACGCCGGTCGTCCGCTCAGCAACGCCGACCTGTTCCCCTTGCAGACGAAGACGGCGCAAGCGCCGGCCCTGGTGAAGTTCCCGGCAGCGACCTTTGGTGTGCTGGAACTGAACGCCGAGCCGATGCTGCCGGTGACGGTGCGGCAGGTCGAAGGCGACCTGTCGGTGAAGCGCTTGAGCGTGGCGCCGGGGGCCGTGCGCGATCTCCGTGTTCAGGACGACGCGTCGATCATCGAGTGGCTCGCACGGGTGAAGCGCTACAACGAAAACAGGCTGCAGCGTTCGGCCGTCGAAAGCGAGCTTGGCATCTCGTTGCCCGAGCCGGAAAAGAAGAAGCCCGCACGCAAGGCGAAGCGATACGGCGAAGACGAGGAGAACGAAGACGACAACGCGTACCTGCGCAGCACCGTGCAGACGAGGGCCGTGAGTCTGTTGAACCGCGAGAAGGCTGCAAATCGCCTGAGCCTGCCGCCGACCGACGCCCGGGACACACGTCCCTTCGAGGTCATCGGCATTCCGATGGCGCAAGCCGGATTTCACGTCGTCGAAATCGAGTCCCCCAAGCTCGGCGCCTCCCTGCTCGACAGCACGGCCCCGATGTACGTTCGCACCAGCGTGCTCGTGACCAACCTCGGCGTGCACTTCAAGTGGGGCGCGGTGAATTCCACGGTGTGGGTCACCACCCTCGACAAGGCCCAAGCGGTGGCCGACGCGCAGTTGCAGATCTCCGACTGCCGCGGCGAAGTGAAGTGGTCCGGGCGCACCGACACGCAAGGCGTGGCCCTGGTGGACAAGGAACTTCCGCCGCTGCACTGGCAGTACTGCAATGGCGGCGACGGCGAGGGTGGGCGCGAGCAAGGCTACTTCGTCAGCGCGCGCAAGCTGGACGCCGCGGGTCGTGCCGACATGGCCTTCGTGTGGTCGACGTGGAATCAGGGCATCGAGTCATGGCGCTTTCACGTCAGTGCAGGCAGCCAGGGCATGACATCGCAGAAGATCTATCACTCGGTGCTCGACCGCACCTTGTTGCGTGCCGGGCAAACGGTGTCGATGAAACACTATGCGCGCACCGAACAGATGCTGGGCCTGAGCCTCACCGCCACCGGCGAGCTGATGAGCGAGGTGCGCATCGTTCACGAAGGTTCGGGGCAGAAGTTCACCTTCCCGCTGACGTGGCGCCAGGGGCGTTATGCGGAGACCGCCTTCGCCATTCCCGCCGACGCCAAGCTGGGCGTCTACAACATCGTGCTCGCGACGGCAAATCAGGCCTACGCCACCGGAAGCTTCCGCGTCGAGGAATTCCGCTTGCCCGTGATGACGGGGCGGATCATTCCGCCCAAGGCCGCATTGATCGAGCCGCAAGACGTGGCCGTTGGCGTGCAGTTGAACTACGGCAACGGCGGTGGTGCGGCGGGCATGGCGGTGCGCGTGTCGGCGCAGATGCGTGATACCAATGTCGCGGCTGCCGTGCACGCCGATCGGTTCCCTGGCTTTCGCTTCGAGCCGCCGCGCGAACCAACTGACCCGAACGCTCGGTCGCCGTTCTCGGAGGAATACGTCGATGAGGACGACGAAAGCCAATCGGTGCAGACGCGCGATCAGCGCTCGCAGCTCGTCGCCAACAAGCTGCCGCTCACGCTGGACAAGAACGGCGCCGGCAACGTCACGCTGACCAAGTTGCCGCAAAGCACGCGTGCGCGCGAACTGCTGATGCAGGCGACTTATGCGGACCCGAATGGCGAGATCCAGACCCTGAGCCAGACCTTGCCGGTGTGGTCGTCGGGCATCGTGTTGGGCCTTCGCACCGATTCGTGGGTGTCGGTGAAGCAGAAGGTCGCCACGCAGATCATCACGCTCGACACCAGCGGCCGGCCGGTGGCCGGGGTGGCGGTGTCGGTGCGTGCGCTGGCGCACAAGACCTCGTCCACACGTCGTCGGCTGGTGGGCGGCTTCTATGCCTACGACAACCGCAACGCCGATGAAGACATCGGCGAAGTCTGCAGCGGCACCAGCGATTCGCGTGGGCTGGTGTTCTGCGAGGCGCAGATGAAGGCGCCGGGCGAGATCGAACTCATTGCACAGGCCAAGGACAGAGGCGGCCACGTGGCGCAGGCCGCCGCTTCGGTGTGGGTCACCCGCCAAGGCGAGATCTGGTTCGGCGGCGACAACCAGGACCGCATGGACGTCGTCCCCGAGCAGCGTTCGTACGAAGCGGGCCAGACGGCCAGGTTCCAGGTGCGCAGCCCATTCCGGCATGCGACCGCGCTGGTGGCGATCGAGCGCAACGGCATCATCGAAACGCGCACGATGGAATTGAACGGCCGCGACCCGACCATCGACATTCCGGTGAAGGCCGAGTGGGCGCCCAACGTCTTCATCTCGGTGTTGGCGGTACGCGGCCGTGTGCGCGAGGTGCCGTGGTATTCGCTGTTCACCTGGGGCTGGCGTTCGCCTTCGCAGTGGTGGCGGGACTATCGTGACGAAGGCCCGTCCTATCAGGCGCCAACGGCGATGGTCGACTTGTCCAAGCCGGCTTTCAAGTACGGAATTGCCGAGATCGAGGTTGGCATCGCGGCACATCGCCTGAAGGTGGACGTGACACCCGACAAGGCGAACTACGCGATCCGGGCCACCAGCCAGGTGCGTGTGAAAGTGAGCCTGCCCGACGGGCGACCTGCGCCCGCCGGCACCGAGGTCGCGCTGGCCGCCGTGGACGAAGCTCTGCTCGAACTCAAGCCCAATGACAGCTGGGACTTGCTCCAAGCCATGATTCGCAAGCGTGGCTATGGCGTCGAGACATCGACCGCGCAGATGCAGATCATCGGCAAGCGTCACTACGGCAAGAAGGCCGCGCCGGCGGGCGGCGGCGGTGGGCAGTTCCCGACGCGTGAACTCTTCGACACGCTGCTCTTGTGGAACCCGCGCGTGGTGCTCGATGCGAACGGCGAAGCCTTGGTGAGCGTGCCGCTCAACGACTCGCTGACGGCCTTCCGCATCGTCGCGGTGGCGGACGTGGTGCAGGGCAAGAATGCAGCGATGTTCGGCACCGGCCGTGCCAGCATCCGTGCGACGCAGGACTTGCAGATCGTGTCGGGCGTGCCGCCACTGATCCGCGAGGGCGACCGCTATCGCGCGATGTTCACGCTGCGCAACACGACCGGCACCGCGGTCGATGCGCAGTTCAGCGCGCAAATGGGCATGACGACATTGCCTGCCCAGAAGATCCACATCGACGCCAACGGTGCGGCCGAGACCGGCTGGGACGTGGAGGTGCCCTACAACCTCAAGCAGATCGAATGGACCGTCTCGGCCCAGGCCGGCGGCGCGCGTGACCGCATGAAGATCCAGCAGGCGGTGACGGAAGCGATTCCGGTGCGCGTGCAGCAGGCCACGCTGATGCAACTGGACAAGACCGTGGCGATCCCGATTGCGCCACCCGCCAGTGCCGTGGCCACGGCCCAAGGCAATCTGCGCGGCGGCATCGAGGTCACGCTCAAACCCCGGCTGGGCGACGGGCTGCAGGGTGTGCGCGAGTACTTCGAGCGCTATCCGTGGTCGTGCATCGAGCAGCGCGCGTCGGTGGCCATCGGCCTGCGCGATGCGAACGCGTGGCGCGGCGTGGCCGAGCGCCTGCCGCTGTACCTCGACGAGGACGGCCTCGCCAACTACTTTCCGCCGGCCACCGGTTGGCGCAGCACGGGCAGCGATTCGCTCACTGCCTACCTGCTCTCGGCCAGCGACGAGGTGAGCAAGCTCGGCTACGACTTCACCATTCCGGACGACACGCGCTCGAAGATGGAGCGCGGCTTGATCGCCTTCGTCGAAGGCCGCACCAAGCGCGATTTCTGGACGCCAGCCTTCTTGCGCAACGGCGACCTCGACGTGCGCAAGATCGCCGCGCTCGAAGCGCTGTCGCGCACCGGCAAGGTGAGGCCGAACCTGCTGGATTCGATCCAGATCCTGCCCAACCAGTGGCCCACCGGCGCGGTCATCGACTGGCTGGCGATCCTGGACCGCGTGCAGGAGATTCCCGAGCGCGACAGGCGCATGGCCGAAGCCGAACAGATTCTTCGCGCGCGATTGAACGTGCAGGGCACACGCCTGGGCTTCTCGACCGAACGAGACGACAGCTGGTGGTGGTTGATGGTGAATGGCGACGTCAACAGCGCGCGCATGATCCTCGCGGTGATGGCAAAGCCAGCGTGGAAAGACGACATGCCTCGCCTGGTCACGGGCACGCTGCAACGCCAGCAATATGGCCATTGGTCGACCACCGTGTCCAACGCCTGGGGCTCGATGGCGATGGAGGCCTTCTCCAAGCGCTTCGAGCGGGACCCGGTGGCCGGCAGCACGCGCGTGGGCTTCGAGCCGGGCGCGGCGCCGCAGGCCTTCGACTGGACCAAGGCAGCCGCGGGCGGTACCGTGGCGCTCGGTTGGCCGGCGGGCTTCGCCGTCGGCGGCAACAGGAGCGACACGACCGTGAAGGTGGCGCACGAAGGCAGCGGCAAGCCCTGGATCACCTTCACGAGCAAGGCAGCGGTGCCGGTGGTCGCACCGTTGTCCAGCGGCTACCGCATCACCAAGACAGTCACGCCCATCGAGCAGAAGGTACCGGGCAAATACAGCCGCGGCGACGTGCTGCGCGTGCACATCGATCTCGATGCGCAGGCCGACATGACCTGGGTGGTGATCAACGACCCCATTCCCGGCGGCGGCACCATCACCGGCAATGGCCTCGGGCGCGATGAACAGATCAACCGCGGCAGCGAGAGGCAGGACAACCGTGCGTGGCTCGCCTATGAAGAGCGCAGCTTCGAAGCTTTCCGGGCCTACTACCGCTATCTGCCCAAGGGCGGCTTCAGCGTGGAGTACACCGTGCGGCTGAACAACCCGGGCACGTTCGGGTTGCCGGCGACACATGTCGAAGCGATGTATGCACCCGAGATGTTCGGCGAAGCGCCGAATGCGCAGATCGTGGTGCAGCCATGATCGAATCCCAGCAAACACCGCGATGAATATTCGTCGGTCGGTCATTGCAGTGTTCGCGCTGGCCTGTGGTGCCACGGCGCACGCCTCGGCGTTGCCGAGCTTCGAGCAGGTCAGGGCGGCCTATCGTTCGTCGGACACGGTGGTGCTCGATCGCCACGGTGTGCCGATCCAGACGGTGCGGTCCGATACCAGGCTGCGCCGCACCGAGTGGGTCGGCGTGGCCGAGGTGTCGCCGGCGTTTCGCCAAGCCTTGCTGCTGTCCGAAGACAAGCGCTTTTACGAACATTCGGGTGTGGACTGGTCCGGCGTGGGCGCAGCGGCTTGGGGCAATCTCTGGAACAGCCGCACGCGGGGCGCATCGACGGTGACGATGCAACTGGCCGGCTTGCTCGATGCCGATCTCGCAACGCAAAAGGGTGGGCGCAGCATGTCGGCAAAGGCTGGCCAGGTGCGAATGGCGTGGCAGCTGGAACATGCCTGGACCAAGAACCAGATCCTCGAGGCCTACATCAACCTGGTTGGCTTTCACGGCGAGCTGGTGGGCATCGGTGCGATGTCGGCGGCCTTGTTCAAGAAGTACCCGAGCGGTCTCGACGCCGAAGAGTCCGCGCTGGCCGCCGCTTTGATCCGTGCTCCCAACGCCAAGCCGGCGGAGGTGGCGAAACGAGCGTGCGCGGTCCTCACCGTCCAGGGTCGAGGCGCGTCGTGCACCACGCTTGAAACCTATTCGCAGCAGGTGCTGGCGACCCGAAGTGGCGAGCCCCTGGATCGCGAAGCGCAGATCGCGCCGCACATCGGCCGGCGGCTGGTGGCGGCCGCAGCGTCCGGCGCGTCGGCGCCGGCCACATTGCGAACCACACTCGATGCCGGCATTCAACGCTTCGCACGCGACACCTTGCGCCAGCACCTGGCCGAAGTGCGTGAGCGGCATGTCGAAGATGGTGCCGTCATCGTCATCGACAACGCGAGCGGGGACGTGCTCGCGTGGGTCGGCTCGAGCGGCGGACTGTCAAAGGCCGCGGATGTCGACGGTGTCCTGGCACCGCGTCAGGCTGGCTCAACGCTGAAGCCCTTTCTCTACGAAATCGCGATCGAGGAACGTTGGCTCACCGCGGCGTCGGTGATCGCCGATTCGCCGGTCGGGCTCACGACATCGGCCGGCCTGTACATCCCGCAGAACTACGACCACCATTTCAAGGGTCCGGTGACCTTGCGGACGGCGCTGGGCTCGTCGCTCAACGTGCCAGCGGTCCGCACGCTGGTGATGGTGACGCCCGAACGGTTTGCGCAGCGCCTGCGCGCCTTGGGTATCAAGCTCCAACACAACGGTGACTTTTACGGCTACAGCATGGCACTGGGTTCACCGGAAGTGACACTGGCATCGCTGACCAACGCATACCGGGTGCTGGCGAACGGCGGCGCATGGTCGCCCTGGCGCCCTCTGGCCGGCGACCAGGTTGCCGCGCCTGTGCAAGTCATGGATGCGGCGGCCAGCTTCGTCGTGTCCGACATCCTCGCCGATCGCGAAGCGCGTGTGCCCACCTTCGGCCTCGACAACGCGCTGGCTGCACGCTACTGGGCAGCAGTGAAAACGGGTACCAGCAAGGACATGCGCGACAACTGGTGCATCGGATTCTCGCGCCGCTACAGTGTCGGTGTGTGGGTCGGCAACGCGAATGGCGACCCAATGTGGGACGTGTCGGGCGTGACCGGTGCGGCGCCCGTGTGGCGTGCCGTGATGGACGAGCTGCGTCGCCGCGACTCCGCGCTGACCGCGCAGTGGCGCGCGCCGGCGGCACCGAGCGGCGTGGCCTTGCATGCGGTGCGGTTCGAATCGCTGAACGAACCGCCGCGTGATGAGGTCTTCCTGCGCGGGACCGAGCAGTCGGTAGTGACTCCGGCGACTGCAATCGGCACGGCGCGCACGCTCATCACCTCACCCACCGATCGCAGCATCGTGGCGCTGGATCCCGACATTCCACAGCAGTCGCAGCGGCTGCGCATTGCGGCAGTGAACGGCACGCCGGCGAACTGGAGCTGGCGCATGGATGGCAAGCGCATCGGTTCAGCATCGACGACAGTCCACTGGTCCTTGTGGCCGGGTGCGCATCGGCTCGAACTGGTCGATCAGATGGGGAATGTGGCGGAGACCGCTGGCTTCGAGGTCCGCGGAGCGGAAGTGAGAAGCGCACCGGCGAAGCAGGCCCAGCCTGTCAAGCGCGGTGGGCGTCCTCGTGCGAGCTGATCGTAGGATGGGCTGAGCGCAGCGTGCCGCGAGATGGACAAGGCTTCGGCTCAGGGTCAATGCCGATGCCAACGAACGTGGTCACCACCTGTTCGACCACAGCCCATAAGTTGTATTTGCGATACACAGCTTGCAAGCTGTGGGTTGGACAGCCCACGATAAGTAAACTCGACATACTCATCAAAGACTGTAATCCTGACTTACAGCATAGGATTTGTATGCCTCAATTCACCGTCCGCACTGCCGAGCAACTGCCTCCGCTGCTCCAGGCCTTCCGAAAGCAAGCCGGCCTCACTCAGAGCGAAGTCGCCATGCGCCTGGGAGTCTCGCAACAGACCTACTCCGCGATGGAGCGGAATGCGGACAAGGTGGGCACCGCGAGGCTGCTGAAGCTGCTCAACATCCTGGGCGTGGAGTTGGCGCTCGGAACGCCCTCGCCAGGGCCCACGACGACATCCGGCCCCTCCGGCCAGAAGCCCTCCACGGGCAAGCCCGTCTGGTAAGCCATGGGCCGCCACTCTCACGCTCGCAAACTCGGCCTCTGGATGAACGGGGCCCACGTCGGTACCTGGAGCATGGCGTCCAACGCCCCCGACACCCTCCAATACGATCTGGGCTGGACCCAGTCGGAGCAAGGGCGGCCGCTGTCGCTTTCCTTGCCCTTCACGCCGGGCAACGCGCCGCATCGCGGCGACAAGGTCAGCGCGTACTTCGAAAACCTGCTGCCCGACAGCAAGGACATCCGGGACCGCCTGGCGCGGCGCTTCAACACCGGCTCGACCGGCGCGTTCGAGTTGCTCGCCGAAATCGGCCGGGACTGTGTTGGCGCCCTCGAAATCCTCCCCGAGGGCGCGACCTCTGCCGGTACCGCGCCTCTGCAGTCCGAGCGCTTGAGCGAAGCGCAGGTCGCCCACGTCCTGCGCGGCACGACAACCCCGAATGCCATGGGCTGGGGAGTCGATGACGACGACCTGCGCATCTCGATTGCCGGCGCCCAGGAGAAGACGGCCCTGCTGCTGCGAGACGGCCAGTGGGCTCTGCCTCGGGGCAACACCCCCACGACGCATATCTTCAAGCTGCCG
>Ga0207658_10003231_pt1 | contig 11580 bp, 11 predicted proteins | sample KBSS33metaG_FD_184322 | JGI IMG/M metagenome (GOLD analysis project Ga0207658, IMG submission 184322) | Switchgrass rhizosphere microbial communities from Kellogg Biological Station, Michigan, USA - KBS S3-3 metaG (SPAdes) (version 2) | ecosystem: Host-associated > Plants > Roots > Rhizosphere...
GGGGTCGACAGCGCGGTCGCCGCGGTCCTCATCCACGAGGCGATCGGCGAGCAATTGACCTGCGTCTTCGTCGACCATGGGCTGATGCGTCAGGGCGAGGCCGAACAGGTCGTCTCGTTGTTCCGCAATTCCTACAACATTCCGCTGGTCCACGTCGACGCGAGCAAGGACTTCCTCGGCGGCCTCGCCGGTGTTTCGGATCCCGAGGCCAAGCGCAAGTTCATCGGCTCGGAATTCATCAATGTGTTCGATGCCGAAGCGAAGAAGATCGGCGGCGCCGATTTCCTCGCCCAGGGCACGCTCTATCCCGACGTGATCGAGAGCGTCAGCTTCACCGGCGGACCGTCGGTGACGATCAAGAGCCATCATAATGTCGGCGGCCTGCCCGAGCGCATGAACATGCAACTGGTCGAGCCCTTGCGTGAACTGTTCAAGGACGAGGTTCGCGTGCTCGGTCGTGAGCTCGGCCTGCCCGAGGCGTTCGTTGCCCGTCATCCATTCCCGGGACCGGGACTTGCCATCCGCATCCCCGGCGAGGTCACGGCCGAGAAATGCGACATCCTGAGGAAGGCCGACGCCGTCTATCTCGAGGAGATCCGCAATGCTGGCCTGTACGACGCGATCTGGCAGGCGTTCGCCGTGCTTCTGCCGGTCCGCACCGTGGGCGTGATGGGCGATTTTCGCACCTATGACTTCGTCTGCGGCCTGCGCGCGGTGACAAGCGTCGACGGCATGACCGCCGACATCTACCCGTTCGACGCCGAGTTCCTGAGCCGGGTCGCGACCCGCATCGTCAACGAAGTCGCCGGCATCAATCGTGTGGTTTACGATTACACGTCGAAGCCGCCGGGCACGATCGAGTGGGAGTAACCCGCTGAGTTAACCGGTAACTTTGCGTTTACCGATGGATTGACTCAATCGGTTCGGTTCGCTGTTCAGGGTGCCACGGTCATCCGCTCGGGAACAGTCAAGTGCGAACAGCTACGAAATGGATTGTTACGGCGCTTGGCGCGGCGCTTTTGGCCAGCTGCCAGACTGCTCCGCAGGCCGTCTACGTGCCGCCACCGGCGCCAGCGCCCGGAGCCGAGCTTCCGTATAAATGGACGCAGGGCAACGCGCCCCAGGCGCACAAGGATGCGGTCGCATTGTTCGGTCCGCTGTTCCTTCGGCCCGGCCAATATCTGTGGGCCGCCGACATTCCCCAGACCGGCGACACCAAGGTCGTCATCGATACGCTGACCCAGCTGTTCTACGTCTATCGCGCCGACAAGCTGATCGGCGTCGCGACCGTCTCGACCGGCAAGAAGGGCCGCGAGACGCCGCTCGGTTTCTGGGCGGTGATGAACAAGCAGAAGCTCGGCCATAGCCGCCGCTACGACAATGCGCCGATGCCGTTCATGCAGATGTACGACGCCAAGGGCATCGCCTTTCACGCCGGGCCCAACCCGGGATATCCGGCCAGCCACGGCTGCGTGCGGCTGCCGCTCAAATTCGCCGAGCGGCTTTACGGCCTGACCCAGATGGGCACGAAGGTCGTGATCGAGGGCTGATTAGGCCAACGGCTTTACGTGCACGCTCTTGATGTTGACGAATTCGCGTATTCCATACGCAGAGCATTCGCGCCCGTAGCCCGAATGCTTGACCCCGCCGAACGGCATCCGCGGGTCGGACCGGACATTCTCGTTGACGAAGCTCATTCCCGCCTCGAGCTCCTCCGCTGCGATCCTTCGACCGCGCGCCAAATCGTTCGTTATCACGCCTGATCCAAGCCCGAACTCGCTGGCGTTGGCGATGCGAATTGCGTCGGCCTCATCCTCCGCGGCGATGATCGCCGCCACCGGCCCGAACACCTCGTCGTCGTGCGCCGGCTGGCCGGGGAGCACGTTGGTAAGAATGGTCGCCGGATACCAGGCGCCGGGCCCGTCGGGGATCGTACCGCCAAGCAGCAGCCGCGCGCCCTTGGCGAGGCTGTCGCTGACCTGGCGATGGATGTCGTCGCGCGCCTTGAGGCTTTGCAACGGGCCGAGTTTGGTGCCTTCTTTCGTCGGATCACCCATCTGATAGGCGCGCATTGCGTCGGTCAGCGCGCTTTCAAATTGGTTGAGGATCTGGCGCACGACGATGAAGCGCTTGCCGGCGATGCAACTCTGCCCGCCATTGACCATCCGCGCGGTCGCAGCGATCTTTGCGGCGGCAGCAATGTCTGCATCCTCGAGGATGACGTAGGCATCGGATCCGCCGAGCTCGAGGACACACTTTTTGAGCACCGATCCGGCGGCGGTGGCGACGCTCCGGCCAGCTCCGACACTGCCGGTCAGCGTTATAGCCGCGACATTGTCGTCCTTGATCAGCGCCTCGACGTCGCTACTCGGCAATAGCAGCGTTCGAAACAGGTCGTGGGGGACACCTGCCTGGTGGAGCACGTCCTCGATTGCCAGCGCGCAGCCCGGCACATTGCTGGCATGTTTGAGCAGTCCGCCATTGCCCGCCATCAGCGCCGGCGCGGCAAAGCGGAACACCTGCCAGAACGGGAAATTCCACGGCATCACGGCAAGCACGACACCGAGCGGGTTGAAGGTCACGAAGGCCTCGGGCCCGCCAAGATCGGTCGGCTGATCAGCGAGATATGTCGCGGCGTGATCGGCAAACCAGTCGCAGTGAAAGGCGCATTTCTCGATCTCGGCGCGGCCCTCGTCGAACGTCTTGCCCATTTCCGCCGTCATCAGCCGGGCGAACTCGTCAGCCCGGTCGCGCAGGATTGCGCCGGCCTTGCGAATGATTGCCGAACGCTCGGCGAAACTCGTCCTGCGCCATGCGAGAAATGCCGAATGGGCTGCGGCCGCCGCGGCGTGCGCGTCCGCGACCGAGGTTTCGACGTAGGTCTCGCCGGGCTCATTCGTTGCCGGATTGACGGTTTGGATGCGCCGCTGCACGGCCCCATCGGCGTCGCGCTCGGCAAGAAGTTCGTCGGTCATTTCGGCGCTCCTGTTGTCACCGGGAATGGCGGTTCTTCGATACGTCGAACGAAACAGACCCGCTAGGTGTCCTCGGGCCGCCGCGTGCTTGGCAATAAGAGGACCGCTCGCAACCCTGGCCCATTGTCCATTAGCGTCAGCGCACCGTCGTGAAGGTGGGCGATGGCGCTGACCAGCGCGAGCCCCAGTCCGGCGCCTTCCTCGGAGCGGCTCGAATCCAGCCTGCCAAAACGGCGCAGCGCTTCGGCCCGACGCTCTTCCGGAATACCGGGGCCGTGATCCGCGACGGTGATCGCCAGCTGCCGGACTTGTTGGGCGACGCTGACGGTTATTTCGCCGTCGCGGCCGCCATAGCGGATTGCGTTCTCGACGAGGTTGCTGATCGCCTGGGCAATCAGTTGGCGATGACCGAACAGCTGGGTCGGGTCCCGCGGCCGCTCGAAGCGCAGGGCGGTTCCGGCCTCTTCGGCCACCGGCTCGTACATTTCGCTCAATTCGGCCCCGAGTTCGCCCACGTCGAACCACGCGAACTGGCTGCGGCTGGTGAGCGCTTCGGAGCGGCTGATCTCGAGCGCGACAGTCAGCATGCGCATCAATGAATCCGCCTGCCTGACAACGCTCGTCAGCTGTTGGTCGCGCTCGGCCAGGTCGCTCGTTTCGGCCGCGGCGTGGGCCGCTGACTGCAACCGGCTAACCGGCGATCGCAGATCGTGCGCGAGCGAGTCGGTGACCATTCGCAACTCCTCCATCAGCGCGCTGATGCGATCGAGCATCTCGTTGATGCGGTGGCCGAGCCGGTCGAAGGCGTCGCCGCCGCCTGACGCCGGGATGCGTCGGGTAAGGTCGCGCGCGGTGATGCGGTCGGTGACCGCGACGATCGCGCCGACTCGTCGCCCGACATATTGGGCAAGAATGAGCCCGCACAGCAGGCCGAGGATGATCGCGACCAACAAGGCGATCAGCAATGATCGCTCAAGCGTGTCGCGTAGCGCCAGGCCATTGCCGACGGTCCGGCCGCTGATCAGCCATTCGCCGCGCGGCAGGCGATGGGCAACAATCGCAGCCTCGTGTGGGGCCGGCTGCTTGGCGAAGCGGATGAGCGCATTTTGATAGCCTTCGCGGACTGGTCCGCGAGTGCGCGGCATCGCTGCCAAATTGCCCACGACCTCCCGCCCGGCGGGATCGAACAGGCCGACCGCGGTTTGCGGGTCGCCGTAAGTGACGCTGTCCTCGACGCCGTCGGCGAGCGCGCGCATCCCCCCGGTACGGTAAATGTCGGACAGGACGGCGCCTTGCTCGACGACCAGCCGGCGCTGCGCGGACACCGCCTCGTCGTGCGTGCGCCACTGAATGAAGCCAAGCACGGCGAGGTTTGAGACGAGCGCCAACGCTCCGGCGAGCAGCGCAATTCTAAGGGTTGTCGGCAAATTTGCTCCCGGCGCTAGGCCGCGAGCATATAGCCCGCTCCGCGCACCGTGTGCAGCAGCGGCTTTTCAAACCCGTCTTCGAGCTTGCGCCGGAGCCGGCTGACGTGGACGTCGATGACGTTGGTGCCCGGATCGAAATGATAGTCCCACACCTGCTCAAGCAGCATGGTGCGGGTGACGACGCGACCTTCGTTGCGGGCAAAATATTCGAGCAGGAGATATTCGCGCGGCTTGAGGTCGATCTTCTTGCCCGATCGCCGGACCATCCGCGCCAATGGGTCGATTTCGAGGTCGCCGACGGTCAGGCGGTGATCGGCGGGGTCGATCCGCGCCTCACGCCGCCGCAGCAATGCGTTCACCCGGGCGAGCAGTTCGGCGAACGAGAATGGTTTGACGAGATAGTCGTCGGAGCCCGATTCAAGGCCCTCGATGCGGTCGCCGACCGAGGCTAGCGCCGACAGCACCAGCACTGGGGTTTCAACCTTCGCTGCCCGCAGCGCCTTGAGGACTGAAATGCCGTCGAGCACGGGCAGCATGCGATCGAGGATGATCAGGTCGAAGCTGCCGTCGGTCGCCCGGAACAGGCCGTCCTGACCGTTGGTCGCCTGTTCGACGCTATGCCCCTCTTGGCCGAGCCCGTTTGACAGGTATGTCGCGGTTTCGCGATCGTCCTCAACCAATAGGATTTTGCGGCCCATGCGGTCTCCTGACCTCGCTCTTACGTCCAAAGGCGGAACAGCGGCAATGGCGGTTCCGCGCGACGCGAGTTCGGGAGTCTTGGGGGACCCTCGCGCCGCGCGGTAACTCTCAGGTTTCGATTATCGAATCTTGCCGGGGTTTAGCCGGAGGTCTTTTCGCCGGTGGCGGCGGGCTTGGCGGTCTTTACGCCCTTCTTGGCCATTTTGTGCTTGGCCTTGGCCGGCTTGGCCGGGGCCTGGGTCGTGGCGGGCTTGGCGGTCGTGGCGGCAAGGGCCGGGGTGGCGATCAGGCCGACAACGGCGAGGGAAGCAATCAGACGTTTCATGATGTTCAGCTCCTTGAGGGCGAGACTCGGGGCCTCGCAGGTCAGGACGCCTACCGCCGCGCCCCTCACAGGCGGCTGTCGCTCGAATTAAGAGATGTTCATCGGTCCGCTTTGCGCGAGGCGCGGCTCGGGCTAGTGCTGAGCGAGAGATGATTACCCAGAAAACCCGCTATGCCCTGCGTTCGCTGCTATTCCTCGCCGAGGAGCAGGGCGGCGCGCCGGTGCAACTCGCCCGGATTGCCGAATCTCAGCGCGTCCCGCCGAAATATCTCGAGCTGATCATGATCGACCTGAAGAAGGCCGGGCTGGTCAAGAGCGTCCGCGGCCCAAAGGGCGGCTACCGCCTCGCGCGCGAGTCAGAACAGATCAGCTTTGGCGAGATCGTCCGTTCGATGGAGGGGCCGATTGCGCTCGTGTCCTGCGCCAGCGTCAATTTCTATGCGCCGTGCGGCGACTGCCAGGATGAGGCGACTTGCGCCATCCGCCGGGCGTTCACGATCCTGCGCGATCAAAGCACCGAGGCTCTGGATTCGATCTCACTCGCGCAGGGCGCGGATTGGGAACAGCGCCTCGGCAGCAACGGGAGCAGCAAATGAGTGATCGCTTTGGGCGGCAGCCGGTTGCACGCTGGTATCCCTTGGCGGCGCTCGCCTCGTTGCTGTTCATGGTACTGGGCTGCGCGGTGTTCCTGCTCGGCGTCTCGACCGATCCCGCGACGCTACCGCTCGACCAGCGCGCGGCTCATGACGCGCAACCGGTGTGGCTGATTGCCGCGAATGGAATTGCGGTCGCGGCGGGACTGGCCGGATCGTTGCTGTTGTTGCTCCGCCGCAGGCTCGCCGAGCCGCTGATGCTCGCATCGCTGGTCGCGGTCGCCATTTGGCTGTTCGGGCTGTTCATTGTGCCCCGGCTGCGCGACACGCTTGGGACCGACGACATCGCCGTCGCGATCTTCATCGCGCTGATTACCTGGACGATCTTCTGGTTTGCCCGCCATTCGCGCCAACGGGGGTGGTTGCGCTAGCTCTGCGCCGCTAAAGCTCGCGCCATGTCGACTTTTACCATCGATACTTCGACCAGCCGCGCGACCCCGTCGCCGGTTCCGGGCAAGCGCATGACCGCGCCGGCGATCCGCGCGCGCAAGGTCGACGGCAAGACCGATCAGCCGATCGTCATGCTGACCGCTTACACCATGCGCATGGCGCAGTTGCTCGATCCGCACTGCGAGATGCTGTTGGTCGGCGATAGCCTCGGCCAGGTGATCTACGGCCTGCCGTCGACGATTCCCGTGACCATGGACATGATGTGCGCCCACGGCGCCGCGGTGGTCCGCGGCAGCTGGCATGCGCTGGTCGCGGTCGACATGCCGTTCGGCAGCTATGAAGGCTCGCCCGAACAGGCGTTCGACAGCGCCGCTTACATCATGAAGGAAACCGGCTGCGCGGCAGTCAAGCTCGAGGGCGGCGAGGCGATGGCTCCGACCATCCGTTTCCTCGTCGAGCGCGGCATCCCGGTGATCGGCCACGTCGGCCTCACCCCGCAGGCAGTCAATGTGCTTGGCGGCTATGGCGCGCGCGGCAAGAGCGCCGATGAGGCAAAGAAGATTCTGGCCGATGCCGAGGCGGTGGCCGACGCCGGCGCATTCTGCATTGTGGTCGAGGGCGTGATGGAGGAGATCGCGACCAAGGTCACCCGTGCCGTCGCCCCGCCGATCATCGGCATCGGTGCGTCGGCCGAATGCGATGGCCAGGTACTGGTGACCGATGACATGCTCGGCATGTTCGAGCGCACCCCGCGCTTCGTGAAACGCTACGACGACCTCGCGACGCGCATCGGCGAGGCCGGTGCGAGCTATGCCGCCGAAGTCCGCGAGCGCCGTTTCCCGACCGCGGATCAGACCTACCGGCCGAAGGCGTAGAGTAGCATCATCTCGACGCGAAGCCGTAGCTGGCGAAATGGTCGATCCGGCGCGGCGCGATGATCAGGCCGTCTAGCCCAGGCGTGTCGAGAACGAAGCGCAACGCTGCACCCGCCATTGTCACGCCAGAGGCTTCGGCCGCTTGCCGCAACTGCTCAGTCGCGGCGGTCGCTCCTTCACCGACATAACCAGCACAGGCCTCCGGTGCCTCGGCCAGGCGGCTGCCTGAGGGCGGCGCCTCTCCGGGGCGATATTTGCCAGTGAGCAGCCCACCGGCGAGCGGGCTGAACGCGGTGTAGCGGAGGCCGTGTTCGGCGCAGTATGGGATCAGCGCCCGAGCATCTGCCTGGGCCAGGAGATTATACTCGTTCTGCACATATTCGAAGCGCGCCTCGAGCCCGCTTGGCGCGAGGTTCCTAACCGCCTCGACATCGGACAGCATTGCGTTGGACACGCCAAAGCGGTCGATTTTACCCGCGTCGACAGCCCGGGACATGGCCTCGAGCGTTTCGTCCAGCGGGGTCACACGGTCGAACTCGTGAATGTAGTAAAGGTCGATCCGATCGATCCCCAGCCGGCGTAGCGATGCGTCGAGATGATAAGCGATCTGCGCCCGGCTGAGGGGCGTCTCGCCGGGCGGGCACCCGTGCGGATTGCCGACCTTGGTCGCGATCTGCGCGCCATGGACGAACGCGGCGCCCTGGGCGCGCAACCACTTGCCGAGCACCTCTTCGCTCGCCCCGCCGCCGTAGGTGTTCGCAGTATCGAACCGCCACAGCCCGACCTGCCGGGCGTGGTCGAGCAGTTGCCGCACTTGGTCTTCGCTGTCGCCGGCGCTGCGCAGGCTGGGCGATGAACCGATGCCGCCGAAATTGCCGCACCCGAACACGATTCGGTTGAGGTCACTATCGGTCAGCATTTCTACACCCCCGCTCATATGCACCCCGAACCGCCGGTAGCCCGCGAGCACTTTCGACTCAAAGCGGGCATTAGGCCCTTCACCCCTTTGCCTTTTCGCTGCTTGCCGCTAGACGAAGCGCCGCCAGCTTCCGTTCATCCAGGGTGGGGAAGGAAGTGACCGGCATGAGAGCCCCCTAACGGAGCGGACTGAGACACGTCTTTGGCGCAACCTCCTGACATTACCGAGACCTTCGTCCGCGAAGTCGATGAGAATCTTCGTCGCGACCGGCTGCGCGATAGCGCGAAGAAATATTCCGGCTGGCTGATCGCTTTCGTCGTCCTGTTCCTCGCGGCAAGCGGGGGTTGGATCTTTTGGCAGGACTATCGCGCCAAGCAGTCCGAAAAAGCGGTCGACGACCTCGCCCAGGTCTACACGGCGATTTCAAAAGGTCAGATCGGCACGGCGCCGGGGCAACTCGACACGCTGTCCAAGGACCACAGCAAGGGAGTGCGCGCGTCGGCCATGTTCGGTCGAGCAGCGGTTGCGGTTCAACAGGACAATACCAAGCTCGCGATCGACAAGTATCGCGAGATCGCCGCCGATACGAGCTTGCCGGCCCCGTTCCGCGACCTCGCAACGATCCGCCAGACCGCGCTAGAATTCGACAGTTTGAAGCCCGACCAAGTGATCGCCCGGCTCGCGCCGCTCGCGAAACCTGGCAATCCGTGGTTCGGCAGCGCCGGTGAAATGACCGGCATGGCGCTGATCAAACAGGGCAAGAATGCCGAAGCCGGTCGGCTATTCGGCGCCATCGCCAAGGATAAACAAGTCCCGGATTCGCTTCGTGCCCGCTCCGTCCAGATTGCGAGCTCGCTCGGCGTCGACGCGAGCAGCGCGATGCCCCAGGCCGCTCAATAGGATAAATGATGACCAAAACGACGTCTCTCCGTGTCGGCCTGATGATTGCAGCAGCCCTCGCCGCCGGCGGCTGCAGCTTGTTGAAGAAGGGTCGCCCCAAGACGCCCGTGCTCGGCCAGCGAATTGCGGTCCTGACCAGCGAGGGTGACGTCGCGGTCGATATTGCGACTGCCGCTCAGCCGATGACTTTGCCCGAACCGGTCGCCAACACCGAGTGGACCCAGTCGGGGGGCAATGCGTCCAAGTCGGTCGGCCAACTGGCGCTCGGCACGTCACTTGGCCGCGCCTGGACCGTTCAGGCGGGCCGCGGCAGCTCGCTGACCGCACGCCTTGCTTCGGAACCGATCGTCGCCGGTGGCCGGGTCTATGCCATCGATACGCTTGGCGCCGTGCGCGCCTATGACGCGCAGACCGGCGCTCTGCTGTGGGCAAGCCAGACGCCGAATGACCGCGGCAATGAAGCGTCGCTCTATGGCGGCGGCATCGCCTACGACAACGGCCGCATCTATGCGACCAACGGCCTTGGTTTCGTCGCCGCGCTCGATATCCGGACCGGCGGCATCATCTGGCAGGTTCGGCCCGGCGGTCCGCTCCGCGGCGCCCCGAGCATTGCTGCCGATGCAATCTATGTCATGAGCCAGGACAATCAGATCTACTCGCTCAAGCAGTCCGACGGGTCGCCCAATTGGTCGCAGGCCGCATCGCTCGAGATCGCCGGCGTGTTCGGCTCGGCCGCCCCGGCGGTTGGCCAGGGCACAGTTGTCGCCGGCTTTTCGTCGGGCGAGCTCAATGCTTATCGCTACGAAAACGGGCGCATGGTGTGGCAGGACGCGTTGCAGCGGACCAGCATCCGGACCAGCGTGTCGTCGCTCTCCGATATCGATGCCGACCCGGTGATCGACCACGGCCAGGTGATCGCGATCGGCCAGGGTGGACGCATGGTCGCGCTTGAAATCACCACTGGCCAGCGTCAGTGGGAGCTCAACATCGCCGGCATCGCCACGCCATGGGTCGCCGGAGACTGGATTTTCGTGGTCACCGCCGACGCCAAGCTATTGTGCATCTCGCGCGCGAACGGACACATTCGCTGGATCAACCAGTTGCCCCAGTTCGAGCATCCGAAAAACAAGAAGGGCGAGATCGACTATAAGGGTCCGATCCTGGCCGGTGGCCGCCTGATTGTCGTGGGTTCGAACGGCGTGATGATCAACATCGATCCGGTTACCGGCTCCTTCCAGAGCCAGACCGGCGCAGGCGCCGGGATCAGCCTGACGCCGGTCGTCGCCAATTCGACGCTCTACATCTACGATGATTCCGGTCGTCTGAGCGCCTACCGGTAAGGCACTTCGACGGCAGGGCGCGCCCCTGCTATCGCCAAATCCATGCCCGTTCCCACCGTTGCCATCGTTGGCCGACCCAATGTCGGTAAATCGACCCTGTTCAACCGCCTGGTTGGCAAGCGCCTCGCGCTGGTCGACGACCGGCCCGGCGTCACGCGAGATCGCCGCGAGGGCGAGGCGAAGTTGCTCGGCCTTGAGTTCCGGGTGATCGACACCGCCGGGTTCGAGGACGAAGATCCGCATTCGCTGCCGGGCCGCATGCGCGCCCAGACCGAAGCTGCGGTGCGCGATGCCGACGCCGCCTTGTTCATGGTCGATGCGCGCGAGGGGCTGACCCCACTCGACGAAGAAATTGGGCGCTGGCTTCGCGCCGAATCAACCCCGGTAATCGTCGTCGCCAACAAGGCCGAAGGCCGCGCCGCCGAAAGTGGCATTTTCGAAGCCTACCGGCTTGGGCTTGGCGACCCGATTGCGCTCAGCGCCGAGCATGGCGAAGGCGTCGCCGATCTGTTCGAGGCGCTGCGGCCGCACATCGAGCGTATCGAGGCGGAGCAGGTCGACCTGGTCGACGATGAGGATCCGTTAGCGCCGCTCAAGCTTGCGATCGTCGGCCGGCCCAACGCCGGCAAGTCGACCCTGGTCAACCGCATGCTGGGTGAGGAACGGATGATCACCGGGCCCGAGGCCGGCATTACGCGCGATTCGATCAGCCTCGACTGGGTCTGGAACGGCCGCGCGGTGCGGCTGGTAGACACCGCGGGCCTGCGCAAGCGGGCCAAGGTCGAGGACAAGCTCGAGAAGCTCTCGGTCGCCGATACGCGACGTACGATCGACTATTCCGAGATCGTCGTGCTTCTGCTCGATGCCACCCGCGGGCTTGAGGTCCAGGACCTGAAGATCGCTTCGCAAGTGATCGAGGAAGGGCGCGGCCTGATCATCGCGCTCAACAAATGGGACGTCGCCGAAAACGCATCATCTTTGTTCAACGGGGTCAAAGCCGCGCTCGTCGAAGGGTTGGCACAGATCAAGGACGTGCCGTTGCTGACGGTCTCGGGCAAGACCGGCAAGGGCATCGAC
>Ga0207658_10003245_pt1 | contig 11560 bp, 10 predicted proteins | sample KBSS33metaG_FD_184322 | JGI IMG/M metagenome (GOLD analysis project Ga0207658, IMG submission 184322) | Switchgrass rhizosphere microbial communities from Kellogg Biological Station, Michigan, USA - KBS S3-3 metaG (SPAdes) (version 2) | ecosystem: Host-associated > Plants > Roots > Rhizosphere...
GTCCTGCCCGGCTTTAATAGGCAATGGCGCGACGCGGTCATCCTCCCGCACTTCGCCACGAACCGCACCACCATCTACAATCGTGTCGCAAACGCCAACTGACGCTTTTTCAAACGGACTCTAACAAGCGCTGCACCTTAAACTACGCTGGGCTGGGTTACGAACACATCGCAGGAATCGTTCGCGATGTCTTGGTTCGCAATAAACTCACTCGTATTGCCGGAGGGGACAGGGATGGCGGTAAAGCTGACGTTTTCGAGGGCGTCGTGCCTCAACGTACGCAAACTGCCCGATTTATAATCATTGAGAACTATACTAACTCTTCCGCTGCAATCAGCTATACTGAGAGGCCGTAGCTAGAACTATCCCCGGTTTGACGCGCTACTATAATGGCGATGGCGGAAGAGGTGGGATTCGAACCCACGGACGGGTTGCCCCGTCGCCGGTTTTCAAGTTTGGGACACCCGGCCCGGCAGTAACCTGTAGCTGCACGCAGACACCCGCAAAAGCCTATTGAATCAATAAGTTAAACTCCTTGCACGCTCGCCGCGGCACGTCGTAGCACGGTATTCCGTGTTAGAAATGTGCTAGAAGGAGGTCATATGGTGAAGCTCACCAAAGCGTTTATCGACAAGGTGCAACCGCCAGCGAGCGGCTATCAGGTCCATTGGGACGAAACAGTGAAGGGCTACGGGTTGCGGGTTGCTCCGCCACCAGCACCGGGCAAGGCACGGCGCCGGGTATTCATCGTCATGGGACGGGTCGCCGGTAAGTCGATCCCGTTCACCATCGGCGCATATGGCACCTACACCGAGGACGCCGCGCGCAAGCGGGCGCAGAAGCTGTTGCAGGACATGCGTGAGGGGATCGACCCGCGCCGATGCCAAGAAGCACGACGCGGCGGTGGCGGTTACGCTGCGCGACGTGGTGGATGCCTACAAGGACCGACCGGGCAAGCTCAAGGATTCCAGCGCAGACGTGATCGAGCGCCATGCCACTACTACGTTTGAAGCGTGGCTCCCGAAAGCTATTGCGTCGATCACAGAGGACGACGTGCGCAAGCGGTATCGTGAGATGCTGACGAAGGGCTTGCGAGGTAAGGCAGGGGCACCCGGTCAAGCAAATCAAGGGTTTGCGGTGCTGCGCGCGCTGATTAACTTTGCCAGCCGCCGCTATCGCCGTGCAGACGGGTCGCCCATCATCACCCATAACCCGGTCAGCACGCTCAAGGACGATTGGATTCAGTTGAAGCCGCGCACCAGCCGAGTTCCCGACACGAAGATCGGCGCAGTGTGGAATGCGCTAGAACAGTGGCGCACCGAGACGCACAACCGGGAAGCCGCTGCCAGCATCGACCTGATGCGATTTTTGATGTTGACCGGGTGCCGCCTGAAAGAAGCGGCGTCTCTACAGTGGCATCAGGTGAATCTGGAGGAGGGGTGGTTCCACCTACCCGACCCGAAGAACCGGAATCCCGTTTGGCTACCCCTGTCGACGCAGGCGGTCGCACTGCTCGAATCGCGGGAGAAGGTCGAAGGCAATCCGCATATCTTCGCATCTTGGAGCCGTGCAGGGCACATAATTGATCCGCGCGACACCCGAGCAAAAGTAAGCGAGGTTGCCGGGACCAAGGTTACGAACCACGATCTGCGCCGGACCTATATCACTATCGGGGTCGCCAACTGCGCCGTGGATTTCACGAAGATCGAACTGCTGACGAACCACATCCCGAACGGGTCCGTCACCGCCAAGCACTACCTAGAAACCTCGCGCCTTCAATACCTCAAGCCTGAAACGCAGCGCATTGCGGACTGGATTGAGCAGCAGGCAGCGGTTGCTCGGGGCGCGAACGTGGTGGCGCTGCGCGCGTGATGCAGGGCAGGGGCCGCGCAGCCTCGCGCACAGCGGTGAGGCCGGGGTCGCTGCCGGGTTAGGGGCGGCGGGGTAGTGATCGGGGCTGTAGCCGGCCTGTAGCCGAGAGGCGGCCCCGGTCGGTCAAATCGAACTATTCGGGCAAAATTGGTCGAGGCCGGCGATAGCCAATCACCCCCTCCCTCTGTTTCGAAAAAGAAAAATCCTTCGACCACCACCCCTCGATGAAAAGCGCCAGTAAGCATGTGCTTATCTCGCCAAATTAAGTGCTTGCACGAACAAATACGGGCAGCTTAAGGTAGCTGCACTTGCTCGCTTCCAGTTCTCACTGGGCACGAATCCATCGCTTCGGCGGTCGCGGGCTTCAATCAAGGTTCGATCTAACCATCGTGCCGCAATTGAGGCTCGATGTATGTCCGATATGCCCTTCGACCAGCTTTGCGAACTGTTCAACTATACGCCCAAAGGGCGTCCCCTCGATCCCAAAGAAGCTGCCGAGCTGATCGGCGTGTCAGTCGATACGCTAGAGGGCTATCGTGGTCGCGGCGTCCCGCTGCGCCATTTCAGCCCGCCCGGTTCCCGCATCATTCGATACGCCGAGCGCGACCTTCTCGCATGGCTGGCGGCAGGTGCCCGCTACAGCACCAGCGAGCAGATCGCCGCATAACCCTCCCGCATTCATAAATAGCGGCAGGGCGCGAACCCTGCCGCTGGAGCATCAAAGTGAACAGCAGCAATTTACGAAACCCCGCTGAGGGTCCGCAATCCCCGAATGTTTTCCCGCAAAATTCAGCGCCGCGTAAAAATAAGCCGGATGCGATGGGCAATGCTGACAGATTGACTACTAGCCCGACCGGCTCGCCTCGTGGCTGAGTCAGTCATCAGCGTCATGAAGGCGCAGCGGCGTTGGCTCGTTGCCAGCCCCGACAAGAAGCCATTCTATATCAATGGGCAGATGCGGAACGGGGTGTTGGATAGCTCTACCGACACAGAGCAGCTTGCCAGCTACGATGATGCGAGCGCCGTGTTAGCGGCGCGGGGAGAGGGCTGGCACCTTGGCTTCGCGCTCGGGCCTGACGGCACAGGCGGATACTGGCAGGGCATCGACTTCGATAAGGTTCGTGCGAACCAGATTGGCGACCTTGCTGATGCCGTGCCCGGCTATGTGGAGTTCAGCCCCAGCGGGGCGGGCGCACATGCAATTGGGTATGGTCGGCACTTCGTTACGCTCGGTTCTAACGGCACGGGCATTGAGGCCTACGCCGCTGGTCGATACTTCACCGTTACCGAGAATGATCTTCGCGATGGGGGACTGCTCTGTCTCGCCGGGTATGTCGAACAGGCGTTGGCACCCCGGCACAGCGCGGGACGGGCGGCGTCGGCGGGCACCACGGAGCAGGTGCATGTCGATCCCAAGACTGTGACGGAGCTTCGGTCCGCGCTGCGCCACATGCGCTCGGACGATTACGACCTTTGGTATCGCATGGGGCTTGCCCTCAAGGAGCTTGGCGACGTGGGGCGCGGGATGTGGCTGGATTGGTCCGCCACGTCCGACAAGTTCAACGCCAAACAGGCGGCGAAGAAATGGGACGGCTTCGCGCCGCGCGGCACAGGCCACCGCGCCGTGTTCGCTGAGGCGCAGAAACAGGGATGGGTGAACCCCGCCAGCAACGCTGCGCAGCCCGAACCCCTAACCGTCGATCTTTCCGCCCCGCCCACCATCACGTTGGAGTTTGCCATGTCCAGCGACACCGCAACCGTCACGCTTGAATACCTTCTTGACCCCTTCCTGCCAGCTAAGTGCGTCGTCGGTGCGTTTGGCAGGGGATCAACCGCCAAGTCGTCGTTCTACGCCACCGTCTCCGCCCATATCAGCACATACGCCTCTACCCATTGGGTCAGCGTTGAGGAGCCGGACGACTGGATCAAGGTGCGGCACATCGCGTGCGGCGGGCAGGATATGTCACTGGCCGTAGTGAAAGCGGTAGCGAGCAAGAAGGATGCGCAAGGGCGTGTCATCGCGTCCAGCTTCAATATCTATGAACATCTCGAGCCTGCCATCGTGGCAGCGAGCGCGGGCTTCTCGCAGGCGGACAAACCGCCGCTCAGGCTAGTCGTGCTGGACACGGCGGTTGGGCTGACAGGCTGGGCGAAGAACGAAAGCCCGAACGACGACGCGGCGGTGAAGAAGCTGCTCGGCTACCTGCAAGCCCTCGCAGAGCGGCATAACCTGACCATCGTTGCCATCGGGCACGCGAACAAGGGTAAGCACGATCACTTTGCCGACACGGTGATGGGCGCGTCCGCATGGACAAACTCGCCGCGCCTGTCGTTCTTCCATGCGGCGGACGTGCGCGAGAATTTCGCTTACGTCATGCGGGTCGCCAAGACCAACTTCGACCCGTTCGGTCTGCCGTATGGGACGAAGCCGGTCCACACTCTCTACGAACGGGCAATCGGACCCGACACGGTTCTCGTCCGCGTGGAGCCAGGCGACATCGTTTGGGGCGAAGCTGCCTCAATGGAAATGTTCGTGGAGGCCACTAAGAAGCCACGCGAGGACGACGAAGGGGGCAGTTCGGGAGGACGGCAGTCGCTGCCGGTGAGCGTCCTACAGGCGCTGGTGGAAATGGTGATGGAGCAGGCACCGGGCGAGTGCGTCACGCGCGAGCAGGTGGAACTGCGCCTAGGGAAGCCGGTGGACCGCAGGCGGTGGACGCGGGTTGACGAGCACCTGAACCTGCATCCGACAGTCGTGGTTGAGCGCGGCGACAAGAACCGCGTGCTGTATAGACGCAGGCCAGTTGTGCAATGAGCCTCCCTAGGCAAAAACCGTGCACAACTGGCACAACAGCACAACAGACTTTGATAAAATGGGGTGTTGTTACAGTTGTGCCTGTTGTGCCCTTCATTTGCCTAGGGGTGGCAGCGGCACAACTGCCCGCGCAATTCAATTCATTATAACGGAGAACTGCAATGACTACTGACAATATTGTTCGCTACCCGGTGGGTCCGGGCGACTTTCTTTCGCTGCTCGAACGAGTCGGGCAGCTCCGCTATTGGCACATCAGCCACAACCCCATGCCCGCCGGGGCGCTCACAACCTTCACCACCTCATCGGGCAACGTCAATCTAGGGCGCGTGCCACACCTTCTGTATTTTGAGGGCCAACTGCCCGCCGTGAGGTTGGGCGACAACATGATGTTTGACCTCGTGCGCCTGTTCGAGCCGGGGGAAGAATGGGACCCCAAGGTCTATTCGACCAACTCCTTCATGCCGTTGCTGTTCAAGGAATTCTTGGACCAGCTATTTGCCGTGCTGATCGGGGACCGCAACCTTCGGGCGCACGCAATGGCGCTCGCTGCATAGGCTCGGCAGCGCCGCGCGCTGGGGCAGGGCAGCGCCACCTTCGTCGCTGCTGCGGCGGCACTGCCCGTCGCCCCTGTGCGGGCCTTACAGCGGCTCTGCCGGTGGCGAGCGTCACGCCCAAAATCTGGAGCGGCGTATATACAGTTTGGTGTTCGTTCGCGCCTGAACAGACCTAAGTGATTGTTATAGCAAAATAATTGCTTGCGGACCTTCAAGCGGCCTCCCTAGCTTGTAGCCAATGTCTAGCCACATCCAACATGGGAGGCAGCCAAATGGCTGATGAAATCGACACCCGCGTAAGTCTCGATCTTGACCCCGAAGCCGCGATGCTCACCATCGCAGACTACGACGACGACACCGCTTCTTATGTCAGCCCTGCCAAGTCGGCGTTCACCGAGGCGTTTACTTCGCTTCGCGCCATCCACGACGCCAAAGCGGCGGTGGCGGACGACCCTACGCTCAACGAGGCGGGCCAGCTTCTCAAGGTCGATGATTTCGCCCGCAACCGGATGCTCGCGAAGGTCTATCCGCTGTGGGACACCGCATCGTCCAGTCTCAACGCCAAAGTGGAGGCGTGGGAGAAGGAAATGACGAAGGAGGTCGTTTCCCAAGCCTCGCAGATGGTCAGCGGCGAGATCCGCGCGCACATGAAAGGTCTCAAGACCGGCGAGCGTATGGCCGCCATCTCGCAGGCGATCCGCGATGGGGATTCCGTTGTGGCATCCGCCGTGCTGGGCGCGCCTGCGATGTTGAGCGGGCTGGACGAGGAGATGAAGCAAGTCCTGCTCCGTGAGTATCACGAGCGGTTCAACCCCGGCCTCGCCAAGCGCCTGCGCGCTGTCACCGCCGCCCGCGACCTCATCGACGGTCGCATGGGCGTGCTGAAAAAGGAGGTCGCCAAGGCGGTCGGCACCATAAAGATCAAGGGTCCGAGCTACGAACTGCACGGTCGATATTCGGGTGAGATCACCCCCGGCCAATTGCGCGCACAACGGGACAAATCAAACAAGCCGTTCACGGTCTGAGGCCCTTGTTCTAAACAATTCGAGGCATCCAATGACCGCTGCTATTCAACCGCCTTGGGGCACCGACTGGAAGCCCGCGCCCCCGCCAGTGTTGTCTGCCCCGCGCGGACCCGGAAATCCGGCATGGTCTTCTGGGGTGAGCGGCAACCCAGCCGGACGACCACCGGGCCGACCCGACAAGCGACTGCTCGCCACACAGCAGATGCTGGACGAAATGCGCAACATCATCGCCGTGCTGGTCGGGAAGGCGCTGGAGGGCGACACGAACGCGGCGAGCATCGTGTTGGCGAAAATCCTCCCGTCCGTGAAAGCGCAGGCCGAGAAGGTCAGTTTTTCGTTTTCAGCGGGTGCTCCCATCAGCGAGCAGGTCGCCCAGGTGCTGGATGCGGTTGCTGCCGGTGCGGTCGCGCCCGATGTCGGCAGGCTCATCATCGACAGCATCAAATCGCTCGCGGACGTTCGGGCGACCGAGGAACTAGCCGCTCGCATCGAGGCGTTGGAGGAGGCGAACGGTGCCCGAGGGTAAAACTGAATTAGTTCGCGCGCGTGTGGAAAGGTCGGGAGTGCGAACGACCCACCCGACAGATTGACCCCTAGGGAGATGACGATGACAATTGATCTGAAAGCTGACGAACCCGGCTCCGCGCCCAAGGCGGAGAAGTATGGGATGCCCATCGAACATGCGCCGCGCATCATCGACCGCCATTTTGGTATGGTGGATAACGAAGCTGCCCTCGCTGGCGCACAGATCGCCCACGACATCAAAGTCAGCAAGGCGTTGCGTGCGGCATCTGACAGACAGAGGCAAGCCAACACACCGCCGCCTGCACCGCCCGCGCAACCTCTCGCTGAGGCACTGCCGGAGGCGCGAGACTGGCGCGCGAAGCTCGGTCTGAGCTAACCACATGAGTCTCCGGGCACTCCAACGCCGCGTGAAGCGGATAGAGGATGCTCGGAAGCCGCGACCGTCGCCCTTCACCCTCTGGTTCGGTTCGTTCGACGCTTGGGTTGAGCTGGAAGTGCTTCCCGGCATTGAAAGCGGGGCGCTGGACGGTGCTGACATGATCGTCATAGTCGCTGCGCTTCGCGCGTGGGAGTGCGGCGGGGCATGGGACGTTTCACATGCTCGCTGACGGTGAACCCGCGTGGCTACTAGCGTGGCGGCACCAGCAGGGTCAGCCCCGTCCTGCACCGGCACCCCCTGCGCCTCGCCCAAAACCGGACGGCCTTCATGTGCCGCTTCGTATGCGGGGGCAAGCTGCCGCCATCCGTATCGTGGAGCCGGACCCGTGGCCGTTCGACGGTTGCGTGCGCCGGGAGCCAGTGATGGACGCCGACGACCCGCTCCGCGTGGTCAGGAAAGTAGGCTGGCATCGCTGCATGAAGTGCCGCCGTCCATTTTTCTCCGAGGACGTGATTCGCCTGCGGCTTTGCAGCGGAGCGCAAGGCTGTCGGGGAGACGAAGACAGGTTTCGATGAAACAGGTTTCGCGGGGTTCCTTCATCCCCCGCGACGAGGTCAAGGCCACCGACCCTCGTTAATCGATCGGAGCCACCAGCGGGGACCACACTCCTTCGGGCCTGACGCTGTGCAACGCCTCGCGCCCTCGGGTGCGGGGCGTTGCTGTCGGGCAGCTTATCTTGAAAACGACTTATAAGCCTCTTCGCCCTCGCGAAGCAGATCGGCGAGCGTCTTGTCGGGACCAGGACTAATGTACGAGGCCATAGGGGGAGTGCCGTTCCCACATTGGGCCAGCTTCTCGCTATCTCCGATCCTAAGGACGTTAAAGCCGCCTAGCGAATTGCGACGAAGCCACCAACGCCGTGTTCCTAAATCCTTTCGGAATGAGGTGTGTTGCATTGCTAAGGTGAGCTGTCGTCCCTTCGCTGCCTCGCCTGTTATCACACGCTTCACGTCCAGTTCGAGGAACCACGGCCAAACCATAATAATGCAGTCGGCACCGCAGTCTGGAAAGACGCTAGGTGTTTGTCTGACGATTTTGGCACGCACGAGCGCGTCGAAGCATTCCGGCACATCTTCTTCGGCAAAAGCAATGCTCGCGGAAAACAAGAAGCCGAGTGCGCCAGACATGGCCAGAAAGAATCGGAACAAGGCAGAGGAGAACATGTGAAACTCTAACTTGCCGGTATAGGACGAACCAACTTAAATCTGACGGTTGGCGGAAGAGGTGGGATTCGAACCCACGGAGCGGTTGCCCGCTCGCTGGTTTTCAAGTTTAGCGTAGACGGGGTTTACGCACGTTTGCATAGGTTTTCGTAAGCAAGCGATTACACGGAAAAACAGGGGTTTGATGCCGCTGGACGTTTTATGTAGGTTGCCGTAAGTTTGCGCAAGTTGCTTATGACATGCTTACGAGGTTCCGTGCGATGGCTATCAAACTGACAAAGACGGTCGTTGACCGCATCAAGCCCGGCCCAAAGGACGAGTTTCATTGGGACGCGGAGGTGAAGGGCTTCGGGGCGCGCTGCACGCCCAAGGGGAAAATCACCTTCGTCGTGCAGGGGCGCGTCGAGGGGAGCGGCAAGGAAGCCCGCATCACCATCGGCGCATACGGTGTCTTCACCGTCGATCAGGCACGCGACGTCGCGAAGGAGCATCTGCGCTCCATGCGGATGGGCAACGATCCGCGTGAGGTGAAGAAGCAAAGCGAGGCGATGAAGATCACCTTGCAGGCCGTCTGCGATGCTTACGTGTCCCGCCCCGGCAAGCTGAAGGCGACCAGCAAGGAAGCCATTGAGCGGCATGTGCGGACGACGTTTGAGGCGTGGAAGGACAAGCCGGTCGTCAACATCACCGAGGATATGTGCCGCACCCGGTATCGCGAGATGCTCACCAAGGGCCTGCGTGGTAATCGCGAGGGAGGCTCACCGGGGCAAGCAAATCAGGCGTTTTCGGTCCTTGGGGCGCTGCTCAACTATGCCGCGCGCCAGCATAAGCGGGCGGATGGCTCGCCGCTCATCCCGCACAACCCCGTAGGCATCCTGCGCGACGACAAGGTGCGGTTGAAGCCGCGCACCGCCCGCATCCTTGACGCTAAGGTCGGTGCTGCGTGGCACGCGCTGACCGAGTGGCGCGCGACCGCCCACAACCGCGATACCATGTCGAGCATCGACCTTGTGCGGTTCCTCATGCTCACCGGGCTTCGCATATCGGAAGCATCCTCGCTCAAATGGAGCCAGGTGCATCTCGAAGATGCCTATTTCCATCTACCTAACCCGAAGAACTCCAACCCGGTATCAATGCCGCTGTCCACGCAGGCGGTGGAGCTGCTCAAAGCCCGCCCGAAGGTCGAGGGCAACGAATATGTCTTCCCGTCGTGGGCGGCGGCGGGTCACATCAAAGACCCCCGTGATCTGATGAAGAAGCTGAGCGTGGTCGCTGGGATGCATATCACCCCGCACGCGCTTCGTCGGACCTACACGAACGTAGCGCTGCGCCAGTGCCGTATCGAGAAATTCCGCGTGGACCTGCTTACGAACCACATCACCCGCGACGTGACCGCCGATCACTACTTCGACACGACGAACCTTCAATGGTTGACCAAGGAGGCGCAGATGATCGGCGATTATCTCGACCTTGAAGCGGCGAAGGCCGCTGGTGCGAACGTGGTGGCGCTGCCCCAGCGCGCTTGACGCACGGCGGGGGCCGCGCTGGGCCGGGCTACAGCCCCGATCGCACCGGGCCGCCGGGGTAGGGGCGAGCCAGCGGCGATCGCGCCCACGCCGCCCCGTAGCCGAGAGGCCGTCTCGGTCAGGTCCAAATCGTGCAATCGAGGGAAATCGCCCGAGGCCAGCGATCCGCTAATCGCCCCCTGATCGGTTTACGGACCAAAAATCTGCCGACCTGAGCTTTGCCGATTGCCGCGATCCCCCTTCGGGACAGCGGACCTAGCATTTTATCCAAGTATTGCGCGCATACTTGTGTATATTGGTTGCTGTCCCCGTCATCGGGGGCCGCGCCGCACTGGGGCGCGCACTCGGGGAAAGTTCCAGAAACGACGCCGGACATGCGGGAGGGTGAACCTCACCCCTCTTAGTCCCCCGGCCACTGTCAGAGGGGCGTTCGGCTCGTCTGGTGCTGGTGACCACAGCGCAATGCAATCGCATTCCGTGGATCACCGATATGACTCCGACACTTCTGAACAATGAGGCCGCTGCGGCGGCGCTGGGCATCTCGCCCGTCACCCTGAAAATCTGGCGATGCAAGGGCAAGGGGCCGCGCTTCATCAAGCTGGGCGAGGCAAAGCAGGCTGGCGTCGTTTACGACCCGGCGGACATCGAGGCGTGGAAAGCAGAGCGCAAGTTCGCGTCCACCAGCGCCGCGACCGTCCAATATCCCGCCACCGCGTGACACCCCCAATCATGAAAAGGCGGCGGGGAGCCACCCCCACCGCCCGGAGTATCGACGTGAACAGCACATACATACCCGATCTCGCGGAGAGGTCGCAAACATCGACATGCCCCGAAGTATTTAGGCAAAACATAGCGCCGCGTAAAAATTTGCCGGATGGAGGCGGGCGCGTTGTGGAATTGACTACCGCCCCGACCGGCGCCGCTCGCGGGGAGCTTCGTCATGGCTGATGATTATGATCGCGAGGTCATCGATGCGTTCTTTGCTCAGCCCTCTGCACCTGTCGTAGCGCCCGCATCGAACAGCGAGCCTCTCGCTGACGGTCCCGCGCCTAAGGTGCAGGGTGCGTTGCCACTGCCCCCGGGCTTCGTCGGCTACCTAACGCAATACATCCTTGGACAAGCAATGCGACCGGTGCCGGAGGTTGCCACAGTGGCGGCGCTGGGCATCATGGCGGGCTTGGCGGGCAAGCAATGGGTCACGTTCACGGAAACCGGCCTCAACCTCTATATCGTGCTGATCGCGCGGTCTGGCGTAGGTAAGGAGGCGATGCACGACGGCATCGCCGCGATACGGCAGGCGATGGCAGAGCAGTATCCGGCGTCGGCCAATTACTTCGACTTCACGGAGTTCGCGTCCGGTCCTGCGCTGACCAAGGCCTGCGCGAGCAACTGGTGCTTCCTGAATGTCAGTAGTGAATTGGGCCATCGGTTCCGCGCAATGTCGATTGCCAAGGACGGGCCGATGACGACGCTCCGCAAAATCCTGAACCAGCTTTATATGAAGTCCAGCCCACGCTCGGTCATGGGTGGCATCGGATACAGTGAGCAGGAGAAGAACGTCGATCCGACAGGTGGGGTAGCATATAGCCTGTTGGGCGAAACGACGCCTCGCACCTTCTATGAGTCGGTGACGGACTCGAT
>Ga0207658_10003246_pt1 | contig 11560 bp, 9 predicted proteins | sample KBSS33metaG_FD_184322 | JGI IMG/M metagenome (GOLD analysis project Ga0207658, IMG submission 184322) | Switchgrass rhizosphere microbial communities from Kellogg Biological Station, Michigan, USA - KBS S3-3 metaG (SPAdes) (version 2) | ecosystem: Host-associated > Plants > Roots > Rhizosphere >...
CCCGCCGTTGTATCGGATCGCCGACCTGATCCCCGAACGCCCCACCCACAGCCCTGGGCGCCCCGCGCACTATCCGGCCTGGGTATCGGTGATACACAAGGCACTGCAGGGAGTGTTCGGTAGCGCGAACATGGCCAGCCGGGTCATGGGCAATTCCGAGTACTGGCAGGTGTTCCGTGATCAGGCAGCCAAATTCGGCAAGACCGCACGCGCCGAACCGCCTCGGCGGCACCATCACGTCTACGCACAGCAGCGCCTGGACGCCCACATCGACACGCTGCACCAGGGAATGATCGACGCCGCCGCCACGCTGGCCCAAGAACTCGGATGCCTGCGAACAGATAGGCGGGTCTCGCGCACCAAGCCGTCGCGCGGGCAGTCCGTCACCTGCGATGGCACTGTCTTAGCAGCCCCCGAGCGCCCATCGACGACCGATAAGAAGAAAGCCGAGGGCAGGGCCACCGTTCACGCCGGCTTTGAAGTCGAACGCGGCGAAGACTCCAAAGCGTGGAGCTACGGCACCAAATTCGCGATCATGAGCACACGCCCGGACACCACCCGCAACCTTCGCGTCATCCTGGACACCATGCCGGTCCTACCACGCAAAGGCTACAAAGGCGAAGCGGGCATCGCCCTGAAGATGCTGGACCGCCTCACCGTCCGACCCGACCTACGCATCGACGGCATCTGCTACGACGGCGCCTTCCGCGGCACCCACATCGACCACGTGATGAAGCGCGGCATGATTGCCCTTGTCCCCACCCACGCCGGCACCGCCGTACCCACCGCATTCGGCACGATCACATGCGGCTGCGGAGACAGCCACGAACTCTGGACCGACAAAGGCAGACTGCACGAGCGCACCATCCTCGGCACCGGCGAAGTCCATCTCCATCCACTACCCGTTCGCAGGGTGTACGACCGCCGCACCCCCAAACGCACCTACCGCTGGTATATCCAATTCGCGCCACTGTGCGGAACCGTCACCGAAGTCCAAATCGACAACACCCCGGCCGACAACGACAAGGGCTACAACCGCGCCGAACACCTACGCCAATTCACCAAAACCGAAGAAGGCACTAGCCTCTACGACCGCAGCTACGGGTGGCGCGAAGACTCTGAATCCCTCAACAACACCCTCGACCGCACCCTCTACGGCGGCCGCATGCCCGCACACTCCGCCATCCGACAGCACGGCGTGATGATCGGATTTGCATTGGGCCGCAACGCAATCGCCGCCTTCCTGCATCAAAAACAGCAACAGCGAAAAACTGCCTGAATACCTCACAGGGTAGATCTACCCACGGGCAAGTCACATACGACTCACGGCACACACCGACCACGCCAGCATCACAATCACCGCGTCAACGCGAGCCCAAATACCGCCATCGAAGGTTCGCCGTCTAGCATGAGTCGTCCCTTAGGGTTTTAGACACCTATTTCGATAGGTCCCCCGCCCCCGTAGCTCAGGGGATAGAGCACGGCTCTCCTAAAGCCGGTGTCGCAGGTTCGAATCCTGCCGGGGGCACTTTTCACGGGTTGCTGCGTAGAGCGTGTGGCCTGACGAGAACCCCGTCGGGTCGCCTCGTCAACCCTCACGCTCGGCGTAGGACGCTAGCCCGGCAGATAGATCAACCTGGCCAAGACCACCGTGATCACCATTGTCAGCGCCAGCAGCGGCACGCCAACCTTGGCATAGTCGGAGAACTTGTAGCCGCCGGGCTCCATCACCAGCATGTTGGTGGGCGACGACACAGGCGTGACGAAGGCTGCGGAGCACGCGATGGCGACCGTCATCGCGAAGCCCTGCGGCGAGACGTGCAGCGCCTGGGCTGCTTCGATGGCCACTGGCGCAATCAGCACGGCGGTGGCGGAGTTCGAGATGAACAGCGCGACCAACGCAGTCACCAGGAACACCACCGCGAGCATGCCGGTCGGACCGAGGGCGCCGAGAGTGTCCACCAACTGACGAGCGATCAGGGTCGTCGTCCCGGTCTTGGCCAACGCCGTGGCCAGCGGCAACATCCCGGCGATCAGGACCAGCGTGTTCCAGCTGATCGACCCGTAGATGCTGTCGACACGGACGCATCCTGCGGCAACCATGGCCAGACCACCGAGCAGCGCCGCGTCGGCCCCGGGGAGCCAGCCGAACGCCATGCACGCGACCATCGCGATCAGGATGGCCACCGCGATGCGCGCCCGGCCCGGCGCAACCAACCGCTGCTGATATTCAGCGGGCAGGTTCAACAGGATGAAGTTCCGGCGAGCATCGCTGAGCCGCTCGATGTCGTCCCAGTTGCCACCCACCAACATCGCGTCGCCGAAGTCGAGAGTGCGGCTCGGCAGGTCGTCGGTGATGCACTGGCCACGGTGCCGGACCGCCAGGACAGTCACGTTGTGGGCGGCGGCCAAATCGAGTTCACCAAGCGTCATGCCGATCGACTTCGACTCGGGCGCCAGCATCACCTCAGCCACCCCGACGTTCTGCAGCACCTCGCGGCGCTCGTCATCGGCGCGCGGACCGGTCACCTGGCACCGCAGGTCTGCGGACACCGCAGCGGTCTGCCGGTCATCGACGAGGGTGAAGACGAGATCGCCTGCCTCGAATACGGTTTCCGGCCGCGCGGACAGGTACTGCGCCGCGCCACGGACGTATTTCTCGAAGCCGAGAACGTCGAGGCCGTAGCGGTCGCGCAGCGGTTGTCGTTGCGCGGCAACCGATTGTCCGACCAGTGGTGAGTCAGCCGAGACGTGCAGCAGGTGCCACCGGGGTTTCAAACCGTAGGACGCGATGACGTCGAAGGTCGAGGGCTTCTGGGCATCGGGGGCACCGGTCTTATTGCGGCTCAGCAGGTTACGGCCAATGAGGAGCATGAACACGACACTCACCGCGAGTGTGACGACGCCGAACGGGGTGAAGCCGAAGAAGCCGAGCGTCGGCGTGATCCCACGCTGGGTGAGGATGCTCTCGATGATGATGTTCGGCGAGGACGCGATCGACGTCATCATGCCGCTGATCATGACGGCCACGCACAAGGGCATCAGCATGCGTTTACGGTTCAAACCCGTTGCGGCCGTGACGGTCAGCACCACCGGAATGAGCATCGAGACGATCGCCGACGAGTTCATGACCGAGCCGATGCCGGCGGACAGCACCATGACCAACGCGACGAGCCGCGCTTCACGGCGGCCGCCGACCTTGACGACGAATTCACCGAGCCGCTGTGTGATCCCGGTGTTGACCAGACCCGCACTCACGATGAATATTCCGGCCAACAGAATCACCACCGGCGAGCCGAAGCCCGCCAGCGCTTCGGTCGGGGTGAGCACTCCGGTACTCATCAAGGCGACCACCACGAGCACCCCGACGATGTCGGCGCGCGGACGTCCCCACACGAACAGGCCGATGGCACCGGCCAAGATGCCGACGACGATCCACATCTGGTGTGTCACCGGACAGCCTCCGACCAGCTCACTGAGTCATGCATCCATGATCAATAGCATCCATTGCAGCGGATCGGCCGGAGGTCGACACCTGCACATTGCGCACTGATCAGCTCACGAGCGCCTGCGCATGCGCGCGCCGCAGCTTGCCCGACGGTGTCTTCGGGATCACTCCGGGCTCGACCACCACCACATTGCGCGGCCGGACGTCGACCTCGGCGAACACCTCGTGTGCCACCTGCCGCTGGATGCGCCCCACCTGGGATGGTTCACGCCAGCTCTTGGATTCGACTGCCATTGCGAAGGTCTCGCGTGACAGCCCGGCATCCAATCGCACCGCTACGGCTCCGCCCGGCCGCACTCCCTCGACGCGCGCGGCGGCTCGCTCGATGTCCGTCGGGTAGATATTGCGCCCGGCCATGATGATGACATCCTTGACCCGGCCGCACACCACGATGCTCCCGTTCTCGGTCAGGTACCCGAGGTCGCCGGTGTCGTACCAGCCTTGGTCGTCTTGAACCGAGAGGAAGCCGGCGACCGTCGTATACCCCGGCGTTACCGGCTCACCGCGTACCTCGATGACGCCGACACACCGGGCCGCCAAGGTGCTGCCGTCCGCATCGACGACCCGTGTTTGAATGCCGCGCAGCGGCCGGCCCAGACACACGAGCCGCCGGGTATGACCCCGGTTCGCCGGCACTGCCCGCTGCAGAACTGCGAGCAGATCGGCGTCGACTTCATCGACGATCATCCCGGCGCCGCATTCAGTGAACGACACTGCCACCGTCGTCTCGGCCATCCCATACGCCGGAACTATCGCCTGTGGTTTCAGCCCAAACGGCGCCCCGGCGTCGCATAGATCTTCCACATCGGCGGCCTCCACTTGCTCGGCGCCCGACAACGCCCAGCGCAACGAGGAGAGGTCGAATTGGCCCGGTGTGGCGTGCCTGCGCAACCGTGTGGCGAACAACTTGTAAGCGAAGTTCGGGGCCGCGGTCATGGTGCCCTTGTACTTGTCAATCAGCTTGGCCCACAACAACGTATCGCGCAGAAAATCCATCGGAGTTATCTTGATCAGTTCCACGCCGTAGTACATCGGCACGGTGAGATAGCCGGTCATACCCATGTCATGGAAGCAGGGTAGCCAGCTCACGATCACGTCGGAGTCCGTGTCGACCTTCGCGCCGGCGAACATCGCTTCGGCGTTGGCGACGAAGTTTGCGTGCGTGATGCGAACCGCCTTGGGCGGCCCGGTGGATCCCGACGTCAACTGCAGGAACGCGACATCGTCGTCGGTGGTGTCCAGCGGATCGATCGAAGGACCGTCGAGCAACTGCTCGACGGTGACAACTGGCATGCCCAATTGCGACAGCAACGGCGCGGCGGGCAGGAACGGATCAGACACGATCACAGCCTTGGCGCCGATCATGTCGACGACGGCGGTGGTTTCCTGGACCCAGCGCGGCAGATCGGTGCGCGGGGTGGGTTGATGCAGCATCGTCAGGCTCCCGCCGCGCATCCACACCCCCTGCGCGGTCGGAGCGATGTCGACCGGGGCGCCGGCCAGCATCGCGACCGCATCGCCGCGTCCGACCCCCACCGCGGCCAGCCCACCCGCGACGTGCCTCGCCCGGTGATGTATCTCGATCCAGGTACGGCGCATCGGCGAATCGGGCTCACCGGTGACCATGCCCTTGAGGCTGCACCGTGCGTTTGCGAACATCGTCTCGGTAAATTTGCTCACAAGACTTCCCCTGACTATTGCGCGTTAGCGCTTGAGGGCGTCGTGTTCGCCTGCAGGCGTTGACAACACTGCGTCAGCGTGCAGGGACGAGACCGGAATGAGCGACTGCGGCCGAACCTCGCGCGATCCCCTCTCCCACCTGAATCTTAGTCGTTCCGAGACAGATGACAGCGCGAATTTGGCTGTGTCCGAAGGCAACGGCGCGATGGTGTCGCGCCCGAGTCGCCATTGCCATCGAAATCGCACTCTTCCAACGACTTTCGGGAAGCGAACCGGGCAAGCGCGAGAGCTACCGAGCCGGACTCGGGCGTGTCGTCGACGGGTTTGACGGCTGAGAGAAGCGACCGGACCGTCAGTCGGCTGACGTCATGAATCGCAGAAAGCACGCCCCGAATATCCGCAGGATCCCGGAGCGCGAAGCGGTCGCGGTCGCGGCCGCGACGGTTACTCGCAATACCCAGGCAACCGTCGAAAAACTACGCATTGTTCAGGAATTTCGGCAGCCGTACAGTCAATCTGGCAACCACATTTCTGGAGGTCCAGACATGCCCGTGGATGAAGACAAACTCAACGAATTTCTCGGCATGGCGATCGGGGACATGGGCGCCGCGATGAGCGCCAGCCTGATCCTGCTCGGCGACCGCCTCGGGCTCTACAAGGCTCTGGCAGCCGAACCGCTCACGTCGGGTCAGCTGGCCGAAAAGACCGGCACCGTGGAGCGTTACGTCCGCGAGTGGCTCGCCAACCAGGCCGCCGGCGGCTATGTCCAGTTCGACGCGGCCAACAACACCTGGTCACTGAGCCCGGAACAGGCCGTCTGCCTCGCCGACCCGAACGGACCCGTCGACATCCCCGGCGCCTACAACATCATCGAGGCGGTGTTCCACGTCCTCGACCGCACGACCGACAACTTCAGAACCGGTGGCGGCCTGGAGTGGGGCGAACACCATCCGTGCCTGTTCGCCGGCACCGAACGCTTCTTCCGCGCGGGCTACAACCAGAACCTCGTCAGCTCCTGGTTGCCTGCCCTCGACGGCGCGGTCGAGCGCCTCCAGACGGGAGCCAAGGTCGCCGACGTCGGCTGCGGCCACGGCGTGAGCACCATCCTGATGGCCAAGACCTACCCGAACTCGACGTTTATCGGCTACGACTACCACCCTGAATCGGTGCACGTCGCCGCAGAACGCGCCGAGGAGGCCGGAGTGACGAACGCACTGTTCGAGGTCGCCGACGCCACCAGCTATACCGACAAAGAGTTCGACCTGATCGCGTTCTTCGACTGTCTGCACGACATGGGCGACCCGGTCGGCGCCATGCGGCACACCCGCGCGGCGCTCAAGGATGACGGCATCGCGATGATCGTCGAGCCGTTCGCAGGGGATCAGGTGCAGGACAACCTGAATCCCGTGGGCCGCATGATGTACGGCGCCTCGTCGCAGATCTGCGTGCCGGTGTCACTCGCCCGCAACGGCCCGGCGCTCGGCGCGCAGGCCGGCGAGGCCGGGCTGCGGGACGTCGTCGTCGACAAGAGCGGCTTCACGCGGTTCCGGCGCGCCACCGAGACGCCGTTCAACCTTGTCTTCGAAGCGCGGCCGTAGCGGCGCTCAGGGGAGCAGGATGTAGCTCATCCCCGGGATGTGCTGAGTGTCCCGGGTCCACCAGGCGAACGGCCCGCCGTGGGACTCGTTGTTCATCTCGGTGATGTTGATCCACCTGCCGGACACCGAATTCACCCATGCCACATGGCCGTACTGGCTCACCCCGGGCAGTTCTGCCGGGTATACCGCGATGGACCGGGCCTGCGGTTCGTCCACGACCGTCCAGCCACGGGACCTCGCTGAGTCAGCCCAGACCCTGGCATTGCCGTGGATGTCCGGGTAGTAGCCCACGTTCTGGAAGGCCATCTGCAGCGCACCCCACGTGCACTGACCCGGCCCGCCGGAGTTGGCGGCCTGGATCGCACCCATGGTCCGGACGGGACCGGCGTACTGCTGGCCAACAGGCTGACCGGTCTGCTGACCGTAGGACATCGGGTCGACGTACGACGCCGAATCGGCGTTGCTCTGCGACGCTGCTGCCACCCCGGCGCCGGCGATCAACGCGGCCGCGAGCATGACACCCGCATACGACTTGAAGCTCATTGCGTACATCCGTCCCCCCGATCAAGCGAACGAACCGATGCTTGGATCAAATCACATTTCGGTCACGATTAGACACAAATTCAAAAACATAGCTTGGCAAACTGTCAAGTTTTGCTCAAGAGATGCTGATCACCGGCCTGGGGAAGTTACCGGTTCAGCCGGAATTGCAGGTTGTTGCGCACAGCGGGCCATTCGATGTCGAGTATCGAATACACCACGGTGTCGCGGCGGGAGCCGTCACTGAGCAACTGATGCGAGCGCAGCACCCCGTCGAACTTGGCTCCGAGCCGCTCAATTGCCGCGCGACTCGCCGAGTTGAAGAAGTGGGTGCGGAACTCCACTGCTATACAGTCAAGCGCTTCAAAAGCGTGCCCGAGCAGCAGCAGCTTGGCTTCAGTGTTCACCCCGGTCCGCCGAACGGACTCCACATACCAGGTGGCGCCGATCTCCAGACGCCGGTTGGGGCCGTCCACGTTGAGGTAGCTGGACGACCCGATGAGCCGGCCGTCGAGCGCGCGGACGACGAACGTCAGCCCGATATCCGGGCGCTGCGCCGCCAACCGAGTTCGCACCCACTCCCCCGCCTTCGCCGGGGACGGCGCAGAGGTGAACCACAGGCGGCCCGGGTCGCCATCTGCGGCGGCCTCGGCGATCTCCGGGATGTGGTCGACCGTGAGCGGTTCCAGCGTCACCCACCGTCGCCCCGTCAGCACAACCGGTTCGACGAACCCCATCACGCCCGCCAGGCGACGACGGAGGCCAGCACCGACAGCACAATCGCCAGCACGGCCGCCACCAGGCCGACGTACAGCCCATACGACGCAACCACCGGGCTGTGCACATACAGCACGTGGTACCAGACGCCGAGCGCCGTCAACCCGGCCGAAAGCACCAGGGCCACAACGGAAGCGACGCGCGATGACAGCTTGCGTGCAGCCATCGTGGCTGCCACCAGCAGGCACGAGGACAGCAGCACCATCAGCTGCCCGACACCGAAACCCGGTGGCGGAACGGTGATATGACCGACCTTGCCGCCGATGGCGTTCGCGTGCCCCGCCGGGCTCGACAGCCACGGCAACCAGGCGCTGACCAAGAGCACCAACGCGCACAGTGCCACGATCCAGGCGGGCCGCAACCGTTCCATGACATGAGCGTATCGACCGTCCGGCAGGCCGACACAGCTGATCAGCCGTAGCCTCAAGTGCCATGACCGATCTCCCCGACTGGGCGCGGCAGCTCGAGCTGTCGCCGCATCCGGAAGGCGGCTGGTACCGCGAGACCTGGCGCAGCGATCTGACCGTTCCCCAGTCCGTGCTGCCCGCGCAGTACTCGGGCCCGCGCAGCGCCGGGACCGCGATCCTGTTCCTGCTGATGCCCGGGCAGCAATCCGCCTGGCACACCGTGCACAGTGCCGAACTGTGGCTGTTCCATCGCGGCAGCCCCCTCCTACTGGAGATCGGGCCGGAGCAGGCGACCGCGGACACCGTGCTGCTCGGCGCGGACATCGCGGCGGGCGAACAGCCACAGGCGCTGGTCCCGCCGGGGCACTGGCAGCGGGCGCTGGCCCGGCCCGGGAGAGCGGGAAACAGCGCCGTCGACGAGCCGACTCTCGTCAGCTGTGTCGTGGTGCCCGGCTTCGACTTCGCCGACTTCGCGCTGGCCGGTCAGTAGGGCACATGCAGGGGCATGTCATCGTCTGCGGCAACGACGCACTGGCCAACCGGATCACAGAGGGGTTGCAGACGGCGGGCGCCACCGTCGTGACGATCCACGAACCCGCCGGACTCAAGGCGGCCATTGTCACCAGCGCCGCCGCGATCGTGTGCGCAGGTGACGACGACGCCGTCAACCTCGAAATCGCCCTGCTGGCAAGAGAACTCAACCCGAATGTCCGGGTGGTGACGCGACTGGCCAACAGCGTGCTGCGCGCCGCGGTGGCGCAGGACAACGGCCCGGGCGCAGTTCTCGACGTCGCCGACCTGGCCGCGCCCTCGGTCGTCGAGGCCTGCCTGGCCCGCACCACCCACACCATCTCAGTAGCCGGGGTGGACTACGTCATCTCCGGTACCGACGCCCCACGCGACGCCACGCTGCGGGAGATGTTCGGCGACCTGGCGCCCGTCGCCGTCGTCCGCGGCGAGCACTCGGAACACCCTGGCGAGGTGACACCTTGTCCCGGCAGGGATTTCGAGGTCCGCGCCGGCGACTGGACCGCGATGATCGGCACCGCCGACGAATTGGCGGAGGCCGGCATCACGGTGCCACTTCCGTTGACCAGCCGAACCCACCGGCCGTGGCCGCGGCGCGTGATCGATGCGCTGCGCGTCACGCGTGACGACATCAACCCCATTTTCTGGTGGGCCCTCGGTACGTCGATGTCCCTGCTGCTCGGGTCGACGGTGCTGCTGCGCTTCGCCTATCACAACCCCGCCGGCATGAGCTGGATCGATGCGCTGTACTTCTCCACCGAGACCATCGCGACGGTCGGCTACGGCGACTTCAGCTTCATGCATCAGCCAACCTGGTTGCGGCTGTGGGGCATTGGTCTCATGTTCGCCGGCGTCACCACCACCGCGATCCTGGTGGCGTTCGTCGCCGACGCACTGCTGTCGCGGCGTCTCGGCAATTCGTCCGGGCGCCGGCGGGTGCAGCATCTGCGCAACCACATCGTCGTGGTGGGCCTCGGCTCGTTCGGCATCCGGGTCGTCAGTGACCTGGCCGCGGCCGGGTACGACGTCGCCGTCATCGAACGCGACGAGTCCAACCGGTTCCTGGCGCAGGCCGCCCAGTTGGACGTCCCGGTCATCTTCGGCGACGCGACCCTGCGGCAGACGCTGGAGGCCGCGCGGCTCGACCGGGCCCGCGCCATTGCGGTGCTGACCCAGGACGACATGGTCAACATCGAGACCGGCATCGTGCTGCGCGAGATGCTCAGTCCCCGGGTGCTGCCGGAGATCGACCGGCCCGATGTCCCGTTGGTGTTGAGGATTTACGACCGCACGCTCGGGGCCGCAGTGGCCCAGCGCTTCGGCTTCGCGCACGTGCGGTCGACGGTCGAGCTGGCGGCCCCGTGGTTCGTCGGCGCGGCGATGGGATTACAGGTGCAGGGGACGTTCTCGGTGGGACAGCAGTCGTTCACGGTGGGCGGCGTCCACGTCGAGGCGGGCAGCGCACTCGACGGCATGCGGATGGCGGAGGTGCCTACGCAGGTCCGGGTCATCGCCATCACCCGGGCGGGCGCCACGCTGCGGCGGCCGCGGCGCGACACCCAACTCTGCGCGGGCGACACCGCGTATCTGGTCGGCCCGTACCGGGAACTGATCGAGACATTGCTGACCGGTCAGCGGGCGGCGTAGCCCACCGTCACGCCGCGATCATCAGGTCGATGGACAACTGGTCGCAGATGGTGTGCGTGGTCGGCCAGTCACCGCGCTGCGTGGCGCGGGCGAGTTCGTCGGTCAGGGGGCTCTGCACATCCAGTTCGGCGAGCCAGCCGGCGACCGTCGCCGCGACCCGGTCGGCGGTGACGCCCAGGGCGTGACGATCGTGGAGCTGGTCGACGATCTCGTAGGTCGGCCCATCGGTGATAGTTGCGGGGTGCTGGTGCCGCCAGTGGATGTTCATATCGGTAGGAGCACCGAGCACCCGGAATCGCGACAGTTTTTCCGGAACTTTTTCACGCCATCGCGATCAAGGGTTCAGTCACTCTCTTAGTTGTAGTAACGTGCCGGGAATGGACGTCTGGATCCTTGGTGGTTACCAGAGTGATTTCGCCCGTAACCTGCACCGAGAAGGTCTGGACTTCGCCGACCTGACCGCTGAAGTGGTCCGAGAAACCCTGGCCGCGGCCAAGGTGCGGGCCGCGGACATCGGCGTCGTCCACGTCGCCAATGCGTTCGGCGAGATGTTCACCGCACAGGGTCACCTGGGCGCCATGCCGGCCACCGTTGACGAGGGTTTCTGGGATACGCCCGCGACCCGGCACGAGGCGGCGTGCGCATCCGGCAGCGTCGGGGCCCTCGCCGCGATCGCCGATCTGCGTTCCGGGGCGTATGACAGCGCACTGGTCCTCGGCATCGAACTGGAGAAGACGGTGCCCGGCGATACCGCTGCCCACTATCTGGGTGCCGCGGCGTGGGCCGGCCGAGAGGGCACGGACGCAAGATTCATGTGGCCGTACATGTTCAGCCTCGTGGCCGACGAATACGACCGGCGGTACGGCCTCGATGAC
>Ga0207658_10003251_pt1 | contig 11551 bp, 9 predicted proteins | sample KBSS33metaG_FD_184322 | JGI IMG/M metagenome (GOLD analysis project Ga0207658, IMG submission 184322) | Switchgrass rhizosphere microbial communities from Kellogg Biological Station, Michigan, USA - KBS S3-3 metaG (SPAdes) (version 2) | ecosystem: Host-associated > Plants > Roots > Rhizosphere >...
TTCATCGCCCCTCCCGTTTTCAGGCCGCTCCGTAGGCCCAAAACCGGAGAAATGTTAGCGTCTGCCTGACAGCTCCCTGACAGCACCTCGCCGTCAGTCCCGCCGTTCCAGGAAGGCGAGAATTCGCGCGCTCAAGATGTCGAATCCAATTGCAAGATCCGGACTCTTGCCCTGCTCGGCGAACAGGGCGGTGACGCCCTCAATCTGGAAAAGCAATAGAAACGCGCGAGCTCGGCGCTCCCTGGCTTCGAGGGGGGGAAGGCCCGCCATGCGAAACGCCTCGAAACGCTTCGCCAATATGGCGATCGCCTGGTCGCGATGCGCCTCGATGACCTCGTTCCGGTGCGGGTCGAGGGCGGCCAAATGCTTGAACAACGACATGGAGCCGCGCCGCTCGTCGAAGGCGGCGCGAAAATCGTTCAGCCAAGCGCGCACCGTGTGGACATTTATATGCGGAATCTTCGCCAGGGACTCGTATGCCTCTATCTGCCGCCCCAGATCGTCCGACAGTATATCGGAGAGCAATTCGATCTTACCAGAATAATGAATGTAAAACGTCCCGCGACTTAGCTTGGCCGCTTCTGCAATGTCCTCTACCGAGACGGCGTCGAACCCTCTACTTTGTATTAGTTCTCGGCCAACGCGTTGTAGCAACTTGCGCGTTTTCTGTCCCCGCCGGTTGCGTTTGAGGGTGCGAACGTTTGCGCGTTGTTCCATTCGGCGTCTATGGGCCAGCGTGTAGTTCCCCACAACCCCGTTTCGCGCGGCCTCTCCCATAGCGAGCAGTCGGGTGATCTCGATCGCAGCGCGCTGCTGTTCATTGCTGTGGCGGGGGACAGATGTCCGCCGCCATGAAGCATGTTGGCTCGCTTCGGGCCGAGGTTAAGCGTCTTGACGGATCCTGCAGACCAAGACTCCCCTATTTCCGGTAGCCCCCGCGCAGATAGTAATAACTACCCTCGTGGGTCTTCCGAAGCAATGGTGAGATCCGACCGCCGAAACGAGCGAGATGGCTCGTCTTTAGGTGTGCCTGATAAGCCACTTCATCTCGGTAGATGTCGAAGAAAACAAAGTGAGATGGATCTTCGCGATCCTGCAGATATTGAAATTCTACAACTCCATCCTCGGCAGCCGAGCAGGGGAGAACTTCTTCCACAGCCGCCTTGAATGCGGCTATTGCATCTTCCTTTACGTACAAATGAAAAATGCCGACATAGCTAGGTTCGTCCGCCGCTTTGAACATGATCTCTCCCCTTGTGCTCTATCGTCATGCGAGCAGGTGATGGGACATGTCGCCCCAAAGCTCGAGTTCTTCGCGGCGCTCAACAATCCACCATTGGCCGTCTACGCGTTCAAATTGGTCGTAAAGCGTGCCAGCGATGATGGGCTGAAGCGGCAGCGCCGGCGTGGCCTGAAAGGCCACCACATAGCATTGCGACCTTGCGCGCCCCGGCCCGTCGTGATCGATGACGATGGTGCTGATGATGCGCCGCGTTTTTGGCGTGCGGCTGTCCGGGTAGATGCGGATCATGGCCTCATACCACCGAACGAAGGCCTCCTTACCCATCTGGGCGACCTCCATGACCCTGTCTCCGCCCAATATGAGACGGCACCGGGCATAGTGCTCGGCAATTCCGCGCGCGTCGCCCCGGTCGGCGCAAACGGCGTAGCGGTTGATTAGCTTCTCGATCTCATAGTAATCGCGGAACTCCACCTGCCTTTTCTCCGTCGTTTCTAGTGCGTTGCACCACCGGGTTCGGGCCCTTCCGCTTCAGCGGCTGCTTCCATCGCCAGCCGATGGGCGGCGCGGGAGGGGGGAAAGAGGCGATCGTCTCGCACATCGCCCACCCTCGGGTTCGCCCCCGCCTCACCAGCGCCAGCGACACCGCAGACACTGACGCCGAAATGAACAACTGTCAACATTAGGCGCATCTGTTGCGCGCTTAATTGAAGCCTCTTGGGCGGCGCCTCAGGCCTGCTCGCCTATACCGAAAGGCCCCCATCGAATCCTGTATCGTCCGCGACAATCACCGCGCAATGCAGAGTTGATTCCGCACATCCAAGGTGATGGCCGGGGCGTCCGCTGCGATCGGGGCTGTCCTTGCCGTGGGCGCCGCCGCCACCCCCGCGGCGCACTAATTGACATATGTTCATATATTGGTACCTTGGTCTTACTTGGGCGTCGCCTTCCATGAGGGCCAAGAACAAGCACAACGGCGCGCGCTCATTCGAGGCGCTGGCTACAGGGGGGGATAATTGAGAGTGAACCTAAAGGTTGCGCTGCTGCTCGGGGTGGCGTCGGCCTCGTTTCCTGCTCTGGCGAAGGCTGATCAGGTGGCCGCGGCCGAACACCAAGCGGCGATGGTTGGCGAAGTCATCGTGACGGCGCAGCGCCGCGCGCAGAGTCTTCTCGAAGTGCCTGCCGCGATCTCCGCTGTAAGCGCGCAGGCGCTCGAAAATCAGGGAATTCGATCTGTATTGGACATCGGCCAGTCCGTACCCGGTCTCGTCGTTGACCGGAATGGCGGCGGAACCCAGGCGGCGATTCGCGGCGTCACCACGCAGGTGACCGGTGCGGGCAGCGACGCCAACGTAGCGATATACGTCGATGGCGTTTACCAGGCGCTCACGCAGGCCAATAATTTCCGCTTCCCCGACTTGGAGCGCGTGGAAGTCCTCAAGGGGCCTCAAGGTTCGCTCTACGGCCGGAACGCAACCGGTGGCGCGATCTTGTTCGTCACACTCGGCCCGCAGTTCACCGCACAGGGCAAGGCGACGGCGGAATATTCCAGTTTTAATAGCGTGCTGCTGAATGGATTCGTCACCGGCCCGATCTCAGATAGCGTCGCAGCAAGCCTGAGCGCTTCCTATACCGACAGCGACGGATACGTCGACGACCTCGTCCGTGGCGGCAAGGCGAACCCATCCAAGAGTTTCGACGTGCGCGGGAAGTTGCTCTGGCGGATCTCTGGAGCGGTGGACGCGCAGTTGACCGGCTTTTACACAAATATCGAGGATCCCACGCCTTTCGCTGCAGCGTCGTTGGACGGCAACACCATAGGGCGCAGGTTGGGCGCTAACTACAGCGCGAGGCCATGGAAGACAGCCAATGACGTCCAGGGTTTTACGCGCAACAAGCAGTACGGCGGCGTAGCGAAGCTGTCAGCAGACCTGGACTTCGCAACCGTAACGATGATGGGAGCTTACACCGAGTATCGGCTGCCCTATCGGGTCGACATTGATAATTCCACGGCCAGAGTGGTCACCATCCTCGGTCCTACCCAGAATTTTCGCAACATACAGAATGAAATTGTGCTGAGATCAAACAGCACCCATGGAATACAATGGCTCGTCGGCGCCAACTACTACGACATGAACCAGCTCACCATTCAAGATACGATCGTCGCCGCGGGGACGTCTGGCACCTACCGTCGGCTTAGAACGAAAGCCTATTCAGCCTTTGCCGATCTAACGCTGCCTCTCACCGAGCGTCTGACGGCGACCGCAGGCTTCCGCTATACGGTCGAGGAAGCGTCTTTGCGGTCTCGGCTTGGCCTGAACGCGTCCAAGACTGAACCTTTCCCCTTCATCGGCGATGACACCTGGAAAAGCGGAACTCCAAAACTGTCGTTGCGCTATGAGCTCGCCGAGCGGACCAACGTCTATGCAAGCTACAGCCGTGGGTTCAAGAGCGGTATTTTCAACCCAAATGGCCTGACGACCGTCGATCCCGAAAAGCTCGATGCCTACGAAGTTGGCTTAAAGACTGAATCGGTTCGAGACGTGTCACTTAGCCTTTCGGCGTTCTACTATGACTATAAGGACCAGCAGGTTTCGACGTCCATTCAGGTCAACGGCGCGCCCCAGGGGGCGGTGCAGAACGCCGGTAAGTCACGCAACTACGGGCTTGATGGCGAGGTGATGGCTCGTCTCACGAGTTCGTTTACCCTTCGCGGCGCGCTGTCTCTGCTCAACACCAAGTTCACAGAGTTCCGCAACGCAGTGATCCTCATCCCTACGGGGTTGGGAGGCAACACACAAATCACCCTTCCAAACGCTCGCGGCAAGCAATCGTTGCGCGCGCCCAAGTGGACATTGGCAGTGAGTGGAGATTATCACAAGGAATTCGATTTCGGCAGGATCGACGCATCCGCAACGATCTTTCACAGCGACAAGTATTTCCTAGAATATGGAAATCGCGTGACCCAACCGGCTTATACCACGCTCGACGGGCGGATAAGCTGGAGCCCGCCGAGCAGCAGGATGAGCGTCTATGTGTTCGGTCGCAATTTGACGGATGAGCAACGTATCACCAGCGCGTTGGTGACCGCCTTGTCTGATACCGTCGTCTATGCGCCGCCGCGCTCGATCGGGGTGGGCGTCAACTATCAGTTCTGATTTCGACGGTTTTACAGAGGCGGCAAAGCGGTAGTGGGCGAAGTGACCGTAGAGTTCGATTACATTATAATCGGAGCGGGATCGGCTGGGTGTGTCCTCGCCGATCGGCTGACGCGCTGCGGCCATTATCGCGTGCTGCTCATCGAGGCCGGCCCGAACAACGATGATCCGTTCATCTCCATGCCCATGGGGCTGTTCAAGAACCTGACGAATCCGAAGCGCACCTGGGTCTACGCCCTCGAGCCCGACCCCACGAGCGGCAAGCAGCATTACTGGCTGCGGGGAAAGATGATAGGAGGGTCCAGCTCCATAAACGGAATGCTCTATTTCCGCGGGCAGCCTCAAGACTATGACAGCTGGGAGGAGATGGGGTGCGCCGGCTGGGGCTGGAAGCACATGCTGCCGGTGTTCCGCTCGATCGAGAACCATGAGCTCGGTGACGATGGCGTGCGGGGGACTGGCGGGCCTTTGCATATTTCGGTGCAGAAGGAACGCTCTCCGCTGACCGAGGCCCTGCTGCAGGCGGGCGCTGCGGTGGGCGTACCGGTTCGTGAGGATCTGAACCGCCCCGACCAGGAAGGGATCGGCTACAGCAGCCGCACGATCCGACGCGGACGGAGGGTCAGTGCCGCCGACGCCTTCCTGAGGCCGGCCCGGCGCCGGCCGAACCTGACGGTGCTCACCGATACGCTCGTCACCCGGATCAGGTTCGAAGGGGAGCGGGCGACCGGCGTCGTCTGCATCGCTGATGGCCAGGCCGCTTCCTATTCCGCGCGCCGGGAGGTGATCCTGTCAGCGGGCGCGCTCCAGTCGCCGGCGCTGCTGCAGCATTCAGGTGTGGGTCCCGCGAACCTGCTGAACGGCCTCGGCATACCGGTTGTGCGCGACCTCCCCGACGTCGGCCGAAACGCGCGCGAGCACAAGATGATCACGCTGACCATGCGCGTGAACGGCCACAGCCTGAACAAGCACTTCTGCGGCTGGCGCAAGTATCTGAACGGCGCTCGTTATTTTCTCACGCGCTCCGGCCCGATGGCGGCGACCTACGACATCAACGCCTTCATCCGGACCCGGCCCGAGCTCAAGCGTCCCGATGCGCAACTCACCTTTTGGGCGCTGTCGCCGCAGCGCGGAGCGGCACGCATGGGCGTGGAATCACAGCCCGGCCTGATGTTCATGGGCTATCCGCTACGGACGGAAAGTCGGGGCGAGATCCGCATCAGGTCGGCCGACCCGGCGCACCCACCCTCTATTCAGGCCAATTTCCTCACCACGGAGTATGACCGGCGCGTCATCATCGACATGTTCCGCTTCGTCCGGCGTCTGCTGGCGCAGCCCTCGCTCAAGCCTTTCATCGTCGAGGAAGCTTTTCCCGGCCCTCAAGTCGAGACTGACGAGGAGATCATCGCGGCCTGCCACCAGGACAGCACATGCCTTCACACGGTGGGGACCTGCCGGATGGGCGCGGACGTGGATTCGGTCGTCGATGAACGACTGCGGGTGCGTGGCGTCAAAGGCCTGCGGGTCGTAGACTGCTCGGTGATGCCGACCCAGGTCTCTGGAAATCCCAATGGGCCGGTGATGGCCGTCGCGTGGCGGGCGGCGGACTTCATCCTGGGCGATGCGGCGTCACAGGGAGAGTAGACATGAGTATCTTGTTCGGCCGTGTGCGGCAGCTTGGCATGGTGGTGCGGGACTGCGAGAGCGCGATGCGGGAATGGGGCCGGCTCGGCGTGGGGCCGTGGTTCACGATGCGCTTCACGGTCGACGACTTCGTCTATCGCGGAATGCCGAGCCCGGCGCCCGACGTCACTTTATGCTTCGCCCACTCGGGTCCGCTGCAGCTCGAACTGATTCAGCAGCACAACGATGTGCCCAGCGGCTGGAAGGAGTTCCTCGACAGCGGACGGGAAGGGGCTCAGCACCTCGCCGCCTGGTATGCGGACCACGCCAGCTTCGACGCCAAGAAGGCGGAGCTGGAGGAACGCGGCTTCGTGCTCGTCCATTCGGGCGGGTCGCGCGCGGCGGACGCACGCTTCGCCTATTACGAAACAGGCGAGCCTGGTGGATTGCTGTTCGAACTGTCCGAGGCGCTGATCCACGCAGGCGAGGCCAATCGGCGCAAGATGGAACTCGCCGCCGAGCAGTGGGACGGGCGCGAATTGGTTGCGGCGCGCCGTTAGACAGGCGCTTGGCTTTGGGCGCTCACGCCCTCGCGCTTGGCGCTTACCGGTCACCCGGTAGTGCGGCGAGAATGGCAGATACGGCTCAAGGTAGCCTTGTCTGCGCGAAGCTTCGATGCGTCTTCAGTGAAACCTAGATCGCCAAGTGTCGACACGAAGCGTAAGATCCTACTGGCAGCGCCCAGTATGCAATGGGCCTTCCACTATTGAGCCACCCGTTGACGATACTTTGTCCGAGGCCGGCGATCTGCATGCCGGCCGGGATGTACGACGCCTCGCGCTAGATCGGGCGCGCGAGCGCACGCGCCAGCGCCTCACGATAATCGCGCTCAAACTGCTTTGAGACAGCCGCCTCAGGCGTGAAATCGAAGCCGTGGAACGCGCCCGGGTAGACGTGCAACTCGACGGGAACGCCGGCGTGCATGAGGCGTCGGGCGTACTCGATGTTCTCATCGACCAAGAGATCGAGCGCGCCCACCGCGATGAAGGTCGGCGGCAGCCCCGCCAAGGACTTGGCGCGCGAAGGCGAACACAGATGCGACGGCGAGGGATCGTTGCGGCCGCCCATCATTGCGCGCCAGCCGAACTGGTTGAGCGCCGCGGTCCAGCCAAACTCGCCAGCGGTAGGATTGTCGTAGGGCGCGGCGGCGGTTCCGGTGCGGTGGTCGAGCATCGGATAAGTTAGAAACTGCGCGCAGATCGGCGGGCCTCCACGGTCGCGGGCCGCCAGCGCCAGCGCAGCCGCCAGTCCACCGCCGGCGCTGGGTCCGCAGATCACGATCCGCCGCGGATCGACAGCCAGGCCTTCCGCCGCGCCGTGCAACCAGCAGAGCGCTGCGTAGCAGTCCTCCAACGGACCGGGAAAGGGCGTTTCCGGGGCCAGGCGATAGTCTACCGAGGCCACTATGCAGCCCTGCTCCACCGCCAACCTCGCACAGGCCGGCCCCCAATCGGCGGCCGCCCCGAGTACGAAGCCGCCGCCGTGCACGAACAGCAGGGCAGGTCGCAATAGTCCCGGCTCCGCCGGCGCATAGATCAACACCGGGACGTCCGGCGCGCCGCCCGAGCCGGGAGCCATAGCGCGCGACATCGAGACGTAGGGCGGCAGGTCGCCCTTCGTCATCTCGCTCATCATCCGCCTATAGACGTCTAGATTGTCGTGGCGAAGATCCATAGGCGGAGCATCGAGCCTCGCCAACAGGTCCGGATGGACGAGATGGCGCGTGCTCACGATCAGAGCCCGGCGCAGATCGGCAAGACGTCGGCGGCGAAGCGCTGCATCTGCTCGATGTGCCGGTCCAAATTGATCTCGGGATCCCACGGCATAGCGAACCTGACGATCAGCTGTTCCACTCCCGCCTCGGCGAGTTCGCCGATGTCCTCGCTGAGTTGCGCCGCCGTTCCCACCAGCCTGGGCCTGCCGTCAGCCGCCACGTCAGGGGGCGGAGCGTAGCTGTAGTCTTCAGGAATGTCGCCATCGCGAGTGACGATGGGCGGCGCCGTCTCGCGTGGCGCCAGGACGCGCGTCCGGCCAGCGCTGTAGGAGTAGGTGAAGCGCCGGTTGACGGCCGCCTCTTCGCGGATCTCGGCGATGCGGCTTCGCCCGCGCGCGTAGTCGTTCGGAGAGGGGAAAAGCGGATGCCAACCGTCGCCGAACAACGCCGCACGCACATGGGCCCGATCGCGATTTCCACCAACGAGCAGCGGCGGGGGTGCCGAGGGCCGGGGACCGAAATGGATGTCGTCGAAGTTGATCCACTCGCCGTGGGACGAGACCGCGCCGTCGGACTCGAACAGAGTGCGCATCACCTTCAGGTATTCGTCGGTGACCGCGCCTCGCCTAGCGATCGGCGGCGCGCCGACGGCCGCGAACTCGCCCTTGATGAAGCCGACGCCCATGCCGAGCATGATTCGGCCGCCCGAAAGCTCCACCGCGGTCGCCGCCATCTTCGCCAGCAGCACCGGATTGCGGTACGGCGCGACCAGCACATCGGTGCCGAACGACAACTTGGTGGTCATGCCGATCCCCGCGATAGCGCAGGTCATCGCCTCGAACCAGTGTGGGTCGGTGTATTTGGCCGCGTAGGTCGGGACCACGATGTGATCGCCCAACCAGACCGAGTGAAAGCCGAGGGTTTCGGCCTCGCGGAACAGCCGGAAAATCGCCTCCGCGTTCCCGTATTGATCGTAGGTAGGAACCACGACGCCGATGCGCATGCGGAACTCCAAGCCTGCAGGTTGCGGTGGCCCCAGGGCCGCGCGCTACTCGGCCGCCATCGGCGACGGCGATCGAGACTTTCGAAGGAGGCGGCCAGGCCGCTGGCCGGTATCCTTGTCGTCTCGCCGTGTGACGATCCCGCGCACGACCGTCGCCGAATATCCGCGCGCGTCCTGGAGGATGCGCTGACCGCCGGCCGGCAGATCGCGCACGGCGTAGGGCGCGCCAATTGCAAGCCGGTCGAAGTCGATCACATTCAGGTCGGCACGTTTGCCGGGCGCGATGACGCCACGGTCGGTGAAGCCGTAAAGCGCCGCCGTCTCCGCCGTCTGCTTGCGCACGACATACTCGAGCCCCAGCCGCGGCCCACGCGTTCGATCGCGCGCCCAATGGGTCAGCAGGTGGGTGGCCGCCGAAGAGTCGCAGATCAACCCACAGTGGGCGCCGCCATCGCCGAGTGAGACGATCGAGGAAGGATGGCGCAAGAGGTCGTACAGGGTGTCGAAGCTGCCGTGAATGTAGTTGAGGATCGGGGCGAAGAAGACCGCTCGCCCGCCCTGCTCGAGCATCAGGTCGTAGAATCGCTCCTCAGCGCTGACCCCGAGCCGTTTCGCCTGGGCGCTTACGGCGCTCTCGGGCGATGGCTCATAGTCGACCGGCTCGCCGAGCGGGAAGATCAGACCATCGAGCATCCGTCCGAACGTCTGATAGAGGCGGTCCATCGCTGACGCGGATGCCGGCGGCGAGTCCGCTTCCGCCAGGATCGCCTGTTTGACCTCCGGCCGGCGGAGTTCGGCCACCCGCGCCTCGAGCGGCAGGTCGGCGATCTTCAAATACGTCGGACGTCGCTGGAACAGGTGGCGAAGCTGCAGGCCCGTCAGCATGCCGACCGGACGCGAACCGGTTTGCGGGAACAGGCGTGCGCCCTGTCCGTTGGCCAGATCCGTCAAGCGCAGCGCTTCGCGCCAGGCTTCCGGATCGGCCGCATGCTCGCTGATCAAATAGGTGATCGGTAGATTCTCCGCCTTTGAGAGGCGGCCCATCCACTCGAGTTCAAAGGTGATCGACTTCTCGGTGGAAGGGACCTGGCCAGGGGAGCCAACCGCCCCGCCGGGGATCAGCTGCAGGACCGCGGCGGCGCGGCCCAGCGCGCCGCCGATGGCTAGCAGCTCGGCCTCCCCAGCAGTGGTACCCGGCACAGGGGTGCCATCGATCGCTCGGTGGCCGTAAAAGCGAGAAGTTGAAAAGCCGACGGCGCCGGCCTCCACCGCCTCCGACACCAGGCGCGCCATCTTGCTGATATCCTCAGCAGTCGCCGGCTCGTTCTTCGCGCCGCGATCACCCATGACATAGGCGCGCAGCGGTCCGTGCGCCGCCAGCATGGCGACATCCATCGTCCAGCGCTGACGGTCGAGCGCATCCAAATATTCGGGGAACGACTCCCAATCCCACTGGATACCTTCCCACAGCGCCGGGCCCGGGATATCCTCTACGCCCTCCATCAGCTCGATGAGCTCGCGCTGCCCGCCGGGCCGCACCGGCGCGAAGCCGACACCGCAGTTGCCAGCGACGATTGTTGTCGTTCCGTGGCTGAAGGACGGCTCGAGTGTGTCGTCCCAGGTGACCTGCCCGTCGTAGTGGGTGTGGATGTCGACGAAGCCCGGCGTCACCAGCTGGCCATCTGCGTCGATGGTCTGATCCGCCGTGCCCGACACGTCAGAACCGACATCCACGATCATCCCGTCGCGAACCCCCACTGAGCCGTAGAAGGCCGCGCGCCCGGTCCCATCGACGATCTTTCCATTGCGGATGAGAATATCGAATTCGGCCACCCCGGCGCCTCCCTAGACGCAAAAGATCGAACTTGGTCGCTTCCGCCACTCTTATATGAACACATGTTCAGGCAGCGTCCAGGCCGATTTCTCGCTCTTGAGGCCATAGCCGGGGACTGGCTTGACCTAACCGGAAACGTCAGTGTCCAAGTAGGATTGGCGGCTTAAGTCGGGCGGATGAGAGGCCGCCTCACGGTGCACAGATCACGTCGCGGCCCTCGGTGACGATGAACCGTCAGGTGAGGCCGAACATGAGGCCGTACCCGACCACTCGCAGCCACCTTTAACGCCTTGCCAATCGAGCGCCGGCCACACAAGCCAAGTTGGCTTTGGACTGACAGCACCCGCCGGGATATGACGCATTTACCGAGCGCCGCGGGCTCCTGAGCGCAATGGTACCGGCTGGTAAGGGCGGGCGGCTAGACGGGCGGAATGGCCCGCAAATCCAAGGCGCATGACCCGTTCCGCTGGTTCGACAGCTCACCCGAGGTGATCCAGCTCGTGGTGATGCTGTACGTCCGCTTTCCGCTTTCGCTGCGCAACGTCGAGGATCTCGCCTTCGAGCGCGGCATCGACATCTGCCACGAGACGGTCAGGACGTGGGTCAATCGGTTCGGCCCGATGTTCGCCTCGAGCATTCGCAAGCGGCGGGTCCAGGGCATGCGCCAGCACACCCATTGGCGCTGGCATCTGGACGAGGTCTATGTCCGCGTCCAAGGCGAGATGCGCTACCTCTGGCGGGCCGTCGACCACGAGGGCGAAGTGCTGGAAAGCTTCGTCACCAAGGAGCGGGACAAGGCCGCCGCGCTCAAGTTCATGAAGAAGCTCATGAAGCGGCACCGCTGCGCCAGGGTCGTCACGACCGATGGCCTGCGCTCCTACAAGGCTGCCATGAAGGAGCTCGGCTGCGCGGAGAAGCA
>Ga0207658_10003259_pt1 | contig 11537 bp, 7 predicted proteins | sample KBSS33metaG_FD_184322 | JGI IMG/M metagenome (GOLD analysis project Ga0207658, IMG submission 184322) | Switchgrass rhizosphere microbial communities from Kellogg Biological Station, Michigan, USA - KBS S3-3 metaG (SPAdes) (version 2) | ecosystem: Host-associated > Plants > Roots > Rhizosphere >...
CTTTGTGCTTGCCGGATTCCTGCTTGTCTGGATCGACAGCTGGCGTCCTATTGGGTCGGGGCGTGCGAGCCGCTAGAGCGGCCCCGAAATGACCGACACCATTCCGCAAGATCGGCGTGACAACAGCCGCCACATCCGCGCCCGGCGCGGCTCCGAAATCGTCGCCAAAAGCTGGGCGACCGAAGCCGCCGTCCGCATGCTGATGAACAATCTCGACGACGAGGTCGCCGAGGATCCGCAGAGCCTGGTCGTCTATGGCGGGATCGGCCGCGCCGCGCGCAATTGGGCCTGCTACGACAAGATCGTCGAAGTACTCGAACGGCTCGAGGACGACCAGACCCTGCTGGTCCAGTCGGGCAAGCCGGTCGGCGTGTTCCGCACCCACCAGGATGCGCCGCGCGTGCTCATCGCCAACTCCAACCTCGTCCCCAAATGGGCCAATTGGGAAGTGTTCAACGCGCTCGATCGCAAGGGCCTGATGATGTACGGCCAGATGACCGCCGGCAGCTGGATTTACATCGGCACGCAGGGCATCGTCCAAGGCACTTACGAGACCTTCGCCGAGATGGGGCGCCAGCATTATGGCGGCGACCTCAAGGGCAAATGGATCCTGACGGCGGGACTCGGCGGAATGGGCGGCGCGCAGCCGCTGGCGGCGGTCATCGCCGGCGCGCATTGCATCGCGATCGAAGTCCAGGAAAGCTCGATCGAGAAGCGCCTCGCGACCCGCTACGTCGACCATCGCGCGACCAGCATCGACGAAGCGCTCGACATCATCGCCAAGGCGACCGAGCCGACCAGCGTCGGCCTGCTCGGCAACGCCGCCGAAATCCTCCCCGAGATGCTCGCCCGCGGGATCAGGCCCGACGCGCTGACCGACCAGACCAGCGCCCATGATCCGGCCAACGGCTATTGCCCGGCCGGCTGGAGCGTCGCCAAGTGGATCGAAATGCGCGAGCGTGATCCCGCCGCCGTGGCCGCCGCCGCGCGTCAGTCGATGGCTCGCCACGTCGAAGCGATGCTCGCCTTCAAGGCGCTCGGCGTCCCGACCTTCGATTATGGCAACAACATCCGCCAGGAAGCCAAGGACGAGGGCGTCACCCATGCATTCGATTTCCCCGGGTTCGTCCCGGCCTATGTCCGGCCCCTGTTCTGCCGCGGGATCGGCCCGTTCCGCTGGGCCGCGCTGTCGGGCGACCCCGAGGACATCTATCGCACCGATCAGCGCGTCAAAGAGCTGATCCCCGACGACCCGCACCTCCACCGCTGGCTCGACATGGCGCGCGAACGGATCGCCTTCCAGGGCCTGCCGGCGCGGATCTGTTGGGTCGGGCTTGGCCAGCGTCACCGGCTCGGCCTCGCCTTCAATGGAATGGTCAAAAACGGTGAAGTTTCCGCGCCGATCGTCATCGGCCGCGACCATCTCGACTCAGGCAGTGTCGCCTCGCCCAACCGCGAGACCGAAAGCATGGCGGATGGCAGCGACGCCATCTCCGACTGGCCCTTGCTCAATGCCCTGCTCAACACCGCGTCGGGCGCGACCTGGGTCTCGCTCCACCACGGCGGCGGCGTGGGCATGGGCTATTCGCAGCATTCCGGGATGGTCATCGTCGCCGACGGCACCGACGATGCCGCCCGCCGCCTCGAACGCGTGCTGTGGAACGACCCCGGCACCGGCGTCATGCGCCACGCCGACGCCGGCTACGACATCGCCGTGGATTGCGCGCGCGAACAAGGGCTCGATTTGCCGATGATCGGCTGAGCTGCAGGCTGAGCATCTAGCTCGACGCCACACCAACCTTGGTGATAGCTCTTATGCCGAGACATGGGGCGGGCGCGGGATGCGTAGATTTCTGAGTTTCGGCGATGGGCTGCCAATGACAACCGTAACCTTGCTGGTTTGCGGCCCGGTGCTGTTTGGACTTGGGCTCATCCTCTTCGAGCCCATGCGTCATCCGGCCTGGTTTGCCGACTTTCTGTCCCATCCGGCCAAACACCTTCTCGGAGTCATTTGGCTCCTCGTTTTCTCCAACGCTTTGCTGAGTCCGAACCACGATAAGGACGAAATCGAGGAAGGGGACCAGGATCGCAGCAAGCGGGTTTGGACCGGACTTTCGCGCATTGCTGACCTGGTCTGGGCGAATGCTCTCGGCATCCTCTTCTGCCTGATTGTCGTCGTGGGGAAGGATCAGGTCGACACGGCAAGGGAAGACACTGCCGTGTATATTGCCGTCGGCTTGATGCTATTGAGTATTGTCTTGCGCTGGCGTGATCGACGAGAGCGAATGGGCTTTCGCTCGCGGTCGCAACCAGCGGATTGAGGGCACGGCTCGCCCGCTTACCGACCACGATGTTTCATGTTACCCACCTCCCCGGGGGAAATCGGGGGAGGGGCGCAATGCCTTATCGCAGGGCTTACCTGTACGTGCTGGCGTTGCTCGCACTGACCTTTGCCGCCTTCTGGCCGGGTTATTTCTCGAAGCTTCCAGCCAAACTCATGGCTCATCACGTCCATGCGGCGGGCGCCGTGCTGTGGATGCTCCTCGCCATCGCGCAAAGCTGGTCGATCCACCACGATCAATTCGCTTTGCATCGCAAGGTCGGCCTTGCGACCTTCATCCTGTTCCCATTCTTCCTGATTGGGGGAATGTGGGTCATCCATGTCGAGGCGACGACGTTGGCTGCGGGCCTCAATACGCCGGCAGGCCTGAGCGATCCGGAAAACCTCGTGATCGCCCAGTTCGGCTGGTTCGATCCGCTGGCCAATATCGGCTTCGCGGCGCTGTTCTGGGGCGGCCACAAATACCGCTACAAGGTCCAGCTTCACGCCCGCTACATGCTCGGCACCTTGCTGTTCGTAATCGCTCCGATCGGCTTTCGCTTGCTCGCCATCCTCATCCCATTTCTGCGATCCGATGAGACTTTCTCCTACGCCATGGCGGGCGGCAACCTGATCGCCTTGGCCATTGCCCTCATCCTCTACCGCCAGGCGCCCAAGCATGGCCGGCCATGGCTGATCGCCGCCGGTTTCATTGTCGCGCAGGGAATCACCTTCGAGACGCTGGGGCGCATTCCGGCCTGGGCGCCGATTTTCGCCAGCGTCTCCTACGTGAATCTGCCGCTGCTGTTGACGCTGACCGGCATCGTCAGCCTGGGCATCGCCTGGCACGGCTGGATCGCCGGGGCTCGTCCAGGCGCACCCAAAGCCTTCGCCACGGCCTGACCGCGCAACCCTCAGCGGGGAAAATTGAGCGCTTTCGCCAGCTGCCTGAAGCGCGGATCGTCGCGCAGCGGGTCGATGAACGGATCGGTCGGCAGGGCGATCACGCCGGGGTCCTGGACCTTGATCGCCCGGTCGAGCGCCGCCAGCGCCGCATCCTTGTCGCCGCGCTGGGCGAGGATGGCGGAAATGCGATAATCGGCATTGTCGCCGAACAGGGCCCGCAGCCGGTTGATCGCGCCGTCCGACGCGGCCCGGTCGCCCCGGCGCGCGGTGAGGATCGCCTCGCCGACGATCCGCGCCGGATAATCCACATTGGCCTTGGCATAGGCCGCCGCGGCTTCGTCGAGCTTGCCCGTCAGCATCAGGCAATCGCCGAGCCGGCACAGGGTCGACGAGCGACCCGGCGACCAGCGCAACAGCGCGCGCGAGGCGTCAATCGCTCGCCCGTAACGGTGGTCGCAGAACAACGCGTAGATTTTCGATTGATGGGCGCGCGGGTTGAGCGGGTCGGCTTCGATGCCGCGGTCGGCCCAGCGATCGGCGTCGCGCTCGCGCCCGATCGCCGCCAGGAAGCGGGCATATTCGGCGACCGCGTCGCTGCCGTTGCCGGTGTCGCCGAACGCCGTCGCGAAGTCGGCCAGCGCGCCCTTGAAATCGAACCGGGCCGAGCGGGCGATGGCCAAAGCGACATAGGCCGCCGGCAGTCCGGGGGCGATTGCCAGCGCCTTGCGGCCCGCCGCCTCGGCCGCCGTCACGTCGCGCGCATGGTCGCTGCTGTTGGCCGCGAAAGTTTGGGTATAGACCAGCATCGCCACGGCCTTTTGGGCATAAGCGTCGGCGAAGTTCGGATCGATCTCGATCGCCTGGTCGAACAGGCCGATCGCCTGGCGCAGCCGTTCGACGGTCGGATTTCCCTGCCACGCGGTTTTGCCCTTGAGGTAAAGATCCTGCGCTTGCGGGTTGTGACTGCTGCCGGTGACCGCGGCCTTGGCCGCGCCGCCGCCGAGTTCGACCCGCAGCGCTGCCGCGACTTTCTGCGCGATTTCCGTCTGCACGCTGAGTGCATCGCCGGCCGGCCGGTCATAGACCTCCGACCAGCGTTCGAGGCCGCTGTCGCCGTCGACCAATTGCGCGTTGATCCGGATTTCCGCGAGCGAGCGCCGGACGCTGCCGGTGAGGATGGTGCCGACACCCAGCGTCTTGGCCGCGGTCTGGATGTCGTCGTTGCGCACTTTCTCGGACGAGGTTCGGGCCATCACTTTGAGTTCCGTAATGCGCGCCAGGACCGCGCGCAATTCCTCGGCGAGCCCGTCGGAGAAATAGGCTTGGGCCGGGTCGCCGCTGAGATTGGCGAACGGCAAGACCGCGATGCTGTTGGCCCGCGCCGCGCCCGACCGCAGCCACAGGAACCCGCCCACGGCCGCCGCCGCCGCAACGCCGCCGCCCGTCGCAATGATCGCCCGCCGGCTGAACCGCGGGGCGTCGTCATCGCCCACCGCGTGCGAACCGGCCTGCTCCCCGGCGATGATCGCGCGAACTGCCTTGGATACCACGTCGAAGCGCTCGTCACGCTCGCCGGTCCATCCGGTCAGGCCGATCGCCTGGGTTTCGCCGAAGCCCAAAGGCGGTTCGACCTTGTCGATCCGCACCGGCAAATAGGTGCCGTTGCGCTGCGCCCGGGTGGCTTCGTCGCGGACGAAGCGGCCGTGCGGCCCGACCGAGCGCCGGCTCCACACGACGATCACGCATTTGGCGCTCTCGAGGTTGGTCTGGATCGATTCCCGCCAGTCGGTACCGCCGCCGATATGCGCGTCCCACCACACCGACAGTCCGTCGGCCTGGAGCGCATCGACCAGCGGCGCGACCCGCCGCCGGTCCTCGGCCTTGTAGGAAACGAATACATCGACCATCCGGGCCGCCCCTCCGCGCCAAGTCTACCGGCTCGGACTCGCCAGTGACAAGCGCTCCGATGCTGGCCCGTCCGGCGCAAATCCCCTAGACGCCGCCGTAATGACCCTGACCCTCGATCCCCGCACCATCGACCTCGCCACCCTGCGCTCGCTGTGGAGCGGCGCATCCGCCCGCCTCGACGATGCCGCGATGCAACGCGTCGCCGCCGCCGCCGCGTCGGTCGACCGCATCGTCGCCAGCGGCGAGACGGTCTACGGCGTCAACACCGGCTTCGGTCTGCTCGCCAGCACCCGCATCCCCGACGAACGCTTGGCCGAGCTCCAGACCAATCTCATCCTGTCGCACAGCGCCGGCCTCGGCGAGCCGCTGCCGCGCCATGTCACGCGGCTGATGATCGTGCTCAAACTGTTCGGGCTCGGCCGCGGCCATTCGGGTGTGCGGCCGCTGGTCATCGAGGCGTTGCAGGCGCTGCTCGACCGCGACGCGATGCCGGTTATCCCGTCACAAGGCAGCGTCGGTGCCTCGGGCGACCTCGCCCCACTGGCGCACCTTATCGCTGCGCTCATGGGTCATGGCCGGATCGACGTCGCCGGTCAGACCATCCACGCTGCCGAAGCGCTGACGCGTCTCGGGATGGAGCCGCTCCAGCTCGGTCCCAAGGAAGGGCTGGCGTTGATCAACGGCACCCAGGCGTCGACCGCGCTCGCGCTCGACGCCTTGTTCGCCGGCGAGCGGGTGTTCGCCGCGGCGCTCGCCGCCGGCGCCATGTCGATCGATGCGCTGAAGGGCTCGTCAAAACCGTTCGACGCGCGCGTCTCCGAACTACGCGGCCAGCCCGGCCAGATTCGCGTCGCCGCGGCGCTGCGCGAATTGCTCGACGGCAGCGACATCCTCGCCAGCCACGGCCGCTGCGGCAAGGTCCAGGACCCGTACAGCTTCCGCTGCCAGCCGCAGGTGATGGGCGCCGCGCTCGATTTGCTGACCAACGCCGCGCGCACTTTGACCATCGAGGCCGGCGCGGTGACTGACAATCCGATCCTTTTCCCCGACGAGGATTCGGCGATTTCGGGCGGCAATTTCCATGCCCAGCCGGTGGCCTTCGCCGCCGACACCATCGCCATGGCTATGTGCGAAGTCGGGTCGTTGTCGGAACGGCGCGTCGGCGTGCTGATCGACCCCAAGATGAGCGGCCTGCCGCCGTTCCTGACCGAGGATTCGGGCGTCAATTCGGGCCTGATGATCCACCAGGTCACCGCCGCGGCGTTGGTCAGCGAGAACAAGACCCTCGCTTTCCCCGCCAGCGTCGATTCAATCCCGACCTCGGCGGGCCAGGAGGATCACGTCTCGATGGCCCCGATCGCCGCGCGCAAGGCGGGCACCATCGCGCGCAACGCGGCGGGCGTGATTGCGGTCGAATTGATCGCGGCCGCCCAAGGGGTCGATTATCAAGCGCCGCTGAAGACCTCGGCGAAGCTGCAGGTGGTGCATGGCGAGGTGCGGGCAATCACTCCGCGCTTCGGCGCCGACCGCTATTGGGCCGACGAAATGGCCGCGCTCCAGGCAGCGGTGCTGGCAGGCGAGATTGGCGCGGAGACGATCGCGCTTAGCTGACGCGCGTCCAGCGCTGTTCCTTGCACAACAACATTCCGGCGATCGCGCAGCCGCGCACCGTGATCGCGTTGGGGCCGAGCACGCGGACCGTCGCCGGCACCCGGATGTTGCGCTTGGGATCGAACGCCTGGCCCCGGTAGGTGCCATCCCCGGCCGGACGCAGGCCGGTCAGGATTCGCGTCCCGACCAGATTCGGCGTGCCGCCCCGGCGGGCGCCGGCCTTGGCCTTTTCGGTGGCGTCGACGACGTTGGCGCACCACGCCCCGCCGCACGGCACGACCTTGACGGTCACGCTGTCCTTGGCGTTGCGCCATTGGCCTTCGAGCGCGGCCTGGGCCTGCGCGGTGAAGGGCAGTGCTGCCGCGAACGCAAACAGCGCGGTCTTGATGAGAATCCGGTTCATGATTCGGGCTCTAGTCGGATTTTGTGGCGGAAATGGCACCCTCAGCTTGCCCCCAGATTAATGGAAGTCGCGGCTTTTGGGGATGATTTCGACGTCCCGTGGGTGGCGCGCGGCGGGCGGGCGCCAGCTGCCCGCCCCGTCACCCTGGTTGAGCGTCGAGGGCATCGCCTCATCGCTTAAGTGGCGCAGCCTGTCGGTATGATCCTCGAGCCGCCGCGCAACGACGTGGATCACGCCCTCCTCGCACTGGACGATCCCGTGGACGGCCATCAGCCGCGCCCCCATGACGATCTTGCGCTGCTTTTCGAACACGTCGGGCCAGATGACGAGATTGGCGACCCCGGTCTCGTCCTCGAGCGTGATGAACACCACGCCCTTGGCGCTGCCCGGGCGCTGGCGGATCAGCACCAGCCCGGCGATCGACAGCCGCTTGCCGTCCTTGATTGACCGCAACTGATCGGCGGTGACGAACTTTTGCCGCGTATAATGCTCGCGCAGGAAGTGCATCGGGTGCGCTTTGAGGCTTAGCCGGATGGTCTGATAATCGTTCACGACATGCTCGCTGAGCGGCATTTCGGGGAGGATCGCGGGCGCGCTTTCAACGCCTTCGTCGCGCGCTTCGGCATGCGCGAACAGCGGCAAATCCGGCGCCGGCTTGAGCGCGCGCGAATCCCACAAGGCGGCGCGGCGATCGAGCCCCATCGACCGGAACGCGTCGGCTGCGGCGAGGCGCTGGATTGCATGGACCGGGACGCCGCCGCGTGTCCGCAATTCCTCGACCGAAGCATAAGGCCGGCGCGCCACCAGTCGGTCGGCGAATTCCTGGCGGAAACCCTCCACCTGTCTTAGCCCAAGCCTTAAAGCCACTTTCCCCTCCCCTTGATGGGGAGGGGCAGGGGTGGGGTGATTGTGGACGTCGAGCGGGGCTCTTGAATCACCCCCTCCCAACCCTCCCCCATCGAGGGGGAGGGCTTCAAGGGTGCAATCCCAATCGCTCGCATTGACGTCGATCTCGCGCACTTCGACCTCATGCTCCCTCGCATCGCGGACGATCTGCGCCGGCGCGTAAAACCCCATCGGCTGCGAGTTCAGCAACGCCGCCGCGAACGCCGCCGGATATTTCCACCGCAGCCAGCTCGACACGTAAACCAGATGCGCGAAGCTGGCCGCGTGGCTTTCGGGAAAACCATATTCGCCGAAGCCCTTGATCTGGTCGAAGCAGCGTTGGGCGAAATCGGGGTCGTAACCGCGTGCGACCATCCGCCCGACCATCTTGTCCTGAAGGACTTCGATGTTCCCTCTGCTGCGGAAGGTCGCCATCGCCTTGCGCAGCTGGTTCGCCTCCTCTGAACTGAACTTGGCCGCATCGAGCGCGATCTTCATCGCCTGCTCCTGGAAGATCGGTACGCCGAGTGTCCGCCCGAGGATTTTTTCCAATTCGTCGGGCGGGCCGTGCGCCGGATCGGGGCAGGGGAAGGTCACCGGGTCCTTGCCGCTGCGGCGCTTCAGAAAGGGGTGGACCATGTCGCCCTGGATCGGCCCCGGCCGGACGATCGCGACTTCGATCACCAAATCGTAGAAACAGCGCGGCTTCAATCGCGGCAGCATGTTCATCTGGGCCCGGCTTTCGACCTGGAACACGCCGAGCGAATCCCCGCGGCACAACATGTGGTAGACTTCGGGCACCTCCTGCGGGACGGTCGCCAGCGTCCAGTCCTCGCCATGATGCAACCGCACCAAATCGAAGCATTTGCGGATGCACGTCAGCATGCCGAGCGCGAGCACGTCGATCTTCAAAATCCCGAGCTCGTCGATGTCGTCCTTGTCCCATTCGATGAAAGTGCGATCGTCCATCGCGCCATTGCCGATCGGCACAGTCTCGGTCAGCGGCCGCTCGGTCAGGATGAAGCCGCCGACATGCTGCGACAGATGCCGCGGCATGCCGATCAGTTGCTCGGCCAGCTTCATTGTCCGCCGCAGGTGCGGATCGCTAAGGTCGAGCCCGGCGTCGTTGGCCCGCGCATCTTCCAACTCGGGGTCCATGCTCCCCCACACGGTCGAGGCGAGTGCGGCGGTGACGTCTTCGCTCAACCCCATGACCTTGCCGACTTCGCGAATCGCCGAGCGCGGACGGTAATGGATCACGGTCGCCGCGATCCCGGCCCGTTCGCGGCCATATTTTTGATAAATGTGCTGGATCACTTCCTCGCGCCGCTCATGCTCGAAATCGACGTCGATATCGGGCGGCTCCTTGCGCTCCTCGGAGATGAAGCGCTCGAACAGCAAGTCGCTGGTCGCCGGGTCGACCGCGGTGATGCCGAGGCAATAACAGACCGCGCTGTTCGCCGCCGAGCCGCGGCCCTGGCACAGGATCGGCGGGTCGAGACTGCGGGCGAACGCGACGATGTCGTGGACGGTCAGGAAGTAGCGCGCGAAATCGAGCTTCTCGATCAGCTTCAATTCGTGATTGAGCTGGGTCAGCACCTTGTACGGCACGCGTTCGCCCCAGCGCTGCTTCGCCCCCTCCCACGTCAGATGTTCGAGATATTTCTGGGGAGTCCGCCCCTCAGGCACGGTCTCGCGCGGATATTCGTAGCGCAGCTCGTCGAGGCTGAAATGCAGCGCATCGGCGAATTCGCGGGTCGCCGAAATTGCGTGCGGCCAACGGTCGAACAGCCGCGCCATCTCGACCGGCGATTTCAAATGCCGCTCGGCATTGGGGTTGAGCAGAAAACCGGCAGTGGTGATCGTCACTTTCTCGCGGATGCAGGTGACGACGTCCTGCAACGGGCGGCGGTCGGGGGCGTGATAATGGACGTCGTTGGTGGCGAGGATCGTGCAGCCGTTGGCCCGCGCCAGCCGGTCGAGCCGCTCGATCCGCGCCGCGTCGCCGCCGCGATACAGCCAGCTCGCCGCGACATGATGCAGCGACGTCAAAGCGTCAGTGAGGCGCGGCAGTTCGCCTTGAAAATCATCGAGATCGTCCCCCGGCCAGGCGATGAAGGCGATGCCGTCGGCATGCTCGGCGACGTCGTGCAGGGACAGTTCGCACGTGCCCTTCTCCGCGCGCATCTTGCCCAGGCTAAGCAGCCGCGACAGCCGGCCATAGCCATCGCGGTGACAAGGATAAGCGAGCAGCGATGGCGCATCGCTGAGATCGAGCCGGCAGCCGATCAGCGGTTTCAGCCTTACTTCTTTGCACGCGCTGTGCATGCGCACGACCCCGGCGAGCGTGTTGCGATCGGCAATCCCGATCGCGTCCATGCCAAGCTCGAGCGCGCGCAGGGTCAGCTCGATCGCATCCGACGCCCCGCGCAGGAACGAGAAGGGCGAAGAAAGCCCCAGCTCGACGAACGGCGAGGGCGCGACCGGTGGCGGCGGCATGTCCGCCTGCCGCACCAGCTTCACCCGCGAAAATCCTTGCTTCTCGGGCATCAGCCGAGACGTTTCTTGATAGGATTGTTCATCCGAACAGGCCGTGCATGAACCAGTTGGGCAGCCCGCCGCGGCCGTCGCCGATCACGCCCTCGCGATAAATCCAGTAGCGGCGGCCTTCACCGTCCTCGACCCGGTAATAATCGCGCAGCCGCGCCGACGAGGGTTGCCGCCACCATTCGGGCGCGATCCGCTCGGGCCCCTCGACCCGCGCGATGTCATGCACCGCACGCCGCCACACAAAGCGCCGCGGCACGCCTTCGGGCGTCGCGTAAATCACGTCGATCGCTTCCGGCCGGTCGAGCAGGCGGGGTGGGCTATTCCTCCCCGGAACGGGGAGGGGGACCGCCGCAGGCGGTGGAGGGGCCGAAACCCCTCCGACCCCTCCGTCAGTCCTACGGACTGCCACCTCCCCGTTCCGGGGAGGATTTAGCGCAATCACCCACCCACTCGCCCGCTCCGGCAAATGGCTCTCCTCCGCCCGCGGCCGCAGCACGCGCTCGGGGCCAAGCTTGACGCTCAGCCGGTCGACCAGCCGCGCAATGTCGCGCTCGCCCGACGGCTCCTCGACCAGCGATTCCTGCGCCGCGCCGAGGCTTTCGGTCCATTCGGCGGTGAGGGCGAAGGCGTCGAAACCGAACTCCGGGTTCAGCACCGCCGCTTTTTCCGCCAGCAGCCGCGCCAGATGCTTCGGCTCGCGGCTGGGGATGGTGGTCGTGACACTCGCTTGCTCAACGCTGCCGTCGACCCGGAAGCCGGTCAGCGTCAGCCGTCGCGCACCAACATGCTTGCGTTCGAGCTGGCGGACCAGCTTCGGGATCAGCCGCGCGAGCGCCTGGGCCGCGGCCTCGGGATGGGTCGCCGGTTCCTCCAGCCGCAGTGCCGTGCGCGGCGGCGGATCGCTCGGCGCGGCGGTCAGCGGCTCATCCTTGCGCCCGAGCATGCGGTCGAGCG
>Ga0207658_10003261_pt1 | contig 11532 bp, 8 predicted proteins | sample KBSS33metaG_FD_184322 | JGI IMG/M metagenome (GOLD analysis project Ga0207658, IMG submission 184322) | Switchgrass rhizosphere microbial communities from Kellogg Biological Station, Michigan, USA - KBS S3-3 metaG (SPAdes) (version 2) | ecosystem: Host-associated > Plants > Roots > Rhizosphere >...
TGCTGGCGGCGATCGGCGCGGCGATCAGGACGAAGATCGAGCCCAACGCCGCGCCGATCGCCGCCAGCCACGGCCCATGTAGGTTCGAGATCAGCAACTGAAGGAGCGCGAAGGTGGCGCCGGCAACCAGAATCGCCGGCCACACTTCCATCGTGCGCCGCCATCCGCAGTACGCGACCAGCATCCAGAACGGCACGATCAGGCAGAACAACGCCATCTGACGGCCGGCCATGGCCGAAAGCTCGATCAATGGCAGCCCGGTCACCGCCGCCAGCGTCACCAGCGGCGTCCCCAGCGCGCCGAACGCGACCGGGGCGGTGTTGGCGATCAGGGTCAGGCCCGCCGCCTGGAGGCGCGTGAAACCGAGCCCGATGAGCATCGCCCCGATCACCGCGACCGGAGTGCCGAAACCCGCCGCGCCTTCGAAAAAGGCGCCGAAGCAGAACGCGATCAGCAGTAGCTGGATACGGCTGTCCTCGCTGATCCCGGCGATCGAGCGGCGCAGCACGTCGAACTGCCCGTGTTCATTGGTCAGCTGATACAGAAAGATGATGTTGAGCACGATCCAGCCGATCGGCAGCAGGCCGTATGCGGCGCCGAAGCCTGCCGCCGACACCGCAAGCTGGACCGGCATTCCGAACCCGGCGATCGCCACCACCAGTGCCGCGGCGAGGCCCAGCGACGCCGCGACATGGGCGCGCAGATGCAAGAATGCGAGCGAGCCGAGCATGACCACGACCGGCAATGCTGCAAGCAGGGCCGAAATCCATGTCGCCCCGAACGGATCGTAATTCTGAGACCAAATCATCGCGCTTCCTGCCCCATCCAAACCGCGATGCTGGCCGATAGCCGGTGCGAGCGAAAGACACTCTCGGCGGTTGTCCCATATCCCGGAAATCTTGGCGTGGCCCCCGGCTTTCCGGCTGTCAGCGGTCGATCAGGACGATCCGAATATCGTTGACATTGGTGCGGGTGGGCCCGGTGATGATCAGATCGTCGAGCGCCCGGAAAAATTCGTACGACTGGTTGTTGCGTATCGCCTGTCCGGCCGAAACGCCGATCCTTCCGGCGCGGGTCAAGGTCGAAGGCGTAATGATCGCGCCGGCGTTGTCTTCAGTGCCGTCGATGCCGTCGGTGTCGGCCGCCAGCGCGTAGATCCCGCGCGCGCCGTCAAGGCCGCAAGCCAGGCTAAGCAGATACTCGCCGTTGCGGCCGCCCCGGCCCTCCCGATTCCGAACCACGACGGTCGTCTCGCCTCCCGAAAGCAAGGCGAAGCGCCCGCCCTTGCCTGCATGATGCAAGGCAAGCGCGGCGTGAATCGTGCCCAGATCGCCAGCATCGGCCTGGAGATCATCACCTAGGTAAACCGGCTGGTAGCCCGCCGAGCGAGCCAGCTCGCCCGCAGCTTCGAGCGCGTTTCGCGACCGCGCCACCACCCGCGTCACGCTGCGGGCGAGCGCGTCCGCGCTTGCAAAGGGGGTCTCGTTGGCGGGGTCCCGCAGCGCCGCCGCGACGTGCTCCGGCACGCTTATGCCATAAAGCTCGAGGATGCGGCGTGCATCCGCCAGCTTGGTGCGGTCGGCTACGGTCGGTCCTGAGCCGACCAGCGCCGGATCATCGCCGGGAATGTCCGAGAACGCCAAAGTCACCACCCGGGCCGGCGCCGCCGCGAGCGCGAGACGTCCCCCTTTGATGGCGGAAAGGTGAGTCCGCACGCAGTTGAGTTCCGAAATCGACGCCCCGCACCGCAACAGTGCGCTGGTGATCTCTTGCTTGTCGGCCAGGCTGATCGACGGGGCCGGCATCGTCAGAAGCGCCGATGTTCCTCCCGAAACCAGCATCAGCAGCTGATCGTCCTCGCCCAATGCGCGGACCGCCTCGACGATCAGGCAGGTGGCCTCCAGCCCGCGGGCGTCAGGCAGGGGATGGCCGGCCTCCAGCAAAGTGAAACCGGGCGGCATCTCCTCTGGCGGGCGGCCGTGGCCATAACGGGTAAGAACGATCCCCTCTATCCGCCCGGTCATATGGTGGCCGGCGACCCGCGCCATTTCGGCGCCTGCCTTGCCGACGCCCAGCACCAGGGTCTTGCCGGGCACGGCGTCGGGCAGCCGCCCGGGCAGGACCAGCTCGGCCGATACCGCGCGGATCGCGACATCGAACATTTCGCGCAGCAGGCTGTGGTGCGCCGTTTCTTGCGCGACCTCTATGTTCGCGCCGGTATCTCTGGTCATCGGCCTGTATGTCACGGAACGGTGTACGAAGCTATCGCACCGGGTCTATGCTGCCAACAGGCCGCCGATGTCCGAGGTCATCCGCCGCGCCGCCGCCGCCAGGGTTTGCACCAGCGCCGGCAGCCGGTCCTGCGGGATCCGCTTGATGCTGCCCGAGATCGACAGCGAGGCGCGGACCCTGCCATGACGGTCGAACACCGGGGCCGCGATGCAGCGCGTGCCGAGCTCGTTTTCCTGATCATCAACCGCATAGCCGTTCGCGCGAACTTGCTCGAGCTGCGCGACCAGCGCGTTCTTCTCGACGATCGTCAAAGCGGTGCAGCGGCGCAGATCGTGCGATTTGAGGAACGCGTCGCGCGCCTGTTCCTCCCGGTAGGCGAGTAGGACTTTGCCCGACGCGGTGGTGTGCATCGGCAGATGCCGGCCCGGCACGGCCATCGCGCGCTCGACATTGACCGGCTTCACCTGGCCGACGCAGGTGACATTCTCAACGTCCGCGATAGCGATATTGACCGTCTCGCCGGCGTCGAACATCAGCGAGCGCATGATCGGCCGGCCGACCCGCCCCAGATCGCGCATCTGAACGAACGTGGCGCCGAGCGAGAAGGCTTGCAGCCCGATCATCCAGCGGTTGATCGACGGATTGAAATCCACATAGCCGAGCGCGTTCATCGTCGTGAGCAGGCGGTGCGCGGTGGATCGCGGCAGACTGGTCGCTTCGGCGACCTGAGTCAGGGTGCATCCGGCGTCATGCTTGGCCAGCTCATCCAAGATGCCAAAGGCCCGGACGAGCGACTGGACTTGACCGAGGCGTTGACCGTCCTCTTCATCTAACAACATCGCGTTTCCTCCTCCCAAGTATTCGCGTTACTGCCGTGACTGCCGTGACCTCGTTTTTAACGATCCATCATAGCCGACAGGCTCAGGTCCTACAATGGCAAGGCGAGCGGCTCCCTCACCGCTGGCAATCCCACGACTTACCCGCTTCTGGATGATCTTGTCCCACCTCGATTCAGGCGCGTTGGGATCGAACGTCAGCGTGCCCGGCACCCACGACTGGGCGATGTCGATGTCCTTGGCAGCCGAGGCGGTAAGCCGCTCCAGATCGACCCAGCCGATGCGGTTATAGAAGTTGGGCAGGTATTGCCCGTTGCGAACCGCCGCATAGCGCTTCCACGAATCGAGCGCGGCGGTGAGATGGGCCACCGCGCTTGCACGCTGATCGGGCCTCCCGCTGGCGTCGACCAGCGCCAGGTCACAGGCGCCCGAAATCTTCTCGGCGTAATAGCGGCCAAGATGCGCCAGGGCGCGATAGTCGCCAAGCGTGCTGGCCAGTTCGCTCCCGGCGGCGGGCCGGGAGCGGGCCTCGATCCGGTCGACCAGCTGGTCGGTCGTATCGGCCAGCCCGGTCAGCGCCGCCGCGCAGTCGAGCGGCGTCGTGCCGTCGACCGCCTGGGCGTTGAGCAACCGATAGCGCCAGCGGCGGATAGAAAGGATGTCGGTCCCCGGCATCGGCGCGCCGTTCATGAAGTCCACCACGGTGTAGAAACGGGTGCCGCGAACCCCGTGCTCTTGGGTGTAGGCGCACGCCTCCGGCAGCCAGGTAAGGTCGATATCCTTCCAGAAGCAGCGTGAGACCTGCGGGATGATCTTTGAAGAGGTGGAGGATGCGGCAAACAAGGTGTTTGCATCCACGGTCGGGAAGCGCGCCCGCAGCATTGCCTCGAAATGCGCGTTCGGTAGCGTCGGATCGAACGCCAGGCGGCCCCACATGTTGAACGAATACCACTGCTTCTGCATCACCAGTGGCCGGGCCTCGCCCAGATCCTGGCCCGCCGTCGCCTTGTCCAGGAAATCGCGACCCCAGCAATATCCATCGGGGCCCATGTAGAAGCCGACTAGCTTGTCCTGGGGCGGCATGTTCAAGATATATTCGCGCGCGAAGTCGGGATCGCCCCAGCGGAACGAATAGATATCGTCGTTTCTGACCGTCAGCCAGGTCTTCTGCCGCTCGCTGATATATGGTAAGGCTTCCACGATGAACGGCGGGTTGACTGCCGAATACATATGGGCGATCGAATATTTATAGCTGAACGTGAACGTCTCGGGATAGCCGGGATAGCCGTTCCAGTTGCGCTCGATCTCGCCGCCTTCGGTTTCGTGGAAGCGGTGGATCATCTCGACGCGCCTGCCCGGCTGCTTCTTCAAGGCATCGCGAACCCCTTCGCCATAGGCTTGCCACAGCCACTGTTCTTGCGTGATCTTGGCATTGCCGCTCGGCAGGTTCTCGCCCGCGGTGATGCCGATCCCCGCGAGCAGCGGATACGTCGTCACCAGTTCGCGGACGCTGGCCCGCATATAGGCGATCGTCTGCGGATTGGTAATGCTGTCGTCGATCCCGTACTTACCGCCGACGCCATATGTGAACACGTTCCAGGTGAACACATAGACCGCGACGCCGCGATCCTGCGCCATTTGCATCACGTCCCGCCAGAACGCGATCTTCTGGTCGATCGCGATCGTCTTGACGATCTCGTGATCGGCCAGATACTCCGGCGGCACCGCGTTGAGGCCCCGGATCTCGAACGGCTCGGGGCCGAGCGGCTTGCGGCTGCGCCAGACATCGTCGAGCGCCACGTCCGGGAATTCGGGCACCTTTACCATCGAGGGAAAGGGATGGAGGCTCCACAGCGTCAGGACATTGTACCGGTCGCGCGCCATCTCGTCCAAGAACGTCGCCCAGAAGCTGCGCGTCCAGACTTCGGGGATATTGGCGCGGGCGCTGGTGCTGCCGTCCGAATAGCTCGGTGTCCGAAGGTCGAGCGGAATATTGAACTTGAGGCCCCGCTTCTGGACGAACGGTTCGTGGATCTTGTCGTCTGCGATCAGCGCCAGGGTTCCCAGGCGGATCGCCTCGGCTACGTCCAACCCGGCGTACATCGCCCCGGCCACGTCCCCGGCGGTGATCCGGAGGGCGGTGCTGGGAGCGCCCGAGATGCGGTAACCCTCCGCGCCGAGCTTGCTGTCGAGTTGATAGCTGACCTGCGGCTCCGGGGTCTTGGTGGCTTTGGCTGCGGCGGCAATCTCGTGATTCGCGAACGCGATCGCGGGCGCTTTGAGGCCGCGGCCCCGCTTGGCGGCAGCCGCCGCCCCGGACCCGGCCTGCAACAGCGTGGTCGCGGCGGTTCCCGCCAGCAAGCTACGTCGGGTAACCGACCAACCGTCCATGATCACGCCTCTCCCAAGGTTTCATCCGCCTACACCCGTCACACGCGCGCCTTAGGCCGCCGCCATGATGGCACGTCTCTATCGCCGCGGCGGTCGATTGCATCCTCGGCCGGCGCCCCATCCCACTTCGTGAGATACTGGCCTGCGCGGTGGATCGCAGCGTCGCCAGCGCGCGCGGCCCATTCTATACCCAACCGCGCGCTCCGGACCATGCCGCGCGCTCCCTGAAACCGCCGATGATGCCGCAGAGAAGGGGCGGATGTCGCTGATCATACCCCCGCCCGACCAAGACGTGCTTGACCGCAGGGCGGACATCATCGCTGCGCCGCGCCGGATCGTGCCCGGGGGAGGCGGTGATCCCCGACCCCGACGCGCTGCGCGTTTACGAGTGCGACGGGCTTATCGCCGGATCGCGGTCGTCCAGCCCGGCGCCGCCAAGCTGGCGTGTCCGGCCGCGGCAAGTTCCCTCCCTCCCCACATAGGAATCAGGTCAGATGCCTCGCTCGTACCCGACTGTCAGAGCCGCGCTGCTCGTCATTTGCCTGTGCCTGCCCTCGGTCGTGACCGCCCAGCAGATTCAGGCTCAGGCCCCGGTGCTACAGCCGCCCGCCGACACCCCTGCGGTCGAGCCGATGACGTTCGAGGTCGGCACCAGGACCGGCGACCCGTTCGCCAGCCTGCCCGAAGGAACGGTCCGCATCAGCAGCTTTGGCGAGCGGCCGGTATACTCGGCTGACGGACGGAAGATCGCCTTTCTCGGCAAAAGTTACGGCGATGTCTTCGAATACGATGTCGCCACGGGGCGGACGCGCAATCTGACGGCAAACTTTCCGCATGTCGGCTTCCTGCGCGCGCACTATCTTCCCGACGGCAACATGATCCTGCTGGGTCCGGCGGAGAATAACGGTGATCGCGTGCGGACCCGGCTGACCGGGATCAAGCTGTGGTTCTTCGACAAATCGGCTGCGAAAGCGCCGGTTCAACTCGGGCCCACGGTTTTCGAGGGCATTGCGGTCTCGCGGCGCTCGAACCTCGTCGCCTGGACCCCGGCGATGGACCACGCGTTCGTCATGGCCAGCGACGCAACGCCCGGCTCCTCACGTCCGGTGATGCTGGGAACGGTTGTCGTTGACGCAAAGGGGCCCCGCCTCGAGAACGTGCGCGAAGCATTCCGTCGCGAGGAAGCGGACTGCACGCCCGAGGCGCAGGATTTCCGCGACAACGATCACGAGCTTGTCCATGCGTGCTATCATCCGATCTATCAGATCGATGCGCTCCAGTTCGCGACCATCACCGGCATATGGGGCGCTCGCCTCGATCGGCCGCAACTGATCCGCTATCGCGCCCCGCTCGAAGGCGAGTATTCGGAACCCGAAGGAATCAGCCCGGACGGAAGCTGGGAACTGGTCGAATGTGGACAGTTCGACCGCTCCGGTCTTGACATCTGCCGGCTGACGCTGACACCCGATAGTCGCGACTATCGCCGCGTGACCCGCGTGCTCGATCATGGCCGGGTCAAGGTGTCCAATCCCGTGGTCTCCCCCGATGGTCATTTCATCGCATACCAAAGCGGCAAGGCTTTTGAGGAAGCGGGCGTGGGCCATTCTATTTTCCTCACGCCCTTGAAGGCGTCGAATCGCTGATCCAATCAGCGGTTTCGGCACGCTTGGGTGTTATGGGGCGTAAGCAGGTTATCTGGCTTCAATCCCGCCTCCAGCGATTCGAGGCCGTCGATCAGGATCGCGGCCATTTGCAATCTAGCGTCAATGGTAGAACTGCCAATATGGGGTAACAGGAACGCGTTTGGGAGCTTTAGGTAACGGGGATCGAGGTCTGGTTCGTTGTTGAACACGTCCAGTCCCGCCGCGAAGATCTCGCCAGCGCCGAGCGCCGCGATCAGGGCGTCGTCGTCGACGATCGAACCCCGTGCAATGTTTACGACAATTGCATCGCGCGGCAGGCGCGCGATGCGTTCTGCGTTCAGGAATAGCTCGGTCTCCGGCGCCGCGGCACAGGCGAGCACCAACACGTCACAGCGGCTGAGAAAGTCAGCTTCGTCTGCATGGTAAATTGCGCTGCCTTCCAGAACAGCGTCAAGGCGGCGACGCCCATGATAGTGAACCGGCATCTCGAACGCCGCAGCCCGGCGCGCGATACACCGTCCGATCCTTCCCATGCCATAGATGCCCATCCTGCGGCCGGTGATCTGCAAACCCGGAAGCTGCGTCGGCGACCAGCCGGACCATCGATTGTCGCGGAGGAGCGTGATGCTTTCGGTGGCCCGTCGCGCAGCACCGAGACAAAGAAGCATTGCCGTCTCAGCCACGGCGTCGGTCAGCACGTCGGGCGTATTCAGCACTGCGATGCCTCTGTCCGCGGCTGCCGCGAGATCGATATGGTCAAAGCCGACCGAATATGTAGCCAAGACCTCGACCGATGCAGGCAGTGCCCGGAGAGCAGCGGCGTCGAACCGATTGCGGCCGGAAATCATCACCTCTCTGGCCCCCCGGGCCAACCGAATGATCTCGTCCGTAGAGAGCCTTTCCTCGCCCTCGCTAAAACGCGCGCGCCGCCGTCTTGCTATCAGGTCACGAACCGACGGTAGCAGAGGAATCGCGACATACAGAGGTGGGGTGTCCATTTTATCCTCCTCGACCCGCAGCGAGCGAGCACTTTGCTAGTCCCTATGGGAGCTAAGCGGCATCCCGTGTACCCATATGCACACACGGAGAGCATTGACCGCTTCATCGCGTGCGGAAGCGCAAGCATGTCCTGCGCGAGCGATCGACTAATGCAACTTGCCTGCCCTCGAATGCCACGATGCGGGATGGTCGCGGATCGTATTGAAAAACGCGTGCAAAGTGGAATGGTCTGGCGACACGCGTCAAATTTACGAGGGTTTCCATGGATGAGTGGACAGAGCAGCTATGACCCGTCCCTTCTCCATATGCGCCAGCCGCCGGGAGGTCCTGCGAGCCACATCAGCCATGGGAATGGCGGTCGGTGGTTTGCCCATTACAGCGGCAACCGCCGCCGCGGGGCGCCCCGCGCCGTCATGGGCAACCAAGCCTTTTCGAAACGTCCAGACCAATCTGCGTATGACGGACGCCCGCCGCGATCCGCGGACCATCGTTCGCGAAGTTCGTGAGTTCGGCGCGACGGGCATTGTCGCAAATATTGGCGGGATCTTCGCATTTTATCCCACTGAACTCGAATTCCATACCAAGAATCCCTATCTTCGATCGGACTTCATCGGCGAACTTGCAGACGCGGCGCATACCGAGGGTCTCGTGCTGATCGGACGCTATGATCTGTCCAAGTCGAGCCTCAAGACTTACCAGGCTCACCCAGAATGGTTCCGACGCAACCGAGAGGGCGGGCCGCTGGTGAACTATGAGACGTATCAGGCCTGCGTGAACGGCGGCTGGTACCGCGACTATGCCCAGCGGATCGTCACCGAGTCGCTTCGGCGCTACCCGATAGACGGCATGTTCGTGAACATGTTCGGCTACATCAACTTCGATTATGCGTTCCGCGATCACGGAATCTGCGTCTGCAACAACTGCCGAGATCGTTTTCACGCCATGTTCGGGCGCGACCTGCCCAGGCAGCAAAACTTCTCCGATCCGGCATGGCGGGATTACCTCCTGTTCCAGGAGCGGACTGTGCTTGAGCTCGGCGACCTGACCTACGAGACCGCCAAGACCGCGCGCCCGGAAACGGTGGTTATGGCGGTACGCCCCCGCCACGACGCGATCCGCTATGAAGTCGCGCGCGAAATGAAGCGGCCGCAGCCAGAATGGCCCCATCTTGCCGGAGAGCAGGCGCGTTTCTCGCGCTCCTATGGTGGTGGCAAGCCTTATACCAGCCTCAGCGCCAACTTCATCGATTTCATGTGGCGCCGCATCCCGGAGACCGGCGACACGCAGGTTTTGCGCATGGCGCAGCTGCTCGCCAACGGTGGGTCGCTCGACTACTATGTGCTGGGCACGCTCGAACAGGAAGACCGCCGACCGCAAGCCGCGGTCCGCAACCTGTTCGCATGGCACGCCGCCAACGCCGAATTCTACGAGAACTTGCGCCCGGCCTCGCGCGTCGGTCTGTACATGTCGCACAAGAGCGAGCTGATGGCCGGTGTCACCGCAACAGAGAAACTGCGCGACGCCTGCTTCAAAGGCGCCTATCTCGCGCTGATCGACGCGCGCATCCCGTTCGAAATCGTGACCGATGACCGCGTGCAGGACGGCACGGCCGATCTGTCGGGCTTCGATGCCATCATCATGCCGAACATCGCAATCGTCAGCGCGGCCGAAGCGAAGGCGCTCGATGCCTTTGTGACGCGCGGCGGCCTGCTGATTACTACCGGCGAGACCGCCGCGTTCGACGAGCGGGCCGAGCGCCGCCCGGCGCCCGCGATCCACGCCATGCCGATCACGCAAACTGCCGCTCCGCTCGATCACTTGCGCGGCGCGTCGTATGACACCGCGGGCTCGCAGCTCGACCTGGCGGGCGCGGTGTTCCTGATGCACGACGGTCCCTATTTCCCGCAGAACCCGAGCGCCGGGGCGATCTCCGCCCTGCGGCTCCGCGCGCCCGAGCGGTTCGGCCCGCCCGAGCTATGTTTTCCGGAGAGTGCGGACGCTGTCTACGTGGCGCCTGCGCGCTACGGCGCGATCGCCGGCACATTCGGCAAGGGCAAGGCGGTCCATCTGCCCTGGCTTCCTGATATGCTCTATCGCCGGGAGGGCCTGCCCGACCACCGTCGCCTGTTCGAGGCCTTACTGGCGCGCTACATCCCGGCGCCCGATGTCCGCCTGGCGGGGACCGGGCCGATCGAGCTGACGGTCCAGGGCCAGCCCGATCGGCAACGCCGGATCGTCCACTTGGTGAATTATTCGGGGCAGCGGAACAACCGTTACGAGGCGCCCGTCGCGTGCACCGGCTTGCGGCTCGGCCTGAAACGCGCGGCCCGCTCGATCGACCTGCTGGTCGCGCGAACCGCGGTCACGGCTGGCGAGCGCGACGCACAAGGGTACACGTGGTTCGCCCTGCCTCCTCTCGGCGCGTTCGAAGCGATCTCGATCCGCGACGGATGAGATTCGCGGGCGTTAGCGGGACACCCTCAACCCAGGTACGGCCGCGCCCAGGCCAGACCCGCGAGCGTGTCGTTGGTCGGCTTATATTCGCACCCGACCCATCCTTCGTAACCCAGCGCGTCCAGCCGGGCGAGCAGCCAGCCGTAATTGATCTCGCCCGTGCCCGGCTCGCCGCGGCCGGGATTATCGGCGAGCTGAACGTGGCCGATGGCGGGAAGCAGCCGCTCGATCGAGCGGGCAAGGTCGCCTTCCATGATCTGCATGTGGTAGATGTCATACTGCAGCTTGACGTTCGAGCGCCCGACCTCCTCGATCACCGCCATCGCCGCTTGCGTGGTGTCATAGAAATAGCCGGGAATATCGACCCGGGTGTTGATCGGCTCGAGCAGAATGTCGATTCCGTCGGCGCTCACGACATCCGCGGCATAGCGGATGTTCTCCACCAGGGTCCGGCGGGCAGTGTCATGGTCGCCGGTCGGCTTGCCGGCCATCAGGTGCAGGCGCGGACAGCCAAGCGCCCGGGCATAGGATAACGCCCGCGGAACCCCTGCGCGAAACTCTTCCGTCCGGCCCGCCAGGGCACCGAGACCGCGCTCTCCGCCCGCCCAGTCGCCGGCCGGAAAGTTGAAGATCACTGTTTCCACCCCGGCGTCGCGCGCCGCGGCTGCCACCTCCTGTTCGGACAGTTCGTATGGGAACAGGAACTCGACGGCGTCAAAACCGGCCTTGCCCGCGGCGGCGAACCGTTCAGCAAAAGGGATTTCGGTGAACATCATCGACAAGTTGGCGGCAAGTTTGACCATGGGAACTCCAGCGTTGCGCAAGCTTTATAGCGATCGGCGAAGCGCTCGGTCCACGGCCGCGACGCCGCATTTTCCGTATCGCAAGATACGCGCGATCATCGAGCGTAGACGCCGTAAAGCGCGATCGCCGCATAGCACGCCGCCGGGAGCGCCAGTGCCGCCTGCAATCCGGCA